>FTJN01002389.1_pt3 | contig 45787 bp, 38 predicted proteins | sample 1658361 | NCBI WGS metagenome assembly FTJN01 (sample SAMEA3914819, study PRJEB12502) | metagenome | biome: forest; material: soil | place: Canada | collected 2010-06-26 | depth 0.3 m
ATCGTCGACGACATCTGGGCCTGGCGCGCCGACCATGGCAGCGCCGCGACGGGCTGGACGGTCAACCCCGCCGACACCGGCCTGCTGGTCAACGGCGCCAACGTGCTGGCCACCGGCCTGTTCGTCGAGCACTACCAGAAGTACCAGGTGCTGTGGAACGGCGAGAACGGCAAGACCATCTTCTTCCAGAACGAGATGCCCTACGACGTGCCGAACCAGGGCGCCTGGACCAGCGGCCCCGTCAACGGCTGGGCCGCGTACAAGGTGGGCGTGGGCGTCCACGCGCACGAGGGCTGGGGCCTGGGCAGCTACTGCTTCTTCAACGTCGGCGGAACCAACACCAACATCAACGCGGCACGCGCGTTCGAGGTGCCGGACACCGCGGGCGTGAAGCTGCACGACCTGCTCACGGTGTCGCTGGGTGGCAATGGGACGATCAGCCATGTCGTCAACAACGCCGGCGCAACGGCGCAGGGGACGGCCACCCAGCCGGTGAACCTGGTCAGCTATCCGTAGCTCCCGCCTTCCTGGCGCTGTCCGCGACCGGCCTGTCGCGGGGACGATGGCATTCGCGGTGAGTCGAATGACGATTGCGGCGCGGGACGGATGGAGACCATGTTGACGGGGCCTGCATGCGCGGCCACCATGGCGCATCGCCGACGACGCCTGACCTGGCCGCGGACGCCTCGAGGGCCCGCCCTGCGATGGACGGTCCGGCGGCGAGAGCATTCAAAAGGGGGCCTCATGGCTGGAACCGACAAGGTGTTCGCGGGCTCGATACCCAAGTTCTACGACACGCTGATGGTTCCCCTGATCTTCCGGGCCTACGCCGACGATCTGGCGGAGCTTGTCGCCGCTTCCGCGCCCGGCGCGGTGCTCGAAACGGCGGCCGGCAGCGGCGTGGTGACGCGGGCGCTTGCGCCGAGGCTCGGCGGCGGCGCGCGCTATGTGGTGACCGACCTCAGCCAGCCCATGCTCGACTATGCCGCCGCCCGGCAGGGAACCGATGATCGGATCGAATGGCGGCAAGCGGACGCGCTCGACCTGCCGTTCGAAGGGGCTTCGTTCGATGTCGTCTGCTGCCAGTTCGGCGCGATGTTCTTCCCGGACCGGGTCGCCGGCTACGCCGAGGCGCGTCGCGTGCTGCGACCCGGCGGGCGCCTGGTCTTCAATGTCTGGGACCGCATCGAAGAGAACGCCTTTGCCCAGGAGATCACCAGCGCCCTCGCCGCAGTGTTTCCGCACGATCCTCCGCGATTCCTCGCCCGCATCCCGCACGGCTATCACGATATCGCGCTGATCAGGGAGGAATTGGGCCGCGCAGGCTTCACCGACATCGAGATCGGAACACGCGAGAAGGTCAGCCATGCGTCCTCGGCGCGCGACGCCGCCACCGCCTATTGCCAGGGGACGCCATTGCGCAACGAAATCGAGGCGCGTGACGCCGGCTTGCTCCAGTTCGCCACGGACCGCGCGACGGAGGCGATCGCCGGCCGCCACGGCGAAGGCCCGGTCGCGGGCAAGATCCAGGCGCACGTGATCGTGGCGGCCGGGTAGACATCGGGGACGCGCGAGGCCGATGCGGCCTGCCAGGCCGTTCGCCGGCGCGAGCCCATCGCCGCGGGGCGTCCCGTCACGATTTCCCCGCCTCGTCCCCGTACTCCCAGTCATACGGCACCCCCGTATCGCCCAGGATGAACCGCACCAGGTCGGCGAAGCCGGCTTCCGAGCGGACGTCGTTGGACAGGACCAGCACGCAGCGCTGGCTGTCCTCCAGGCAGACCAGCGTGTTGGCGGTCTGGCCGTCGTGGCCGCCCTTGTAGAAGCCGTGGCCCTGCGGGCCGTCGAAGACGACGACGCCCAGTCCGGCGGCGAGATCCTTGCGTTGCTTGCTGGCCGGCAGGTCCGCGGCGAAGGGCGGGAACTGGTGCGCGGTGCCGATGTGGAGGCTGGGCTTCGTCATCTCGGCGCGCGACGCCGCGCTCAGGCCGTCGCCGCGCACCAGGGCGGCGGCGAACTTCGACAGGTCGGAGATCGTGGTGTTCATGGAACCCGCCGCGCGCGGCTTGCTGCGCTTGTCGTGCGGCTTCGGTTCGCCCTTGTCGTTCCAGCCATCGGCGACGTTCGGATCCTGGCCGTTGCGCCAGACCAGGCTGGTGCGCGACATGCCGAGGCGGTCGAAGTTGGCCTTGGTGAGGTCGCCGATGTCCAGGCCCAGCCCTTGCGCGGCGCGGCCGTGCTCGACGGCGAACTGCAGCAGGATCATCCCCTCGCCCGAATAGCTGTAGCGCGTGCCCGGGTCGAAGTGCATGCGCAGCTTCTGGTCGGGTTCGATGAACCAGAAGTTGTGGAAGCCGGTCGAATGCGTCAGGCACATGCGCGGCGTGATCCTGCGCCAGCGCGGGTCGTCGGCCAGGTCCTTGTAGGGCCCGTACTTGTCCGGAAAGGTCGAGTCGGGCGGATAGCTCGGCAGCGGCTTGTCGAGGTCGTCCGCGAGCGGCGTGTCCAGCTTCAGCTTGCCCTGGTCGACCAGTTGCATCACCGTGTACGCGAACACGGTCTTGGTCAGCGAGGCGCCGTACATGACCGTGTCGGCGGTCAACGGGTCGCCCTTGGCGTTGCGCAGCCCCCAGGCGCCGACGCTGCCCACCTGGCCGTGGTCGATGACCGCGACGGCCAGGCCCTGGCCGTGCGTGCGCGCCATGACCTTGCCGGCCTCCGCGGCGATGGCCGCGGCGTCGGGCAGGTCGCGCGCCGCCGTTGCCGTGTGAAGGCAAAGGCTGCCCGCCAACAGCGCGAGGATTCGACAGGCATGTCCCTGGAACATCATGGCGAGCAATCCTTTCGATGGCGGCGAACGTGCGGCGACACTCAGGGCGAGCCGGGCTCCAGATGGTACTTGTGGATCACCTCGCCGATCGCACGCTGGTCTTCGAGCACCTTGGCGTAGATCCAGGTGTAGTGGTCGCCGGCCCAGAACTGCATGACCTCGCGCGTCTTCAGCTCGCCCAGCAGCGCCTGGTCCGCGCGGTACTCGAGCCAGATCACCAGCAGGTGCTCGTAGTTGCCGTCGTCGTCCGCCGATCCCTCCGGAAACCCGACCGGGATCTTCGGGTAGCGCAGCCGCAGCTCGGCCTCCGCCGCCTCGGCCTGCTTCCGCCGGGTCGCCAGGAACCAGTGCATCTGCTCGTGCACGTAGGTCGACAACAGCAGCTCGTCGTCGTGACGATGCCGTGCATGCAGCGTCAGGACGGGATGGCTGTGCGGGATCTCCGTCTCGTCGATGACGACGCGTCGGGTGAACGTCCAGCGCGAGAGGTCGTTGGCGGCAAGCAGCGCCCGCAAGCGCTGCTCCAATTGGCGTTCGGCGGACGTGCCGTGCGCGAGCGCGATGGCGATGGCGTCGTCGGCGTTGGCGTTGGCGTTGGCGTTGACGCCTGCGGTGCCGACACCCGCAGCAACCAACGCGAGCGCACGCAGCGCTCGCACAAGGCTGCGACCTGGCCACTGCATGTAGTTCACACGTTGTCCGCGATCACCGGCACCAGGCTGCCCGCCGACACCGTCATGCGCGTGCGCTTGAGCAGCGGCGACGCCGGGACCGACCCGTCCGGGTTCAGCGGCTTGACCTTGTTGAACGTCACCACCATCTGCGAGGCGGTGACGACGGCCGTGGCGTAGCCCTGGGCGTCGTGGTCGTGGTACTTCAGGTCGGGGTTGTTGCCGCCGACGACGGCCTCGAACGTGCCCTGGGTCGCCACCAGCGACGCCAGCGGCGTGCCCGCTGCGCCGGCCTTGAGGTAGCTGTAGAAGCTGGAGCTCGAGATGCCGGCCGTCACGAAGTCCACCAGCACCGGCGTGCCGCTGGCCGGATCGGGCGTGTCGCGCACGACGCCGCACTGGAACGCATGCAGGTCGCCGGTGATCGCGACGACGTTGCGCACATTGTTGGTCTTCAGGAAACCCATCAACTCGGCCTTGTGCGACGGGTAGCCGTCCCAGCCGTCGCAGTTGACGACGTAGACCGCGTTGTAGGGCGGCGGCGCCAGCTGCGTCAGGTCGATCCACAGGCGGCTCAGCATCACCTCGTTGCCCCAGACCTTCCAGGTGGCGCCGGTGGACGTCATCTTGTCCTTCCACCATTGCGTCTGCGTGGTGCCGAGGATGGACGACGGCCGGCCGAGCGCCTGCGTCTTGAGCGCGTCGAACTGCGCGAGCACCGGCTGCTGCACGAAATAGCGTGCGCCCACCGAGTCGCTGCCGTTGACCGGATCGTGGCCCTGGGCCTGGGCGATCACCGCCTCGGGCACGACGTGGTCGTCGCGGTACAGGCGCTCGTCGGTCATCACCAGGTGCATCAGGTCGCCGAACTGGAAGTCGCGGTAGATGCGGATGTTGTCGTAGGCCGCGTTGGCGGTGTCGAACGAGACGTCGCCGAAGTCGATCGGCATGTACTCGATCCAGGCCTGCGACGCCGCGCGCCGGCGGGCGGTCTGCTGCGTGTTGGCGTTGGTGTAGGTCTGGTGGTCCTGCCAGCAGTCGTCGCTGAACTCGTGGTCGTCCCAGATCGCGATGACGGGCCATTGCTGGTGCAGCGTGGCGAGCCGCGCGTCGCCGCGGTAGGTGCGGTACAGGTAGCGGTAGTCGGCCAGCGTCGTCGCGTATTTCGCGCCGCCGAGCGGCGTGCCGTCGGGCAGCGCGAGCGCGGTGTGGGCCGGCTCGGCCGCGCCCACCTGGAACGAGGCGCCGACGGTCTCGTAGACGTAGTCGCCCACGTGCACGAGGAAGTCGAGGTCTTCCGCGGCCAGCAGCGACATGGCGCCCCAGTGGTTGATGGACCAGTCCTGGCAGGTGAACCACCCGAACTTCGCCTGCGCGACGGCGGCGGTGGCCGTCGGCGCGGTCTTGGTGCGGCCGACGGGGCTCGCGTCCTTGTCGGCGACGAAGCGGTAGTACAGCGGCGTGTTGGCGGGCAGGCCGGCCACCTTGGCGCGCACCGTGTTGTCCCAGGTGGTGCTGGCCGTCACGGCGACCTGCGCGAGCACCGTCGCGAAGTTGGCCTGGGTCGAGATGTACAGCTGCAGCGCGACGTCGCCCGAACTGCCGTCGGTGCGCACGCAGCGCGTCCAGAAGACGACGCTGGACTCGCGCGGATCGCCGCTGGCCACGCCCTGGGCGAACTCGAAGGTGCCCGAGGGTTCGAACGAGTCGCCGCAGGCGGCGAGGGCGCCGGTGGCGGCGGCGACGGTGAAGAACGCGCCGCGCTTGAGCAGCTGTCTGCGATCCATGGGAAAGCTCCTGAAATTTTTGGGTGGGCGCGAGGATAGTCGCGCCATATGTCAGTACAAGCGGGACAACACCGGGTGCGCGCGCATCCGTTGCGACGCCGCATCGTCGTGCGCGCGTCACGCGGGGATGCCCTCTTGCGGCCGCTTGCACGCCGTTCCACGCGCGTGGACACTGCGCCATGGGATCTCGCAAGACGGCCGTGCACGGCCCCGACATCGCCGTGACGCTCACCAGCGCACGCCTGCGCATCGAGCCGCTGAACGCGGGCCATGCGGCGCCGATGTTCGAGGCCATGCGCGATCCGTCGCTCTACGAGTGGATCTCGATGGCGCCATCGCCCGACCTGGCCCACCTGCAGCGGCGCTGGCAATGGGTGGCGGAGCGCCCGCTGGTCGACGTGGACACGCTGGACCTGGGCTGGGCCGTGCAGCGCGAGTCCGACGGCGCCTGGATCGGCAAGATGGACGCCGAAGTCACCACGCAGGGCGTGGCCCGGAACGTGGGCTACCTGTTCCTGTCGGCGTACTGGGGCCAGGGCTACGCGACGGAAGCCGTGCGCGTGCTCAGCGACCACCTGCGCCGCCACGGCGTCGTGTGCCAGCACGCCACCGTGACGCTGGGCAACGAGGCGTCATGCCGGGTGCTGGAGCACGCCGGTTTCGCACGCGAACGCGTGCTGCCCGGCAACGACACGGTGCGCGGCGTTCTCGTCGACGACGTCGAGTACGTGCGCCGCTGAACGGTTGGAGGGATTCCTCTAACCGCCGCTGCCGCCGCGTTCCGCCACCTCGCGCTGGGCCGCCGCGTCCTCCGGCCGGCGGATGCCTGCGACGTAGTCGAAGCGCCGGGCGTTGCCGTCGCGGCGATAGATCGAGAAGCGGGCGATGCCCAGGTTCTCGAGGTTGGGCAGGCCGGTGGTCCAGAACTGCGTCCGGCCGGCGACGACGATGCGCACCAGGCCGTTGTCGCGCGCCGGCTGGAACTGTTCGACGAGAGCCTCGCCCGAGGCGTCGACCGCCGTCCTGAACTGGCGTGCCGTGACGGGCCTGGCCGTGTCGGGAAGGCACCCGTCGCACTCGCGCGCCATCGCGGCCTGCACGGCGGCCCAGCGCATTGCGGCGGTCAGTCGGCCCGGGTTGACGTCGTCGCTGCGCTGGCGCGACGTGGCGGCGCTGTGGCGCATGCCTTCGAAGTCGTCGGTGTCGTGGTCGGAGCTGCGGTGCGGCGCCTGGCCCGCCGCGCCCACCCGCGCGGGCGCGGCGCCGCTCGCGAGCAGCGCGCGCTGGCGCGCCTTGCGGGCGGCCTTGGCGGCCTGGCGGGCGGCCTGCAACTGCGCGGTGACCTGGGCGTGGAGGTCGTCGAGGCGGCGCAGGAGGCGGGTGGACTCGGAAAACACCACCGTGCGCCCGTAGCCGTTGACCTCGTGGCGCCACTGGGCGACCAGCGACTGGGCACGCCCCGCGTGCGGCGGCAGCTGCGACAGCAGGTCCTGCACTTCCATGTAGCGCGTGGCGATGCCGTTCTGCAGCTCGCCGATGGACGAGGCGCGATCGACGATGCTGAACTGCGGGCCCCAGGTCTCCCAGTCGATGTCTCGCCAGCTGCGGTCGTGAAAATTGGGCTTGGCCATGCCTTGTTGTCCGGTTCCTCGCAGAGGCTGACTCTCGCGACGCGAGCCGGTCGGCAACGACACGGCGGGAGAATCGCCCGGGCGCCATATTGGCGGCCGAGCAGGATGCTACAGGCCATTGCCGGCAGGATGAAGACGCGTTGCCGAGAAGCTAGGGATTTCCGGGTCTCCGCGCGCCCGAAGCGCGTGAAAGCCCCCCAAAAGCGCATCGGGCGCCGCTCGAAGAGGGGCGCCCGATGAAGGGAATCCGCGTGCGCGTCCGGCGCGCCGGGGACGTCAGGACTGCTTGCGCTTGCGCGACGCGGCCGCGGCGGCGAACAGCAGGCCGAGCGTCATCATCGCGGTCGACGACGCTTCCGGCACGGCCGACACCGGTGGCAGGCTGGTGCTCGGGGGCGGCGGCGAGTCGATCGGCGGGGGCGGCGGCGGCGGATCGTCCGTCGTGCCGGACTGGGTCGGCGCAGGGGCCGGCGGCGTGGCCGGGGGCGATCCAACGGGCGGGGTCGGTGCCGGCGGGGTGGTCGCCGGGGGCGATCCGGCCGGGGGCGGTGGCGTGCTCGTGCCGCCGCCGGACAGACCGCCGTCGCCCGGGCCGGCGCCGGTGCCGGTGCCCGCAGGGGCGGGAGCCGGCGAACTCACGCCGGGACCGCCGCCGCCGGTTTCCGGCGCAGCCGGGGCGCCTGCGAGCGACGTGACGCCGGCACCGCCGCCGTTGTTGCCGGCGGGCGTGTCGTTCTGCGCGACGATGAAGCTGCCGGGCGGGATGCCGCCGGCGGCCGGGTTGCCGAACTTGAACAGGTCGTCTTCGCCCACGTGGCCGTTGCCGCCGACGCCGGCGGCGTGCTTGCGCGAGCCCGCGGTCTTGAGCACGGGCAGCGCCGGCGCGGCCGGGTGAGAGGTGTCCGCGTGGGCCAGCTGGACGGGCTTGGAGCCTGCGGCGCCATTGCCCGACGAGGCGACGGGTTCGTTCTTGCCGCTCTTGAAGAATGCCAGGAATCCACCCCCAAAACGCTTCCAGTCCACCGCGACGTACGTGACGGCGGCGGTGCAGAAGAAAGCGATGAGTGCCAGAACGACGGCGCGCTTGCGCTTGGTCTTGAACATGATGGTCCGATGCAGAGCTAGTTACCGCATGTTACCGTCGTGATGCCGTGTTTCAGAGTCGACAAAGTCGGCCGGAGCGCACCCGTCGCGGGAAGCGTGAACTAGTTCCGCACAGTCGGCTCAACCGGCGCGTGAATTTGCCGACGGGCCGCGGGTTGACCCGAACGTTCGCGGCGGTAAGTCGTCTGAAAGCCGGCTCGCGGGACCATGCACGCACTTCCGAAACGTCCCTGGAGCGCGCCATGAACCCCACCGCATCGACCGCTGCCGCACGCCGCGACGTCGCCCCGCGCAACGATCCCGGCCTGTTCGGCCAGGCCGTCCTGCGGCTGATGACGCACGACACCCGGGTCGATGCCGTCCACGCCCTGTCGCCGCATTTCCGGCTCGTGTCCCTGCGCAGCGACGCGTTGCGGCGCGTCGCGCACCGCCCCGGCGACAAGGTGCAGGTGCGGGTGGACGGCATGGCGTTCCGCACCTTCACGCCGTTCCGCCGGGGCGAAGGCGACGACTCGCTCGAACTGCTGGGCTACCTGCACGGCAGCGCGCCCGCCGCGCGCTGGCTCGGCGCCGTCGCGTCCGGCGACCGCTGCCAGGTGATGGGTCCGCGGCGGTCGATGGATCTCGCGGCGATCGACCGCTCCACGGTGTTCATCGGCGACGAGACCTCGCTGGCCCTCGCGCTCGCGCTGTGCGGCACGCCCCTGGGCGGCCTCGACACGCACTTCATCTTCGAGGTGGACGACGCCGTCGAGGTGCGCGGCGTCCTGGAATCGATGGGCCGTGGCATGCTGCAACATGCGTGGCTCGTGCAGCGGCGCGCCGACGGCACGCATCTGGCCGACGTCGAGTCGGCGCTGGGGCGCTACGCGCGCGCCGACTCGTTCCGCCAGTACGTGCTCAGCGGGCAGTCGCTGACGATCCAGCGGCTGCAGCGCGCGCTCAAGGGCGCCGGCGCGAAGCCGTCGCAGATGCTGGTCAAGGCCTACTGGGCGCCGGGCAAGACGGCCCTCGATTGAACCCGTTGTTTCCTTCGCCCCTGTCGCCATGAACCGCATCGCCCTCGTCGAAGACCACGAACGCCTGTCCACGCTGGTGCGCAAGGCGCTGGCCGGCGCCGGGATCGAGGTCGACGTGTTCGACCGCATCGAGAGCGCGCGCCACGCGATCGCCGAGACGCCCTACGGCGCGATCGTGGTCGATCGCGGCCTGCCCGACGGCGACGGCCTGTCGCTGGTGCGGCGCCTGCGCGCGGACGGCAACGTCACGCCGTGCCTGATGCTGACGGCGCGCGACGCCGTGCACGACCGCGTCGAAGGCCTCGAGGCCGGCGCGGACGACTACCTGGCCAAGCCCTTCTCGATGGAGGAGCTCGCGGCCCGGGTGCGTGCGCTGCTGCGCCGTCCGGCCGCGATGCAGAGCCTGGCGCCCTCGTTCGGCGACGTGCAGCTGGCGCCCGACCAGGGCACGATGAGCTGCGGCGCGGAGACGGTGACGCTGCCGTCCGCCGAGTTGCAGATCATGCTGTGCCTGGTCAAGGCCGCGGGCCTCGTCGTGCGCCGCGGCACGCTCGAGGCGGCCGCCTGGGGCCTGACCGAGGCGGTGACGCCCAACGCGCTCGACGTCGCGCTGCACCGCCTGCGCAAGAAGCTGCTGGCGATCGATTCGACGCTGCTCGTCCTCAACGTGCGCGGCCACGGCTACGCGCTGCGACCCGATGAGACTTGATCCGACCCGCGCACGCCGCCCCTGGCGCGATAGCGACTGGCGCCACTGGGACGAGAGCGGCGACTGCCCGCGCGGCGAGTCGCGCCGCGGCGGCGAACGCGCGCAGCAGCGTGAACAGCGCCGCCGCCGCCACCTGGCCTGGCACCTGATCCACCACCGTCGCCATCACCAGGGCGAGAGCCTGGGCGGGCGCCTGCTGGCGACGTTCATCATCGCCTCCTTGCTGAGCATCCTGCTGGCCGCGGTCGCGCTCGAGACGGCGTTCAACTGGCATCACTCGCTGGCGCTGTGGCACGGCCTCGGCCAGCAGGCGGACTGGATCGAGTCCCACCTCGTCTTCGACCCCGCGGGCGAGCCGCTGGCCTTGCGCGAGCCGGCGGACACCGCCTGGGTCTACACCGCCGCGACGCGCGACTGGAAGTACCGCGTCGTCGACGGCAGCGGCAAGGCGCGCCTGTCGTCGGACCCGGACGCGCCGCCGTTCGCGCCGACGGCCGCCGGCTTCGATCCCTCGCGCGAGCGCTTCGACGTCGTCGTCGACGGACTGCCCCTGCACGTCATCAGCCGCGCGTTGTCGCACGACGGGCACCGCTACTTCGTGCAGGCGGCCATCAGCGACCGCGCGGCCGTGTTGTTCAGCGGCGCCGTCGTCGGCCCGATCCTGAAGAACTCGCTCGTGATCGCCGCGATCTCGCTGCTGCTGTTCGCGCTCGGCGTGAAGGCGATGCTGGGTCACCTGCTGCTGCCGTTGCGCCGGGCCTCGGAGGCCGCGGCGCGCATCGCGCCACGCAACCTCGAGACGCGCTTGTCCGAGGCCCTCATGCCGCGCGAACTGCGGCCGCTGATCGGCGCGTTCAACCAGGCGCTCGACCGGCTGCAGCAAGGCTACCGCGTGCAGCAGGAGTTCCTGGCCTCGGCGGCGCACGAGCTGAAGACGCCGCTGGCGTTGATCCGCGGACAGGTCGAACTGAGCGAGTCGGCCGACCGCGAGCTGCTGCTCGCCGACATCGACCGCATGGCGCGCCAGGTGCACCAGCTGCTGCACCTGGCCGAGGTCAGCGAGGCGCGCAACTTCCAGATGGCCGACATCGACCTGGGCGCCGCGGCCGCCGAGGCCACGACCTTCCTGCAGCGCCTCGCGCAACGGGCCAACGTGCACCTGGACCTGCGCGTCGCCGAGGGCCTGGCGCCGCGCCGCGCCGATCGCGGCACGGTGTTCGTGCTGCTGAAGAACCTGGTCGAGAACGCGATCCAGCACTCGCCCGCCGGCGCCGTGGTGACGGTGGACGTGCGCGCCGGCGGCGTGTCGGTGCGCGACGAAGGCGAAGGGATTCCACCCGAGTACCTGCCCGAGCTGTTCAAGCGCTTCTGGCGCGGCGCCGCCCGCCGCGACACCGGCGCCGGCCTGGGGCTGGCGATCTGCCACGAGATCGCGCTGGCGCACGGCTGGTCGCTGGTGGCACGCAACGGCACGGTGGGCGCGGAATTCCTGGTGTCGTTCGAGGTCAGCTGAGGCGCAGCGACAGCGTCGTCACGACGGTATCGCCGATGTCGCGCCGCGCCGCGAAACCCGCCCGGTGGCCGAGGGCCAGCATGCCGGCGTTGGTGGACAGCGTCGAGCCGTACAGCGTGCGCACGCCGCGCGCCCGGGCCGCCTCGACCAGCGCCGCCAGCAGGCGGCCGCCGATGGCCTGGCGCTTGAAGGCGTCCCCGACCAGCAGCGCGAATTCGGCGTCGGGGCCGGCGTCGTCGTGCACCAGCCGGCCGACGGCCAGCATGGTCTCGCCGGCGTTCGCGCCGGTCGTCGTCACGATGAAGGCCACCTCGCGGGCGGGATCGACGTCGGTCCAGCGCCGGATTTCCTCGGGCGACGGGTGGCGCGTCGAGAACAGCCGGTTGTAGCCGCTCTCCATCGACAGGCCGTCCAGGAAGGCCGACTCCATGGCGAAGTCGCCCGGCGCGATCGGGCGCAGGGTCGCCTCGCGGCCATCGGGCAGCAACCAGCAGGTGCGGGGAGCGGCGGACATGGGCGCATGATGACCGATCGAGCATTCCCGGGGAAGCGCACGCGTCCGCGAGGAGGCACACTGGCGCCATGACCCCGCCGACCGCCGACCATCCTCTCGACAACGTCATCTGGAACGCGCTGTGCACGTCGCATGCCCATTTCTCGCGCGGCAACGACCTGGCGCGGCGCTACGCGCCCGAGTTCGCGCGCTTCGCCGGCATGCCCACGGTGTCCGACGCGGGCTTTCGTGCGCTCGCGGCGGACATGCAGTGCGGCGAGGTGGTCGCGCTCGCGCAGGCGAACGACGTCGATCCCGGCCCGGGCTTCGAGGTGGCCGATCGCAAGGACCTCGTGCAGATGATCGGGGCGGCTGCCGGCGAGGTGCGCGAAGCGGAGCGCTTCCGTCCGCTGGGCGCCGGCGACGCGGCGCGGATGACCGCGCTGGTGCAGGCGACCGCGCCCGGCCCGTGGTTCGAGCGCACGTGCGAACTCGGGCGCTTCGTCGGCTTCGAGGAGGACGGCCGCCTGGTGGCGATGGCGGGCGAGCGCATGCGCGTGCCCGGCCACACGGAGATCAGCGCGGTGTGCTGCCACCCCGACTGGCGCGGCCGCGGCCTGGCGGCCGACCTGCTGCGCCTGGTCTCGCAGGGCATCGTCGCGCGCGGCGAGCTGCCGTTCCTGCACGTGCTCGCCGAGAACGCCTCGGCGATCGCGCTCTACGAGAAGCTCGGCCTGCGCCGACGGCTGCAGTTCCGGTTCACGGTGCTGCGGCGCAACGAGCGGACCGCCTAGAGCGCCTTGCCCTGCGGCTTGGGCGCCGTCGGCGCGTGCGCGGCGGACTGGCCTTGCGGCAAGGTCTTCGTCAGGTCGACGAACGCGCGGCCGTGTTCGCCGTCGACCGGCTCGGCGTCCTCGTCGGCGCCCGCGACCGGCGCGACGACGGCCTTGCCGATCGACTCGAGCACGTTGTCGTCGTTCTCGCCGACCACGTGGCCGTTGCGGCCGTCGGGCAGGTCGTCACGGGTGCGGGTGGCGTTGGTGTCTGTGGTCATGGTGTCGGCTCTCCTGTGGGAATGGCCCTGTCGGGCAATCGCCATGCCCCGCGCGAGCGGGCCTTGGGCACGAGGCGTGCCGCTGCAAAGGCGACTCGCAACTCCAGGACAACAACGTGCAGATCCAGATCAACACCGACCATCATCTCCAAGGCAGCGAAGCGCGAGAACAGTGGGCCAGCCAGCTCGTCGAGGCGGCGATGGCGAACTTCGCCGACAGCGTGACGCGAGTCGAAGTCCACTTGAGCGACGAGAACGCCGGCAAGGGCGGCGCCGCGGCGTTTCGCAGCGTGATGGAGGCGCGGGTCAACGGGCGGGCGCCGATCGCGGTGACCAACGACGCGGCCTCGCTCGATGCGGCGGTCAACGGCGCGGTGCACAAGCTCGTGCGTGCGACTGAAAACGCATTGGGGCGCGCGGACAAGCATGCGCACGAGACGCGCCAGCTGCCCGTCACGGACACGAGCGACGACGACTTCGTGCCGTCGAGCGAGCCTTTCTAGGCTCAGGCCTTGGTCGGTGCGGCGGCGACGCCGCCCTGGCCCGCGGGCAGCGTGGCCAGCGCGGCCTCCGCGGCCTGCAGCAGCGCCATCAGCTGGTTGCCGTGCGTGGGCGACCATGCCACGCCCACGCGCGCCGCGAGCGACAACCGCGCGACGCCCACGTTGACCGGCGCCGCCAGCGCCTGCGCGACCTTGGCGGCCACGCGTTGCGCTTCCTCGGGCTGGTGCAGGTCGACCAGCATCGCGGCGAACTGGCCGCGGTCCAGGCGCACCGCGGTGTCGGTCTTGCGCAGCTCGAAGTGCAGGCGTCCGGCGGTGGCCCGCAGCACGTCGTCGCCGACGGTCTGGCCGTACTGCTCGCAGAGTGCGTCGAAGCCGTCGATCTCGATCAGCATCATCGCCAGCACGCTCTTCTGGCGTGCCGCGCGCAGCAGCGCCATCTCGGCGCGATCCTGCAGCACGGCGCGCGTGGGCAGGCCGGTGAGGCTGTCGTGGTGGGTCAGGCGCAGTGGCGATTCCTCGGGGCGGTGCAGCGGCTCGACGGCGATCAGGCCGGTCACCTGGCCGCGGCCGTCGCGCAACGCACCGACGTTCAGGCGCGTGGGATGCGGCGAGCCGTCCTTGTGGCGCAACACCCAGTCGTGCTCGCTGGCGACGCCGTCGCGGCGCAGCGCCGTGCCGAGCACGCCCGCGTCGGCGATGACGTGCTCGCCGAGGATGCCCGACAGCTCCACGGCGCGCGCCTCGAGTTCTTCCAGCGCGATCAGGCTGCCGGCGACGGGTTTGCCGCTCAGCTCCTCGCGCCCGTACCCGAGCCGTTCGGCCGCGACGGGATTGATCCAGCGTATTCGGCTCTGCGCATCCACGCCCAACACGACGCCGGGGTAGGCGTCGAGCAGCAACTGCTGCACCTCGCCGAGTTCCAACCAGGTGTGGGATTGCGGATCGAGGGTGGCGTGTTGACTGTCCATCGGCCCAGTCTCTCACCGAGTGGCTGTCCGCGACAAGCCCCTTTCCGGTGAGTACCAACCCGATGGGCGGCCGCTCGAATCTCGCGTAGCGTGCGCGCTGTTCAAATGCATTCCATGACTTCCGTTCCCCCCGATTCCGCAGCACCGGCGCGCGCGCTCCGAACCAACGTCGCGGGCTTCTTCGAGATCGCCTCGCGCACCCCGTGATCGAGCCCTTCGCACTCGGCGCGCTCGTCGGACTCCTGCTCGCCCTCACCGGCGCCGGCGGCGGCATGCTGGCCGTGCCCCTGCTCGTGTTCGCGCTGCACCTGCGCGTGGCCGAGGCGGCGCCGATCGGCCTGATCGCGGTGGGCCTGGCGGCGGCCATGTCCGCGGCGTTGGGGCTGCGCGACGGCATCGTGCGCTACCGCGCCGCGCTGCTGATGGGCGGCCTCGCGATGGTGTTGGCGCCGGTGGGCGTGGCGGCGGCCCAGCGCGTGCCCAACCTCCCGCTGACGATCGCGTTCGCCGCGGTGCTGGCGCTGTCCGCGTGGCGCATGTGGCAGCGTGCGGTGCAGGCCTTGAACGCGAGCGCCGACGCGGCGCGCGCCACGCTCCCGTGCGTGCTCGACGCGCGCGACGGGCGTCTCGTGTGGACGCGCCCCTGCGCGCAGGCGCTCGCGCTCACGGGCGTGACCGCGGGACTGCTCAGCGGGCTGCTGGGCGTGGGCGGCGGCTTCGTGATCGTGCCGGCGTTGACGCGCTTCACGGAGCTGTCGGCGCGCAGCGTCGTCGCCACGTCGCTGGCCGTGATGGCGCTCGCGTCGATCGGCGGCGTGGGCGCGGCCGCCTGGCACGGCGCGATCGCGTGGGACATCGCGCTGCCGTTCGCGGTCGGGTCGGTGGCGGCGTCGCTGCTCGCGCGCCTGGTCGCGGGGCGGGTGTCGGGCCCGCGGCTGCAGCAGGCGTTCGCCGTGATCAGCGCGGGCGTGGCCGTGTCGCTGCTCGCGCGTGCGCTCGGGTGGCTCGCGGTGCGCTAGTCCTGTGCCGCAAACAGCGTGCGTATTTGTCGGGCCGGGCGGCACTCAGTCCGCGTAGCGCAGCGGCAGCGCCGTCGTGAACTTCAGCTGCTCCATCGCGAAGCTGGAGCTGACGTCGAACAGCTGCGTCCCGGCGATCAGGCGCTTGTAGACGCCGTCGTAGGCGGCGATGTCGGGCACGACGATGCGCAGCAGGTAGTCGATGTCGCCGCTCATGCGGTAGAACTCCACCACCTCGGGAATCGATTCGACGGTCGCATGGAACTGGTCGAACCAGGCCTGCGTGTGCTGGCTCGTCTTGATGTTGACGAACACGGTCACGCCCACGTTGACCTTCTTCGGGTCGACCAGCGCCACGTGGCCGGTGATCACGCCGGCCTCCTTCATGCGCTGCACGCGGCGCCAGCAGGGCGTGGTCGACAGCTGCACCGCGGCCGCGAGTTCGGCGATCGGCGTGTCGCAATCCAGTTGCAGCATCTCCAGCAGCCGGCGATCGATGGCATCCAGTTTCATGACGAGCCTTTCCTGAGGAAGGAAATTCTATTTCCTGCCGGCGAAGGACGGACGGCGATTCAACCCCGCCTCAGACCGGGAGCGGCCTGTCGTGCGACGATGTCGCCCCTATGACGGTGCCCGGCTCGCTCACTTCCCATCCCTCCTTCCTCCGCTTCTGGGCCGGCCGTCTCGCCGGCACGATGGCCAACCAGATGGTGCAGGTGGCGGTCGGGTGGCAGATGTACGACCTGACGCACAGCGCGTGGAACCTGGGCCTCGTGGGCCTGTTCCAGTTCGTGCCGGCGCTGGCGCTGGCGCTGGTCTCGGGCCACGTGGCCGATCGCCACGACCGCCGCCACATCGTCTCGATGGCGCTCGTGCTGCAACTGCTGGCCGCGCTGGTGTTGTGGCTGGCGACGCACGAAGACCGGATCTCGCGCGACCTGATCCTGGGCGTGTCGCTGCTGCTGGGCGTGGCGCGCTCGTTCCAGATGACCGCGCAGCAGGCGCTGACGCCGCTGCTGGTGCCGCAGGCCTTGCTGGCGCGCGCGATGGCCTTCAGTTCGTCGGGCATGCAGGCCGCGATCATCGGCGGCCCGGCGCTGGGCGGTTTCCTGTACGGCGCGGGCGCGAGCGTGGTCTACGTCGTCTGCGCGGTGCTGTTCGTGCTGGCCGCGGGGCTCGTCTGGAGCGCGCGCTACGAGCACAAGCCGGCGCCGCGCGCACCGGTCACGATGGACACGCTGCTCGCCGGCGTGCGCTTCATCCGCGCCAAGCCGGTGGTGCTGGGCGCGATCTCGCTCGACCTGTTCGCGGTGCTGCTGGGCGGCGCGACGGCGCTGCTGCCGATCTTCGCCAGGGACATCCTGCACGTCGGCCCCGAAGGCCTGGGCCTGCTGCGCGGCGCGCCGGCGATCGGCGCGCTGCTGATGTCGCTGGTGCTGGCCCGCTGGACGATCAGGAGCCGCGCCGGCACGATCCTGTTCGCGTGCGTCGCGATCTTTGGCCTGACCACGATCGTGTTCGGCGTTTCGCACTGGTTCTGGCTGTCGATGGTGGCGCTGTTCATCAACGGCGCGGTCGACATGGTCAGCGTGGTCGTGCGCCAGACGCTGGTGCAGCTGGACACGCCTGACGAGATGCGCGGACGCGTCAGCGCGGTCAACTCGATCTTCATCGGCGCCAGCAACCAGCTGGGCGAGTTCGAGTCGGGTGCCACCGCGGCGCTGTTCGGGCCGGTCGGCTCGGTCGTGGCGGGCGGCGTGGGCACGCTGGTGGTCGTCGGGCTGTGGATGCGGTGGTTCCCCGAGTTGCGGCACCGCAAGAGCCTCACCGAGGCCTAGAAGCGGCCCATGTTGCGTGGATCCTGCGGCTGCGCGCAGGATGACGACCGGATGTCACCGTCGACTGCGCGCGATGACGGCGAACCGTCATCCTGCGCGAAGTCCCAGGATCCACCTCACCCGTGGATGTTCAATGCCGGAAACGACTTCACGAGGTCGTCGATCGCCTTCATCTGCGCGAGGAACGGCTCCAGCTGGTCCAGCGGCAGCGCGCTCGGGCCGTCGCACTTGGCCTTGTCCGGCTCGGGATGCGCTTCGAGGAACAGGCCGGCCAGGCCCACCGCCAGGCCGGCGCGCGCGAGCTCGACCACCTGCGCGCGGCGTCCGCCCGAGGCCGCGGCGCCGGCCTCGCGCTGCTGCAGCGAGTGCGTGACGTCGAAGATCACCGGCGCGTCGGCCGTCGTCTTCTTCATCACGCTGAAGCCCAGCATGTCGACGACCAGGTTGTCGTAGCCCAGGCAGGTGCCGCGGTCGCACAGGATCAACTGGTCGTTGCCGGCCTCGCGGAACTTCTCGCAGATGTTGGCCATCTGCGACGGGCTCAGGAACTGCGGCTTCTTGATGTTGATCACGCGCCCGGTCTTCGCGAGCGCGACCACGAGGTCGGTCTGGCGCGCGAGGAAGGCGGGCAACTGCAGCACGTCCACGACCTCGGCCACGGCGGCGCACTGGTGCGGCTCGTGGACGTCGGTGATCAGCGGCACGCCGAAGGTGGTCTTGACCGCCTCCAGGATCTTCAGGCCTTCCTCCAGGCCCGGGCCGCGGTAGGAATGGATCGAAGAGCGGTTGGCCTTGTCGAAGCTGCCCTTGAAGACGTAGGGGATGCCCAGCTTCGTGGTGACGCGCACGTACTCCTCGGCCGCGCGCAGCGCGAGGTCCCTGGACTCCAGCACGTTGATGCCGCCGAACAGCACGAACGGGGCGGCGTTGCCGGCCTGGACGGTGGGAGTGATCTTGACGATGGACATGGCGTCTCCTTGATTCGCAACCGGCATTTTGCAACGGCGCGGCGCGGCGCCGCGGCGAGCTGGCATTCCGGCCCGGCACGGCGTGGTTCAAGGCTTCACACATTGATACGCGGCAGGGTACCGGGGCGGACGCGGCGCGTCAGCCCGCGGTCGAAAGTGACCCAATTCGTCACCTGCGCGAGTGACAAATTTCGTCGCTTCCCGTTTGCGCCGACACGCCGTCGACAGAGCGAGGAACCGGTTCCAACGCGCGACGCCTGCTAACTTGCATTTGGATACGACAACGTCGGGCCGACGCGGAAATGCGGCATGGGATTTGCGATTCCTTAACAAATAGTGAATGGGCGTCGTTGGGACGTCCCGCCCCGGGTCTCGAACCCGGGGCCGTATCCGACAAGACCAGGAGTGAGCGTGATGAAACAAGTCGACAAGGCGGCGTCTGCCCGCTGGCGGGCCCCGATGGCCGCGTTGCTCGTGGCGGCCTTGCTGGTGGCCTGCGGCGGCGGCAAGTCGGGCGGCGACAGCAGCGGTACTGGCAGCGGCAGCGGCGCGGACGGATCGTCGTCCGGCAGTTCCGGTTCCGGTTCAGGTTCAGGTTCAAGCTCGGGCTCGGGCTCGGGTTCTGGATCCGGCACCAGCACCAGCACCGGCTCGGGCGCCACCTTCACGCCGCTCAGCTGGTCGCAGACCGATCCGGCCACGCAGTACACGCTCACGGACGGCACGCTGGTGACCCAGATCGGCGGCCGCGTGCGCGACCGCCATGCGCGCGAGCAGCCCGACACGCCCGGCACCGGCGACCCGTACGACCTGTTCGCGGCGCATTACTTCGAGCGCCGCTCGCACCAGATCACGATCTACGACAACGTCTCGCCCACCAACCCCGCCAACCACATCCTGACGGTGGTCGTGCGGCCGCAGTGGTGGCTGTACGGCACCAACTTCCGCTCCGGCTACATCGGCCGCCGCGACGGCGACCTGCCGGGCCCGACGGCCGTCGCGCTGTACGGCGACAACGGCGGCATGAAGCGGCTGCCGGCCGGCGCGCTGCTGTCCGGGCAGGAGCTGAAGACGCCGATCGCCAACTACGACGCGCTGGGCAGCGATCCCTCCGACAACTACGACACCGACCTCGCCGTGCCGCCCAAGGACGGCGAGTTCGTGCTGGTCAAGCAGATCACCAGCTCCGCGTCGCTGAAGCGGCCGTTGCAGGCCGGCGACCTCATCGAATTCGAGCTGGGCATCTTCCTGGCCGGCAAGCAGGGCGATGCGCTGGGCCGCTTCAACTACTACTCCGACGTCACGGTCTACAAGGTGGGCAGCGCCGGCTCGCGCGCCTGGTACCGCGGCCCGTCGTCCGACCCGACGCTGATCCCCTGGGATTCGCACGTGATCCCCGACGAGGCGCTCAGCGGCGGCTCGCTGATGACGCTGCAGGAAGACACGTCCAACCAGCCCGAGATGAACTTCATGCAGGCGGGCACCAACATCGCCGGCATCCACATCCAGCCGTTCCAGGAAGGCCGCCGCCTGTTCCACACGTCCTTCCTCACCGGCACGCACCCCGAGGCCGGCAACCCCGTATTCACCGCGCAGGCCGGCAAGGCCGGGCCGAAGTTCCAGCAACCGTCGTGCATCGCCTGCCACGCCGGCGACGGCAAGAGCACGCCCGCGCAGACGGGCGCGCTCAACACCATGGTGGTGCTCACGGGCGACAGCGACGCGAGCGGCAACCCGATTCCCGACGCGCGCTTCGGCGGACACCTGGAGCAAGGCCTGATCACCGACGCGGGCAAGACCTTCGACGGCCGCCAGGCCATCCTCGGCATCGCGTCGTACAAGACGACCGCGGGCACCTATCCCGATGGCACGGCCTACACGCTGCAGGCGCCGCAATACGCGCTGACCGACACCGCGGGCAAGACGCTGGACATGCCCGCGCACCTGTCCGTGCGCACCGCGCCGCACCTCGTCGGCATGGGCCTGCTCGAGGCGGTGCCCGAGAGCAGCCTGCAGGCCCTCGTCACGGCCGGCGCCGCCGATCCGGACGGCGCGAAGGGCAAGCTGCAGATCGTCACCGACCTGAAGGATCCGACGCTCAAGCGCGTGGGCCGCTTCGGCTGGCGCGCCACGTCGGCGACGGTGGAGCAGCAGACCGCCGCGGCGCTCAACGGCGACATCGGCGTCACCACCTCCATCCTGCCCAAGCGCCTGTGCGGCCTGGCCACCGCCGCCACCGACTGCCGCGCCGCCGACACGACGCAGGCGCCGCTGAGCAACAGCGACCTCGACCTGCTGGTGCACTACCTGAGCACGCTCGCCGTGCCGCCGGCGCGCCATTTCGCCGGCGAGCAGCCGCTGGCCGTCACCGGCCCGGCGATCGTCGCGCAGAGCGCGGCGCAGACCAGCGCGCAGATCGCCGCCGAGAACGCCATGCAGGCGCGCGTGGCCACCGGCAAGAACCTGTTCGCGCAGCTGCGCTGCACGGCCTGTCACGTGCCCAGCCTGACCACCGGCACGGCGCACCGCTTCGCGGAGCTGCGCAGCCAGGTCATCGCGCCGTACACCGACCTGCTGCTGCACGACATGGGCCCCGAGCTGGCCGACACCTTCCCGCAAGGCAACGCGACGGCGCAGGAATGGCGCACCGCGCCGCTGTGGGGCCTGGGCCTGCTCGCCAGCATCAACCCGAACGTGCGCTACCTGCACGACGGCCGGGCCCGTACCATCGAGGAGGCGATCCTGTGGCACGGCGGCCAGGCCGCCGCGAGCCGCGACCGCTTCAAGGCCCTGAGCGCCGACGACCGGCAGAAGGTCATCGACATGGTGGTGTCGCGATGAACGAGCAGCCGACGCACGAACTCGACATTCGCCGCCGGATGGTGGTGCTGGCTGCGAGCTTCGCGCTCGTGTCCTGCGGCGGCGGTGGGGGTGGGTCGCCCGCGCCCGCACCGACTCCGACGCCTCCCGCGCCGACGCCCCCCACGCCAGCGCCGCCGGCACCCGTCCCCAATCCGCCGCCGCCCGCGCCGGGGCCGGCGCCGCTCAAGAGCGCCAAGCGCGGCGTCGCCTACGACTTCGCGTCGCTGGCCGACCTGCAGGCCGTCTCCGCCGGCGTGAGCTGGTGGTACAACTGGAGCAGCAAGCCCAGCAACGCGCTGCCGGCCAACGCGGCGTCGCAGGTGGCGATGGACTACATCCCGATGCTGTGGAACGCGAGCTACGACGCGAGCTCGGTGGAGGCCTACATCAAGGCCAACGCCAGCATCAAGTACCTGCTGGTGCTCAACGAGCCCAACCTCGTCGACCAGGCCGACATGACGCCGGCGCAGGCCGCGGCGGCCTGGCCCGGCTACGAGGCGGTCGCGGCGGCCACCGGCGCCAAGATCGTCGGCCCGGCGATCACCTGGGGCACGATGGCCGGCTACAGCGACCCGGTGGTCTGGATGGACGCGTTCATCGCGGCCTACCAGGCGGCCAACGGCGGCCGCAGTCCGCAGATCGACTACCTCGCGTTCCATTGGTACGACTACGGCCTCGGCGCGCAGCTCGACCGGCTGACCAAGTACGGCAAGCCGTTCTGGGTGACCGAGTTCGCCAACTGGCACAACGGCGACGGCGCCGCGGCGATCGACACGCTCGCCAAACAGGAGGCGCAGATGACCGACATGGTCAAGACCTGCGAGGATCGCAGCGACGTCTTCCGCTACGCGTGGTTCACCGGCCGCTGGACCAGCGACGCGCATTTCACGAGCCTGCTGGGCGCGAACCCCGGCGAACTCACCGCGCTGGGCAGCCTCTACCTCACGCTGCCCTTCACCGCGGCCTGACCGGCGCGGTCGGATCCTCCGGCAGCGCCACGCCAGCCTCGCCCGGCAGCGTCTCCGGGGCGTCCTGCCGCACCTGTCGCTGGTTGGCGCGGATGTAGTCGTAGCGATCCAGCGTCAGCGCGCTGGCCGCCGCCTCGTCGCGCAGGATCACCGGGCGCAGGAACACGAGCAGGTTCGTGCGCTTGCGCGTGCGCGACAGGTTGCGAAACAGCGCACCGACGTAGGGGATCTTCTCCAGCACGGGAATCGATTCGCGGTCGACGCTGTAGCTGTCCTCGATGAGGCCGCCCAGCACGATGATCTTGCCGTCGTCGACCACCACGTTGGTCTCGATCGCACGCTTGTTGGTCGTCGGGCCGGCGCTCTCGGTGCCGGTCGCGGCGGTGGAGGCCACCGACGACGACTCCTGGTAGATCGCCATGCGGATCGTGCCGTTCGTGCCGATCTGCGGGCGGATGCGCAGCGTGATGCCGACGTCCTTGCGCTCGATCGTCTGGAACGGGCTGGTGGTGCTGGACGACGTGCTCGTGTACGAGCCCGTGACGAAGGGCACGTTCTGGCCGACGACGATCTTGGCCTCCTCGTTGTCCAGCGTCACGAGATTGGCCGTCGACAGGATGTTGGTGCCCGAGGTCGCCTGGATCGCCTGGGCGACGGTGCCCAGCGTCAGGCCGGTGGTGGTGGCGATGTTGAAGATGGACTTCCATTGCAGGCCGACGTCGAGCGCCTTGCTCGCGTCGACCTCCACCACCACCGACTCCACCACCAGCTGCGCGCGGCGCGTGTCGAGTTCGTCGATGGTGGCGCGCAGCTCGCGGTACAGCGGATCGGGTGCGGTGACGATCAAGGCGTTGGACGCCGGGTCGGCCTGGACGAAGCCGCCGGTCGACGGCGCAGCCGCGCCCGTGGTCGGCGCGGTGGTCTGCGTCGAGGCCGTGCCGCTGCCCGACGAGCCCGACGTCGCCGCCGCGGCCCCGAGGCCGCTCATGCCGCCGCTCGACGCCCCGCTCGCCACCTGCGTGCCGCCGCCGCTGCCGTTCTTGCTCGTGTCGGTGGCGAACGCGGCGCGCAGCACGGTGGCCAGCCGCACGGCGTCGGCGTACTTCAGGTAGACGACGTGGATGTTGCTGCGCGACGCGCCCGCGCGATCCAGGCGCGCGACCAGCGCGCGGATCGCGGCCAGGCGCGCGGGCGTCGCCCCCCGCACGAGCAACGCGTTGGTGTGCGGATCGGCGACCACCGCGAGGCCGCCGGCGGCCACGCCGCCACCTCCGCTGCCACTGCCGTTGCCCGAGGACGGTGCCGCGCCGCCCGTCGACGCCGCACCCGCCGGATCGGACAGCTTCTGCACCATCGCCGCGAGGTCGGACGCCAGCGCATATTCAAGCGGGATCACCTCGACGTCGGTCGCGCTGGGCGTGTCGAGCGCGGCGATCAGCTCGCCCAGGCGCGCGAGGTTGCCGGCGTAGTCGGTGATCACCAGCGTGTTGTTGCCGGCGTTCGCGTTGATGGTGTTGTTGGCGGTGATCAGCGGGCGCAGGACCGGCACCAGGTTGGCCGCGCTCTCGTACGAGAGGCGAAACACCTGCGTCAGCACCTGGTCGCCCTGGCGCGCCACGCCGCCCACCATCACCACGCCGGTCTGCAGCTTGGCGTCGGCCTCGGGCACCACCTTGAGCAGGCCGCCGGACTCCACCACCGCGTCGCCCGCGCCGCGCAGCGCCGACTGGAACAGCGCGAAGGCCTGCGCCCGCGTCAGCGGCGTGTCGCTGTACAACGAGATCGTGCCCTTGACGCGCGGATCGACGACGATGGGACGGTCGAGGATCGTCGCCATCGCGCGCGCGGCGGCCTCGGCGTCGATGGTGGGGAAGTCGATGGTGTAGGTCTCGGGCTTGGGCGCGCGCGACGCGTGGGCGCTCGCGTGCGCCAGCGTGGGCGCGGCCAGCGCGCCCGCGAGGGCCAGCGAGGCCAAGGTGTGGAGGGCTTCTGTCATGGTGCCGCGAGTCTGTGGCGTGCGTGCGCTTCGGGGCGTGTCGGGGTCGCGCCGATTTGTCAGCCCCGTGCGACCGGGCGGACACATCGGCACGTCGCAGCAACACGCGCAGCGCTCGTTCACGCATCGGAGACATGGCCCGGCACGAGGTGCAGCACCGGAGCGCAAGCGGTTTCAGCGTGGTGCACACAACGTGTCGATGCGGCGACACACGAGCAACAGCGCCGCAGCGCGGCGGCGGCAGACTGCCGCGCTGGCGCTGTTCGCTGGACGCCAGCACCTGTCGCCGCACCCCTGCCATCCCGGAAAGAGCCCATGCCCTCGACCTCACGCGCCGCGTTCGCGCTCGCTCTCTGCATCCCGCTGCTGCACGCCTGCGGCGGCGCCTCCGACGACGGCTACGTGCGCCTCGTCAACGCCAGCACCGACTACAGCACGATCAGCCTCTACGAATCCGGCGACGCGGTGGGCGACGCGGTGGCGGCGGACACCGTCGGCGCCTACGCGGGCGTCGGCGCGGACACCTACGAATTCGACCTGCGCACGGCGGGCTCCAGCAGCACGGCGGCCTCGGTGTCGCAGGCGGTGGCCAAGGGCGACCACTTCACGCTGGTGGGCTACGTCGACGCCGGCGCGCTCAAGACGGCGATGTTGACCGACGACGCGGACCAGCCGGACGCCGGCTACGCCAGCCTGCGCATCTTCAACGCGGCGCCGGCCGTGGCGGCGAGCGTGGACGTCTACGTGACGGCCACCGCCTGCGCCTCGCTGACCAGCGCCGACTCGCCTGTCGCGTCCGCGGTCACCGGCCTGCAGGACGGCTACGCCTCGGTGGTGGCGGCCTCGGCGGGCAGCGCGTGGCACGTCTGCGTCACGGGGACCGGCGACCGCACGGACCTGCGGCTGGACATCCCTGCGCTGACGCTGACCAGCCGGCAGATCGCCACGCTGATCCTGACCAAGACCGGCGGCGGCGTGCTGATGAACGGCCTGCTGCTCAACCAGCAGGGCACGCTGACGTCGTACGCCAACACGAACGCGCGCCTGCGCCTGGTGGCCGACGCGGCCTCCGGCGGCACGGTGTCGGCCAGCGCCAACGGCACGACGCTGGGGGCTGCCGTCGTGTCGCCGACGGTCGGCGCGTGGCGCACGGTCAGCGCCGGCGACCTGGCGCTGACGCTGTCCATCGACGGCGTCGCGATCTCGAAGACGGGCTTGTCCGTCACGGCCGGCGGCGACTACACGCTGCTGGTGGCCGGCAGCGCCAGTGCGCCGACGATCAACCTGCTGGCCGACGACGACTCGACGCCGACCAGCACCTCGCTGCCGGTGCGCATGAAGCTCGTCAACGGATTGAACGGCGCCACGGGCGGCGCGATGCTGACCGCCAACGGCGTGGTCGTGGGCGACAGCGTGGCGTTCGGCGCCGCCTCGGACGACGCCAACATCGCGGCCAGCTCGGCGGCGGCCGACCTGCAGGCGACCTCCGCCGGCACGACGCTGTGGGAGGTCAGCGGGCAGACGCTCGCCAGCGGCAGCGTCTACACCGTGTTCCTGCTAGGGGATGTCGGCGCGCCCAAGGGCGTGCTGCGGGTCGACAACTGACGGCGCGCGGGGCCGGCACCCAAGGAGCCTGGCTGCGCCTCGCGTCGCTGCCAGGGCCTTGCCATCTCGGGTAACGCAGCTTGCGACGCGCGGACGTGCCTTGTATGTTTTGGCTGGGGTCTGGGCCGTGGCGGTGTTGGGGCAGACCGTTGTTGGGTACGACGATATCGAAGAAGGTTTCGTGTCGTCACCCTACGAGCACTACGGCGCATCGCCCAGAGCAAGTTGCGTGAAACGGGACTCGAAGACGCGATTCGGAACTTGATCAATCGACTGTAGAGTTCACCAATGTTCGAGGCGGCAGCCCGGGTCGATCGTTGCTCGGGCCGAGACTGGTGTCGAGGTCTCGATCAGCTGACGGCGGCCGGCCAGCGTCGGCCAGTCGCAGGCATTCGCGAACGACGGCTTTCAGTGAGTGAAACCGCATGATCGACTATGAGCAAGCCTTGAATCTCGTGACGGCTCGGATCGCGGAATTCGATGCGCCCGCGGACGACGCGTGGGTCGTGCGCCGGGAACATACGATCGAGCGGCCTTTTGGATGGGTGTTCTTTTGGGGTTCAGACATGTTCGCAAGGACCGGCGACTTTTCTTACGCTGTCGGAGGGAACGCACCGTACATCGTCAATCGCCACACTGCGGCCGTCGTCGAAACCGGCACGGCGCTGCCAACAGAGGTCTACGTCCAACGGTATGAGGCTAGTCTGAAATGATGCCGTCTGCACACGGCCTCGGCCATTTGCAGACGGTCACGACCATCGGCTTGCCGGCAAACTGACTGGCCTGCACATCGCATAATGCCGCGCTTGCTTTCCGGTCAGTTGCGCGCGCCCGACGACAGGCCACGGACAGCGAGTAGCTATGGACGATCTGCCCGCCGTTGCGCCCGGACGGGCCCCGGCCGACCCGCGCCGCCTCCAGGACGACGACGCGCCAACCGCGCTTCGCGAGCGCGACGGCGGTGTTCGGGCCGATGTAGCCGGCGCCGACGATGCACACGTCCGTCTCCATACGACCGTGCAGGGCCGCGCGGAGCGGCTGGTCGGGTGCGCTGGCCGGGTAGGCCTTGCTGGACACATCAGACATGCAGCAAAAGGTGCTCGCGTTCCCAGGGCGAAATCACCTTCATGAACTCCGCCTGCTCGAGCTCCTTGATTTCGGCATACACCGTGACGAACGCCGGCCCGAGCACCTCGGCGAGTTCCTTGTCGTTGCGCAGCAGCGTGACGGCCTCGCCGAGGCTGCGCGGCAGCGCATGCAGGCCCTGGTAGGCGTCCCCCAGGCACTCGGGCCGCGGCTCGATGCGATTCTTCATGCCGAGATAGCCGCACGCGAGCGTTGCAGCGAATGCAGCATAAGGATTCGCGTCCGCGCCGACAACGCGGTTTTCGACCCGGCGTGCCTGCGGCGGTGCGACAGGCGAGCGAATACCGACGGTGCGGTTGTCGGTGCCCCACTCGAGGTTGATCGGTGCGGCCATGAAACGCGAAAGCCGCCGGTAGCTGTTGACGTACGGCGCGAACAGGGCCATCGCGGACGGGGTGTATTTCTGCAGGCCGCCGATGTACCAGAAGAACTCCTTCGACGGCGAACCATCCGCGTTGCTAAAGATGTTCTTGCCCGTGCTCCTGGACACGATGCTCTGGTGGATGTGCATCGCGCTGCCCGGCTCGCCCGCGATCGGCTTAGCCATGAAGGTCGCGTACATGCCATGGCGCAAGGCGGCCTCACGCACGGTGCGCTTGAAGAAGAACACCTCGTCCGCCAGACCTAATGGCGCGGCGTGGAAGAAGTTGATCTCCATCTGGCCCGCACCGACCTCGTGGATCAGCGTGTCGACGCTCAGCTCCATGCGAGCGCAGTAGGCGTAGATGTCCTCGAACAACGGATCGAACTCGTTCACGGCATCGATCGAATAGGCCTGACGCGAGGTCTCCGCCCGGCCGCTGCGGCCGACCGGTGGCTGCAGCGGCATGTCCGGGTCCGTGTTTCGCGCAACCAGATAGAACTCGAGTTCCGGTGCGACGATCGGCGCCCAGCCTTCGGCATCAAACAGGCTGCAGACGCGCCGCAACACCGAGCGCGGCGCGAACGGCACGAGTTTGCCGTGTCGGTCGTAGCAGTCGTGAATAACCTGCGCCGTCGGATCGGTGGCCCAGGGGACGATACGAACGGTCGACGGATCGGCCTGCAGGTGCATGTCCACGTCGGTTGACCGGATCACGTCGAAGTACGGGCCTGACGTCGGCACCTCGCCCGTCACGCCCATCGCGACTACCGCCTCGGGCAGCCGCATGCCGCGATCTTCAGTGAATTTCTCGCGCGGCAGGATCTTGCCGCGAGCGACCCCAGTCAGGTCTGGCACCAAGCACTCGACCTCGGTGACGTGATGCTGGTCGAGCCAGGTTTCGAGTTCGCTGAAGTTGGATTCGCTAAGGGCCATGTCTGTGTCTCGGACAAGTGAACGGTTGGCACGGGTACACGCCGCCCCACCGCTTCCAGAGACGATGGGTGCGCGACGAGTCGGACGTGAGAGAAACGCGGGCGTCAGCTCGGAGGAACGGGGCCGCGCCAGACGCCTCCGCTACCTGCTTTTCAGCACAGTGGCCGGATCGACAAGGAAGAGAAGAACCTCCGGAGGGCCCGCACGAACTCCCCAGGCTGATCGGCCTGCACTTCGTGCGCCGCCCCTATCACCTTGTGGAGCGTCGAGGCGGAGAGCGACAAGCTCGTCTCCCGAGCCGTCTCGTCGCTCACGATGTCGTACTCGCCGTACAGGATCAGCGCGGGAGCGGTCAGATCACCGAGCGCCGCGGTGAAGTCGAAACCTTGCAGGCTGCCGGTCAGCTCGAAGTCGCTGCGATCACCCCACAGGGCTCGCATCACGTCCCAGGAATACTCGTCGACGGCCGATTCGACCTCGCTCGACTCGTGGGCATGCATAAAAGATTTCAAGGCTTCGTCGGCCAGACGACGGTACTCAGGAAGCTGGGCGCCGTTGGCGTCGTAGATGCCCTGGCCCTCCAGCGCCTCCAGGCGCGATCGCAGGTCAGGATTGGCACTCGCCTTGACGTTCGCGAGGTCGGCGTTGATGCGCCGTGCGCTGGAACCGGTGCACGCCAGGACAAGCGACCTCACCCTGTCCGGGCAGGCGATGGCATAGCCCTGAGCGATCACCCCGCCGAAAGAGTGGCCGAAAATGTCTACCTGTCGCAGCCCCAGGCTTCGGCGCACCGCCTCGATGTCCTCGACCATTGCGTCCAGCGTGTAGCCGGACGGATCGCTTGCCTTTCCGGAACGGCCACAGCCTCGGGGATCGAGAAAGATCAATCGGCGTTCGTCGGCAAGCGCACACAAGGGGTCGACCAAGTACTCATGCGACGCCCCTGGCCCCCCCGGCAGCACGAACATCGGCATGCCGGAACCGACGCTGCTGTAGAAAAGACGAAGGCCGTCGACTTCAACAAAGCCCTGCTCCCGCGCGAGGCGCGACTCCGGCATGGCGCTCGGCGCATTGATGACGGGTTTCGGTGAGGTGTCTTGGGAGGTCATTGGCGTTTCAGCAGTTCAGCAGCGGTCTCATCGACGGCAAATGCGGTGGGCGCTACAAGCGCGCCCCGTCGTGCCGAAGCACTCACCTCTGCAGATGAATTCGATGCCCGGATCCTAGTGAAGACTCGACATTTGACGAAATCAACTGTGCGCCGTGCGTTGCCGTGGTTACCCGCTTCGATCTCGCAGCAGCGATCTCCAGGACCGGCTCGGTCGCGCGGCGTATGGTGGATTTGAGCTGCCCCCATGCGACACGAGGCGAGAGGCAATTGCCCGCATCAAGCCCCGTGCAGTTCGACTGGGGAGCGTGCTCGGAACTCCTCGAACATCGCGCGGTAAGGCTACTTGACCCGTTCGAAGCTCTTCGACCAGCCACCGCTTGACCGAGGGGCAGCGGGTCGCGCGGTAGAAACCCTGAGGACATTTGATTTCATCAAACGAGGCCTGCTGCTTAGCATCCAATGCATGGTGACAAACGCGAGAAACAACGACGCAGGCAGCAATGCCTCATCGCCCCGATGCCACGGCAAAGCCCGCTCGCACGACGTCGAGTGCGGCATGCGCGATCGGCCACCCTGCGGGCTGGTCTTCTGCGGCGGTCGCGAAGCCGTCGCGTGGATTCTGAGAACGCGCACGCACCCGTAGCCGCAAGTCGCGGTCACCCCAGGTTTTCCTTCATGGCGAGTCTCGATGCCGGCTCGCCAGGGCGATGTATTGCCCGCCATCGAGAGGCCCAGAACGATGAACATCGACGACATTATCAATCGACAGAGCTACCCCCTTCACGATCCGATGGCCAGAGTGACCATCGTCGCGGAATCCCGAGCTGCGCTCAGGAGGGACGGTGCTTGCGTCCTGCGGGACTTCGTGCTGCCAGGAGCGCTGGCGGACATGCGGGAGGAAGCGAAGGGGCGCCTCACGGAGGCGTATCGGCGCGACATCATGATGGGAATCAACCCGAAGGATGGCCTCGAGCTCGCGGAGTCCGTCGTCAATCGCAAGTCTCCCTATCGGATGCGCACTCTCGGCTCCGACTGGCTGGCACCGGAAGGCGCGCTGCAGCGGCTGTATCAATCCGCGGAAGTTCTCGATTTGCTGAGCAGCATCGTGGAAGTTCCTCAACTGCATTGCACGGCCGATCCATTGATCAACGTGACGGTCACCTACATGGGCGATGGCGATCAGCAGGGATGGCACTTCGACGACAACGACTTCGTGGTGTCGCTGCTCCTGCAGCGTCCCGACGAGGGCGGCGAATTCGAATATGTCCCCGACGCGACGCAACTGACGCCCGCGGAGGTGACCGACATCGTGGATGAACGCTCGCCGAGGCTCCGTCGCCTGTCCGCAGAGGCCGGCGCACTGGTGCTTTTCAGAGGACGCCACGCGCTCCATCGTGTGGCGCCGGTCGTCGGCGACAAGCTGCGGATCATTGCGCTCCTGAGCTATGACGCGCACCCCGGCTTCGTCTTCTCCGATGAAGTACGACTCAAGGGGCTGGGCCGAATCGATTCCAGCGGCGTCACCCCGGCGTAACCCAAGACCTTTGACACACGAGGCCCTGACCATGCGTAGAACCTCAGTCCCTGCGCGAAGCGCCATTGCTGCCGCCGTCTTGCTGGTCGTGGCATCGGCGCACGTCCGCGCCCAGGATGCACCGGCTCCGGATTCGGCTCCGAAGCCACCGCCGCAACCACAGCCGCAGCCTGCCCAGGCGAACGATGGCCCTGCGTCGACGCAAAGCGTGGTCGTGACCGCGAATAGGCGCCGCGAGCCGGCCCGCGAAGTTCCGATGCAGCTGGATGTCATCTCCGCAGATGCCGCCGAAAAGTCCGGCGCGAAGTCGCTCACCGACCTGCTGGCGGACCTTCCTGGAGTCGATGTCAAGACGCAGGGCGGCCCGGGCTTGGGCGCGATCAGCATCCGTGGCATTTCCACGGGCGACCAGACGGTGTCGACAGTCGGTACCTACATCGACGACGTTGCCTTCGGATCCTACAGCGCGTTCGTCAATGGGCCGTTCAATGCGCTCCAGATGAGCCTGCTCGACCTCAATCACGTCGAGTTGCTTCGGGGACCCCAGGGCACTCTCTACGGCGCGGGCGCGATGGGCGGCCTGCTGAAGTACGTGACGACCGAGCCGGACAGCTACGACCTGTACGGCAAGGTCGGTCTGACGGTGAGCCACACCAAGGGAGGCGGCATCTCCAACACCGAAAACGGCGTGATCAACCTTCCGCTGAAAGAAGGCGTGGCAGGTCTGCGCGTGGCAGCTTTCGACCAACGCGATAGCGGATACGTCAAGGCCGTCGGACCTGCCGCAGGCCATCGCATCAACGGCGGCGACACGAAAGGCGTGCGCGCGGCGCTCGAGCTGACTCCGACAAGGGATCTCGTGGTGCGCCTTTCCGTGCTCGATCAGGACCTCAAGCGCGACGGGATCGACTTCGTGGACTACGATCCCACGACCGGGCGCCCCGTCACCGAGCCGGCAACCCGATACCTTGCACAGCGAGAGCCGTATCAATCCAAGATCAACCTGGGTTCGGCGGACGTCGAGTACAACACGCCCAGCATCCGCTTCAATTCGATCACGTCGCTCCAGCGCGTCCAGCTCCATTCGCTGCAGGACAACACTCCTGTCTACGCCCCGGATGGTCTAGTCGAAACGACTGCAGTGCAATCCGTTGGCACCCATATTGCATCCGATCTGAAGAAGTTCACGCAGGAATTCCGCCTGACGTCCAAGGACAAGGGACGGTTCGAATGGCTTGCGGGCCTGTTCCTGGACCACGAGACGGGCGCCAACAACCAGGGCATCGGATCGATCCTGCCGGACGGCTCGACCGGCCCCGCACTGATAAACGCGCAACTGCCCACCAAATACGACGAAGCGGCCTTGTACGGCAACGCCACCTGGAACGTCAGCGACAGTTTCTCGCTCACGGGCGGCCTGAGAGTCGCGCACAATCGGCAGAGTTACCAGCAGATCGAGGACGGGCTCTTCGTCGGCATTCCCACCAATCTCTCCTCGAAGTCCAGCGAGACCAGCAAGACGTACCTGCTGACCGCCAAGTACGCACTCACGCCAAAGAGCAACGTGTACGCGCGTGCCGCGAGCGGCTATCGGCCTGGAGGACCAAATGCCGAAGTGGACGATCCGACCACCGGAAAATCGGTCGGTCCGCCGACCTTCCAGCACGACTCGCTGTGGACCTACGAGGCGGGCTACAAGGCCGACTTCCCGACGAGCGGGTGGTCCATCCAGGCGGATGCCTTCCTGATCAACTGGAAGAACATCCAGCAGTACTTCGCGTTCAACGGCATCACCCTCATCGAGAACGGCGGCAACGCCCGTAGCCGGGGCGTCGAACTGGCGGTGAACTACAAGCAGGGCGGATTCTCTTCCTCGGCCAATCTGGCCTACACGGACGCCTACCTGACCGAGGGCAGCGCAGGACTGGGGGCGACCGGAGCGCCGCTGCCGAACAGCGCGAAGCTGTCGGGAAGCATCGATGCCGGCTATGCTTTCGAGACGGCGGGGCTCCCGACGAATGTCGATGTCTCCGTGCACGGCGTTACCTCCCGCAACGCCGGATTCGTGGGCAGCACGTCGCTGCCGAATTACCGTCTTCCTGGGTATGCACTTGTCGATGCCAAGGTCGGCGTGACCTGGAACAAGCTGGAGTTCAACGCATTCGCCAGGAACCTGTTCAATCGCCGGGCCCAACTGAGCGCGGAAACCACTTACGTGCCTCTTGGCGGCAACGCCCAGGTCGTCGAGTCGATGCCGCTGACGCTCGGGGTGTCCGTCTCCGTGGAATTCCAGTGAACCTGGCGGCCATCGTCCTCTTTCCTCCACCCTCCTGGCAGAGTCGTGTTCATGTATCAAGGATTCGACATGTCCAGTAATCTGACGATCTCAAGTGACGCCCCGATGCCCTTTCCTCCCGGCGAATTCGAGTGGCGCTGGGCTGCGGTCGATGCCCGGCTGATGGAAGCGAACCTGGAGGCCGCAATTGTCTGGAGTCGCGGTGCGGGCGGCTTCGATCGCTTCCAGGACGTCTACTATCTGACGCACTACTACTCCTGCAACTCCGGGTGCGCTTACGACTGGATGCAGTCCGGCACGCGGGCTGCAGGAAACTGTGCCGCGCTCGTACGCCGTGGACGCGCTCCGGTGCTCATCGCCGACGATCCGACCTTCGATCCCGAAGGCGTGGCGACGCCAGACACCATCGGCGACACGGACGTCATCGCGGGTGTGGTGAAGGCGATTCGCCGTGACGGGCTCACGGGGCGCGTGGGTTTCGTCGGGACCGACTGCATCAGCGCTCGACATATGGCCGCGCTGCGCGAACTCCTGCCGGAGGTGTTGTTCGAAGCGCAAGACGAGCTGGTCGCACACGTGCGGGTGGTCAAGAGCGCGAACGAGCTGGACATGTGTCGCCGTGGAGGAGAGACCGTCACGCTGGCGATGAACGCGATGTTTGAGCGTCTGTTCGATGGCGCGACGGAAGCGCAAGCTGCCGGTGAGGCGGCGCGTATCGTGGCCGAGAGACAGGGCCGGTTGAACTTCTGCCACCTGGCACACGGCTCCTGGATGGGCAAGCGAATGACCGATGTGCCGATGGTGGGTTACTCCAATCGCCGGCCTCCGACAGGCTCATTGGTGCGGGGCTGGCTGTATGGCGCCCTCCACCGAGGCTATTGGCTCGATCCCGGTCGCACGGTCGTGATGGGTGCGCCAACGCCCGAGCAACGACACCTGCTCGAATCCGGTGCCCGCATCGTCGAGGAATTGCGCGCCATGATCCGTCCCGGCGTCTCTGCGGCGGAGGTCACCCTGCGAGGCAGCCAACTACGCGAAGATTTCCAGGGGCGTTCCGAGGCTGATGACGAGTGGTTTGCGGTCTATGGCCATGGCAACGGCCTCTACTGGGATCCGCCCATCCTGACGCGCAACTATCGCGGACCCCACCAGACCTTCGCCGAAGGCATGGTTGCGTCGACGGAAGTGTTCCTTGAATTGCCAGGCATCGGAGCTTGCGGATTCGAGCAGAATTTCATCGTCACCGGGGACGGCACCGAGTTGCTTACCCGGTCGCCTCTCCTGTGGTGGTGAAAATGGACGACTCATCAGGCAAAGATCGGGCCGGCGCGGTAAGAACGGGCGCAATGCCCGACTGGAAGGCATTCGTTCTCGCCCTCAGTGCCATGCAGATCGGCCCCAACCTGGCATTGGCCGGCGGATATCAATATCCGACTTCCGGTGAGGCATCCTGGCTCGTGTTCGGCGCCGCAGGCTTGCTCGGCGTGCTTCTGACTATCGTGATTGGGCGTTTCGCTGCGGTGGATGGCCAGCCGCTGGCGCTCTTGAACCATGTCCAGGAAGTTCTCCCTCGATGGGTATCGTCCCTCACGGCATCCGCACTGCTGACAGCCTATCTCATCGGACCGGCGACCGGCGTGCTCGGGACGACGATCTACGTGGACAGCATCGCCCAGGCTGCTGGTCTTCCCGCAGGCCACGAAGCATCAATGGCAGCCGCCATCGCGGCAGTGATCGGCCTCGGAGCCCTACGTGGTCTGAGCTGGACGGCCACTCTCTCGATGATGCTTGGCACAGTATGCCTGCCGCTTGCGCTTTGGATGACGGTTCGAGCGAGCACGGCACCCGCGCATCCGCTTCTCAGCACGTTGCCTCACAGCCTGTCCGACTTCTCGCTCCTGGCCAGCGGTGCCTATGTGGCGATGGCCTTCATCATCGGGTTCGACTGCATCGTTGCTCTTGCAAGCACGACGGCGAACCCGCGTCGCACCGCGCCGCGCGCGATGAAAGTTGGCGTGATCGGAGCGGCCGCAGTTCTCTGCATTGGCGTACGCCTGCAGAGCGGTGCTCTTCGTCCGCACCTCGACGCGCTGGCCGAAGGCCTATCGCCATCCAGCATCCTGCTGGCCGCCGACGGCAACGGCCGCTGGAGCGTCGCCATGGACATGATCCTGGTCGCCACGGCGATGTCGGGCCTCGTCGCGTGGCTGAGCGGAGCGGCCATCGTGGTTTCGCGTGCGGCAGGCAGTGGGCTGCTTCCGTCGTTCCTTTCGGCGGGCACTGACGACGATTCACGAAGGGCGGTCATCGGTCTGACCGTCTTGAGCATTGCCCTTCCGGCTGCCTTCCTACTGGTAACGAATTCGTCGGCACTGAGCGCTACGGTCTATCTTTCCAATTTTATGGTGCTGCTGTGGCTGGTGCCCTATGCGCTGGCGTGCCTTGCGCTGCTGGCAAGTCGCTCGACAAGGCATGAGCCGGCACATGTGTACGTCGCGGCGCTCGCATCGCTCGTCTTGATCGTCACCTTCACTTTTGCGCAGTTCGTCACGCAGGTCGATGCTGTTGCCTTGATCGTCTACGCAGCCGGCGCGGTGGCTGTCGGTGGCCTGGCGATGTTGATGTCGCGTGCCCGCCGGCGCGGTACGGCGATCCGCCTCGAGTCAATCTGAGGCGGCGCGATGCGCACCCGGCGCCCTGGCTTCGATGAGCGACTTGGCGCGCTCGTTGAGCGTGTCGAGCATCGCCGCGAATTCGCGGATCTTCGCCGGGTCGAGCACCGCGAGTATTTCTGCATTCAGTTCCACAAAACGCCGCAGCATCGCGCGGTGGGTTTCGACGCCTTGCTCCGTCAGCTGGATGTGTGCCAGGCGCGAGTTGGCAGGGTTGGCCCGACGCCGAACCAGTCCCTTGCGCACAAGCTGTCCCACGGCCCGCGAGGTCTGCGCCATGTCGAGTTCAGCTTCCTGTGCGATGTCCCGCAACGTGGCCCCGGCGTGCTCCGCCACCGTCGCGAGGATGCGCCAGTGGCGGCCACCGACGCCCAGCTCCTCGCGGCACCTGCCCTCGGTGTAGGCGCCGCAGTTGCGATATCCAAGGAACAACTGGTAGTCCAACAGGTCGTGCAGTTCCAGCGGGGCAAGCAGGTTGGCGGGCATGGCGAGATCGATCTATGAACTTCAGGACAACAACATGAGCGCTTTGATTCTGACACGCGGTCGCATCTTCGATGGTGTGAACGAAGACTGTGCCGAGGGGCTCTCCGTCCTCGTCGCCGACGGACGAATCCAGGAAATCGGCCACGGGGCCGAGGACACGGGACGTGCACTCGGCGCGCGGCACATCGACCTGACCGGCCGCACGCTGATGCCGGGATTGATCGACGCCCACGTGCATGCGTTCGCCAGCGACGTCAGCGTCGCTCGTGTCGAGGCGCTGGGCGAGGCGTACCGGACGGCTCATGCGGTGCGCATGCTCGCCCACGCACTGGACTGCGGATTCACGACGGTCCGCGACGTCGGCGGCGGAAACTATTCTCTCTACCGCGCGTTGACCGACGGGCTGATCCGCGGGCCCCGTTACCTCTACTCCGGGCGCGTGCTGTCGATGACGGGCGGACATGCCGACTTTCGACCCAGCGAGGAACGTCCGCGCTACCAGGCGGCGTGCGGCTGCGACGGGCCGCTGTTCAACGCCATCGGCGTCATCGCGGACGGCGTCGATGCCTGCGTGCGAGCGGCGCGGGAGGAATTCAGACAGGGTGCCCACTGCATCAAGATCATGGCGTCCGGCGGCGTGGCGTCGCCGACGGATCCGATCTGGATGAACCAATATCGGGAAGACGAGATTCGAGCCATCGTGGGCGAATGCCGGGAGCGGCGCAGCTACGCCGCGGCGCATTGCCATCCCGCCGCGGCGATCCGTCGATGCGTCGAGTTCGGCGTGCGAAGCATCGAGCACGGGACGCTGATCGACGACGACACGGCACAGTTCGTCGCGGAGCACGGCGCCTTCATCGTGCCGACGATGGCGATCTGCTTCGCGCTGGTCGAGAAAGGGCGGGAAATGGGCTTTCCCGCCGCGAGTCTCGAGAAGCTCGAGGTGGTCGCCAACCAGGCCCTCTCCGGGATGGCGTCGATGCGGCGCGCCGGCGTGAAGGTCGGCTTCGGCACGGATCTTCTCGGCGCCACATACACGCGCCAGTCGAGCGAGTTCAACCTGCGGCGCGAGGTCTTCACGCCGGTGGAGATCCTGCGCCAGGCCACCTCCGTCAACGCCGCCCTCCTGGGCCTGGCGGGCGAACTCGGTTGCCTGCGCGTCGGCGCCCGGGCAGACCTCATCGCGGTGGATGGCGATCCGACGAAGGATATCGGCCTGCTGGGAGATGGTGCCCGCAACATCCCGCTGGTTGTTCTGGGCGGTGAAGTTATGAAGGCGACGATGCATCTGGAGTGAGGCGGGCGGCACTATCGTGTCGTCCGAGCAAAGTCTTCCGTACATCGCTTCGAGGACGATGTTGTCTAAGTGCTCGTCTGCCCTGAAGAACAGGCAAATCCTGTGGGGAACGGGCGCCGCCGGAAGCAGCGACCGTCTCGTCGACCGGAGACGGTGTCAGTGAAGACGGCCAAGTGGCGCCTGCATTCAGGAGATTCATCCGACGGCAAGTCCTGGTCTGGCTTCGAACGCAAATACACTGCGACCGCTTCGAACTGCCAAAGCAGGCGATCGAATTGCGCAGTTCGGAGACCACCGCTGCCGAGCAGTAGCTGCGGCTGCGCCATCTGTACTCCCGTCGAGTTGAAGAGCGCAGGGTCGCAACTCGACGATGTGAACGTTCGGTACCGGGCGCCAAGTCTTGCGATGTCTAAGCCCTATGGGTCGACAGCGTTACGGTCGGCCTGGCCGCTCTTGGGCAGCACGCGGCCACGAGCGGTCGGTCGCTGGTGCCAGCGTTTAGGTGACCGCGTGGCGCAGATAGATTGTGAGCCCGATGACTAGAAATGACACTAGCAACCCAATGCCGAACCCAGCCCAGCGGCTACGGCCGTAGCGGCCCCATGTGTATGCACCTACGACTCCGCCAAACATGATCGTGCGCGATGAAGCGGGGCCGCCGTGGGGAAAAAGCTCGAAGGCCGCCGCAACAATGGCGACCGCGAATGCGAGGTAAAGCACATATCCGATGAAGCTCACAGGTTTGGGGTAGACCTCCAGACCTGCGACGGCTTCAGGCGGCGAATATCTTCGCTGCATAGTGCTTTCGGGGTGCTCGGTTTCTTCAGCGGACATATCTGGTAGCCAGCACTTGGGCGACGCCGCAGCGCGGACTGGATCGAGCTCAGACGTCAGCAGCATTTCCTGCGCGTTGCAGCGCCGCATTCAATGGCAGCTCTGGGGCTGCAGGATCGCAAGTTTAAATGGCCGCTTCGGGTGGCAATCTGCCAACCACGCTGCCTACAAGCAGCCATTCACGCCTACACCCCCGACTTGAACTTCGTGTACAGCCGCGTCATCGTGCGCCGGGTGTCGCGCGTGCGCACCTCGTAGAACTGCACGCGGTGCGCGAGGTAGTCGTCCGGCGGGAACGCGATCACGTTGGCCAGCACGTCGGGATGCACGAACTGGCGCGCGGCGAGGTTGGGGCTGGTGAACATCACCTTGTTGGTGATCTCGGCCTGCACCTCGGGACGCAGGATGTAGTCCATCCAAAGCAGCGCGTTCTGCGGGTGCGGCGCGTCGGCGGGGATCACCATGGATTCGAAGCCGAACTGCACGCCGCCGGGCGGCAGCGGCGCGACGATGTGCACGCCGTTGTTGGCGGCCTTGGCGCGGCGCGCGGCGTTGTTGAAGTCGCCGCCGTAGCCGAGGGCCACGCAGATCTGGCCGGAGGCCAGGTCGTCGATGTAGCCGTTGTAGCTGAACAGGCCGACGTCCTTGCGCACCTGCGCGAGCATCGCGGCCGCGGCGGTGTAGTCGCCCGAGTCGTTGCTGTAGCCCTTCTTGCCGAGGTACATCAACGCCGAGGGGAACAGGTCGGCGGCGCTGTCGATCATTGAGATGCCGCAGGACTTGAGCTTGTCGGCGTACTTCGGGTTGAACACGAGCTCGAACGGATTGGCGGGGATAGTCTCGGCGCCGAGCGCGGCCTTCACCTTGTCGAGGTTGTAGCCGACGCTGACCGTGCTGCCCAGCCACGGCACCATGTACTGGTTGCCTGGATCGAGCCTGGCCATGAGCGCCATCACCGGCGGGCTGAGGTTGTCCCAGTGCGTCAGCTTGCTGCGATCCAGCTTCCGGATCACGCCGCCCTCCAGCATCATGTGCGCGAAGTCCGACGAGGGCACGACGATGTCGTAGCCGGTGCGCCCGGCGATCATCTTGGCCAGCAGCACCTCGTTGGAGTCGAACAGGTCGTAGCGCACCTGGATGCCCGTCTCCTGCTCGAAGCGGTGCACCGTGTCGTCGCCGATGTACTTGGCCCAGTTCGCGATGTTGAGCACCTTCTCCTCGCCGGCGGACGCGGCAGGCGCAGCGCCGGCGAGCAACGCCGCGCACAGCGCGGCCAGGGTGGATCGTCGAGTGGACACGGCAGGCTCCTGGAGATTGCGAGGAAGGGACGGGTCAGTGGCGTTGCGCCGCGAGCACGCACAGCATCTCGGCGGCGACGTGCGCCGCGGCGATCGCGGTGATCTCCGCGTGGTCGTACGACGGCGCGACCTCGACGACGTCCATGCCGACGATCCTGACCGGTACCAGGCCGCGCAGGATCGCGAACGCCTGCGCGCTGCTCAGGCCGCCGGCCACCGGCGTGCCGGTGCCGGGCGCGAACGCCGGGTCCAGGCAGTCGATGTCGAACGTGAGATAGCTGGCATGCGTGCCGACGATGTCGAGGATGCGGTCCACCGTGGCCTGCGTGCCGTTCGCATGCACCCAGTCGGCGCCGAGCACGTTCATGCCCATGAAGTCGTCGTTCCAGGTGCGGATGCCGACCTGCACCGAGCGCTTCGGGTCGATCAGGCCTTCCTTGACGGCCTTGTAGAACATCGTGCCGTGGTTCAGCGAATCCGGCGCGTCGTCGGGCCAGGTGTCGCAGTGCGCGTCGAAGTGGATCAGCGACAGCGGGCCGCCGTGCTTCTCGACCTGCGCCTTCAGGATCGGGTACGTGATGAAGTGGTCGCCGCCGAGGGCCAGCATCGTGGTGCCGCCGGCGATGATGCGGCGCGTGTGATAGGTGATGCTGGCCGCGATCGTGGATGGGCGATGGTTGTCCAGCGGGCAGTCGCCGTAGTCGACGACGGCCAGGTGGTCGCACGGGCCGAAGCCCCAGGGGTGCAGCTTCTCGTTCAACTGCGCCGTGGCGGCCCGGATCGCGGCGGGCCCCAGGCGCGCGCCGGTGCGGAACGTGGTGGCCAGGTCCAGGGGAATGCCGGTCACGGCGACGTCCACGCCGGCCAGGTCGCGGGTATAGCGGCGGCGCATGAAGGACAAGACGCCTGAATAGGTGTTCTCGCTCTCGTAGCCCAGGTGGGCGGCGCGGTGGATGGCATGATCGGTGTCGCGAATCGTCTCGTCCATGGGGAAATCTCGTTGAATCCAGGCCTCGATGCTCTCAGGACGACGCGCCGTTGCCCATTAGCCAGCTCCGAAGAGATATGAATATTTCTGATAGCGCAACCCGGCGCGAGCCGCCGTTCTCCGGCCTCGTGGCGTTCGAGGCGACGGCGCGGCTGGGCAGCATGTCGGCCGCGGCCGACGAGCTCGACCTGACGCAATCGGCGATCAGCCAGCGCGTGCTCAAGCTCGAGGCGCACGTCGGCCAGCGGCTGTTCATCCGCCAGGGCCACGGCGTGCGCCTGACCGGCGCGGGCGAGCTGCTGATGGAGACGGCCACCGACACCCTGCAGCGCCTGCGCGCCGGCTTCGATCGCATCGAGCCCTATCGCAACAAGCAGTCGCTGCTGCTCGCCTGCCCGTCCGATTTCGCGCATGGTTGGCTGATGCCGCGGCTGGAGGCGCTGCGCGCGGCGCATGGCGGCCTGGAGGTGTGGCTCATGTCCGAGCGCGACATCGCCGCGATCGACCGCATCGACGTCGACCTGGTGGTGTCTCGCAAGCCGCTGCACGGCCCCGACATCGAATGCGTGCCGCTGCTGGAGGATCGCGCGATCGCGGTTTGCGGGGCGCGACTGGCCGAGAAGCTGCAGCCGATCGCGTTCCCGAAGCTCCTGGACAAGGCGCCGCTGCTGCTGCTCGAAAGCGCGCCCGAGTGGGGCGGCGTGCTGCCGCCGGCCGGCCCGAAGTCGACGCGCCGGCGCGCCGCGACGATCCAGGACGAACGCCTGCTGCTCGACGCCGCCGAGCGCGGCCTCGGGGTCGCCTACGTCTCGCAGGTGCTGGCGTCCGATGCGCTGGCCGCGGGCCGCTGCGTGCGGCTCGCGCAGGTGCCCGCGACCGCGCTGGCGCCGCTGTGGCTGATGCGCAGCCGGCTGACGCCGCGGACCGCGATGGCGGACCGCGTGTTCGAGTGGCTGAAGGCGGAGGCGGCCTAACGCGCCGCGACGAACGCCGCCAGCTCGTCCACCACGCGGCGGTGGGCCTGCGCGAACGCGTCGACGAGCGGCGGCAACGCGTCCTGCGTGCCGGCGCGCACGCTCTCCTGCACGTGCGCGGCGATCTCCGACAGGCGCGCCGCGCCGATCGTGCCGGCGGTGGAGATGGTGGTGTGCGCGAGATGCGCGATGGTCTCCGCATCGCCCCTGGCGTGCGCGGCGCGCAGCTTGTCGGCGTCGTGCTGGCGCGTGTCCAGGAAGCGGCGCACCACGCGCAGGTAGAGGTCGTGGCGATCGAGGCAGCGGCTGAGCCCGAGTTCGAACGAGACGGCCGCCGCCTCGTCGCGGACGAGCGCCGAGGCGGCGGCCGGCGCGGCGTCCGCGGCCTCGGGCAGCCAGCGCGCGATCACGGCGAACAGCGCGTCCGGATCGAACGGCTTGATCACCACCTCGTTCATGCCCGCGTCCAGGCACTGGGCCCGATCGCGCGCGAGCGCGTGGGCCGTCATGCCGAGCACCGGCAACCCGGCGAGCGCGGGCTGGGCCCGGATGCGGCGCGTCGCCTCGAGTCCGTCCAGGTCGGGCATCTGCACGTCCATCAGCACCAGGTCGAAGGCGTCGGCCGACGGGGTCGCGCCGTCCAGGTCGATGCCCAGCCGCTGCAGCGCCTCGCGGCCGGTGTGCGCCTCCACCACGCGCGCGCCGGCGATGCCGGCCAGCAGGTCGACGGCCACGATGCGATTGAGTTCGTTGTCGTCCACCAGCAGCAGGCGGCGGCCCTTGAGCCGGGCCGCGAGGCCGGCCCCGGTGCCGAAGCGCGCGCTCGCCCCGCCCGTCGACGGCGCCGCGCCCGGGATGCCGAACGCGGCATCGAGCGCCGCTTGCAGCGCGAGCGTGCCCACCGGCTTGGCGAGGTAGCTGTCGAAGCCCTCGGCGAGCGCGCGCTGCGCCAGCGATTCGTCGCCGTAGGCGGTGACCAGCACCAGCTTGGGCGCCGCCGCGGGGGCCGTCGCCGCGCGGATGCGGCGCGCCAGCTCGAAGCCGTCCGCGCCGGGCATCTTCCAGTCGATCAGCACGAGGTCGTAGGGCGCGCCGGCCGACCGGGCCGCGGCGAGCGCCTGCAGCGCGGCGTCGGCGCCGTCGACCTCGACGTGGCTGCAGCCGAGGCCGCCCAGCAGGCCGGCCTGGATCTCGCGCGCGTTGGCGCTGTCGTCGACGGCCAGGATGCGCAGGTGCGACCAGGCGGGCCCGGCGGCCGCGGGCAGGCCCTCTGCCACGAGGCCGAAGGACAGCGTGAAGAAGAACTCGCTGCCGCGGCCCGGCGTGCTGCGCACGCCGATCTCGCCGCCCATCATCTCGACCAGTTGCTTGCTGATCGCCAGCCCGAGTCCGGTGCCGCCGTACTTGCGCGTGATCGAGCCGTCGAGCTGGTCGAAGGGCTGGAACAGTCGGCTCAGCTGCGCGGCGTCCATCCCGATGCCGGTGTCGCGCACGGCGAAGCGCAGCGTCGTGCGATCGGGACCGCTGGAATCGGCCTTGACGGTCACGACGACGATCTCGCCCTGCTCGGTGAACTTGATCGCGTTGCTGCACAGGTTGAGCAGCACCTGGCCCAGGCGCAGCGGGTCGCCCAGCAGGCGGCGCGGCACGCCGGGCGACGTGGACAGCAGGAACTCGAGCCCCTTGCGGCTGGCGCCTTGGGCGACCAGCGCGGTGACCTTGTCCATCACGTCCTGCAGCGCGAACTCGCCGACCTGGATGTCGAGCTTGCCGGATTCGATCTTCGAGAAGTCGAGGATGTCGTTGATGATGTTGAGCAGCGACTCGGCCGCGCCGCCGATCTTGCCGAGGTAGGACGACACGCGCGGCGGCAGGTCGGGGCTGCGCAGCGCGAGGTCGGTCATGCCCATGATCGCGTTCATCGGCGTGCGGATCTCGTGGCTCATGTTGGCCAGGAACGAACTCTTGGCCTCGCTGGCGGCCTCGGCGGCCTGCTTGGCGAGCGACAGCGCCGCGGTGCGATCGACCACCAGGCCCTCCACCCGCGCCGCGAGCTCGGCGTTGAGTCGCGTGATCGCCGCCTCGGCGGCGGCACGGCGGGTGACCTCCGCCTCGAGCGCCCGGCGGCGGCGCAGCAGCGTGGCGGTGAGCAGCGTGAGCGCCAGCAGCAGCACCGGGATCACCGCGTAGAAGCGCAGCACCGGCGCCTCGACGTGCAGGGCGGCCACCAGGATCGTGAGCAGCGGCACCGACCACAGCGTCACGGCGACGAAGCGATGGCCGGCGCCCGGTTCGCGCCGGCCGGCCCAGAACGCAACGCCGCCGAGCGCCGCGTACCAGAAGCCCAGCGGCAGGTTGCTCACCGAGCGGCGGACCTGCAGGTGGAGCACGGCGATGCACAGCGGCAGCACCCAATAGAGGGCGCCGGCCACCAGCACGATCGCCAGGATCCGCCGGCGCAGCGGCGGCTCGACGGCGACGTAGTCGACCAGCCCGATGCTGAGCGTGAGGAACAGCGCGAACAGCAGGAACATCCACGGCGTGAGCACCACGTAGACGCCGTCGTTGTGCTGCCACGGCATCGAGCCGTACCAGGCGGCCCCGAACGCCCACGTCCATGCGAACCAGCCCAGGCCCGGGTCGCGATCGCGCCACCAGACGAAGGCGTAGACGCCCGCGAACATGGCCAGGACCACCGCGACCATGTCGCTGGCAGTGAACGCTTGACCGATGAAGGTGGACAGGAAATTCAACGCGATTCGTCCCCGGGGAAGGCACCATGATTGCACAGTGTCGCCCGCGCCGGCGCGGGCCGGATGCCCGGCCGACGCGGCGTTCGCGGGTTTCCCGGGCCCGCGGATGTGTCGTAGTTGGCAGGCGATCCGCCCGTCGACGGCTCGATTGTGCTCGGCAGCGGACCTAAAATCCGAGGATGAAGTTTTTCGCGGCGGAAGCCGAGCTTTCGCTGCTCGAAGGCGTGTTGGACCGGCCCTGGGGCGAAGACGTTCTCGTCGCCACGGTCGCGCTCGCATGGCACCTGCGCCAGCGTGACAGCGCGCGCGCACTGCGCCTCGTGGACGGCGTCATCCCGTTGCTGGTGCCGCCGCCGGAAGGCAGCAACCGGCCCGACGCGCACCGCGTGCGCGCCGCGCTCGCCGCCTGCGAGGCGTCGGCGCTGCTGTGCGAGTTCGACGTCGCCGAGCGCTGGCTCCTCGAGGCGCGCCAGCATCTCGACCTGCGCGCCGATCCCTGCGCCGAGGGCGACGCCTGGCTGGTGGAGGCGGCGCTGGCCAAGATGCGCGTCCAGCGCGCGCGCGAGATCGCGGCCCACGAGAACGCGATCGCATGCTTCCAGGCCATCGCCGCGCCCGACCGGCTCGCGGTCGCCCGGATCTGGCTCAGCTTCGAACGCGGCTACACGCAGTCCGGCGTCGACCACTGCATCGGCCAGCAACCGCCCTCCGATGAGTGGCCCGAGGCGGCGATCGCGTGGGATGCGCTGTGGAGCGCGTCGCGCGGCATGGCCTTGTCGTTCCGCCAGCCGTCCGAGTCGGCGCTGCTGTACCGGCAGGCCGCGGCCCAGGCGCGCGAGGTGGGCCTGGTGCGGCTCGAGATCGTCGCGATGATCAACGCCGGCGCCGCGACGCAGGGCCTGGGCGACCTCGACCTGGCGGCCGAGTGCTTCGAGATCGCCGCCGCGCGCGCGAACGCCACCGGCTGGCCCACGCTGATCGGCACCGCGAACACGCGCGTGGGCGAACTGATGCGGACCCTCGGCGCGTTCGAGGAGAGCCGCAGCATCCTGGCCGACGCCATCGTGGCGCTGTCGATCGGCGCGCCCGGGCTGCACCTGGGCATCGCGTGCGCCTCGCTGGCCGAGACGCTGCGCGCGATGGGCCGGGCCGAGGAATCGCTGGAGCCGATGGCCCGGGCGATCGCGCTGTACCGCGAGACGGGCTACACGAACACGCTCGCGCTCAACCTCATCTTCCAGGCGCGCGGCCTCGTGGCCGCGAACCAGCCGGCCGAGGCGCTGGCCGTGCTGGCCGAGGCGCGCACCCTCATCGTCGAGAACGGGCTGCACTCGCTGCACGTTGGCGTGAGCGACGTGCTCGCCGATGTCCACCACCGGTTCGAGCTCCCCACGCCGGAAGGCATGACCCTGCCCAGCGCGCCCTTGCACTACGCCGAGGCGGCACTGCTCGAGGGCCGGCGCGTCGCGGGCTGGAAGGCGCCGGCGCGCCTGTTCACCTTCCTTGCCGAGCTCTGGGCCGAGGCTGGCGACCACGCGCGGGCGTACGCGTACGCCCGCG
>FTJN01037234.1_pt1 | contig 45167 bp, 48 predicted proteins | sample 1658361 | NCBI WGS metagenome assembly FTJN01 (sample SAMEA3914819, study PRJEB12502) | metagenome | biome: forest; material: soil | place: Canada | collected 2010-06-26 | depth 0.3 m
AAGCCCGGCAAGGCGGTGGCGGTGATCGAGCTGCGCTCGCTGCTGGCCGAGGGCGGGGTGCTGGAGCAGCTGCGGGCGCGCGGGTTCAAGGTGGAGACGCCGGGGGCGTGATTACCGCTGGACGCCCCCTCCGTCACGATGCGTATTCGCATCGCGCCACCTCCCCCGCGTCGCGGGTGAGGAGAAGGTCGGCGCGGTTTCCTCCTCACCCGTGAAACGGGGGAGGTGGCGCGTCGCTAGCAGCGACGTGACGGAGGGGGCGTCCCGATGCGTTTGAGACTTTCGCGAAACGTTCCGATGGCTTTGGCGACCCTCGCTCTGACCACCACCCCCGCCCACGCCCAGGTCGTCGACGATCCCGAGGCCAATGTCATCGACGCCCTGGTGGTCGACGCCAAGCTGCCCGGCCCGGCCTGGTGGCGGATCTCGGACGGCGACACCACCATCTACATGTTGGGAACCCTGCATTCCCTGCCCGACAAGCAGGCCTGGGACAGCTCGGTGCTGGACCGGCGGCTGAACGGGGCCTTCGCCCTGATCCTGCCGCCCGAGGGCAAGGCCGGGATCGGCGACATTCCGGCCCTGCTGTCCCTGCGCGGCAAGCTGAAGTCGGACACGCCGCTGGACGCCGCCGTCCCCGACCTGGCCCCGAAACTGGCCCGGGTGCGCGTCCAGCTGGGCAAGAAGCCGAACGCCTATCGCGAGTGGAACGCCCTGGGCGCGGGGATCATGATCGCCGGCGACTATCGCAAGAGCGCCAGGCTGGACCCGTTCGAGCCGGAACGCACGGTCGGGCGGCTGGCCCGCAAGCACAGGGTCAAGGCGCGGCCGGTGGCCAGCTACAAGCTGATGCCGCTGGCCAAGGCGGCGGTGCGCGGCCATTCGGAAGCCGCCGGCCGGGTCTGCCTGGAGGGGGTGCTGGACGAGGCGGCCGGCGGCGCGGGCCCGGCCCGGGTCGCGGCGGCGGCCTGGGCGCGCGGCGACGTGCGCGGCGCGATCAGCGGTCCGCGCAACTTCCAGCGCTGCATGCTGAGTTTGCCGGGCATGGCCGACCTGGAACGCCGCGGGACGCAGGCGGAGATCGACGCGCTGGCCGCGGCGATGAAGACGCCGGGGCATGCTGTGGCGCTGTTTCCGATTCGGGGGTTGGTGGCGCAGGGCGGGGTCTTGGATCAGATGCGGGCGCGGGGGTTCACGGTGAGTACGCCGGGGGAGTAGGTGGCTCACTGACTTGCCCCCACCTGGCGGCTTCGCCGCCTGTCCGCCCCCATAGGGGGCGGAGCCTCCGCGGAGCCCACAGCGAGGCTCTTCCCCCTCTGGGGGAAGACGATCGCGAAGCGATCCGTAGGGGGCAAGTGATCGCCCAAAGAAAAAGGCCCGGAAGTTTCCCTCCGGGCCTCATCAGAATTCAAATCCGCGAAGAGCCCTACAGCCCCGGAAGCTTGATCTTGCTTTCCTTCTCGCGGGTGATGACGATCGTGCCGTTGCCGGTCAGCGACTTCAGGCGGGCTTCTTCGGTGGCCGCGTCGACCGAGACGGATTCGGTGGCGCCGGTTTCCGAGGCGGTCGGGGCGGCGGTCTTGTCGCCCTTCTTCCAGAACATCACCTTGCTGGCGAAGCTCTCGTCCTTGTGGGCCAGGTCGCCGTTCTCGTCGTCGACGACGAAGCGGATCAGCGGGTCGGCCTTGTCGACGCCGGCCTTGGAGACCAGCAGCTTCTCGCCGTCCGAACGGCCGGCGGCGTTGCTCTGGCCGATCAGGGCCTGGCGCGCGGCGCTTTCGGGCTGAAGTTCCTGCGGGCGCGGCTCGCCGGGGGCCGGCGGACGCAGGCTATAGTCCGGCGGCACCACCAGCGGGGCCTTGGTGACGACGCGGAACTCGTCAGGAACGACCTTGCTCATGCCCAGCGCCTTGGACGTGGACTGGCAGCCGGCAAGGCCCGTGGCGGCCACGGCGACCAAAGCGCCCAAGGTCGCGACCCGATAGAAACTCATGTAACCGTGCTCCAGCGGCCCGCCCCCGGGTAGGCCAAATTTCGGACGCCCTCGATACGACATCCGGGGCCGGGCGCCAATCTTAGTTGAGATCGTGGCCACGTTAGGGCCGTTTCGTAGCCTTACAGCCCATGGCCGTCGGGATGGGCGATCTTTTTCTCTTCCGACAGGAAGCTGTCCAGCAGCAGCAGGCCCACCCCGAGGGTGATCGCCGAGTCGGCGACGTTGAACACCCAGGGAAAATGCAGACGCGACACGTCGATGAAGTCGACGACATAGCCGTAGCGGACCCGGTCGATCAGGTTGTTGCCGAACGCCCCGCCGATGATGAAGCCGATGCCGCCGGCCATCAGCGGCCGCGTCGCCTTGCGCGCCCACAGCGCCAGGCCCACGACCACGACGGCCGAGAAGATCGTCAACAGCCAGCGGGCCAGTCCGGTCCCCCGGAACAGGCCGAAACTCATGCCGTAATTGGGGACCATGGTCAGGTACAGCGGGCCGAAGACGTGCTGGCTGGCGCCGGGCGCCGTGCCCAGCAGGTCCAGGATCCAGGCCTTGCTGATCTGGTCCAGCACGATGGCGACGATCGCGATGGCGTAGGCGGTCCAGCCGAGGCGGGTGATGGATTTCATGGTTCGCTCTTCCTTGGATCCTCTCCCAGAGGGAGAGGGTGATCTTAAACCGCGTGGTGCTTATCCCACCACGCCACGGCTTCCGCGTCGCGAAGGCTAAGCTCGGGATACCGCGGATCGGTTCCGACCTCCGGCAGGATCCGCCACGAGCGGGCGCACTTCTTGCCTTCGGCGAGCGGAACCTCGACGGCCACGCCCTTGACCTCGTCCAGCGCGAACGCGCCTGCCGCCTCACCGGCGACCAGGGTCGCGGCGCTGGTGCGGAACACCTCGGCCGCGTCCAAGCCGTCGAAGGCGGCCAGCAGGTCGGGGTCGGCGATGTGGACCACCGGCGCGGCCTCCAGGGCGGAGCCGATCCGCTTGTCGCGGCGTTCGACTTCCAGGGCCGAGGTCACTACTGAGGTCACGGATTTCACTTGGTCCCATCGAATGACCTCGGCGTCATTTTGCCATTCCGTCGGCGTCTCAGGTATCACCCGAAGTACGTTCGATCCGGCTTCGGGGAAGCGTGTGGTCCAAGCTTCTTCCATAGTGAAGCTGATCAAGGGAGACAGCCACACGGTCAGGCGCTCGAACACATAATCCAACACTGTCCGATAGGCTCGGCGACGGATCGCCGTCGGGACGTCGCAATAGAGGCAGTCCTTGCGGATATCGAAGAACAGGCTGGACAAGTCGCCCTGACAAAAGTCGATCAAGGGGCGGATCACATCGCTGAAGCGATAGGCCCGGTAGGCTTCCTTCACCTGCGTATCCAGCTGGAGCAGGCGATCGAGGATGTACTTCTCCAGCGGCGGGAAGTCTGCGTAGCTTGTCACCCGCTCGGCCTCGTCGAAGCCGGCCAGGGCGCCCAGCAGGTAGCGGGTGGTGTTGCGCAGCTTCCGATAGGCGTCGGTGGTGGTGGCCAGGATCGTCTTGCCGATGCGCTGGTCTTCCGAATAGTCGACCATCGCCGCCCACAGCCGCAGGATCTCGGCGCCGCTTTCCTTGGTGATGGTCTGGGGCTCGACGGTGTTGCCCTTGGACTTGGACATCTTCTCGCCGTTCTCGTCCTGGGTGAACCCGTGGGTCAGGACGCCCTTGTACGGCGCGCGGCCGCGCGTGCCGCAGCTCTCGAGAAGCGACGACTGGAACCAGCCGCGGTGCTGGTCCGAGCCTTCCAGATAGAGGTCGGCGGGCGAGCGGCTGTCGTTACGGCCTTCCAGGGTGAAGGCGTGGGTGCTGCCGCTGTCGAACCAGACGTCGAGGATGTCGATGACCTTCTCGAACTGGGCCGGATCGCGGTCGCCCAGGAAGTGGCTGTCGGGCAGCTCGAACCAGGCGTCGCTGCCGCCGTCCTGGATGGCGTCCAGGATGCGACGGTTGACCGCCTCGTCCATCAGCGGAGCGCCGGTGTCCTTGTCGACGAACATGGCCAGCGGCGTGCCCCAGGCGCGCTGGCGGCTGATCAGCCAGTCGGGACGGGTCTCGACCATCGATCCGATGCGGTTGCGGCCGCCCTCCGGGTGGAAGGTGGTGTCGGCGATGGCTTTGACGGCCGTTTCGCGCAGGGTCTTGCCGCCCAGGGTGGGGACGGGCTGGTCCATGCGGATGAACCATTGCGGGGTGTTGCGGAAGATCACCGGGGCCTTGGAGCGCCAGCTGTGCGGATAGCTGTGCTCGACCCGGCCGCGGGCCAGCAGGTTGCCGGCCTCGATCAGCTTGTCCATCACCGCGCCGTTGGCGGCCCCGAACTTGCCGACCTTCTTGCCCTCGGTCTCGATGACCTTCAGGCCCGCGAACAGGGGCACGTGCGGGAAATAGGCGCCGTCGGGGTCGACGGTGTCGGGGATGGAGTCGAGCGCGTAGCCGCTCTTCAGCCAGACGAGATAGTCGTCGGCGCCGTGGCCCGGAGCGGTGTGGACGAAACCGGTGCCGGCGTCGTCGGTCACGTGGTCGCCGGCCAGTAGGGGCACGTCGAAGCCGTAGCCTTCGTCGAATTGAGCCAGCGGGTGGGCGGCGACGACGCCCGTCGGGTCATAGGCGCCCAGACGCTTCCAGGTCGCGACCTTGGCGGCCTTGCGCACGTCCTCGGCCAGCTTGTCGGCCACGACCAGCTTGTCGCCCGGCTTGGACCAGGGCGCGAACTCTAGGTTCTCTTCCAGGGCTTCCACTTCATAGAGGCCGTATTCGACCTTGGGACCGAACGAGATCGCCCGATTTGCGGGGATGGTCCACGGGGTGGTGGTCCAGATCACGACGCTGACGCCGTCGTAGCCGAAGTCCGGCACCGACATTGCCGGTATTGGGTCTTGGGCGACTAGGGGCTGACGCTTGACCGGGAACTTCACCCACACCGTCGGGCTGACATGGTCGTGGTACTCGATCTCCGCATCCGCCAGCGCCGTGCGCTCGACGGGGCTCCACATCACCGGCTTGGAGCCGCGATAGAGCTGGCCCGAGGTCGCGAACTTGTGGAACTCGGCGACGATGGTGGCCTCGGACGCGTAGTCCATGGTGGCGTAGCGGTTCCACCAGTCGCCCAGCACGCCCAGGCGCTGGAACTCGACCTTCTGGGCCTCGATCCAGCCGGCGGCGTATTCGCGGCAGCGCTTGCGGAACTCGGCCGCCGGCACCTCGTCCTTGCGGCGGCCCTTGGCGCGGAACTCCTCCTCGATCTTCCACTCGATCGGCAGGCCGTGGCAGTCCCAGCCGGGCACGTAGTCGACGTCGTAGCCGAGGGCGAAGCGCGAACGGACTACGAAGTCCTTCAGCGTCTTGTTCAGGGCATGGCCGATGTGGATGGCGCCATTGGCGTAGGGCGGGCCGTCGTGCAGCACGAACAGCGGGGCGCCGTCGGCCTGGCGCTTGGCGCGCACCGCGCCGTACAGGCCCTTGTCGGACAGGGCCGCCCAGCCCTCCAGGATCTCGGGCTCCTTCTTGGGCAGACCGCCGCGCATCGGGAACGGGGTGTCGGGAAGGAAGACGGTTTCGCGGTAGTCGCGGGCGGTCGTGGCGTCGTCGGCCATGGGGAAGCTATCCAGCGTAGGGGTTCGGAAAGGATGCGGGGTGGTCGTCCCGGCGCGCGCTGGAGCTATCGTCCGACGGCGTCACGCCGGGCGGTTAATTCGCGGGGTTTTCCGAACGAAAGGCATGGGCGGGGGATAGCAGAGGTGACGGGGAGGGGCAAACGGGATGCGTGTTCTCCTCACCCGCATCGCGGGGGAGGTGGCGCGTCGCCGATAGGCGACGTGACGGAGGGGGCGTCGAGTGGCGGCCGGGAGACGGGCGTCTTGCTTGGCGCCTGGGACGCCCCCTCCGTCACGATGCGTATTCGCATCGCGCCACCTCCCCCGTTTCACGGGGGAGGAGAGGCGGTTACCGCCGCGCCAAACCGTTCAGCATCCACAGCGCCGCGAGCGTGCCGAACAGCACGGCCAGGGACGACAGCAGGAACATTCGCAGGCCCTGGCCCAAGGCGACGCCGAGGGTGGTCAGGGCCGCCAGGGTCCAGGCGGTGGCCAGGATCTTGCTCTCCAGGGAGCCCAGGGCCAGCCGGGGCGGCAACAGGAAGCGCGCCGCGCGAGCGGTTTTTCGTAACAGACGTCTCACCGCAAACCCCACTCGCACTGTAAGCCCCCGAACTGACGCCAAAAGTGTAGGGTCGCGGCTCGGTTGCGTCCAGCGAGAAAAACCAACGTTATCCGTGTTTTCGCGTTTTTGTAGGTCGGATTGCCGACGTCGGTCTCTGAAGGCGGCGCCGCTTACCCGCGTTTGCGGGCTTTCGGCGTGATGCTTACCGTCATCAGCTTGCCCTCGCGGATCAGGACAAAGGCGCAGGACTTGTCGATGCTGTGGTGGTCCAGGGCCCGCAGCAGGTCGTCCAGACCCGTCAGCGGCGCGCCGGCGGCGCTGATCAGCAGGTCGCCTTCGCGCACCCCGGCCTTGGCGGCGGGGCCGCCGGCGTCGACCTGGGCGACGAACACCGCATAGCCCTGGGTCACGCCGGTGGCGCGGGCCAGGCCCGGCGGGATCGGGGCCTGCTGGGCGACCAGGCCGATCGAGCCGCGCCGCACGTGGCCATGGGCGATCAGCTCGGCGATCACGAAGGTGGCGGTGTTGGAGGCCACCGCGAAGCACAGGCCCTGATAGCCGGCGATCACGGCGGTGGCGATGCCCACCACCTCGCCGTTGGACGCCACCAGCGGCCCGCCGCTGTTGCCGGGGTTGAGGGCGGCGTCGGTCTGGATCAGGTCCTCGATCAGCCGGCCGCGCTCGCCGCGCAAGCTGCGGCCCATGGCCGAGACCACGCCGGTGGTGACGGTGGCCTCGAAACCCAGCGGCGCGCCGATGGCGATCACCAGCTGGCCGCGCCGCAGGGCCTTGGAATTGCCGAGCTTGGCCACCGGGATGTCGTGCCGCAGGTCCAGCTGGACCAGGGCCAGGTCGGTGTCGGGATCATCGCCCACGCAGCGTCCCGTCAGGCTGCGCCCCTCGGCGGTGATCACCACGAAGCGGTTGGCGCCCTGGACCACGTGGCTGTTGGTCAGGATCAGGCCGTTCGGCGCGATGGCGAAGCCCGAGCCGACGCCCTGGATGCGCGGGTCCTCCGTCATCGGATGGATGCGGACCACGCTGGGCCCCACCACCTCGACGGCCCGGACCACGGCGTTGGAATAGGCGTCCAGCAAGCTGTCGTCGGGCGGGGGGACCACGCAGAACGGCGCCGGCGCCTCGCCGGGATCGAGCACGAAGGTCGCATCCGACGGATAGGTCAGGATCTCGTGCAGCCGCGGCGCCTTGGGCCGCCGGGCCCTCGCGAACGTCTGGTACTTGCGCGCTTTGAACATCCGGCCCCCGCCCCGTTTCAAGGCAAAGGTTAACGGGAAGAACGCGGGTTGGCGAGTCGGCCTTTAGGCGTCGTCGCGGGCGTCGACCACGGCCTGCATGTGGGTGCGGAAGCCGGGCTCCTGGCGGGTCATCTGCAGGAAGGCCTCGGCCAGTTCGGCCCGGGCCGTGTCGAGATTGTAGACACCCTCCGAATAGCGCAGGAGCACGCAATCGAAATAGCGGTCCATGAGGAGGCGGTCGGCGGCGTTCAGGGAGGTGGCCATGGGGGACGATAGACCCGGGGGGACCCTCGCGCCATGCGCTTGATCGAAATCCACGTTTGGGGACATGTCCCCGACAGGAACTGCGGTTAAATCAGAACGCCGGGCAGACGATCGCCCGGGCCGCCACCTCATCGCGCAGGATCTGCTCGACCATCAGCTCCAGGCTGTCGAACTTCAGCTCGGGGCGCAGGAAGGCGATCAGCTGGGTCTCGATGATCTGGCCGTAAAGGTCCTCGTCGAAATCGAACAGCCAGGTCTCCAGCCGCGTCTCGACGATGCCGGTGGTGGGATTGTTGCCCAGGTTGGCCACGCCCGGCACCAGGCGGCCGTCGGGCAGGCGGGTGCGGGTGGCGTAGACGCCCAGCTTGGGCACCACATAGTCCTCGACCTCGACATTGGCGGTGGGGAAGCCCAGCGTCCGGCCCAGCTGCTGGCCGCGGCGGACCACGCCCTCGATGGCGAACGGTCGGCCCAGGATCCGGGCCGCGCCCTCGGGATGGCCGTCGCGCAGGGCGTCGCGCACGCCGGTCGACGAGAACTTCTCGCCCTCGCGGTTGGCCACCGGCTCGGCCACCGAGACGGTGAAGCCGTACTCTTGGCCATAGGCCTTCATCAGGTCGGCGCTGCCGGTGCGGCCGCGGCCGAACGAGATGTCGAAGCCGACCGCGACGTGTTTCACGGAGAGGCCGCCCACCAGCACCTTCTCGACGAACTCGCGGTCGTTGAAGCTGGCCATCTCGAAGTCGAACGGCAGCAGGTACAGCAGGTCGACGCCCAGGGCCTCCAGGGCGCGGCCCTGCTGGTTGTGGGTCATCAGCTTGAAGGCCGGTTCCGTGGGGCGAAACAGCCGCCGCGGGTGGGGATCGAAGGTGACCACGCCCAGCGGCAGCTTGCCGGCCAGCGCCGCTTTCGCCGCCTGGGCGATCACCTGCTGGTGGCCGCGATGCACCCCGTCGAAATTGCCCAGGGCCACGGCCGCGCCGCGCTCGGTGTCGGGCAGGTCCTTCCAGCCGTGGACGGTTTTCAGACGCATGAAACGAACCCTCTACGCGGCTTTACGCGGGACCAGGACCACGGCCTCGCCGTCGACGACGGTCTTGCCGTTGACCTGACAGACGGTGGCCAGGGTGACCCGGCCCTTGGCCTCGTCGATCGCCGTCACCGTGACCTTCGCCGTGACCTCGGCGCCGATCTTGACCGGCCGCTTGAAAGCCAGGGTCTGGGACAGATAGACCGCGCCCGGCCCGGGCAGGACCGTGCCCAGCACCGCCGAGATATGGCCGGCCGACAGCATGCCGTGGGCGATACGCTCGCCAAACGACGTGGTCGCGGCGTAGTCGGCGTCCAGGTGGACGGGATTGGTGTCGCCGGTCACCGCGGCGAAGGCGACGATGTCGGCCTCGGTCACGGCGCGGACCAGCTGGGCCGACTGGCCGACGCTCAGATCCTCGAGAAACAGTCCGGGCATGCGGCCTTCGTCCTTATTAAGCGTGGCAATCTAGCGAACCCCAATCTAGCTGAGGGGAGCGGCTCTACCAGACCAGATCGCCCATGGCGTGGGTGGCGCTCACGCCTTCGACGGCCAGCAGGCCCTCGACCTTGGTGTGATCCAGCTTGCCGTCGACGCCGATGGCGGCCTCGCCGTGGATGCCCTTGGCGATGAACAGGCAGGCCAGGTTCTGGTCGTCGGCGCCCTTGATGTCGGTGATCACCCCGTCGCCGATGCACAGCACCCGGGCGCGATCGACCGGCTGGCCCAGCAGGGTTTCGGCCTCGGCCAGCGCCAGGTCGTAGATCGGGGCATAGGGCTTGCCGGCCATCAGCACCTCGCCGCCAAGCGTCTCGTACAGGTCGGCCAGGGCGCCGCCGCAATAGATCAGCTTGCTGCCGCGCTGCACGACGCGGTCGGGATTGGCGCAGATCAGGAGCAGGTTGCGTTCGGCGGCGATCGTCAGGCGCTCGCGGTAGTCCTCGGGGACCTCGGTCTCGTCGTCATAGGGGCCGGTGACCGTGATGAAGGCGGCCCTATCCACGTCGGCGAAGTCCAGGCCCAGGCCATCATAGAGCACTTCGGTGCGCTCGGGACCGATGGCCCAGACCGGGCCGGGCGCGCGGGCCGCCAGCAAGGGGCGCGTGGCGTCGCCGGAGGTGACGAACGCGCTCCAGGCCTCGCGCGGCACGCCCAGTCCGTCCAGTTGCGCGACCACGTCGACCGAGGGCCGAGGGGCGTTGGAGATCAGGATCACCGGCCCACGCTGCTCACGCCACTTCACCAACGCCTGGCAGGCCTCGGGAAAGCTCTCGACCCCGTTGTGGATTACGCCCCAGACATCGCACAGCAGCACGTCATAGCGGTCGGCGAGGGTGGAAAGGCCAGTCGGGAGATCGGTCATGGAAACGGGCGGTACCGGTCGAGGACGGGTGCGTCAACGCTAGCGCATGTAGGGAGGTGGAGGCGGAAGGGCCAGCCGAGCGATGCTGGGATGGGGATGAGGTTTGCTGCTTGCTTCCAACCGCTGACGTGACTGGGGACACACGCATGCGTGTGTCCCCGGCCGCGCACAGCCCAATCTCCGGGTTTTCACCGGGCGCCGACGCGGGGAACGCCCGAGTGCGTCGCGGCCTCGGACGGCGCAACGTCCTGGCCTCGCAACCCTTTCGAGGTCTGTTCCATGCACTCCATCGTTCGCGCCCTGGCGGCGCCCGTTCTGGCCGCCTTCGTCCTCGCCGCGCCGGCGGCCCCGGTGTTCGCCGCGGACAGCCCGGCCTCGACCGCGACCACCGGCACGATCACCGTGACCGGCGGCGGGGTCGCGCTGGGGGTCGGCGTCAGCTGGGGTCATGGCGTGCTGACCTATCGCGGCCAGCAGTACAAGCTGAAGACCAGCGGCCTGTCGGTGGTCGACATCGGGGCTAGCAGCTACAGCGGCAACGGCACGGTGACCGGCCTCAAGCAGGTCTCCGACATCGTCGGCAACTACCAGGCCGTGGCGCTGGGCGCGACGGTGGCCGGCGGCGGCGGCGTCACCTCGATGAAGAACGACAAGGGCGTGGTCATCAAGCTGAACGCCACCACCAAGGGCCTGAAGTTCACCGCCGCGCCCAACGGGATTTCGATCAAGCTGGAGAAGTAGTTCGGTTCGCGCCGGACGCCCCCTCCGTCACGATGCGTATTCGCATCGCGCCACCTCCCCCGTTTCACGGGTGAGGAGGGTGCGGCGCCATCTTCTCCTCCCCCGTGAAACGGGGGAGGTGGCGGGCGAAGCCCGACGGAGGGGGCGTCATCGCGGCGGCTCACGTCGCGTCGTGGAAGATCACGCCCAGCACGCGCCGCCGCCCTGACCGCACCGTGCTGACCCCATGCCGCAGCACACGCCGGTGGACACCGCGCGCGCCCTCCGCCGGCCGTTCGCGCACCGCGAAGATCACGCCCTCGCCCTGGTTCAGCGGCACGACCTGGGGCCGCGACTGCTGGCGCGGGCGCTGCTCGACCAGCACGAACTCGCCGCCCTCGAAGTCGCGGCCGGGTTCGTCCAGCAGGAAGGCGGCCTGTAGCGGGAAGACGTGCTCGCCATAGAGATCCTGGTGCAGGCAGTTGTAGTCGCCCGGCCCGTAGGTCAGCAGCAGGGGCGTGGGCCGCGCCTGGCCCGCCGCGTGGCAGCGGGCCAGCATGTCGTCGAGGCCTTCCGGGAAGCGCCGATCCTCGCCCAGCTTTTCGGCCCAGCGGTTGGCGACCTCGGCCAGCGGGCCGTACAGCCCCTGGCGCAGCCGCTGCACCGGGTCGGGCAGGGGATAGCTGAAATAGCGGTACTCGCCCTGGCCATAGCCGTGGCGGGCCATGACAACGCGGCTACGAAAGCCGGCCTCCTGGTCGTAGAGGCCGGCGATCCTGGCGCAGGTTTCGGGCTTGAGCAGCGGCCCGGTCAGGGCCCAGCCCTGGGCGTCCAGATCGGCGGCGATGCGCGTCCAGTCGAGACTCATGCGGCTTGGCTCATCCGTGTTTCCCGGGCCAGAAGCGCCGCCTTGCGCTCGACGCCCCAGCGGTAACCGGATAGCCCGCCATCGGCCCGCACCACCCGGTGGCACGGGGTGATCACCGCCAGGGGATTGGCCCCGCAGGCCTGGGCCACCGCCCGGGCGGCGGTCGGTCGGCCGATGGTCCGCGCCACCTCCGCATAGGAGGCGGTGGTCCCCGCGGGGATGGCCCGCAGCGCCGCCCAGACGGCCTTTTGCAGGTCCGTGCCCTGGGCGTCGAGCGGCAGGTCCAGCTTGGCGTCGGGATGGTCGACCTGCCGGGCCACGGCCTTCAGATCGGCGGCCAGACCCTCGGCGTCGGGCGTCAACCGGGCTTGGCGGAAGCGGCGTTCCAGGTCGCGGACCAGGGTCTCGGCGTCGTCGCCCAGGGTCACCAGCCGCAGGCCGGCGCTGGATCGCGCGACCAGGGCCAGGCCCAGGCTGGTCGGGGTGGTGGCGTAGCGCAGGGTCTCGCGCGGCTGGTCGGGCTTGCAGCGCAGGCAGGGCCGGAAGCCGGCGGCGCGGGCGCTTTCGCGGGTGTCGTGGAATTCGACGTTCTTGCGCAGCGGACGCCCGGCGCAGCTGGCCAGGCAGTAGACGCCGGTGGTGCGCACGGCGATGAAGAAGACGCCGTCCAGGTCGCGGTCGCGGCGGCGCATGGCCTCCCAGCGCGCGTCGTCGGTCGGATATTGAGCGGTCATGGGGGAGCTCCTTTCGTGGGAAGGAGCATGCGCGCCGCTCAGGCCGGCGTCATTCCGATGCTTGCTACGCCGCGGACGCCGCTGACACTCGGTGTCACGGCCAGGACAGCCTTTGGGGGACGAGGGCGGCTCACGAGCGCTCGTCCGGCCTATTGGGTCCGCAGATCAGGCCGACCATGACCGGGATCGTGGCCTCCAGCTGTTCGCGCGTCTCGCCGGCCCGGGCTCGGACCGACAGGGCGTTCATCATCATGCTGGCGACCCGGCCCAGGGCGATGGGGTCGGTGGTCGACGGCAATTCGCCCTTGGCCTGGCGGCGCTGCATCAGCCCTTCGACGGCGCGGTCCAGCTCGTGCAGGCCGTCGGCCACGGTCTGCCGCACCTCGTCGTCGACCAGCGCCTGGCCCAGGCCCGCGCTGGCCAGGAAGCAGCCCCGCCCGCCCAGGTCGTCCGACAGATAGAAGCCCAGGGCCGTGTGATAGACCCGCGTCAGGATATCGCGCAGCGAACCGCCGCCGCGGAACGCCTCGGTCATCGCCGCGCGCGAGCTGTCCATGTAGCGATCCAGCGCCGACTTGAAGAGCGTCTGCTTGTCGCCGAACGCCCCGTACAGGCTGGGCCGGTTCATGCCGGTGGCGGCGCTCAGATCGTCCAGCGAGGCGCCGGCGAAACCCTGGGTCCAGAAGATCTCCGTGGCCTTGGCCAGGGCGACGTCGGGATCATAGGCGCGGGGGCGTCCCCGGCGCTTGGTGGATGGCTCGGACATCTGACTCTCCTGGCCAAATCCTGCTTTTTGTACCGTTTCGCAGTTTATTCCTTGACCGCTGTTATTTTTATGCGAAACAGTACGGAAATGCAATGGAGGGTTCGATGGATCTCTACTTCTCCCCGATGGCCTGTTCGATGGCGACGCGGATCGCCGCCTACGAGGCGGGCGCCGAGATCAAGTTCCTGAAGGTCGACACCAAGGCTCGGCCCAAGCGGGTCGAGGACGGCACGGAGTTCCTGGCCATCAACGCCATGGGCCAGGTGCCCGTGCTGCGCACCGACGACGGCGAGCTGATCGTCGAGAACCCGGTGATCCTGCAATATATCGCCGACCGTTTCCCGGCCGCCGGACTGATCGCCGCCGACGGGCCCGAGCGCCGCAAGGTGCAGAGCTGGCTCAGCTTCGTCGGCTCGGAGCTGCACACCGGGGTGTTCATCGCCCTGCTCAATCCCAAGGCCCCGGACGGCGCCAAGGCCTTCGCCCGCGAGATCGTCGTGGAGCGCCTGGCCTATCTCGACGCCCATCTGAAGGGCCGAGAGTTCCTGGCCGGCCGGTTCAGCGTCGCCGACGCCTATCTGTTCGTGATGCTGACCTGGGCCCGCCACGTGGCGCTGGATCTTGAGCCCTATCCAGCGCTCACCGCCTATCGCGATCGCCTGCAGTCGCGGCCCTCGGTGGCTCGGGCGTTCGGCGAGGAATTCACCCTGTTCAAGGCCGCGGCCTGAACACGACTGGGGACGGGCGCATGCGCGCGTCCCCAACCAGTAAAGCGTAACCTCCCCAACCTCCCTCCCCGGAGCATCCCAATGCGTAGTCTTCTCTTCGCCGTCGCGGCCCTGGCCGCGACGGGCGGCCCCGCCATGTCCGAGATCAAGCCGGTGAATGGGTGGCTGACGCTCAGCGCCCCCACCACCCAGGACCACATCGTGTTCGACGGCGCGCTCTGGCGCTGCAAGGCCGACGTCTGCCGCTCGCCCAAGGTGAAATCGCTGCCGCCCCTGCGCAGCTGCCGGCGCCTGGCCCGCGAACTGGGCCCGATCACCAGCTTCGGCTATCGCGGCGTGACCCTGTCGGACGCCGACCTGGCGGCCTGCAATCCGGAGCAGGTGGCCAAGACGCCAAACGCGGCCGAGGTGGCGGCCGCGCACTGAACTCCACCTCGGAGGAGCACTTGGGGACACACGCATGCGTGTGTCCCCACTTTTTCACGGCGTCCTAGACCCCCACCGACCAGCAGAACAGCGGCCCATCGTCCTCGTCCTCCCGCTCGCCGGAGCGTTCGAAGCCGTTGGCTTCCAGCACCCGTTGCGAGGGCCCGTTGTGGATCGAGGTCTCGGCGGTGACGGTCGACACCCGATAGTCGCCGCGCGCCCAGGCCAGCAGGTCGGCCACCGCCCGGCGGGCGATCCCGCGCTGGCGGCGCGAGGCCGCCACGCCGTAGCCGATCATCACGCTGTCGCCGGCATAGGGCGTGCGGACCAGCGAGCACAGCCCGACCACCTCGCCGTCCTCGACGATCATCCAGGCGTTGGGCTGGAAGGTCTCGCCGACCTCGGCCGACAGGCCGCGCAGCATGGCCAGCACCTCCGGCGCCTCGACCCCGCCCTCGGCGACCCGCAGGCCCTCGGGATCCTCGCCGGCGATCAGGGCGGCGAAATGGGCGTCGGTGGTTTCGATCAGCATGACGGCGTTCTAAAGCTAGAGCCTGGCGATATTCAATCGCCGTGCGTGGTCCTCGTCCTTCGACAAGCTCAGGATGAGGACCATCCTGCACGCCGTCGCAGTCGAAAACCTCATCCTGAGCTTTGTCGAAGGACGAGGTTTTCGCTTTCCGAAGAGGGCGCCGATCGACCTAGGACTTGGCGGCCGCAACGGCCCGGTCCAAGCTGGACTATCCGAAGTAGCGAGGCCGGCATGGCTAAATTCGATCTCAAGCGCCTGTCCCTGATGGCCGCGACCGTGGCGGCCGCCGGCGCTCTGGCCGGCTGCGGGCCGGGCCAAGGCTCCAGCTCGACGACCGTCGTCCTGACCGGTCCGCCCGACAAGGTCGAGGCCCTGGTCGCGCGACACAAGCCACTGGCCCCGCCCGCCCAGGCCCGGAAGGAGACGCTGGACGACGGCCGCGAACGCGCCAGCTTCCACCTGCCCAAGGGCCTGCCGATGGGCGAGGTGATCGCCCTGGGCAAGGACGCGGCCCGGGACGACGTCAATTTCGAGTTTTCCAGCGGCACGCAATGGGGCTCGGGGTCATCGACGCAAGGTAATCCGCCCAAGACCTCGTCGGCGAAGCCTGTAGGGCGCGTAGTCTGACGGAGTATCGTCGTCTCATGCGGTCCTAACCTCGCGAACAAGCATGCAATGCGCCGATCCGAGATCGACTCGGGCCACTGTATTCAGTGCTTAAAGAAGGCCGCGTCCATGACCATATTCCGAACCCTTTGGACCACGACAAAGGCCCACCCGGTCTTCCTCGGCGGCCTACTAGTGGGAGCAATCGCTTTCGGCGGTGCTGTTGCCACAGACGAAAAGGGATTGTTTGGACCTGTCACCGCCGCGTGGGTGCAGGCTATATTTTCGGTCGCGGCTATTTCCGCCGGTTTTCACCAAGCTAATCGTTCCGAACAGCGCGCGCGACGAGCGACTGTGGATGCTTGGCGGCACCAACTGGAGCTGCTTTTGCACACTGGGGCTATGGCCCAGCATTTTTGCCGAGCGATGCTCCGTTGTGTTGAGGGGATAGATCGACAGCCGATCCTCGCCAACAATTTTGACGCCGTTCTCGCTACTCTGAACGAGCTTCGAATTGCTGACATGCCGGCAGGAAACGGGCCTATCGCTTTGATGAATATGCGGAAGGCCGTTCCGCATTTCCAAGCTCTATTTGCCGCTTGGTCGCGGGGCAAGATTGCAACGATCTATGATACTAGGGAAGAAATTTTCAACCCAAGCGCAGTGCGGGGCGACCTGCGGGGCCCTACCGCTATTGAGCTTCGAGCCACCGCCCAAGAAATCGATCTGATACTACAGATGATCGCTGACGAGGCCGTCATCTGGGCTGATCGCTAAGGGGCAGTCGGTGTGGGCAGCTCGTTCGGCGTTCCCCAGGACAACAGCCAGCGCTTCATCGCATCGTGGCTGATCACCCTGCCCGCCGTGATGTCGGCTTCGGCGCGCGCATCGGCCGCCGCTTCAGCGGCGTCGTCAATCTCGTCGAACAAGGAAGGTTCGGGTTTCGACATGACCTCAACCTATCACATCGAAAATCGTGAGGGGAGCGAGCTTTACCGCCCGGCCCGACGCCGCAAGGCACCGCGCATGAAGTCCTGGGGCGGATCGGCCTCGGCGATGATGGAGTCGCGGATGGCGCGGGGTTCGCCGAACAGGTGGCCCTGGCCGTAGCCGATGTCGAGCTCCAGCACGTCGACGACCTGGCGCTCGTGCTCAACCTTCTCGGCGATCACCTCGATGCCGTAGCGACGGGTCAGGCCCGCGAAGTCCTCGGCGTTGAGGTCGGGCAGCGAGGCGATGACCAGCTTGCCGTCCTGCTCTTCCAGTTGGTCCAGCATCATCTGGGCGCCGATCTTCAGGAACTTGACGTCGGCGCGGGCCAGGTCCTGGAAGTCCAGGTCCAGGTCGTTGACCTTGTCGAGGCTGAAGCGGAATCCAAGGCTGGCCAGGCGGGCCATGTGGCGGGCCTCGACCGGGCCGCGCTCGTTGAAGGCGGCCTGGCCCAGTTCGAAGATCAGGGCGCCGTGCAGGTCCTTGTTGACCTGCAGGAATTCCAGGAACTGGGCGAAGAACGCCTCGTCGGCCAGGCTGGCCAGCGAGATGTTGCAGAAGATCCCGACCTTGCGGTCCTGCTTGGCCAGGCGGCGGACGATCTGCACGCAGCGGAACAGCAGCAGGTTGTCGATCGCGGCGGTCAGGCCCTCGGGCTCGGCCACGGCCAGATATTCGGCCGGCATCATCACGCGGCCAGTCTCATCGCGCAGGCGCGAGAAGCTTTCGTAGAAGACGGTCCGGCGCTGGGGCAGGCTGACGACCGGCTGCAGGTAGAGGTCGACCCGGTTCTCGGCCAGGGCCTCCTGCACGGTTTCCAGCAGGGCGTTCGACTGGGGCGAGCGACCGCGCGGCTCGGCACGGGCGACCTCGACCTGGTAGGTCAGCTGGTGCTCCAGCCGCTCGCTCATGCGCACGACCAGGTCTTCCAACTGGTGGACCTCGCTGGTCAGTTCGGCCGAGCGGCGCTGGGCGTCGTCGGCGACGCTTTCCAGCAGGCCGGTGATGCGGGCGTCGACCTTCTCGACCTGCTCGAGCAGGATGCCGTGGGCCTCGCGGATGGTCTCGATGTCGACGCGCAGGGTCGCGCCTTGCAGGGCGTTGGCGATCACGGCGTGGATCGCGAAGCACAGGCCCATGGTTCCGATGAAGGCGGCCAGGCCGACAGCCGGAGCCGCTCCCATGCGCCATAGGGCCAGGGAGGTCACAAGAGCCAGACAGAGATAGGCGCCGGTCAGCAGCGCCAGCATCAGCCTTCGCATTCGAGTTCCCTACGAATCGTCAAGCTCAGTATGCGAGTCGCGCTGGCCGTGAGTCGAACAGATTAACGACTCTGAGCCATTACGCCGCGCCTTAACCACAAATCAGGTTGTCGTGAACGCGGGGAAAGGGGCAGCGACGCTAGTTCTTCAACTAACCTTACGCCGTCAGTCCGGTTGCTGAGCGCCGTGCCGGATATGAAGCACGTGCACGCGGTCGCCCTTAACCTCGTAGAGCACCAGATACGGACGGACGACGGTCAGCTCGCGCACGTTGTCGCCAACGGGGCGACCCCTGTCGGGATGCTGGGCTAGGCTTTCCACGACTCCGACCAGGCGGGCCGTGAAGCGTTGCCCCGCGAGTGGCGCGAACTGGCCGATATAGGCGCGGATTCCGGCGAGGTCCCGGATGGCCCTTGGCGACCAAATCACCCGAAAGGAAGAGGCATCCGTCATATCCGAGCCTAAGAGCTGGAGGCTCTCGGAGCCCGTTGGCGCGACGTTTCTGGGGACTAATCGCCGGCTTTGGGGGGCGGAAGCTCGTTCGGGGAGCCCCACGACAGAAGCCAGGCCTTGGTGGCTTCGTGGCTGACGAACTGGCCCGCGGCGATTTCGGCGCGCGCCTCGGCGATCGCCGCCGCGTCGTCGGCTTCGTCGATATTGTCGAAGATCGCGGGTTCGAGCTTCATGGCTCCAGGCTAGCACACGGAGAACGCGAAGGGCAGGCCCGCCACGGGACGCGAGAAGCGCCCCAATGCACCGCCACCCAATCGCCACATGACAGCGTGACCTTGGACTGATAATCGTTCGCAAGTTTTTCCGGTGCGACCATGTCCGACGCTCTCAGCCTGACCCCCGATCTGTCCGAAGCCGTCCCCACGGGGGCCGAGCGCCAACTCAGCGTGGCACGCAAGGGGCAGCGCGGGGTGATCGTTCGCGTCAGCGGCCAGACCGGCCGCACGGAGTCGATCGACCCCGAGGAGCTGGAGCGCCGCCTGCTGGAGATGGGCTTCGTGGAGGGGGCCGCGTTCGAGGTCCTGCACGAGGGCCTGTTCGGGCGCGATCCGATCGCCGTGCGCATCGACGACATGCGCGTGGCCCTGCGCAGGCGCGAAGCCGGCGCCGTCACCGTTCAGTTCGAAGAGATCTAGCGCCTTGACCGACACCCTCGACCAGGCGCCGCCGGCCGCCGCCCTCAAGCCCGCGCGCCTGGCCCTGGTCGGCAATCCCAATTCCGGCAAGACCGCCCTGTTCAACGCCCTGACCGGCAGCCGGCAGAAGGTCGCCAACTACGCCGGCGTCACCGTCGAGCGGAAGGAAGGCGTGCTGACCATGGCCAGCGGCCGCGGCGCCCACATCCTCGACCTGCCCGGCACCTATTCCCTGCGCGCCCGCAGCCCCGACGAGGTGGTGACCCGCGACGCCGTGCTGGGCCGCCTGGCCGGAGAACAGGCCCCCGACGTGGTGATCTGCGTGGCCGACGCCACCAACCTGCGCCTGGTGCTGCGCCTGGTGCTGGAGCTCAAGCAGGTGGGCCGGCCGTTCGTGCTGGCGCTCAACATGTACGACATTGCCCAGCGCCAGGGCCTGCGCATCGACCTGGAGCGGCTGTCGGCCGAGATCGGCGCGCCGATCGTCCCCACCGTCGCCACCCGCAAGCGCGGTCTGGAGGAACTGGTCGCCGCGGCCGACGCCCTGATCCTTAGCCATGCCGGCGAACACGAGAACGTCTGGCGCGAGCCGACCGCCGCCCAGATCCGCGCCGCCCACCGCGAGGCCCAGCGGATCGTCAAGGCGTGCGTGCGCCCGGCCGAACGCCCCGACACCGTCACCGGCAAGATCGACTCGGTGCTGATGGATCCCAAATGGGGCCTGCCGATCCTGGGCGTGCTGCTGTTCGTGATGTTCCAGGCGGTGTTCACCTGGGCCGAGCCGCTGATGGGCCTGATCGAGGCGGCCTTCACCCTGCTGGGCGGGGCGGTCGGCGGCGTGCTGCCCGAGGGCCTGCTGCGCAGTTTCGTCACCGACGGCCTGATCGCCGGGGTCGGCAGCGTGCTGGTCTTCCTGCCGCAGATCCTGATCCTGTTCCTGTTCATCCTGCTGCTGGAAGACAGCGGCTACATGACCCGCGCGGCCTTCCTGATGGACAAGATCATGGGCGGGGCGGGCCTGCACGGGCGGGCGTTCATCCCGCTGCTCAGCAGCTTCGCCTGCGCGATCCCCGGGATCATGGCGGCGCGGGTGATCGACAACAAGCACGACCGGCTGACCACCATCCTGGTGGCGCCGCTGATGACCTGCTCGGCGCGGATTCCGGTCTATACCCTGATCATCGCCGCTTTCATTCCCCACACCCGGGTCTGGGGCGGGCTCAGCCTGCCGGGCCTGGTGATGTTCGGCCTCTATGCCAGCGGTATCGTCAGCGCCCTGGTGGTGTCGTTCGTGATCCGCAAGATCTTTTGGCGGGGCACGGTCGAGCCGTTCATGATGGAGCTGCCGACCTATCGTTGGCCCGAGCCGCGCAACGTGCTGATGAACCTGTGGACCCGGGCCCAGATCTTCCTCAACCGCGCCGGCCGGATCATCCTGCCGCTGATGGTGCTGGTCTGGGTGCTGTCGACCTTCCCCTATCCGCCGCAAGGCGCGACGGGACCGGCCATCGACTACAGCTTCGCCGGCCGCATCGGGCACTTCATCGCGCCCGTCATGCAGCCCATCGGCTTCAACTGGCAAATGACCATGGCCCTGATCCCCGGCTTCGCGGCGCGGGAAGTGGCCGTCGCGGCCCTGGGCACCGTCTATGCGGTCGGCGGCGACGACGAGGCCGGCACGGCCCTGGGCACGCTGCTGAGCCACCAGTGGTCGCTGGCCACGGCCCTGTCGTTCCTGGCCTGGTACGTCTTCGCCCCGCAATGCGCGGCGACGCTGGGCGTGGTCAAGCGCGAGACCAACGGCTGGACCTGGCCGACCGTGATGTTCCTCTACATGACCGGCCTGGCCTACCTGGCTTCGTTCATCACCTACCATGCGGCCGTGGCGCTGGGGGCGGGGTAAGGGTTGTTCTGGTTGTGTTCCGTGTTAAGCTCGCGGAATGACGATCCGGATCGACATTGGTGAACTCACCACATTGGCTGAACTCCTCGCCCATATCGAAGCAGGCGAAGAGGTTCTGCTCGCGCGGGGCGGCGAGACAATCGCGATTGTTCGTCCGCCCGAGCCTTCGGTTAAGCCAGGCGATCGCATTCCGGGGCTTCTGTCCTATTTAGGTCCGATGGAGGACCCCGACGTCTTCTTTCGTCCAGACCCTGAGTTCATTGAACTGGCAGAGTCGCGCGATGAGGACGATTTCTATCGGCCGTTGCCGCCGGACGAATGAATATTCTGCTGGATACTCATGCCGTGATCTGGTGGTTGCTTGATCCAAAGCGGCTTTCGGACTGGGCCAGAACCTGCATCGGCGATCGTGAGCGGCGTCTTTGGGTTAGCGCGGCTAGCGCATACGAAATTGAGTACAAGCGCGATCGAGATAAATCGCTCTATCGCTTTCCGGCAAATATACCCGATACGCTTCCAATGTTCGGCTTCGAGTGGTTGCCGATAGATGCCGCGGACAGCTTTCACGCAGCCCGACTCGACCAAATTCACCGGGACCCTTGGGATCGAACGATCGCAGCGCAGGCCGTGCGCCGCGATCTCATATTGGTCACCAAGGATGAAGCTCTGGCGGCGGCCTGTAGGACGTGGAACGTCTCGACCACCTGGTAATCAGCGCGTCGGGACCGGCACATCCCCGCGGTAGTCGTAGAAGCCGCGGCCGGCCTTCTTGCCCAGCCAGCCGGCCTCGACATATTTCACCAGCAGCGGGCAGGGGCGGTACTTGGAGTCCGCCAGGCCCTCGTGCAGCACGTTCATGATGCTCAGCACGGTGTCCAGGCCGATGAAGTCGCCCAGTTCCAGCGGGCCCATCGGATGGTTGGCGCCCAGCTTCATGGCGGTGTCGATGGCGTCGACCGTGCCCACGCCCTCGTACAGGGTGTAGATCGCCTCGTTGATCATCGGCACCAGCACGCGGTTGACGATGAAGGCGGGGAAGTCCTCGGCGTTGGAGGTGATCTTGCCCAGCGACTTGGCGAAGGCCACGGCGCGCTCGTAGGTCGGCACGTCGGTGGCGATGCCGCGGATGATCTCGACCAGCTTCATCAGCGGGACGGGGTTCATGAAGTGCAGGCCGATGAACCGCTCGGGGCGGTCGGTGGCGCTGGCCAGCCGCGTGATCGAGATCGACGAGGTGTTGGAGGCCAGCAGGGTGTTGGCGCCCAGGTGCGGCTGGAGGCCGCGGAAGATCGCCTTCTTGAGCTCTTCGTTCTCGGTGGCCGCCTCGATGGCCAGGTCCGTGGCGCCGATGTCGGCGATGGCCTCGGCGGCGGTGATCCGCGCCAGGGCGGCGGTCATCGTGGCTTCGTCGATGATTCCGCGACCCACCTGGCGGGCCATGTTCTTTTCGATCAGGGCCAGGCCGGCGTCGATGCGCTCGCGCGAGACGTCGTGCAGACGCACGTCATAGCCGCCCAGGGCGACGACATGCGCGATCCCCGACCCCATCTGGCCGGCGCCGATCACGCCGACCGTCTTGATATCCGTCATTCAGGCGAGCCTTGTTTCGAGGCGGGGCGGGGCTTTGCGCGTCCCGCCCAATTTCATGCCTGCTTTTCTAGCACGAGCAACCCCACCCTCGCCAAGGCTTTGCTGCGACGCAGCGCAAACCGTTGCCGGACAACCCGTCGTGGCGGCGAGGGCGTCGCCGATCGCTGCATCGTGGGCGGGTTGAACCGAGGCAAATCCACCCTGGGTGGGTGCTCGGCATCGCCTCGGCGCGATCTTCAACCGGCGATGGCGCGGGGCCGGCGAGGGTGGCTATGCTTCGCCAAAAGCGGAAGGAAGCGGGATGGACGGGTCGCTCATCGAGGGTCGCGGTGGCTGGGATCCCGAGGCGCTGGCCGCCCGCGACGCCGAGATCAACGGCGCGCCGCAGCGGATCGAACCGCTGGCGCATGATGCGGTGAGCGCTGACCTGGCGGCGCTGATCACCGGCGTGCAGGATTCGATCGGCGCCTATCACCCGCCTCAGATCAACGACTATTTCCGCACCGTGGCCAAGCATCCGGAGGTCTTCCGCCGCCAGCTGGAAATGGGCACGACGCTGTTCACGGGACGGCTCTCGCCGCGCGATCGGGAGCTGGCGGTTCTGCGCATCGCCTGGCTGCTGGGCGCGCCCTATGAGTGGGGCGAGCACGTGGTGATCGCCAAGCGCTACGGCGTGACGCCGGACGAGGTGGAGCGCGTGACCCAGGGCTCCACGGCCCCGGGCTGGAGCGCGCACGAGGCGGCGATCCTGGCCGGCGTGGAAGAACTGCTCTCCAACCAATCGATCCGCGACGAGACCTGGGCGACGCTGGCCGAGACCTGGGACGAGGCGCGATTGATCGAGTTTCCGACCATGGTGGGCGCGTACGTCGCCACGGCCCTGGTCCAGAACGCGCTGCGCATCCGCCTGAGCGAGGGCAATCCGGGGCTGACGCGGCGCTGATGGCGTGATGTGGTGCGCCTACACCACCCCCTCCGTCATCCTCGGACTTGTTCCGAGGATCCCTCTGTCAGCCAAGCTGTCGCCGCGGGCTAGACCGCGATCTCACCGCCCCACGGATCTTCCTTCTTCTCGGTTGATGCAGGGGTCCTCGGAACAAGTCCGAGGATGACGGAGGTCGGGGGCGACGAAGGACGCAGGGCGGTGACAAGGTTTGAGGTCTCCGCCTAAGCTGCCGTCCATGACCCCGCGCCCCTCCCGCCGCCACGCCCTGGCCCTGCTCGCCTCGGCCGCCGCCGTCCCGGCCTTCGCCGCCCAACCCGCCGAAGACTGGAAGGCCCTGGCCGCCGACGTGCGGTCCGAGTTCCGGTGGGCCTGGCAAGGCTATGTCGCCAAGGCCTGGGGCAAGGACGAGATCAATCCGGTCAGCGGCACGTCGTCGTCGTTCTTCGTCGAGGGCCATGACCTGGGCCTGTCGCTGGTCGAGGCGCTGGACACCCTGTGGATCATGGGCCTGGACGCTGAGTTCCAGGCGGGCGTCGACTGGGTCAAAGCCAACCTGACCTTCGACGTCGACGGCAACGCCCAGGTCTTCGAGACCAATATCCGCCTGGTCGGCGGCCTGCTGTCGGCCCACCTGGCCAGCGGCGACCCGGTGCTGCTGGACAAGGCCAAGGACCTCGCCGATCGGCTGACCAAGGCCTTCGAGGCCTCGCCGCACGGCCTGCCCTGGCGCTATGTGAACCTGCGCACCGGGGCGGTCAGCGACCCGGAGACCAACCTGGCCGAGATCGGCACCTATCTCTCCGAGTTCGGGGTGCTCAGCCAGCTGACCGGTGATCGGAAGTATTTCGACATGGCCAAGCGGGCCATGCGTCACGCCCTGGACCGCCGCTCGAAGATCGGCCTGATGGCCGCCAACATCCACGCCATGACCGGCGAGTTCACCAGCCGCAACGCCAGCATCGATATCTATGCCGACAGTTTCTACGAATATCTGTGGGACGCCTGGGCGCTGTTCGGCGATGAGGACTGCCGGCGCTGGGCGATCGAGTGCGTCGACGCCCAGCTGGCCCACCAGGCCAAGCGCCATGACGGCCGTCTGTGGTTCCCGATGGTCGATTTCGAGACCGGCGCGGTGACCTCCACATCCCAGAGCGAGCTGGCCGCCTACTATGCCGGCCTGCTGGGTCAGGTGGGTCGCAAGGTCCAGGGCGACGACTACCTGGCCTCATTCACCTACTTGCAGACGACGTTTGGCGTGATCCCCGAGTCCATCGACGTGACGACCGCCCAGCCGCGCCGCAAGGCCACCGGCCTGCGCCCTGAATATCCCGACGCCTGCCTGAACCTTTGGCTGATCGATCGCGACCCGCGCTACCGGCAACTGGCCGCCATCCATTATCGCGAGATGAAGGCCACCAGCCGCGCCGCCTTCGGCTACACGGCGCTCAAGGACATCACCACCCAGCCGATGACCCAGGGCGACAACTGCCCCGGCTACTGGTGGTCCGAGCAGATGAAGTATTACTACCTGCTGTTCTCCGACACGCCGCGCATCGACTACGCCCAGCTGCAGCTGAGCACCGAGGCCAATGTGCTGCGGGGGTTCAGGAGGGGCTGAGGCTCTCTCGCTTGGCCGATGCTCCTGCCGAGCCTTGCGATCCATCAGCCACGCCGCGCGTCGTGGCGCGTGACCAGTTCGACGACGGCGAGGGCGGCCCCGTGGCTGAGCAGTGCGACGGTCACCCAGAGCAGAGGCCACTTCATGACGAAGGCGCCGAGCCCGATGCTGATCGTCATGAAGACGGCGGCCACGACGACATAGCAGGCCGCATGGATCAAGAACGACAGGCGCAACGTCCGAACAGCCTCCGCCTGCCGGCTCCGGACAATCCGCGCCGCCTCGATCTCCGGATCGACGGAGAGGGCGACGACATCGACGTTGAAGGCGTTGGCCAGCGCCTTGAGCGTTTCGCTCGACGCCTGCTGTCCGTTCTCGATCCGCTGGAGCGTCCGCAGACCGACGCCCGCCAGTTGGGCGAGATGCTCCTGAGACCAGTGGCGCTCGTCGCGCCAGCGCTTGATCTTGGCCGTATCGGTCTTGAAGAACATTCTTGGCTCCCGCGCCTTGGGTATCAGATGTCTCAGAAACCCCAAAGACGACCGAGCGGCCACGCCAGCCTTGCGTCACGGCCACGCCGTTCAGCCGCCATCGCGAGGAGAATTGGACCGATGAGGGTGTTGGACGTTGGCAGGCCTATGTCCGCTTTCCATCCATTCCCGAACTTCGTCATATCCGGTTCGAGCGCCATGGCGGTTGTCCGCGTTCATGCCTCCATCCCGTTGCGAACTTCGATGGTCGTCGGCGGATTGAGTCCATGCGTATGAAGATGCCCACGACGTTCTCGGCCGCCCGGCGTGGAGTGTCGCGGCGGCGGGTGATCGCGGCCTCGGCCGGCCTGCTGGCCTTGGTCCGTGGCGGCAAGCCGTTGGCAGCTCCGGAGTCTTCCGGTCCCAAGCTCAACCAACTGGGCTTCCTGCCACGGGCGGGCAAGCGCTTCGTGCTGACCGTCGCGCCCGGCGACGTCGCGGCGCGGCCGTTCACGGTGGAGACCCTGAAGGGCAAGGCCGTCTTCCGGGGCCGGTTGGACGGCCAGGTCCACGACGTGACCGCGACGGCCGGCGAGCATGTGCGAACCGGCGACTTCTCGGGCCTGGTCGCGCCAGGGCGCTATCGGGTGCGGGTCGGCCAGCAGGTGTCGTCTCCGTTCGCGGTGGGGCAGGGCGTCTATGCGCCGCTGGTCCGCGACGCCGCCCGCGCCTTCCACCTGATCCGCGCCAATGTGGCCTTGGACGATCCCGTCACCGGCCTGAAGCACGCGGCCGGCCATCTGGGCGAGGCGTCGCTGGTGGTCGACGGAGCGCCGCGCGACCTGACCGGCGGTTGGTACAACGCCGGCGACTACGGCAAGTGGACCCACATGGCGGCGATCAGCGCCAGCCTGATGATGTGGCTCCACGAGCTGCGGCCCGCGCGGGCCAAGGCCCTTAAGCTGGATCTCCCCCCGACCGGTTCCGATCTGCCGGATCTGCTGCGACAGGCCAAGTGGGGCCTGGAGTGGCTGTTGAAGATGCAGAACCCCGACGGCTCGGTGCTCCACAAGATCGACTCCGGCGGCAACCTCTACGCCTGGGGGCTGCCGCCCGAGGGCGATCCCCATCCGCGCATTGTCCAGCCCGGCGGCAGCCTCGACGCGGGGGTCTTCGTCGCGGTGATGTCCCAGGCGGGGCGGGTGTTCCCGGGCCTGGACAACGACTTTGCCCGTCGCTGCCGATTGGCCACTGGATCCAGTTTCGATTGGCTGGAGGCCAACCCCGGGGTGGTGCGCGACGATCCCAACTACGCCGATCCCGATCCGCGCCAGGAAGTCCTGTGGGCGACCTGCGAGACCGTCGCGGCGAGCAACGACGCGGAGGCTTGGGCCGATCGGGCGGCGGCCGATCTGAAGGCGCTGGGCGTTTTCCCGTTCTTCTGGCCCACGCCTCAGTTGCTGGGCGCCATGAGCCTGGCGCGCGGTCCGTACAGGGCCGCCGCCGCCACGGCGCGCGAGGTGATCATCGAGACCGCCAAGGCCGCCGCGCTCCACGTGGCTGCTGATCCCTACGGCTTCACCGTCCAGCCGGAGGCCTATACCTGGGGCTCGGTCGAGCTGGCGCTGAACACCGCCGTGCTGTGCCTGTTCGCCGCCGAACTGGGCGAGGCCCCCGCCCGCGACACCGCCCAACGCCTGCTCGACTACGTGCTGGGCTGCAACGCCCTGGGCCACGGCTTCGTCACCGGCCACGGCGAGCGCGCGACGCGGCGGCCCTATCACTGGACCTGCCGGGTCTGGGGGATCGTCATGCCGGGCTGGGCCAGCGGCGGGCCCAACGGCGGGGCTGCTGGCGCGGATCCCCGTTTGAAGGCCCTGATCGACGCCGGGACCCCGCCGGCCAAATGCTTCGTCGACGCTTGCGAGAACGACGGCTCCTGGGCCTCCAACGAAGGCCAGACCAGCGAGAACGCCGCCCTGCTGCTGGCGACGGGGCTGCTGGGGCTGTAGCGCCCCTACAGCCCCAGCGACGCCCGCAGGAAGGCGTCGGCCTTGGCCAGCAGGTCGGCGCGGGCCTGGCTGTCGTAGAGCTGGTGGTCGAGGCCCGGATAGACCACGAGATCGGCCCGGCCGCCCGCGGCCTTCAGGCGCGACAGCATCAGGCGCGACTCGCCGACGCCGACATTGGCGTCGCGATCGCCGTGGAACATCAACACCGGCGCCTTGATCCGCGCGGCGTTCTGGGCCGGCGAGCCCTCCTGCACGTGCGGGCCGCGTCCGATGAAGGTGTCGACGATCTTGTAGTCGATGAAGTCGCGGTGCTCTTCGCGCAGGGCGTCCAGGTCGGTGACCGGGGCCACGGCGACGATGGCCTTGAACAGCTCGGGATCCAGCACCGACGACTGCAGCGCCGCATAGCCGCCATAGGACCAGCCGACGATGGCCAGCTGGCCCGGCGCGGCGATTCCCTGGTCCTTCAGCCAGCGGCCGGCGTCGTTGACGTCGCCGATCGCCGTACGCCACGACTGGAAGCCGTTGTTTTCGAACCAAGCCTCGCCATAGCCGGTCGAGCCCCGGAAGTTGGGCTGCAACACCGCGTAGCCCCGATTGGCGAAATATTGCGACAGCCAGTCGAAGCCCCACTCGTCGCGGGCGCCCGGTCCGCCGTGCGGCATGACGATGGCCGGCAGGGCCTTGCCGTCGCTGCCCGGCGGCAGGGTCAGGTAGGCCGGGATCTGGGTCCCGTCGGCGGCCTTGTAGGTGACGGCCTGGACCGTGGCCAGCTTGATGGCCGCCAGCTCCGGGCGCTCGGGCGCGACCTCGCTCAGCTGGCGGGTGGTCTTGTCGTAGAGATAATAGTGGCCGGGATCGACGTCGCTGCCGGCCCGCAGCAGCAGGCGGTTCTCGTCGGCGCTGGCGTCGACGAAGGTGACCGCGGGGTGGCCGGGCAGGGCCTTGGTCAGGGACGCGGCCAGCTTTTGCAGGGCGGGGTCGAAGAACACGCTCTGGCGCTTGTCGGTGGCGAAGCTGGCGCCGACCACCCGGTTTTGGCGACCGATCCCGATCAGGCCGTCGACATCGACGTCGTCGCGGGCCACCAGCACCTCGTGCTTCATCGACCCGTCGAGCGAGACCCGGCTGACCACCTGGCGGCCGTTGACCCATTCGAAACCGTAGGCGGCGTTCAGGTCACGGTCGACGGCCATCGGCTCGAAGCCGGAGCGGGCGTCCTGGTCGGAGGACCCGAAGGGCAGCCAGGCGCCGCCCTCGACCGCGCGGTAGAAGTAGTTGACCCCCGCCTTGCTGAAACCCGTGCCGGTCTTCGGCTGCTGAGCGTAGATCCGGATCGCGCCGTGCTGGTCGGAGATGTAGCCCACGACGTCGCCGCGCGGCGGTTCCACCGCGGCGCGCTTGAGGGTGTTGGTGTCGATCCGCTCGACCCCCAGCCCCTGCTTCTGGTTGGTGAGCATGGTGCCGGTGCTGGCCTCCGGCACGTAGGCGCGGGTCATCAGCACCGAGCCCGTCGGATCACCGGCCAGCCAGTCGATCACCTCGCCGCCGTCCTGATGGTAGCCGAACTCCGGCCCCTTGGCCCGCGCGGTCAGTTCCTGGACCTTGGTCCCGTCGGCATTGACGGCGACCATCCGCGTGAAGCCCAGCCGGCGGCCGTTCTGGTTGATCCGCATGTAGATGTCGCAGACCAGTCGGGCGTCGGACACCCAGTGGCAGTCGGTCAGCCGCTCCGGATCGCCGCTGGCGGTCAGGATCGGCTTGAGCTGCCCCGCGCCGTCCAGCCGCGCCACGAACAGCGCCGAGGCCTGGCCCTCCTGGAGCGGTTGGATCAGGGCCACCGACAGGCCGTCCGGCGACAGGCTGGCCTGCTCCACCATCGGGCGGGCGCCGAAGGCTTGGGCGGCCGGGTTGTCGGCGGCCTGGGCCGCGCCCGCGGCGCCGAACAGGACGAGGCTCGCCAAGGCGCCGGGGATCAACGGGGTCATGTTCACATCAAAGCTGGATACTGAAGCTTGACCGGTAGCCCAGGATATCACGCCGTACTACCCCAAATTGCGCGGGGCCAGGCCGGGCGGTCGGACCCGCGCCTAGCCGCCGGCCCGCAGCTCCGCCGTCTCGGCCAGGAACCAGTCGCGCAGCTTGAGGATCCGGGCCAGTTTCGGGCTGTCGGCGCGCCAGACGAAGTGATTGCCGGTGTCGACGCCGACCTCGCCGGTGAACGGCCGCACCAGGCGGCCCTCGCGCAGGTCGCGCTCGGCCAGGCCGCTGCGGGCCAGGGCCACGCCCACGCCGTGGGCGGCGGTGTCCAGCATCAGGGCGGTGTCCTCGAAGCCCAGGCCCTGCTGGCGCGGGGCCTCGTCGACGCCCATGGCCGTCAGCCAGATCGACCAGGGCAGGCCCACATGGCGCAGCAGCGGAACGTCCAGCAGGTCGCGCGGCTCGGCGATCGGGTGGCGGACCAGGAAGTCGGGACTGCAGACCGGGAAGATCCGCTCGATCATCAGGGTGGCCGACTCCACGCCGGGCCATGACCCGCAGCCGAACCGCAGGGCGATGTCGACGCCGTCGGTGGTCAGGTCGGCCACCCGGTCCTCGGCGCGGACGATCAGGTCGGGCTCGCCGGTCTCGGCCGCCAGCCGCTCCAGGCGGGTGACCAGCCAGCGGCTGGCGAAGGCGGCGCTGCTGCTGATCACCAGCGGGCCGCGCGCCGCCAGCCGGGCCTCGTCGACCCCGGCGCGCAGGGCGGCCAGGGCGGCGGTGACCTGGCCGGCCAGGCGCTGGCCGGTGGCGGTGGGGACCATGGCGTTGCCCTGGCGCACGAACAGCTTGGTGCCCAGCTCGTCCTCCAGCTTGCGGATCTGCTGGCTGACCGCGCCGTGGGTGACGAACAGCTCGCGGGCCGCGCGGCTATAGCTGCGATGCCGGGCGGCGGCTTCCAGGGCGGTCAGGGTCAGGAAGGGCGGCAGGCGCATGGCGGGTTCGCTTGGCTTGTCAGCTTGTTAGGCAGGCTGACAAGTTCGCGCAGATAGCATCGTTCGTAAAGCGTGTTCTCCGGGAGCATTTTACCTGTGCAAGGCCGCCTTGGCCGACACTCATGCTCACAGGTGCTCCGATGAAACTTCTCCTGATCGCCGGCGTCGCCGTGCTCTCGCTCCTGGTCGCCACCGCCGACAAGGTGGGCCCGCCCCTGAGGGACGGCGACGCGGTCTGGTCGGCCAGCGTGCCGATCCACAGCCCGCGGTGATCTTCTCCTCACCCGTGCAACGGGGGAGGTGGCGCGTCGCTAGCAGCGACGTGACGGAGGGGGCGTCCCCGCCGCCGTGACGCCCCCTCCGTCACGATGCGTATTCGCATCGCGCCACCTCCCCCGCGTTGCGAGGGAGGAGAAAAACAAAAAGGCCCGGGATCGCTCCCGGGCCTTCTCTATTCGCACAAAGGCGAAAGCCTTACTTACCGGCCGCCGTCAGGGCGTCCATCAGTTCGGGCACGGCGGACTTGTAGTCGGCCACCAGGCCGTAGTCGGCGATCTGGAAGATCGGGGCGTCGCTGTCCTTGTTGATGGCGACGATGATCTTGCTGTCCTTCATGCCGGCCAGGTGCTGGATGGCGCCCGAGATGCCGATGGCGATGTAGAGCGCCGGGGCGACGACCTTGCCGGTCTGGCCGACCTGGTAGTCGTTGGGGGCATAGCCCGCATCGACCGCCGCGCGCGAGGCGCCGACGGCGGCGCCCAGCTTGTCGGCCAGGGGCTCGATGACCTTGGAGAACTCCTCGGCCGAACCCATGGCGCGACCGCCCGAGACGACGATCTTGGCCGCGGCCAGTTCCGGACGGTCGGACTTGACCATCTCTTCGCTGACGAAGCGGGTCTTGCCGGCTTCCGCGCCGCCGACGGTTTCCACCGGAGCGGAGCCGCCTTCTTCCGCCGCCGCGAAGGCGGTGGGGCGCACGGTGATCACCTTCTTGGCGTCCGAGGTCTGGACGGTCTCGAGGGCGTTGCCGGCATAGATCGGGCGCGTGAAGGTGTCGGCCGAGACGACCTCGACGATCTCGCTGATCGGGGCGACGTCCAGCTTGGCGGCGACGCGGGGGGCGAAGTTCTTGCCGCCCGAAGTGGCCGGAACCAGGATCGCGTCGTAATTGCCCGCCAGGGCCAGCACGGCGTCGGCTTGCGCCTCGGCCAGGCCGTGGCCGAGAGCGTCGCTCTGGGCCAGCAGCACCTTGCGCACGCCGGTGATCTTGGCGGCGGCGGCGGCCACGGCGTCAGCGCCGTTGCCCAGAACCAGCACGTCCACGTCGGACGACAGCTTCAGGGCGGCGGTGACGGTCTTGTGGGTGCCGTCGCGCAGGTGCGCGTTGTCGTTATCGGCGACGACGAGAACGGCCATTAGAGCACCCCCGCGGTTTTCAGCTTGGAAACGAGATCGGCGGCGGACTCGAGCTTGATCCCGGCCGAACGCTTGGCGGGCTCGGCGACCTTGACGACCTTGAGGCGCGGGGCGACATCGACGCCGTAGTCGGCGACGGTCTTGCTCGCGATCTCTTTCTTCTTGGCCTTCATGATGTTGGGCAAGGAGGCGTAGCGCGGCTCGTTGAGGCGCAGGTCGGCGGTGACCACGGCCGGCAGATCGACGTCCAGCACCTGCAGGCCGCCGTCGACTTCGCGGGTGACCTTGGCGGTCGCGCCCGAGACTTCGATCGCCGAGGCGTAGGTGGCTTGCGGCCAGTCCAGCAGGGCCGACAGCATCTGGCCGACGGCGTTGTTGTCGCCGTCGATGGCCTGCTTGCCCATCAGGATGAGGTTCGGCTGCTCTTCAGCCGCCACGGCGGCCAGCAGCTTGGCGACGGCCAGCGGCTCGGGATCGGCGTCGGTGACGATCAGGATCCCGCGGTCGCCGCCCATGGCCAGGGCCGTGCGGATGGTTTCCTGGGCCTGTTGCGGACCGATGCTGACGATGACCACCTCGGTGGCGACGCCCTTTTCCTTGAGACGCACGGCTTCCTCGACCGCGATCTCGCAGAAGGGATTCATCGACATCTTGACGTTGGCCAAGTCGACGCCGGTCTGATCGGGCTTCACCCGGACCTTCACGTTGTAATCAATAACCCGTTTGACCGGGACCAGAACCTTCATCGGTCTACGCCGCCTCCTGGCTAGTTTTTCCTGCCTGCGGGGAGGCCATTACCGGGTCCACGCAGGTTTGCAAGTTTCCCCTGACGTAAGCGTAATGCATTTCCGCAGGGGCGGTTCGAACGATCGTAGGACAGTTCCGGCCATGCGTCTGCTGCGCTGCACACTTAAGCTGTCGCGCGGCGGCGCTGAGCCACGGGCGCTTTAGCCTCTGGCCAGTCTCTCGGCGGGCCAGTATGAGGCGCTCATGAAGAGCAACATCACCCGCCTGCAGAAGATCTTCTTCTGCGTCTTCCTGGCCGCCTGCGCCGGCGTTCTCGCCTACCACTACTTCTATGTGTGGCCCAAGCAGCGCTGCCTGGCGCGCGGCGAGGGCTTCCTGTGGGCGGACAAGTGGATGAAGTGCGGCACGGTCTATTCGATCGAGACCCTGACCCGCCGCCCCCTGAACGTGCCCCCGATCAACAGCGACCCGAAGAAGATGGAAGGTCCCTCGGCCAGCAAGCCGAAGGAGTAGGCCGCGCTGGCCTATCGGGCCGCGGCGCCGCCGGACAGGCGCACTTCGTAAAGGTGAAGGGGGCTCTGGTGTTTCGGGTTCGCCCTTTCCCGCTTCTCCAGTTGACCGGCCTCGACCAGCGCCCACAGGCGGGACGCCAGTACTAGGTCGCCGACTTGGAAGAGATAGTCGTCGAAGACCTCAGCCAGGACTTCGCCCACCAGCCGGGCGGCCAGCGTCCAATCGGGCGAGGCGTAGGACAGTAGCTTGCCGTCAAAGACGTCGAGCGGCGCCGAGGTCAGTTCGCCGTCCTGGATGATCCGCAGCGGGGCGTTCTCGGCGCGCAGTCGCCGCCAGGTTTCGTGGTGTCGGGCGCGGTCGGCGGGCGTCAGGGGCGCGGCGGAGTCGAGCAGGTCCAGCGACAGGAAGTCCTCGGCGTACAGCAGGCCAAGAATGGCCGGGTAGTGATGCACCTGAACCTCCGACAGGTCGATCACCTCGCAAGGCGCATCGCCCAGCCGCCACAGCCAGTTCAGGAATCCGGCGCGCTCCAGGGCCACCCGGGTGGAGGTCCAGGCCACCAGGCGATGGCGGCTGTCCAGGGCGTCGCGCCAGAAGTCCCGGTCGGTGGCCTCAAGGTCCCAGGGGGTGGTCTCCAGCACCTCGTCCATCCAGCGGGCGCGCTGGGGCGGATCGCCGGGATCGATCGGGCCCCAGCTGAAGCTTTCGATGCAGGCCGCCACCGCGTCGGTGCGTCCGGCTAGCTTCAGGGCCTGGCGCAGCTCGGGCGCCGCCGATGGCGAGAAGACGACGTGAAGCGTTTGAAGAGGAGCCTGGCTCATCGCCTACCGCGTCGCCCCGGGCTTCCACAGCACGTCCGCCGCGCCGTCGTCATTGGCGCGGCGCGAGGCCACGAACAGCAGGTCCGACAGGCGGTTGAGGTATTTCAGCGCCGCGTCCGAGACGATCTCTTCCTCCACGCCCATCAGCTCCACCACCTTGCGCTCGGCGCGGCGGCAGACGGTGCGGGCCACGTGCAGGGCGGCCGAGGCGGGCGAGCCGGCGGGCAGGACGAACGAGGTCAGGGGCGAGAGCCGGGCGTTCATCCCGTCGATCTCGCGCTCCAGCCGCTCGATCTGGCTGTCGATGATCCGCAGCGGCTCCCAGTCGGGCTTGCCGTTCTGCTCGGGGGTGGCGAGATCCGCGCCCAGGTCGAACAGGTCGTTCTGGATGCGCTCGAGCAGCGCGTCGAGCTCGGCGTCGCCCTTGGTGTGCTGGCGCGCGGCGCCGATGAAGGCGTTGGTTTCGTCGACGCCGCCATAGGCCTCGACCCGTAGGGACGCCTTGCTGACCGGCTGGCCGGTCGACAGCCGCGTCAGGCCCTTGTCGCCGGTGCGGGTATAGATGCGGTTCAGCGTGACCATGGTCGGGCTCCTGACAAAGTGTCCTAGGCCAAAGTGTCCTAGCGCCAGCGGCGCAACCTTCTGTTCCACTCACCCATTGAGGGAGCGGGCCAGGTCAGTGGTTTTTCCACCAGACGGCGCTCATCAGCACGACCACGGCCAGGAACTGCAACACCACGCGCAGACGCATCAGCTTGTTGGAATAGGAGCGCCCGAAGTCGCCGCCCTTGAACAGGGCGAAGATGCCGACGCCGAGGACGACCAGCACCGCGCCGAGCGCGAGGGGGATCAGGACTTGGAACAGGTGGTTCATGGGCGCGAATTTAGGCGCTCGCCCGCGGCTTGGCCAGAGCGCCGCCGTTGAACGGTTCGACGCGGGTCCTGGCTGAGTCCTCTTTCCAACACTTGGCGGGGCGTGTCGGTTGCATATCGCGACTCGTCGAATGTGTTCGTTGAGTGCATTTGTCGCAGTGACCTAGCGCTACCGCTATCATACACCGGTCGAAACAGTGCCGTTCGTTGATTTTGGTTCAGATTTTGGGTTGCGCCCCCTTGCGGCAGGGGATAAACGCGCCACCTTCGAATTCCAGTACGCGTTCGTTGAACATGATCAACTCCTCACCGCAGGTCATGTCAGCGCCCCATCCCAGCGGGGAGGCAGGAGAGAACCGAATGGCTCAGAGCGCACGCGTCGCCGTCGCCGACTTCTCCGCGTCCGAACGCGAAGACGCCATGGCGGAAGTCCGCCAACTGATCACCGACCTGCGTGACGCCACGCAGGATGGGCGCGCCCTGGCGCGCCGCTACGCCGACGTGCTCACCAGTGTCGTCGACGAATATTGCAATGAATTCGAGAAGCGCGCCGAGGCCGCGCTTGCTCGCCTGGAGAGAGTCGCATGAGCTTTGTTTCCCTGAACACCGAGTACCCGACCGAAACCCCGGTCAAGCTGACGCGCCGGGCCCTGGCCAAGCAGCGCACGCGCGAACGCGTCCTGTCGGCCGCCCGCCGCCTGTTCACCGAGCGTGGCTATGAAGGCGCGACCATCCGCGACATCGCCCAGGCCGCCGGCATGTCGACGGGCGCGGTGTTCGCCAGCTTCTCCGACAAGAGCGAGCTGTTCGACGAGATCCTGACCGCCGACTACGAAGTCATCTACGCCCAGATGAAGCAGGCCGGCGTCAACGCGCAAACGGTCGAAGAAGGCGTCATCGGCATGTTCGCCGTGGCCTACGGCTTCCATGTCGAGCAACTGCCGCTGCTGCAAGCCAGCATCGCGGTGTCGTGGACCCGTTCGGAAAGCGCCGAGCGTCGCAACCGTAGCCATCTGAAGCACATCTTCGCCCTGCTGAACGGCGTGCTGACCCGCGGCGTCGATCGCGGCGAACTGAAATCGACCGCCGACGTTAAGCTTGTCGCCGAGATCATCTGGGACGTGTATGTCGCCAACTATCGCCGGGCGATTTTCGACGCCTGGACGGTCGAGGCACTGCTGACGCGACTTTCGGATCAACTGAAAGTCATTCTGGCGGGCGCACGCGCGTAATCACGACCGAGGGCGGGCGCTCCTGGTCGGAGCGTCCGCCGTCGGATTAATAGAAGCGACGCAGCCTATCCGGGGGGACAGTGCGTGGGCGTAAGAAACGATCAGAAGCAGGCGACACGCGAGAAGGTCCTCGAGGCCGCGCGCGACCTGTTCAACGACACCGGTTACGACGAGACCACCATCCGGGCGATCGCCGAACGGGCGGGTGTCTCGGTCGGCAGCGTGTTCACCACCTTCGCCTCCAAGGCCGAGGTGCTCAGCCATGTCATGGACGCGCGTTTGGGCGAGCTTTACGCCGAGTTCGACCGCGTCGTGCCCTTCCTGCGTGGCTCGACGGCCGATCGGCTGTGCTCGATCTTCGCCATCCATTACGAGTTCGAAACCCGGCGGGTGAAGCTGTTCCTGGCCCACATCGCGGCCTCCTACAGCCCCAGCCAGGAACCGGGCATCACGCCCTTCGGCCGCAACGAGCGACTGGTTCAGATGCTGCTCGACACGCTGCGAGGCGGGGTCGAGCGCGGCGACGTGCGCCCGGACGTGGATCTGAACCTGGCCTCCGAGGTGCTCAAGGCCACCTATGCCTGGAACTACCGCATGGCCGCCTGCCGCCAGACGCCGGCGATCGAGCTGTCGGCGATGATGGACCAGCAGATCGCCTTCATCGCCCAGGCGTGGAAGCCCGTATCCTAGGAGAGCGCCCGGATCAGCGTGGCGAAGGCCATCTGCATGGGCTTGAACAGCGTGGCGACGCCGCTGGTCGCCTTGAACGCATAGATCATCACCGCCGTCAGGCTGAGGATCAACGCGTTCTCCACCGCGGCGCCCCCGACCTCGTTTTCAGGCAGGGCGCGGAGCGGACGACGGCGACTGGGCGGCATGGCTGTACTCTTTCGGGACGCTACGCCATGCAACTTGCAATTGTTGTGCTGGATGAGGGCTGTTCCAACGTCCCCAAATGCCCCCCACGTCCGTCATCCTCGGACTTGTTCCGAGGACCCGCAGGTCCGCCGCGCAGTCGGTGGGAGTTAGGCCGTTACCTCACCGCCCAACGGATCAAGCTTCTTCTCGGCTGAAGCAGGGGTCCTCGGAACAAGTCCGAGGATGACGGGCGGTGGGGGTGTGGTCGCTAAACCCGCGCCAACCTCAGATCCTGATAGTCATACGAAAAGTCCGCCAACGGCGAGACGGCCTTCATCGTCGCGCCGGTCACGACCCCGTCCTTCACGGCGAACGTCACGAACGCGTCCTCCTGCGAGCGGTCGTCGAACCACGTCCGGAAGGTGTCGCCGTCGAACAGCTGCAGCGCGCCCTTCAACACGGGCGTCTTATCGAAGGCGATCTTCAGCCCGGCCTTCTTGCCCTTGCCGGCGACGGACACCGTGATCGTGCCGTACCAGGGATCGCGATAGGTCCCGGCATAGGCGGCCAGCGGCAGTGTGGGGGCCGCCCCGCCCCCCTTGGGGGTGACGGCCGCCGCGGCGTCCTTGATCAGCTGGGCGTCGGAGGTGATCTGGGCCTTCCTGCTCAAGGCGATCCAGTCAAAGTCGCTTCGCCCTTGCAGCCGGTCGGGGCCGCCGTAGCGCAACGACCGGAAGACCGTGTTCTCCTCGGCGTTGGTCATCACCATGATCCCCGACTTCCGGCCCGGCAGCAGGCCGGTATAGGAGATGAAGCCGGCCAAGCCGCCGGTGTGCCAGATCAGCTTCTCGCCGCGATGATCCTGGACGAACCAGCCCAGGCCATAGGCCTGCAGCGACGGGCGCGCCGGGTTGTCGACCGTCGGGCCGTCGGACCAGGCGGTGAGGGTGTGGGGTTTCCACATCTCGCGGGCCGAGGCCTCGGTCCACAGCTTCACCCCGCCTGGCGTCGTGCCCAGGCCCAGCTGCACCTGCATCCACTTGCCGATGTCGCGGGGGCTGGCGTTGACGCCGCCGGCCGCGCCGGCCGAGTCAAAGCTGCCGTCGAACGGCAGGACGGTCTGGGGGCCCATGCCGCGGACCGGCGGGCCCAGGCGGGCGTGCGGCTCGGCGCGGGGCCGGCCGCCGATCAGCGAGGGCAGGGGAACGCTGTCGGCCATCTTCAGCGGATCCAGGATTCGGGCCTGGATGACCTGCTCCCACGGCTGGCCGGTGACGGCGGCGATCACCTCGCCGGCCACCACATACAGCACGTTGTCGTAGGCGTAGCCGGTGCGGAAGCCGGTCCCCAGCGGCAGATACTTCATCCCGGCGACGATCTCGGCCCGGGTATGGACCGTGGAGGGCCAAATCATCAGGTCGCCGGCCCCCAGGGTCAGGCCGCTGCGATGGCACAGCAGGTCGCGCACGGTGAGCAGCTTTGTGACCACCGGATCGCTCATCTGGAACGTGGGCAAGTACTTGGTGACCGGCTCGTCCCAGGCGACCTTGCCCTCCTCGACCAGCATGGCCATGAGGGCGGCGGTCATGGCCTTGGTGTTGGAGGCGATGCCGAACAGGGTGGAGTCGGTGACCTTGTCGGTCCCGCCCAGGCGGCGCACGCCGTAGCCCTTGGCCAGGGTGATCTGGCCGTCCTCGACCACGCAGATCCCCAGGCCCGGCTCGTCGGGGAAGGCGGCCATCACCTGCTGGGCGTAGAGGTCGATCGCCGCCGCGGCCTGGCCGGTCTCCCGCGCCCCAATCCCTTGAGCCCGGGCCAGGCGCGGCGTCGCGGCCAGAGCCGTGGTCCCCACGGTGGCGAAAGCCGACAGCAGGGCGGCGCGGCGGGTCGTGGCGATCATGGGAGCGTCCTGAATGAAGTCAGGCACGCAATGAAGCCTAGCCGTCGCGGCGGGGCAAGCTGGGCGCGCCCTAGAACCGGAACGCCATCTTCGCGCCGACGAACTTGCCGTCGGGATCGAAGCCGCGGGCCCGCGACGCGCCGCTGGTGTCGGCGCTGGGCTGGATGCCGCACAGCACGCCGGAGCTCAGCACGCCGTCGCCCGCGACCCTACGCTCGACCGAGGTGCGGGCGATCCCCGGCGGAAGCGGCGCGGGCGCGCGCGAATAGAGCACCGGCAGGCCGGGCGCGGACAGGTCCAGGGGCCTGGCGGGCTGGGCCAGCGAGATCATCGGCGCCTTGGCCGCCTGCGCATGGGCCGCGCCGCCGGCGAGCGTTGCGAAGGCGGCCAGGGCTAAGGCCGAAAAGACGCGAGGACAGGTCATGGATCCAGCCTGCGCCCATCTCCGGCCGAAGGTAAAGCGTGGCCGCGACGACAATCTCGATCCGCCTCGCCCCTGCGACGCTGCACCGCAGCATTCGCCCTTGAAAATGACAACGTTGTCATCTATATGGAGCCTATTGGAGACGTCAGCGTCTCCGCAGCCCGAACCGGAAACTTCCCATGCTTAGCCTGATCGTTCTGACCCTCTCGGCCATCAAGGCCCAACGCGCCGTCGCCTAAGGCGACCCAATCGGCCCATTTGGGGCTGTATCGAAAAAGGCCCGCGAACTTCGGTTCGCGGGCCTTTTTGTTGTGTGCGGCGCAGCATCAAGCGCGAGAGAACCTCGAAAAGGGTGGGCGCCGCGAGGAGGATCGCGACGCCCAGTGAGGAGCCTTGGTTCAGCTAGAAGGCGTAGCGGACCCCGGCGATGAACTCGCGGCCGGTGTGGTGATAGACGGACTCCAGGTCCTGCTCGCCGATGAACTGGTCCTGGAACTCGTCGGTCAGGTTGACGCCTTCGAGGGTCAGCTTCAGGTGCGGGTTGACCGTGTATTGGAACGAGGCGTCGATATTCAGCGTCTCATTGGTGCCCTGATAGGCGATCGGCGCGATCGCCGTGGTGTCCGCGCCCGGCACCGCCGTCAGGTAGCGGCTGCGATAGGCGGCCGAGACCCGGGTGCTGATGCGCGAGTCCTCATAGTAGAGCGTGGCGTTGTACGAGTGCGGCGACAGGTTGGTCAGGTTCTGGCGAGCGACCGTCACCCCGGCCCCGTTCACATAGTTCACCTTGGCCATCACGCTGGTGTAGTTCAGCAGCACGCCGGTATTGCCCAGCAGGCCGGGCAGGAACTTGAAGGCCTGCTGGTAATTGATCTCGAAGCCCTTGAGCTTGCCGCCGGGGGTGTTGAGCGGCGCCGTGAACGCCCAGCTGGTGGTCGTGGTGTTGCAGTCGGTGGTCTGATTGCCGCAGGCGGCGACGGCGGCGCTGTCGGGCAGGCCGAACGGATTGCCCTGATAGGTCTGGTTGGTGGTCACGTTCTGGACGAAGGTCGAGATCTTCTTCTCGAAGAAGGCCACCGACAGCAGTGATCCGGGCTGGAAGTACCACTCGCCGGAGAGGTCATAATTGGTGGAGCGGATCGGATCCAGGTTCGGGTTGCCCGCCGTCACCGCGCGGGTCGAGCCCGCCACGTTGAACGCCGCCCCCGGCGACAGCTGGGTCAGTTCCGCCCGCGCCATCACCTTGGCCGCGCCGAAGCGGATCAGGAAGTCTTCGCGCGGTTCGACCACCAGGTTCAGGCTGGGCAGGGTGTCGCTGTAGTCGCGCTTGGCGACGATCGGCACGGTCTGGCCGCCGACGAAGGCGTAGCCGGATGATTCCTGGGCCGTCTTCACATAGCGCACGCCGACATTGCCGCGCACCGGAATGTCATGGATGGCGGTCCTGAAGTCGGCCTGCAGGAACGCGCCCTTGTCCTCCTCCGACACGCCCTTGTTGTTGGTCAGGGCGGGGGCGGTGCCCAGCTTGAACAGGCCGCCCAGGGCGGTCTGGTCGTTGATGTTGAACAGCTGGTAGGCCTTCTCCAGGTCCGGCACGAGCCAGGTGGTCGGGGTGCCGGCCGGGATGTCCAGGCCCTTGCCGTTCAGGTGGGCCAGGGTGGTGTAGCTGGACAGCGGCGCGATCGCGTTAAGCGTGGCGATCTGGGCGGGGGTGAACACCTCGACATTGGCGGTCGAGCCGGCCGCGTCGACGCGGCGCAGTTCCGTCGTGACGAAGTCGTACTTCTTGTAGTCGAGCCCGCCCGAGATCTTCAGGGCGTCGCTGAACGCGTAGTTCAGCGCGAACTTGGCCGTGTCGTAGGTGTTTTCGGCGGTCAGCTTGCGCTGGCGGAGCTCGCGCAGCACCCAGCCCGACGGATCGGTGACGTCGGTGGTCCCATAGCCCAGCGCCGGATGGCGGGGATCGGTATAGTCGTAGCTGTAGCCCTGGATGTTGAACTTGTCGAAGGTCAGGGTGGTCTGGAAGGGGTTGTCGTGGAACGAGTTGGAGTGGCCCAGCAGCAGTGACACGTCCAGCTTGTCGCTGAACTGGTGCTGGGCGTTCAGGGTGACCTGCTTGAACTTGGTGTCGAGGATGTCGAAACGGTTCTCGGTGCGCAGGTCGACGTCGTTGAACACGCCCTTGGTCAGCACGCCGTTCTCGACCGTGCCCGACACGACGTCGAAATCGGCCAGGCCGCAGTTGGTCGGCCGGTTGGCGGTGGTGCAGGCGCTGCCCGTGCTGAACGACGGGGCTTCCAGATAGTACTCGCGCCGCGTCGCCTTGAAGTCCGCATAGAGGCCGTCCAGCGTCACCAGGGTGCGATCGCTCGGCTTCCACTGCAGCGAGGCCGTGAAGCCGGTGCGCTCACTGTGATTGTCGAAGTGGTCGTAGCGCGGGAAGCGCGGGTGGAACGCGCTGTTCAGCTGGGCCAGGGTCGGCGAGCCGGAGGTCGGCGCCGACTGGAAACCGGGCAGGAAGCTGCCGGCGTTGGTGGCCCAGCGCACCGTGCTGCTGCCTTCCTCGATGGTGTCGCGCTTGGAATAGGCGCCCGAGACCAGGATGCCGACGGTGTCGTCCAGGAAGGTCTTGGAGATCAGGGCCGCGACGCGCGGGCCGGTCTTGCCCGACAGCTGGTTGTAGGCGGCCTGGGCCGAGGCGGCGAACTTGAAGCCGGGGGTGTCGAACGGACGCCCCGTCTGCAGGTCGACCGTGGCGCCCAGCGAGCCTTCCTCCTGCGCGGCCTCGGCGGTCTTGGCCACCTTGATCGCGCTGAATAGATCGGAGGCGAAGACGTTGAAGTCGAACGAGCGGCTGCGATTGGCGCCGCCGGATGAGTCCGCGCCGCCGGTGCTGGCCAGGGCCTCCATGCCGTCGATGCGCACGCGGGTGAAGGTGGCGCCCAGGCCACGCACGGCGATCTGACGGCCCTCGCCGCCGTCGCGGGCCAGGGCCACGCCCGGGATGCGCTGGATGGATTCCGACAGGTTCAGGTCGGGGAACTTGCCGATGTCCTCGGCCAGGATGGCGTCGACGGCGACCGAGCTTTCGCGCTTGGTGTTGAGCGCCTTGGCCAGGCTGCCGCGAAAGCCCGTGACGATCACCTCGCCGACTTCCGTCGAGGATTCGTCCTTGGTGGCCCCTTCCTTGGTGGTTTGGGCGGTGGCGGGCGCCGCGAAGGCCGCCATCGCGCAAAGCGCGGTGGCTGAGAGCAAGGCGAGACGGCGCGATGCGCCCGCCGAGACGGTGAATTTGATCATGATGTTTCCTCCCCTGAAGCCGGCGCCTTTTGGGCCGGTGAATGTTGAAGGCCGCCTCTTCGGGCGATCCTTCGGGCCTGCGTCGGACAACCGCCCGCTCGTCTCGGGTCGTGGCTCGGCGTGAGCGAAAACGAAGAGGTGGCGTTAAGTCGTCCTGTCATCATGTCATATGATGAATTATAAAACTCGTCGAGTCCTTCGTCGAGGGGCCGGCGGTCACGCCCCGCCGCCCACGCCCCGCCGTCCACGCATTGTCGCTCGTCGACGGACGCTATAGGTTCCAGCTCTACCGAGGACGGAAGACCCATATGGCAGTCGCCAGGCGACGCTCGCTCGTCGACGATATCTTCGAGGATTTCAGCGAACGCATCCGCACCGGGAAACTCGCGCCGGGATCGCGCCTGCCGACCGAGAAGGATCTGTCGATCGAGCTCAGCGTCAGCCGCACGGTGGTGCGCGAGGCGATGGCCCGTCTGACGGTGCAGGGCTTCACGGTGCCGCGCCAGGGGGCCGGCGTCTTCGTGTCAGACGGCGCGCGCTATGAGGCTTTCCAGGTCACGCCGCAGGAACTGGACGCGATCGAGGATGTGCTGAAGCTGCTGGAAATGCGGCTGGCGATCGAGACCGAAATGGCCAGCCTGGCCGCCGAACGGCGCAACGACGCCCATCTGGTCGAGATGCGGCGCAACCTCGACGCCATGGCCCCCGAAGCGGAGGGCAGCGACGAGAACGTCGACGCCGATGTCGGCTTTCACCGGGCCATCGCCCAGGCGTCCGGCAATCAGTATTTCGAGCGCTTCATCGACTTTCTGGGGGTACGGCTGGTGCCGTCCCGCAAGCTCTATCTGCAGGGACGCGAACGCGTCAGCCATCGTTATCTGAGCATGATCTGGCGCGAGCACGAGGCGATCTACGAGGCGATCGCCAAGGGCGACCCCGCCGCCGCCCGCGCCGCCGCGCGCCGCCACATGAGCCTCAGCGTCAAGCGCCACGCGCGACGCCTGCTCCAGCTCGAAACGGGCCAGTCCTAGGGCCTAATTCCCCTCCTCCAGCAGCCGCCGCGCGATCACCTGGGCCTGGATCTCGCCGGCCCCCTCGAAGATGTTGAGGATCCGCGCGTCGGCCAGCAGGCGGCTGGCGACATATTCCATGGCGAAGCCGTTGCCGCCGTGGATCTGCAGGGCGTTGTCGGCGGCGGCCCAGGCGACGCGGGCGGCGATCAGCTTGGCCATGCCGGCCTCCAGGTCGCAGCGCTTGCCCTCGTCCTTCTGGCGAGCGGCGAAATAGGTCAGCTGGCGCACGCCCATGATCTCGGCGGCCATCATGGCCAGCTTGTTGTGGACGCGGGGGAACTCGAAGATCGCCTGGCCGAACTGCTTGCGGTCCAGGGCGTAGCCGAGGCCGGTCTCCAGCGCCGCTTGCGCGACGCCGACGGCCCGGGCGGCGGTCTGGATGCGGGCGCTCTCGAAGGTGGCCATCAGCTGCTTGAAGCCCTGACCCGGCACGCCGCCCAGCAGGTTCTCGGCCGGCACGGTGAAGCCATCGAAGGCCAGCTCATATTCCTTCATGCCGCGATAGCCGATCACCCCGATCTCGCCGCCGCTCATGCCCTCGGCGGGGAAGTCGTCGCCCTCCACGCCGCGCGGCTTGGGCGCCAGCAGCATGGACAGGCCGCGATAGTCGGTGGTGTCGCTCTCGGTGCGGACCAGCAGGGTCATGACGTCGGCGCGGGCCGCGTGGGTGATCCAGGTCTTGTTTCCGGTCACCACGTACTGGTCGCCGGTCAGGGTCGCGCGGGTGCGAAGCGAGCCCAGGTCGGAGCCGGTGTTGGGCTCGGTGAACACCGCCGTCGGCAGGATCGAGGCGTCGGCGATCTTCGGCAGCCAGTACTGCTTCTGCGCCTCGGCGCCGCCGGTCAGGATCAGCTCGCCGGCGATCTCCGAGCGGGTGGCCAGCGAGCCGACGCCGATCCAGGCCCGCGACAGCTCCTCGGAGACCACGCACATGGCGGTCTTGCCCATGCCGCTGCCGCCATATTCCTCGGGAATGGTCAGGCCGAACACGCCCAGGGCGCCCAGCTCCTCGACCAGTTCGATCGGGATCAGTTCGTCGTTCAGGTGCCACTGGTGGGCGAAGGGGGTGACCTTTTCCTCGGCGAAGGCGTGGAACTGGTCGCGGATCATCTCGAAGGTTTCGTCCAGGCCCGTGTGCTCGAGCGTGGGACGACCGCGCGCCTCGGCCAGGCGCAGGGCGACGCGAGTCTTCACCGCTTGCGTGCCGCCCTCGATCATCAGCTTCATGATGCCGTTGGAGAACAGGCGGTTCATCACCGCCCGGTCGGTGACCAGATGGGCGGGGCGGACGATCTCGCCCTGGTTCATCGGCACGCCGCCGATCAGCTGGGCCAGGTATTCGCTGAACAGCAGCTGGGCCAGCAGGGCCTCGATCTCGCCGAACCGGCCCTCGGCCTCCAGCCGCTCGGCCCAGCCGGCGACCTGGTTCAGCAGCTCGGCATAGGCGGCGTACCAGCCATAGCCGTGGACCTGATGCTGGTGCTCGTCGGCCAGCTTGCGGTCGATCTTGCCGCTCTCGCCGGTGATCGCGGCCTTCACGGCGGGCTTGGCCTCGGCCACGAACAGCTGGGCGGCGCCGGCGGCCTCGCGCAGCAGCACGGTCAG
>FTJN01002245.1_pt3 | contig 44630 bp, 45 predicted proteins | sample 1658361 | NCBI WGS metagenome assembly FTJN01 (sample SAMEA3914819, study PRJEB12502) | metagenome | biome: forest; material: soil | place: Canada | collected 2010-06-26 | depth 0.3 m
CGGCCTCGACGTCGTGGTCGAGATAGTTGAGCGTCGTGACGATGCTCCAGCGGTCCATCTGGCCTTGGTTGATCTGCTGGGTGCCGTGATAGAGCCCGGTGGTGTCGCCCAGACCAATCGTGTTGGTCGTCGAGAACAGCCGGAAATAGGGGTTGGCGCGGATCACCCGGTTCTGGTCGAGCAGGGTCAGCTTGCCGCCGGCCTCCAGCACGCGCTGGATCACGAACATCACGTCGGGACGACCGGCGTCATATTCGTCGAACACCAGGGCGATCGGGCGCTGCAGGGCCCAGGGCAGGATCCCTTCCCGGAATTCGGTGACCTGCTTGCCTTCCTTCAGGACGATGGCGTCCTTGCCGACCAGGTCGATGCGGCTGACGTGGCTGTCGAGGTTGACCCGCACCAGCGGCCAGTTCAGCCGGGCGGCGATCTGCTCGATGTGCGTGCTCTTGCCGGTGCCGTGATAGCCCTGGACCATCACCCGGCGATCGTGGGCGAAGCCCGCGCAGATCGCCTTGGTGGTCTGGGGATCGAACTTGTAGGCGGTGTCGATCTCCGGGACATGGCTGTCGCGGTGGCTGAAGTAGGGAACCTTCATGTCGCTGTCGACGCCGAACGCGTCGCGCAGCGTCACCCACTTGTCGGGGGCCAGGGTGATCAGGGGATCGGCGGCGTGGGCGTCGGTCAGGTCGGGCATGCTTTGTGGATTACCGCCTTGACCCGGGGGAGGGGAAGGGGCGAGCGCCGTTTCCGGTTCGAAAAAAGCAAACGCCCCGGACAGCACAGCTGTCCGGGGCGCTCGATGAGGTCCTTGTGGAAGGAACCTAGTGGTTGGCGATGATCACCGAGGCGATCAGGCCGGTGGCCACGGCGGCCAGGATGTAGTTGTCGTCCACGCGCTGCCAGCGGTAACCGCGGGGCGGGGCGCGCAGGCCGCGGCTGCGATAGTCGCTCACATAGTAGCCGTTGCCGCGATAGCGGGCGTCGAGGCGTTGGCCGCGTTCCCAGCGACGGTGGTCGCGGCGGTCGTCCCGGCGCTCGTCACGACGGTCATAGCGATGGTCGCGACGGTCATCGCGGCTGTCGTGGCGCTGCTCGTAGCGACCGCCGCGGTCGTCGTAGCGTTGGCCTTGGGCCATGGCCGTTCCCGACAGGGCCGTACCGGCCAGCAGGGTGGCGGCGAGAGTGGTAATGATCAGACGCTTCATAACGAGGTCCTTTCCTGTTGTGTGGCAGTCCGACACTGCCGAACCTCTTCGATAGTCCGACACTAGCGAGAGTGGTTTGGACCGGACATGAACGGCGCTGGTCAGGTTTGGTTCATGTTTCATTTACGAAACATTTGATGTGTTCTTGGGGGCATTGCCCCGCGATACCCGATTTGGGTTTGGAGCGTTGATCCCGCCATGAACCGCTTCCTCGCTTTCCAGCCCCGCCGTGACCTGCCGCGCCTGCTGGCGGCCGCCAAGAGCGAGTTGGGGGCGGTCGCCGCCCTGATGGTGATCGCCGGCGGCCTGCTGGCCTTCCTGCATGTGTCGGAGGAGGTGGCCGAGGGCGACACCCACGCTTTCGACCTGGCGGTGCTGACGGCGCTGCGGCTGCCGGGCGATCCCAACAGCCTGATCGGACCCAAATGGCTGCACATCGCCGCCACCGACATCACGGCCCTGGGTTCGGTGACGGTGCTGGGGCTGATCGTTCTGCTGGCGGTGATCTTCATGGCCAGCCTGAAGCGCTGGACCGAGGCCCTGGTCGTGCTGGTCGGGGCGGTCGGCGGCATGGAGATCAGCCAGGGGCTCAAGCAGTTGTTCGGGCGCGAGCGGCCGGACCTGGTCTATCGCGCGGTCGAGGCGTCCAATCCCAGCTTTCCGTCCGGCCACGCCATGCTGTCGGCCGTGGTGTTCCTGACCCTGGGCGCCCTGGCGGCCCGGTTCGCGACCCTGCGGCGGGTCAAGGCCCTGGCCTTGGGGTCCGGGGTGCTGCTCAGCGTGCTGGTGGGGATGTCGCGGATCTATCTGGGCGTCCACTGGACCAGCGACGTGCTGGGCGGCTGGAGCCTGGGCGCGGCCTGGGCCATGGCCTGCTGGCTGGCCGCCTGGGCGTGGGAGCGGAAGTTTGGTCGGCGGCCCGGCCTGAATTCCCCACCTGACTGATTTCCTGTCGAGAGATGTCGATCCGCCCGGGGCTTGCTCGTTGTCCTGATGAGCGGGACAGTCCGGCGGCGACGGCGTCGCCGGCTCGCCTCACCGGGAATTGCCAGATGCGCTTCATGAATATCGTCACCTCCGCCCACCCCAACGCCCCGACGCCGGAACTGCTGGAGGCCATGCACAAGTTGGCCGATCGGGAGATCAAGGCCGGCCGCATGATCGACTCCGGCGGGCTGGCGCCGCTGTCGCAAGGCGCGCGGGTCAGTATCAAGGCCGGCAAGGTCGGCGTGCTCGACGGCCCGTTCGTCGAGGCCAAGGAGATGATCGGCGGCTACGCGATCCTCGAGTTCCGCAGCAAGGAAGAGGCCGTGGCCTCGGCGGTGGAGTTCATGCAGTTGCACGTGGACCACATGCCGGGCTGGGAAGGCACGTGCGAGGTGCGCGAGTTCGCCGGGTTCACCGGAACTTGAGTTCAGGCCTGGCCAGCGCCCATCGCGCCATCCTGGCCGTCTGGCGGGTGGAGCAGCCTCGGCTGATCACCAGCCTGGCCCGGATGCTGCGCGATGTGCCGCTGGCCGAGGAGCTGACCCAGGACGCCTTGGTGGCGGCGCTGGAGCGCTGGCCCCAGGACGGCGTTCCCGAGCGTCCCGGGGCCTGGTTGATGGCGACCGCCAAGCGCCGGGCCCTGGACCACCTGCGTCGCCGTCCGATGCTGGAGCGCAAGCACCAGGCGGTGGCGCGCACCCTGGAGGCGGAGGAGCAGGCCATGCCCGATCTGGACTCCGCCCTGGACGACGATGTCGGCGATGAGATGCTGCGGCTGGTGTTCACCGCCTGCCACCCGCTGCTGTCGCGGGAGGCCCGCGCGGCCCTGGCGCTGCGGATGGTCTGCGGCCTGACCACCGAGGAGATCGCCCGCGCCTTCCTGGTTCCGGAAGCCACGATCGCCCAACGCATCGTGCGGGCCAAGCGGACGCTGTCGGAGTCGGGCCTGGTCTACGAGACCCCGCGTGGCGCCGAGCTGGCCGAGCGGTTCGCCTCGGTGCTGGAGGTGATCTACCTGATCTTCAACGAGGGCTATACCGCCGCGCGGGGCGAGGACTGGCTGCGCCCCCAGCTCTGTGACGAGGCCCTGCGCCTGGGGCGGGTGCTGGTGTCGATCGCGGCGGACGAGCCGGAGGTCCACGGGTTGCTGGCGCTGATGGAACTGAACGCCTCGCGCGCGGCGGCGCGCACCGACGCGGCGGGCGATCCCATCCTGCTGCTGGACCAGGACCGCGCGCGGTGGGACCATTTGCGGATCCGGCGGGGCCTGCTGGCCCTGGGGCGGGCCCGCGCGCTGGGCGGGGCCGACGGGACCTACGCCTTGCAAGCCGCGATCGTCGGCTGCCATGCTCGGGCCGCGACGGCGGAGGACACCGACTGGACGCGCATCGCCGAACTGTACGGTCAGTTGGCGGCGCTGACCGGCTCGCCGGTCGTCGAGCTCAACCGCGCCATCGCCGTGGGCATGGCCCAGGGCGCGGCGGCGGGGCTGGCGATCGTCGAGACCCTAGCGGACGCGCCGCGGCTCAAGGCCTATCACCTGTTGCCCAGCGTGCGGGGCGACCTGCTGAGCAAGCTGGGCCGGTTCGAGGCGGCGCGCGAGGCGTTCGAGGCCGCCGCCGCCCTGGCGGGCAACCGGCGCGAACGGGATTTCCTGCTGCGCCGAGCCGCCGAAGCCCGGGCGGCCGCTGCTATTTAGCCAGCCCGGACTTCTGCAGCGTCTTATAGGCCTTGATCACCCGCTGGAGCTTGTGCTCGGCGCTGCGGTCGCCGCCGTTCATGTCGGGGTGGCAGCGCTTGAGCAGGTCCTTGTAGGCGGCGCGGATCGCCGCGCCGTCGGCGCCGGCCTCGAGATCCAGGTCGGCCAGGGCCTGGCGTTCCAGCTTGCCCAGGTTGCGACCAGCCTGCGACGCGGCCGCTTCGGCCTTGCGTTGCTGGGCGCGGAACAGGCCGAAGGGGTCGTTGACGTGGCGGGCGTCGCGGGCGGCGGCGGCGGCGGCTTCGCGCGAATTGGCGTCGGCCTTCATCGACCAGGTCGGGCGACCGCCGGTCATCTTCTCTTTTTCCTGCGCGGCGCGGATCTGGCCCTCGCTCATGCCGGAATAGAAGTTCCAGTTCTTATTATACTCCGCCGCGTGCTTGAGGCAGAAATTGTAGTAGACCCCCGGCATGTCGCGCGACTTGGGCGCCTTGGACGTGGCGGCCAGGCTGCATTCGGGGTGATCGCAACGCACTTCGCCCGGCTTCAGGGCGAAGACATCGTTCTCACGCGCCTTCTCCGCCGCCGTTTTGGGGGGGCGGACGCGGATGTCAAAAAACTTGGGGCGATATTCGAAGTCGGCGCTCATGGCGCTTAGAGTAAGCCGCAGCTATTTCCGTTCAAGGATTGACAAGCAAGGAAGCTACAATGGGCGCCGTCTCGGACACCATCGCCGCCAAACTGACCACGGTTTTCGCGCCTACGCGGCTGGAGATCGTCGACGACAGCGATCGCCACCATGGCCATGCCGGTCACCGCGAGGGCGGGGAGAGCCACTTCAACCTGCTGATCGAGGCGCAAGCCTTTGTGGGCAAAGGCCGCGTGGCCCGCCAGCGGCTGATTTTCCAGGCCCTGGCCGACGAGATGGCGGGCCCCGTGCACGCCCTTTCGATCGTCGCCAAGGCGCCTGGCGAAGCTTGACGCGAGGAGGCGAAAACAGGCTTGCCAGCGGCCCCCGCGACTGATTGCCTCTCCGCCCGGCGCGGCCCTGCAAAAAGGCAGGAAACGCCGGCGAATGAGGCCGGTATGAGCGCGACAGAGATTTCCACCCCGATTCCCGTCTCCCTGGACGAAGATGGCGAAGCCGCCTTGGCGGCGGCCTTGCCGGCCCTGCTGGCGCGGTCCTATGCCCGCTATTCCAACTTCACGGTCGCCGCCGCGGTGATCGACGCGGACGGCCGGGCGCATCTGGGGGTCAATGTCGAGAACGCCGCCTATCCGTCGGGCACCTGCGCCGAACAGACGGCGATCGGGGCGATGGTCACGGCCGGCGGGCGGGGAATCGCCAAGGTGCTGATCGCCGCCGGCTCCAACGCCGTGGTCCAGCCCTGCGGCGCCTGCCGTCAGCGGATCGCCGAATTCGCCACGGACGCCTGCGAGATCGTCTCGGTCCAGGACGGCAAGGCCACGCGCCGCACGCCGTTCTGGAGCCTGCTGCCTGATTCGTTCGGGCCGCGGGACTTGGATTAGGGGCCCGGCGGCCCGACCGGAGGCCGGACCGCCCGCCAGGAAGCGGCGCTTAGAGCCCCCCCGCGCAGCCCTTGTTCAGGAAGCCTTCGATGGCGGCCAGGGTCTCTTCCTGCCAGGCGGGCCACCAGGGCAGGCTGTGGGGCATGTCCTTGACCTCGACATATTCGACCGATTTGCCCTTGGCCTTCAGGGCGCGGACCCATTGGCGCGACTGGACGATCGGCACGGTCTGGTCGCGGTCGCCGGCATAGACCAGCATCGGGATCTCGACCTTGTCGACATTGGCCAGCGGGTTCATGCCGCCCACGGTATCGCCCTGCATCTGCCGCTGGACGCGGCTTTCGCCCCAGGTGTTGTGGGCCCAGGTCAGGTCCGAGACGCCGGCCCCGGCGATCGCGCACTTGTAGACGCCATTGGGCCGCGCGGCGGCGGCGATGGCGGCGAAACCGCCGTAGGAATAGCCGAAGATCGCCACGCGCTTGGGATCGGCGACGCCCTGGTCGACTAGGTATTTGACCCCGTCGTCCTTGTCGTCCTGCATCTTCTGGCCCCACTCGCGGTCGCCGGCCTTCCACAGCTTGTCGCCCCAGCCCTCGGAGCCGCGATACTGCGGTTGCAGCACCGCATAACCGCGCGTGGTCAGGAACTGCACCCAGCCGGTGGCGTCCCAGTCGGCGGTGTCGCGCGCCCAGGGCCCGCCGTGCGGCAGGATGATCGTCGGAAGGGGGCCGTTCTTCTTGTCGAAGCCCTTGGGCAGGGTCAGGAAGCCGGGGATCGGCAAGCCATCACGGGCCGGGTAGTAGATCAGGGTCGTCGGCGCCAACTGGCTGGGGTCGATCTCGGGTCGGCTGTCGCCGATCTTGATCAGCTCGCGCTCGTTGCGCAGCAGATAGTAGGAGGGCGGATTGATCGAGGACGACACCTCGATCAGCCGCAGCGGGCTGTCGAAGCGGCTGTCCTGGAAGCGGATGTTCTGGCCCGGGAACTGCTGCTTGAGCATGGCCTCGATGGCCTTGGGCTTGGGGTCCAGCCAGTACACCTCGGTCACCGCGCCTTGGTAGGAGAAGCCCTCGATGGCGGTCGGCTTGTCGTTGACGTCGCGCGCGATCACCGCGCCGGCGGCCTCGTATTTGGGGTGGGCGAACATGGTTTCGACGAAGGCGCGCTTCTGGATGTCGTAGCCCTTGATCGCGGTCAGGTCGCTGTCCTGGTTGTCGACCACCAGCAGCAGGTTGGGATCTTCCGGGTCGAAGGCCTGCACCCGCAAGGCGCGGCGGTTCTTGACGGGATAGGACAGGGCCGGGTGTTCTTCCCAGGCGTTCTTGTCGGGGTTGAAGATCCGGTGGCCGACGGTCCAGTCGCCACCGACCAGTTCGATATATTCCTTCACCCGGGGGCGGCCTTGGTTGTCGACGACCGTGGCGAACGACTCGTCGTTGCCGGCCCGCGCCACGCGCTCGCCCGAGCCGTCGCGCACGTCGACCTTGTAGACGTCGGTCGAGCCGCGCCGGAAATCGGAATATTGCAGCAGGATGTGGTTGGGATCGCCGGGGATCTTGCCCATGAACTGGATGCGCAGGAACTTGTTGGCCAAGTCCTCGTCCTCGGACTTGGTGCCGCCGCGCTTGAGCGGTTCGATCCACTCCTTGCCTTCGCGGTCGACGATGCGGGCGATGTAGGTGAAGTCGCGCGACTCGTCGCCCGAACCCACGGTCAGCGGCTGCTGGGCGAGCACCAGAAGGCGGTCGTTGCTGACCCAGGTCGCTTCGAAGAAGCGCAGGTTGGCGCGCGCGGCCACCGGGCCCATGCCCAGCACGACAGGGGGCTTGTCGAGGGCGTCCGTGCGCCAGATCGAAAGATTGATCGGCTTGCCGGGGCCGCTGGTCAGCGCCGCCAGGGACTTGCCGTCCGGCGACAGGGTGGCGCTCTGGAACGCGGGGTCGTGGGACAGAGCGGAAATGGGAATGGGAGTCGGCGCGGCCACGACGCTGGACGCCGTCGAAAATAGAGCGATCGCCACGGCTCCACCCAGGCCGCGACGCGCGAACTTCAACAAACTCATGGTCCACCCTCTACCGAACGCGACAATCTTAGGTGCCCGAGTGGGGAGGCCGTCAAGGTGTTGCCGCGCGATGCCCGCCGATTACGGGATCGAACCGGTCTTCGCGAAAAAAGGCGGCAATCGGGCAACATGTGACGGAATTTTGTCAAAGGTTGCTGGTTTCGACTTTCCACCTCGGGAAAACCCCGAAACTCTCAGCCCCCAGTTCTAGTTGTCGGATGAGGGGGTTACAGGTGATTTTACCATCTCGGGTTGCGCTTCTGCGCACGAGCATGCTGTCGGGCGCGTTGTTCGCCGTGATGGCGAGCGGGGCCTACGCACAGGACACCAGCGCGCCGCCGCCGCCTTCCGCGGCGCCGGCTCCCACCGCCCAGACCGAGAAGGTCCAGGCCAAGACCGAGGGCGACTCGGTCGAGGCGCTGGTCGTCACGGGTTCGCGTATCCGTCGCAATGAGTTCACCTCGTCGTCGCCGATCCAGGTGATCACCCGCGACGTGTCCACCCAGGCTGGTCTGGTCAGCGCCGCGCAGATCCTGCAGGGCTCGACCATCGCCCAGGGCTCCGAGCAGATCAGCGGCTTCTACAATTCCGGCGTCGTCACCGACGGCGGCGGCGGCATCAAGACGGTGTCGCTGCGCGGTCTGGGCGCTAATCGCACCCTGGTGCTGCTGAACGGCCGCCGCCTGGCGCCAGCCGGCATGGGGGGCACCGTGGGGGCGGGCGCCGACCTGAACGTGGTGCCTTCGGCCCTGGTCCAGCGCTATGAAATCCTCAAGGACGGCGCGTCGTCGGTCTACGGCTCCGACGCCGTGGCCGGGGTGGCCAACATCATCACCCGCACCAACCTGAACGGCTGGGAGTTCGAGGCCAACGGCAGCGCCCCGCAACATGGCGGCGGCGAGAGCTATCTGGTCAGCGGCGCCTACGGCAAGACCTTCGACCGCGGGTCGTTCATGGCCGCCGTCGAGTACAATCGCCAGGAAGCCCTGCGCCAGGGCGACCGCAAATGGTCCAAGTGCGGCTTCGACTATGTGCACGATCCGAAGACCGGCGCGCGGCTGGACTACACCAACCCGGTCGGCGGCGGCTACAAGTGCGTCAACGGCACCTATGCTGGCATCATCGTCACCCCGTTTGGCGACATCATGCCCGCGCCCGGCGACACTGCGGTGTTCGGCTATGTGCCTAACTATCACGACGTCTATTATGACAGCCCCCGCATCCCCGGCGGTGTCGACGAGACGCCCTATGGCAGCCCGTGGGACGACAAGCAGACCATCGTGACGCCGGACAGCACCTTCACGGTGTCGGCCTTCGCCAACCGCGACCTGGACATTCTGGGCGGGGCGGAATTCTACAGCGAGTTCCTGTTCTCCGACCGCAAGTCCGAGAGCCTGTCGGTGGGGCAGTTCTTCCCGACCATCGGGATCGAGGACCCGCGCAACCCGCTGCTGCCGATCTATGAAGACGGCTATCCGGAAGACTACGCCACGGCCATCCCGGTTTCGCCCCAGCGCTACTGGAGCAAGCAGGACGTCGACTACACCCGCCTGGTGTTGGGCCTGCGCGGCGACCTGAGCGTGGGTTCGCTGAAGAACTGGTCTTGGGACGCGTCCTATCAGTACTCGCTGTCCAAGGCGCGCTACAGCGGCAACCAGATGCTGGCCGATCGCGTGGCCTATTCGCTGGATGTCCAGGCCGCGCCCGGCGGCGGTTATCAGTGCGCCAACGCGGGCGCGCGCGCCAATGGCTGTCTGCCGATCCCGGTTTTCGACCCGGCGTTCCTGACCACCGGCGCGATGTCGCAGGCGACCTATGATTACGTCTGGTCCACGGAGATCGGTCACACCGAATTCAGCTCGCACCTGTTCAACGCCAGCGCCACGGGTGACCTGTTCCAACTGCCGGCCGGCGCCGTCGCCGCCGCTATCGGCTTCGAGGTCCGTCGCGATCGCATCGATGACGAGCCCAGCTTCAACGCCCAGGCCCGCAACCTCTATGGCTACACCAGCGCGGGCGAGACCAAGGGCTCGGAAAACGTCGGCGAAATCTTCGGCGAGCTCTCCGTGCCGCTGCTGGCCAAGTTGCCGCTGATCGAGGCCCTGAACCTCGACGCCTCGGCCCGCTACACCAAGTACGACAAGACCGGCTATTCCGACGTGACCTACAAGGCCGGCCTGAACTGGACCTTGAACTCGGCCCTGCGCCTGCGCACGACCTACGGCACCTCGTTCCGCGCCCCGGCGCTGTATGAGCTGTTCCTGGGCGGCCAGACCTCGTTCACGTCGGCGGCCGACCCCTGTCGCCTGTTCGACAGCCGCGATCCCAACACCCAGCTGTACAAGAACTGCCTGGCGGAAATCGGCCACGCGGGGGCGGGCACGCTGGCCGACCCCTACTTCCAGGGGTATCGCGAGACGCCGCAGGTCATCACCTACGGCAACAATGACGGTCGCCTGAAGGCCGAGACCTCGGACTCGTTCTCGGCGGGCCTGATCTGGACGCCCAGCTTCTTCGACGTCAACCTGGCCATCGACTACTTCCTGATCCACGTCGATGGCGAGATCGGCAAGTACGGCGCGGCGGCGCTTCTCAGCGCCTGCTACAACGATCCGAAGTTCCGGGCCGCCGGCACGCTCTGCGACTTCGTCTCGCCCCGCACGACATACAACCCCGCCACCAAGACCGGCGGCCAGATCGACGAGATCAACGACAGCTATTTCAACATCAACAAGCAGTACACGGCCGGCTTCGACGTCACGACCCGCATCGTTCAGGACCTGACCTTCAAGGGCTTCGACATCGGCAAGTTCTCGTTCGATACCCGCACAACGATCACCACCACCGACAAGATCAAGCTGACCGGCGCCAAGGTGACGGACTACAACGGTACGTGGAGCGATCCGAAGGTGGTGTCGCAGCTGGACTTCAAGCTGGAACACAAGGATTGGGAGCTGTTCTGGCGCGCGTCCTATACCGACGAGCAGTCCAACTACCGTCTCTACGCCGCCCCGAACGACAAGCCCTCGACCTCGATGTACGACATCCTGATCGAGGAACGCTGGTACCACGACGCTTCGGTCCAGTACTCGGGCAACGACTACGAGATCACCCTTGGCGTGAAGAACGTGTTCGACGAGATCCCGGACACCGTGTCCTCGGCCTTCGCGCGCGTCGGCGCGGCGGGCTTCACCTCGCAGGTCGAGCCCTTCGGCCGCACGGTGTTCGTGGCCCTGCACAAGACCCTGCCCTGATCGCCGGGGCGGCATGACGAAGAAGGGCGGCGAAGCTTGGCTTCGCCGCCCTTTTTTGTCGCGTCTCGTGTTCTGGCGGCGTCCGCCTGGGCGGTTCGACGCCGGGACGCCTAGACCACCTGAGCCGCCAGCCCCTCGAGCACGCGGCGCAGGTCGGCTTCGCGGAAGGGTTTTTGCAGCACGGTCGCGCCCTTGTGGCCTTCCGACAGGCCCGCTTCGCCATAGCCGCTGGCGAAGGCGAACGGCACGCCGCGTTCCTTCAGGGCGTCGGCGACCGGGAAGATCGGGCGGCCACCCAGATTGACGTCCAGCAGGGCCGCGTCGATGTCGGCGGTGGTCGCTAGGCGCAGGGCCTCTTCCAGCTCGGCGGCGGGGCCGACGACCACGCAGCCGAGGTCACTGAGCATGTCCTCCACCAGCATGGAGACCAGCGCCTCGTCTTCCACCACCAGAACCTTTAGCGCGGCGAGGGTCTTCATTGTTCAGGGCTCCAGGGCACGGATCGGCAACCTCATGGTGCATACGAGGCCAAGGCTATCATAGGCTAGCGAGACCTGGGCGGACAGTTCGCCCGCCAGGCCCTTTTCGAGAAGACGCGCGCCAAATCCGCGACGGGTCGGCGTGACGACGGGCGGGCCGTCGTGCTCGGTCCAGGTCAGACGCAGGACGAGGTTTTCAGGCGCGGGCTCCAGCGCCCACACCACGTGCACCCGGCCCGCGGGGACCGACAGGGCGCCGTATTTCAGCGCGTTGGTCGCCAGTTCGTGCACGGCCATGCCCAGCGCCACCGTCGCCTTGGGGCTCAGCTGCAGGTCGCGGACATAGTCGAAGTCGATGCGCTCGCGGGCGGCGAAGGCCTCCAGCTCGAAATCGAAGATTTCACGCAGGCTGGCGCCTTCCCAGTTCTGCTCGGTCAGCAGGTTGTGGGTGTGCGACAGGGCCATCAGGCGACCCTCGAAGGCGACGTGGAAGGCCTGGGGCGAGTCGGTGGTGCGCAGGGTCTGGCTGGCGATCGACTGCACCGAGACCAGGGTGTTCTTCACCCGGTGGTTCAGCTCGTTGACCAGCAGCTTCTGGCGTTCCTCGGCCCGCTTGCGCTCGGTGACGTCCAGCGACACCCCGGCCATGCGTCGCGCCTCGCCGTGTTCGGCCGTCTGCGCCGCGCGGCCTCGGGCATGGACCCAGCGCACTTCGCCGCCCGGATGGCGCACGCGATATTCAATGTCGTATTCCGCGCCGTGGCGGATGGCGTCCTCGATGGCGGCGGTCATCCGCTCGCGATCGCCCGGATGCACCGAGGCCACCAGGTCGGCGAATCCGAAGTCGTCGTCGGGGCCGCGCCCGTAATTGGCCTTGCAGATGTCCGAGGCCAGGTAGGCGCGGCTCTCGACGTCCAGCTCCCACGAGCCTAGCCGGCCCGAATCCAGGGCGAACTTCAGGCGCTCCTCGGTGTCGCGTCTCTGAGCCAGCTCGGCCTGGGCGGCGTCGCGGCTGCGCACCGACTCGATGGCCACCGCCGCCTGGGCGGCCAGCCCGACCATCAGGCTTTCGGCGCGGGCGCTGAAGCGGCCGGTGTCGGGATGACCGAAGAACAGTCCGCCCAGCACCGCGCCCTCGCGGGTGACCACCGGCACGGCCAGATAGCTGCGCACCGGAAGGTGGCCCTCGGGCATGCCCTGGCGCGGCGCGTTGTGGCCGTAGCGCGGATCCTGGGTGATGTCGTCGGAGCGCACCACGCCCTGGCCGTCGAAGGTGGGGGCGAAGACGGCGGTGTTGCGCGGCATGGGAAAGGCCTCGAAGGCCGAACGCGGCGCGCCCGACAGGCTGTAGAGCATGAAGCTCTCACCGTCGGCGTCGACCACGTTGTAGAAGAAGGCCCCGAACTGGGCCTCGGTCAGCTCGACCCCGCCGTCGACCACGATCTGGACCAGGCTCTCGGCGTCGCCGCCCGCGCCGATGGCCTCGGCGATGCGGTTGAGGGCGCGAGATCGGCGAATCTCATCGGCCAACGCGACCTGGGCCATGGCCAAGCGCGCGGCGAGATCGTCGATCCCGTCCTCCGCGACGAGGCCCATCGCCTTGGCCAAGTTTCCGTCCCCTCAAGCTAAGCCGTCACATTACCCGGCGGGCTCACAAACGCGCCGCCAGGGTGGTGGTTCCCCGTCTGGACATCCTTCGCCCGCCCGCCGCGCCGATCCAAGCGATTTCGTTGTGGAAAACCGCGTGAATCAAGCGGTTGCGTCGGATAGCCGACGAAGCCGCCTCAGCGCTCGCTTTCGTCCAGCCGCCCGCTGATCCGCAGGCCGGTGACCTGGTTACGCTGGCGACGCAGGACCTGGAAGCGGTGGTGGTGGAAGATGAAGATCTGGCCGGGCTCCGGAATGGTCTGGGCCTCGTGGATCACCAGGCCGGCGATGGTCACCGCCTCGCCTTCCGGCAGTCGCCAGTCCATCGCCCGGTTCAGGTCGCGGACGGTGACGTGACCGTCGACATGCACCGAACCGTCCGCTTGCGGACGAAGGCCCTCGACCTTGGTGTCGTGCTCGTCCTCGATCTCGCCGACGATCTCCTCGAGGATGTCCTCTAGGGTCACCAGCCCCTGCAAGGCGCCGTATTCGTCGACCACCAGGGCGAAGTGGCTGCGCCGCTTGAGGAAGGCGTTCAGCTGGTCCTTGAGGTTGGTGGTGTCGGGGATGAACCAGGGCTCGCGTTGGATGGCCGCCACGTCGATGTCGTCGATCGCGCCGTTGGCGGCGGCCAAGGCCCGCAGCAGGTCGCGGGCGTGCAGCACGCCGACGATGTTGTCGGGGTTCTCGCGATAGAGCGGGATGCGGGTGTGCTGGGCCTCCAGCGCCTCGGCCACCAGCTCGCGAACCGGCAGATCGGCGTCGATCAGGGTGATCGACTTGCGGTGGACCATGATCTCCGAGACATCCATGTCCGACAGGTCCAGCACCCCGCCCAGCATCCGCCGGTCGCCGCTTTCGACCCCGCCCTCGGAGTGGTGATATTCGACCGCGCCGCGGATCTCCTCGTGGGCGGCCAGCACGTCGACCTCCATGGTCAGCTTGACGCCGAACAGCCGCAGGGTGCGGCGCACGATCCACTGGATGGCGTAGATGATCGGTCCGAACAGCCGGACCATCAGCAGGGTGGGTCCCGACAGGAAGCGGGCCACGTCGTCGGACTTCAGGATGGCCAGGGTCTTGGGCAGCACCTCGGCGAACACCAGCACCAGCACGGTCATCGCCCCGGTCGCCGCCGCCACGCCCCACGGTCCGGGGATGGCGGCGGTCAGCACCTGGGTGGTCAGGGCCGAGGCCAGGATGTTGATCAGGTTATTGCCCAGCAGCACCGCCCCGATCATCGTCTCCTGGTCGGCCAGCAGCTTGTTGACCCGCTTGGCGGGCCTGTCCCCCTCGCGCTCCAGCTGGTGCATGCGGGCCCGCGAGGCGGCGGTCAGCGAGGTCTCGGCGGCCGAGAACAGGGCCGAGATCGCCAGCAGGACGACGATGATCGGCGCGAGGCCGAGGATGGCGGTCAGGATCATGGGAGGGTTGTACGACGCGCGGGCGGCGAGGGGGAGGTGGGACGGAAGATCCCCGCGCGTCCTTCTTCTCTAGGACCTCAGGGGCGGATCTGGACGCGCGCCGCCGGGCGTCGCAGCCAGAGCTCCGCCCCGATCAGGTTCGGGACCCAGGCCAGGAACGAGATGGCGCGGTACCAGGGCAGGAACGGCAGGTCCAAGGCCATGACCAGGGGCAGGTAAAGCCGCAGGGTGACGGCGGCCAGGGTCAGCGCCCAGGACCGGATCATCCAGCGACGGTGCGCGGGCAAGCGGCCTTGCACGGCCGCGCGCCAACCCAGGACGTTCACGGCGATCCAGATGACGGCCAGGCTACCAAAGCCCAGCGAGGCGATCGGACCCGCGCTGGAGCCGGGCGCCAGGATCAGGCCCGCCGCGCCGCCGACCAGGCATCCCACGACATAGACCCGCCCGATCCAGCGATGCGGCGGGCCGGAGCCTCGGCGCAGGGCGGGCAGGAACTGCAGCGAGCCCAGCACCAGGGCGGTGAGCGCGCCGGTGATGTGGACGAACAGCCACGGAACGCCGAGCGGGTTGCCCAGCGCCTGGGCCGGGGTCCGGGGCGGATGCAGCAGGTAGCGCGCGGAATAGGCGGCGATCCCCAGGCACAGGATGGTGAGGAACATCCAGGCGACGCGGACGGGCCAGGACGTCGTTCGGGTCGGAAGCGTGGCGGCGGCGGTGGTCAAGCGGAGATCCTCGGTGGCGGTTGCCTGAACGTCGTTGCCGCCCGGGCGGAGGCTCGCTAGGCCTTGCTTCGCGAACGGCGCCAGGGTTGCGCGAATGGGACGGCATGGACGGTGAGGCAAGAGGGCAAGGCAGGGCGGTGACCGCGCGGCGGTGGGCGATCGACCTGGCCATGCTGGTCGCGATCGGCCTGCTGATGGGATTCCTGGGCCCGTTCGCCTCGGAGCGCGCGCCCCTGGTGGGACGCTATGTTTACTGGATGATCTGCATGGTCGGCGGAGGGCTGATCGGGATCGTGGCGGACGAGCTGCTGAGCCGGCGCATGGCCGCGACCTGGCAACGGGTGGTGGTGGTCTCGGTGCTGATGACGCCGCCGGTGTCGCTGCTGGTATTGACCACCGAGCACCTGCTCATGGGCGGCCCCTTCGGCTGGTCGGGCTATCTGCGACTGGTGCTCTGGCAGGTGTGGCCCATCCTGCTGGCGGTGATGGTGGTGCGGGCCCTGGTCTGGCGACGCTCGCCGGCGCGGGTTGAGACCCGAACCGTCATCGCCCCGCCATTGCCCGAGGCCGAGGCGACCTTCCGGCGACGGCTTTCGGCCAAACGTCGCGGGGCGCGGCTGATCGCCATCGAGGCGCACGACCACTATCTGAAGGTCCATACCGACGCCGGCGCGGAGCTGATCACCTTGCGCTTCGCCGACGCGCTGGATGAGCTGGCGCGGGCTCATGGCTGGCGTGTCCACCGCTCCTGGTGGGTGGCGGCCGACGCGGTGGAGGCGGTGCGCTGGCGGCGTGGCGGGGGCGAGATACGCCTCGTCCATGACCTCATGGCGCCGGTCAGTCGGACCTATGCTCCAGTGCTGAAAGAGGCCGGTTGGTTTTAGGCGTTTTGGCCTGGGCCGCGGTCGTTTGTCGCGGATTGAAAAAATACTAACCTAGGTTATTGAAAAAGGAGATGGTCTCATTTATGTAGGGTGTCGAGCGAGGCAGCCGGGGTGAAAACCGGCGCGGTCGCGAGAGGAAACGTCGTCAGAGGGTTGACCCCCCCAACGCCATCTAGGAACCATCCCATGATCCGCTCCTTCGTTCTGGCCGCCTCGGCCATCGCCCTGTTCGCCGCCGCTCCCGCCGGCGCCGCTGAAATCCGCGTCAAGGCTTCGGGCAAGGCTCCCGCCGAGCTGCGCGCCGAAATCGTCAGCGCCGCGTCGCGCGCCTGCCTGGACGAAGTCCGCGGCACCGCCGTGGCCAACTACGTCTATACGTCGTGCGTCCGTGACGCCGTCAGCAAGGCCACCGCCCAGATCCGCGGCTCGTAATCTCCTCGCCGCGCGCTCGGCGGGACGGGTCACCCGTCCGCCAGGGCAAGCGGGCGATCAGTGCTCTGTATCAAGCTTGAAAAGCCCTCCTCGGAAACGGGGAGGGCTTTTTCGTGGGCGCGCGGGAGGCGTCGCGAAGACGCGAGGTCCTGTGGGCGGCTAGGCGACGATCGCCCAGGAGCCGCCCTCGTCCTTCGACAGGCTCAGGATGAGGGCTACGGTTACGACGGTTGAACTCGAATTCCTCATCCTGAGCTTGTCGAAGGACGGGGAATTCGCTCGCCGGCGATGCAAGTGTCCCCGGACGCTAGACCGCGCCTTCCTCCAGCAGGAACGTCCGCAGCGCCGCGCGGTCCACGTCCTTGGCCACGAACGCGTCACCGATCGCGCGGACCAGCACGAAGGTCAGGGTCCCGCCCTCGGCCTTCTTGTCCTGGCCGCAGTGGGCGACCAGGGCGTCGGCGTTGAACGGTTCGGGGCGGATATCGGACAGCTGGGTCGGAAGGCCGGCGGCCTTGATGGCGGCTTCGGCGCGGACCGCGTCCTGGGTCGCGCACAGACCTTGGCGGGCCGAGAAGCGGAAGGCCTGCGCCATGCCCAGGCCGACGGCCTCGCCGTGCTTCAGCGCGTCGCCGAAACCCATCTCGGCCTCGACCGCGTGGCCGAAGGTGTGGCCCAGATTGAGCAGGGCGCGGCGCCCGGCCTCCTTCTCGTCCTCGGCGACGATCTCGGCCTTCATCTCGACCGAACGGCCGACGGCCTTGACCAGGGCGGCGACATCACGCTCCAAAACGGCCGTAACATTGGCCTCCAGCCACTCGAAGAAGGCGAAGTCGCCCAGCAGGCCGTACTTGATGATCTCGGCATAGCCGCAGGCCAGCTCACGGGCCGGCAGGGTGCACAGGATGTCGAGGTCGGCCAGCACCAGGCGCGGCTGGTGGAAGGCGCCGATCAGGTTCTTGCCGCGCGGGGTGTCGATGGCGGTCTTTCCGCCCACGGACGAATCCACCTGGGCCAGCAGGGTGGTGGGGATCTGGATGAAGTCGATGCCGCGCTTGTAGATCGAGGCCGCGAAGCCGGTCAGGTCGCCGACCACCCCGCCGCCGAACGCGATGACCATGTCGCCGCGCTCAAGCCCCAGGGCCAGCAGGCGGTCGCTGAGGTCCGCCAGGCCCTCGAAGCTCTTGGTCTCCTCGCCGGGCGGGACCAGGATCACCTCCGTGGCGACGCCCGCGTGCTCCAGCGCATTGGCCAGGCGCTCGCCATGGTGTTCGCCGACGATGGTGTCGGTGACGATGGCCACGCGCTGGCGCTTCAGCAGCGGCGCGATGCGCTCGCCGGCCCGGTCGATCAGGCCCGTGCCGACCACGACGTCATAGGCGCGATCGCCGAGGCCCACGGGGATGATCTGGATCACTGGGACTTGCTTTCGGAATGCGGAGGACGACCCAGATGGTCTTGCAGGGCGTGGATCACCGCGTCGACCGCCACGCCGTGGGCGGTGTCGGCGGTCTGGACCGTCAGGTGGGCCTCGCCATAGGCGGGGTAGCGCAGGCGGGCGTGCTCGCGCAGCACGTCCATCGGGTCACGGCCTTTGAGCAGCGGCCGGCCTTCCTTGCGACCCACGCGGCGGGCCAGCAGCTCCAGGTCGGCCTTCAGCCAGACCGCCACGGCCTTGGACTTGATCAGGGCGCGGGTCTCGGGATTGACGAAGGCCCCGCCGCCGGTGGCCAGCACATGGGGCGGCTCGTCCAGCAGGCGGGCGATCACCCGCCGCTCGCCGTCACGGAAGGCCGGCTCGCCCATCTCGGCGAAGATCTCGGGAATGGTGCGGCCGGCGGCGGCCTCGACCTCGTGGTCGGCGTCGCGGAACGGCAGGTCCAGGGCGGCGGCCAGGCGGCGGCCGACGCTGGACTTGCCCACCCCCATCAGCCCGACCAGGACGATGGTCCTGTGGCGCAGGACGGCCCGGGCTTCGAGGTCGCCGGCGTCGGGGCCCCTGGACTCTGGGCGGGAAGGAAGGGTGTCGTCGGTCATGGCCTGCTCGCGGTTTACACGAGGCGAAGCCCTGCCGCCAAGGTTTGGACCAACCAAGCGTCTAGACGGTGTGGAAGGGCGAAAAGTTTCATCAACCCCCATCCCGCGGCATAGTTGAACCATGGTGCATTCCAAGCGACTCACGACCAGCCCGGCCATCGTCCTGGCCGCCCTGCTGTCCTCCGCCGCGCTGACGTCCGTCGGGGCGCCGGTTCACGCCCAGGTGCAGGTGCAAACCCTGGCCGCGCCGGACCTGTTCTCGACCCCGGCCGGCGACACCGGTCTGGGCGCCGACCTGTGGAAGGACGCCTCGCCCGGCATCGTCCGCGACGTGCTGCCCAAGCTGGCGTCCAAGCCCTTGTCGCCGGCCGGCGCGGCCCTGGCGCGGCGGGTGCTGGCCACCGGGGCCAATGCTCCGACCGGCGTCGGCGACGACCCCGACATGGGCGCGGCCCGGGCCATGGCCTTGATCGTCCTGGGCGACGCGGCGGGCGCCGACGCGGTGCTGGACCGGGTTCCCGGCGTGGCGGCCAGTCCCGCCCTGTCGCTGGCGGCGGCCGAGGCGGCCCTGATCACCGGCGCCGACGACAAGGCCTGCAAGATCGGCGAGGCCCTGAACGTCGAGCGCGGCGCGGCCTACTGGCTGCGGCTGCGGGCCTTCTGCCAGGTCCTGGCCGGCCAGAATGACGCGGCCCAGCTGACCCTGAACCTGGCGCTCGCCCAGACCAAGGACGCCGACTACGCCCGGCTGATGAGCGCGGCCCTGTCGGGCACGCCGGCGGGCGCGGCCAACCTGCGCAACGGCGTCAACTATGGCCTGTCGCGCAAGCTGGGACTGGACGTGCGGAGCGCGGCCGCCGTCGCCTCGGCCTCGCCGGCCCTCAAGCCCGTGCTGAAGCCCGCGCCCGGCCTGGCCGACGGCGTCGACCTGACGGCCGCGCAAGCCTCCGACATCGCCGCCCTGCGCCAGGCCAAGGGGCTGGCGGCCTTCACCGACGCGGCCCGGGCCTCGATCGTCTCGATCGCCGCCGTCGCCCGGGCCGACGCGCCGCTGGAGGACCCGGTGTTGCTGGCCCGCGCCGCCCTGGCGGCCGGCGACCTGGCCACGGCCCAGACGATCCGGGGCAAGCTGACCAGCGACGCCATCCCCAACGCCACCACCCTGGACCTGGCCCTGCTGGACGCCGCCCTGGCCGCCGCCGAAGGGAAGAAGGACGCCCAGGTCCTTGGTGGCCTGATCGAGCGCGGCGCCCAGGGCGGACCTAAGTCGCCGGCCCAGCCCGCCGCCATCATCCTGGCCGCCCTGGGCGGCGCGATGGGTCCCGAGGCCCGCGCCCAGTTCGTGACCTTCGATCCCGGCAAACCCGTGGCCTCGGCGCCGCGCCTGACGGTGCTGGACGACGCGGCCGCCTCCGGCCGCAAGGGCGAGACGGCGCTGCTGGCCCTGTCGGTGGCGGCCGAGGCCGGCGTCAACGGTCCCGGCCCCATCGACCGCGCCCGCCTGGTCCGCGCCCTGCTCAAGGTGGGGCTGGACGCCGACGCCAAGGCCCTGGCCCTGGAGGGGCTGCTGGCGCTGCAGGTGAAATGAGCGCCCCATCTTCAGGGAAGGCGGCCGGTTGGATCGACGCCTTCCTCGAGATGATGGCCGTCGAGCGCGCGGCGGCCCGCAACACCCTGACGGCCTATGCCAAGGACCTCGCCGACGCCCGCCTGTTCCTGGCCGCGCGCGGCGACCTGGACGGGGCGGCGGCGGAAGACGTCGAGGCCTATTTCGCCGACCTGGGGGCGCGCGGCCTGTCGCCGGCCACCGCCGCGCGGCGCCGCTCGGCCCTGCGCCAGTTCTACCGCTTCGTGCTGGGCGAGGGCTGGCGAACCGACGATCCCTCGCGCCGGGTCGAGGCCCCCAAGGCCGGCCGGCCCCTGCCCAAGGTGTTGTCGCGCGAGGCCGTCCTGCGGCTGATCGCGGCGGCGGCGGCCAAGGACGGCGGCCAGGGCCTGCGCCTGGCCTGCATGATCGAGCTGCTCTACGCCTCGGGCCTGCGGATCTCCGAACTGCTGAACCTACCCCTGGCGGCCCTGGCCCGCGACCCGGCCTTCCTGATGGTCAAGGGCAAGGGCGGCAAGGAGCGGCTGGCCCCGCTGAACGACGCGGCGCGCGCGGCGGTGAAGGCCTATTTGGAGGCAAGGCTGCAATTCCTGCCAAAGGGCGTCAAGGACAGCCCGTGGCTGTTTCCCTCGCGCGGCAAGGGCGGGCGGCTGACCGCGCGGCGGGTCTCGCAACTTCTTGAAGAGGCGGCGATCGCCGGTGGGCTGGATCGCGAGACCGTCAGCCCCCACGTGCTGCGCCACGCCTTCGCCACCCACCTGTTGGAAGGCGGCGCCGACCTGCGGGTGATTCAGACCTTGCTAGGCCACGCCGATATCGCCACGACACAAATCTACACCCACGTGGCGGGGGATCACCTGGCCACGGTGGTCAAGAGCAAGCATCCGCTGGGGCGGAAGAGGGATGAAGCATGATCGGAGCGTTGTTGCTGCCGCTGATTTTCGCCGTGCCCGTCTGGGTGTGGCGGTGGCGGTTTGGCCGAGCGTTCGCGTTGTCGCGGGCCGACTCGCGATGGTGGCGGGCCTTCGCCGAATATTGCATGGGCTATGCCCTGGCGACCGGGGTGTTCATGGTCCTGGAGAGCTTGCCGGCCACCCGCGTTTGCTTTGGGCCCGCCGATAGCCGCTGTCACTTGCCGTTCGCGGCCCACCTCGGCGATTGGGGTTTTGCCTACCTGTTCACCGCCGGACCGCTGGGCCTGCCCGCCCTGCTTTACGCCGTGTGGGAAATGCGGCGACGAATCCTGCCGCCCGCGCCTAAAAGCGCGAACTGAACGGGCCTCGGCCTTCACCCTAGCGAACGAGGCGCGCCATGTCGGACGAAACCCGCGACAGCAACGGCAATATCCTGGCCGACGGCGACAACGTCACCCTGATCAAGGACCTCAAGGTCAAGGGCTCGGGCGGCGTCACGCTGAAGCGCGGGACCCTGGTCAAGAACATCCGCCTGACCGGCGACACCGACGAGATCGAGGCCAATGTCGAGAAGGTGCGCGGCCTGGTGCTGCGGGTGGAGTTCGTGAAGAAGGCGTAGGGCGAAAGACCCCCTCGGTCGCTCCGCGACAGCTCCCCCAGAGGGCGAGCAGCTTGGCGCGGCGCAGATCCTCCCCCGTTGGGGGAGGTGGCCCGGAGGGCCGGAGGGGGCCTACGGCGCTTACCCCTCGAACGCCGCCTTCAGCTTGGCGATGTCCAGCTTCTTCATCTGCATCATCGCCGCGAACATCCGGCCGGTGGCGTCCTTGTCGGGACTGCCCATCAGGTCCAGGAAATCTTGCGGCACGATCTGCCAGGACAGGCCGTACTTGTCCTTCAGCCAGCCGCACTGGCTTTCCTGACCACCGTCGGCCGTGAGCGTGTCCCAGTAGCGGTCGACCTCGGCGGCGTCCTCGCAGCGAACCACGAACGACACCGCCTCGGTGAAGGTGAAGTGCGGCCCGCCGTTCAGGGCGGTGAAGGCCTGGCCGTCCAGCTCGAAGCCGACGGTCATCACCGTGCCGCCCGGCCCGGGCGAGGTGCTGGTGATCTTCGAATTGGGAAACAGCGAGACGTAGTATTTGGCGGCGTCCTCGGCCTGGGTGTCGAACCACAGGAACGGGCTGATCTTCTGCATGGTCTTCCTCCGAGAGCGGGCGGGTGGCGCTCAGGCCGAAGGACGATCAAGCTGCGCCCGTTCCGACATCAGCTCGCGCTTTTCGACAAACCGCCGGTCTCGAGCGACCGACGGCATTTCAATCGAAGACGCTGGCGTCGATAGCTTGAGTCTGCAGATCCGTGAGCTGGCGTACGATGCGGTTGAACAGGACGCACTGGCCGACGACCACGGCGCTGATCACGATAAGCATGACGCTCGTGAACATCTGGTTCTTCACGCCCAACTGCCCGAGAAAGCCGAGCAGGCCGCCCGCCACGCCGGCGGCCAGCCAGACGCCCCACCACCAGCGCAGCAGGGCTGGTGTCGGAACCGATCGCCACGCCAGAGAGGCGACGCTGGCTTTCCAGGTCTGTTCGATCGCCTCGAACGGTTTCCACAGTGCGCCGATCGGCACGAAATACCAACCCACCGCCCAGCCCGGCGAGATTGGCAGGGCATGGCCGGCGCGACGTTGGGCGTTGCGACTCACCCGATAGATCCAGACCAGCGACAGGACTCCGGCGATGAACTGGAAGCCCAAATTGCCCAAGGCCACAAACCCCACGAGGCGTTGGAAGGTCGCGTAGGGAAAGGCCTGTGGAACCCAACCCAAAAGGGCGGCCAAATTGATCGCCATCAAGCCAATGAGGACGATCTTCATCGCGCAGAACGTCCAGGTCGCCATGATCGCGAACCCCGCCAGGCGCGCCGTATTCTCTCTCGATATCATGCCATCCCCCTGACCACCGAGGGCTAGGACGCTTTGAGCGCGGGAACAACCGGTCATGGTCAAGTTTGAACGGCCGATCCCGCCTCGCCGCCGTTGCCGGTTGCGCCCCCGCGCACTAGTTACGCTGCATGCCCGCCTCCGAAATCGAACCCTTTCACGCCATCGCCATCAGCCGTCTGGCCCACCAGATGAAGGCGCAGGGCCAGTCGATCATCCACATGGAGTTTGGCCAGCCTTCGACCGGCGCGCCCAAGGCGGCGATCGCCGTCGCCCATCACGTGCTCGACACCGACGGCATGGGCTATTGGGAGAGCCCCGGCCTGAAGGCGGCGATCGCCAAACGCTATGCCGACCAGAACGGCGTCAGCGTCGATCCCGAGCGGATCATCCTGACCTGCGGCGCCTCGCCGGCCCTGGTCCTGGCCCTGGCCTCCAACTTTCAGCCCGGCGACCGCGTGGCCCTGGCCCGGCCGGGCTATGTGGCCTACCGCAATACGCTCAAGGCCCTGAACCTGGTCCCGGTCGAGATCGCCTGCGGGGCCGAAAGCCGCTTCCAACTGACCGCCGCGCACCTGGCGGCGCTGGACCCCGCCCCGGCGGGCGTGATCATCGCCAGCCCGGCCAATCCGACCGGCACCATCATCCCGGCCGCCGAGCTGGAGGCCATCGCCAAGCTCTGCCGCGAGCGTGGGATCCGGGTCGTCTCCGACGAGATCTATCACGGCCTCGGCTATGGCGAGCCGGCCCGCTCGATGCTGGAGTTCGAGCCCGACGCCCTGATCGTCAACAGCTTCTCAAAATACTTCAGCATGGCCGCCTGGCGGCTGGGCTGGCTGGTCGTGCCGGCCGAGCAGATCCCGCGCGCCCGGGCCTTCATGGGCAATCTGTTCCTGACCCCGCCGTCGCTGAGCCAGCACGCGGGGCTGGTCGCCATGGACTGCCTGGACGAGCTGGAAGGCCACGTCGCCGTCTACCGCGCCAACCGCGCCCTGCTGCTGGACGCCCTGCCGGCCCTGGGCCTGGCCTCGATCGCCCCGCCGGACGGGGCCTTCTACATCTATGCCGATATCGGCCATCTGACGCACGACAGCCTGGCCTTCTGCGAGCAATTGCTGCGCGACACGGGCGTGGCCACCGCGCCCGGCGTCGACTTCGACCCCGTCGACGGCGGGCGCTTCATCCGCTTCAGCTTCGCGGTCTCGACGGCCGAGGTGGAGGAGGCGTTGCGGCGGATCACGCCGTGGTTCGCGGCGCGTGGTCAGGCCGAGGTGTCGAGCATCCGACCCGACGTTAGGGCTTGAAGCGCGATCTGGCCGGCGGTGATCCCGAAAGCGGGCTCTTCCGTGTCCTGGGTCTTCTCGTCCTGCCTGACCCGCGCCGAGGCCTCCGTCCTGGCCTTGTCGGCCCCGCTGGCGACCTGGGTCAGGGTCGTGAGGGCGACCGTGTCAGCCGTTGCCTTGGCGGTCTGGCGCTTGGCGATGACGTCCGACCACTTGAAGCCGCTGGAACTGGAATCGCTGACCTGGTCGCTGACATCGACGCCATTGGCGGTCGCCTTGACCTCGCCCGTGGATTTCACCGAGATCGACCATCCGCCGTCGTTCTTGGACTGGACATAGTCGCCGGTCTTGAGGACGCCGTCGGCCGTTCGGGTCAGGGTCGTGCCGGTCACCGCGAATTCGGCGTTCATCTTGCCCAGAGCACCGCTCGCGAATTGCAGCCCATTCTTGATCGACTTCTGGGCCTGATAGACGATGACGTCGGCGATATGGCTCTTGCCGCCGGCCACGAGCGTGTCGAGCTTAGCTGTGTCGTTCAGCATTCGCATCGCGCCGTTATAGATGCCGACACCCAGGTTCAGCGTCTCGATATTGGTGCGCGCGGCCTGGGACATGCCGACGGCCATCTGGACGTTTTCGGACTCCACCGAGCCTTTCGGATAGGTCGTGGTGGCCGCGGGAGCGACGGGCGGCGCCTCGGGTTTTGTGGTGTTCGCCGTGGCGGTCTGGTCCGTCGCCAGGCGGGCGGTCGCCTCGGGCGAAAGCGAGACCAAGATGTTGGCGTCGGTGGCGGGGACCAAACCCTGGGCGGCGGCCTTGCCCTCCGCGACGATCGCGGCGCGCTGGGTGTGCATGCCCTCGGCCTGGGCGAAAAGCCCGTTCAAGCTGTTCACGCGTTGGATCGTCGCCGTTTCGTCGTATTTCACACCCGCCGCTTCGTACAGGCGTCGCTGGAACCCGCTGTAGGTGACCTGGAACGTCATTCGCGCCTTGTCCTCGATCCGCACGCCCATGACGGTCTCTGGGGGCTGTTGCAACATGTGGCTGAGCGATGAACAGGCGGTAAACCCTGGCCGCCCCGGCCGGCGCCCGCTTCGCCCGAAATGCCCTAACCCCGCATCCAGTCGATGAACGCCCGCAGCGCCGGCGAGAGCTGGCGGCGGCTGTGGTAGTAGAGGAAGAAGCCGGCGAACGGCTCGCACCAGTCGGCGAGCAGCGGGACCAGCCGGCCTGACGCGAGGTCGTCGGCGACCAGGTCGTTCAGCAGGAAGGCCAGGCCGGCGCCGTCGATGCAGGCGCGGCGCAGCACCTCGTTCTCGTCGGCGATCAGCACGCCGGGCGGATTGACCACCACCTCGCGTCCCTGGCGCGCGAACTCCCACGGCCGGGGCTGGCCGGTGGGGCGCAGGCTGAGCAGGCAGCGGTGGCCAGGGACGTCCTCCGGGCGACCGGGCGCGCCGTGAGCGGCGATGTAGCCCGGCGAGGCGACCAGGATCTGGGTCTGATCGCCGCCGATCGGCACGGCGATCATGTCGGCCTGCAGGCTCTCGCCCAGCCGCACCCCGCAGTCGAAGCCGCCGGCCACGATGTCCGACAGCCCGTCGTCGCAGACCATCTCGACCCGCACGTCCGGATAGGCGTTGAGGAAGCCGCCGATCCTGGGCGCGAACAGGAAGCGGGCGGCGCTGCGGGCCAGGTTCAGGCGCAGCCGGCCGGCGGGGCGGTCGCGGAACGTCGCCACTTCCGACAGCGCCGCGTCGATGTCGGCGAGCGCCGGGGCCAGGCGCGCCAGCAGCCGCTCGCCGGCTTCGGTGGGCGCGACGCTGCGGGTCGTGCGATGCAGCAGCCGCACGTCCAGCCGGGTCTCCAGATTGCGCATCGTGTGGCTCAGCGCCGAGGCCGAGACCCCCAGCACCTGGGCGGCGGCCCGGAAGCTGCGATGCTGGGCCACCAGGGCGAAGACGGCGAGGTCGGGAAGCGGGCGCTGGTCCATTGATGAGAAATGTTCATTAGTGCGTTGAGACTTCAAGCGGTTATCGCCGGGCCGATCGGCGCCCATCTACGTCTCGTCACGAGGCCGTCCTTCATGAGAGGAGTCTCCCGACGCGACAGTCCAACATCAGGAGCAAGCCCATGAAGACGCGCAAACTCGGCGACGGCCTGGAAGTCTCGGCCATCGGCCTGGGCTGCATGGGGATGAGCTGGGCCTATGGCACGGCCCCCGACAGGCAGGACGTGTTCAAGGTGCTGGCCCGCGCCGTCGAGCTGGGCGTCACCTTCTTCGATACCGCCGAGGTCTATGGTCCCTATTTGAACGAGGAACTGGTCGGCGAGGGGCTGAAGGCCTTCCGCGACAAGGTCGTGATCGCCACCAAGTTCGGCTTCGACATCGCGCCCCCGGAAGCGGCGGGCGGCACGGCGCGGATGGTCGGCGTCAACAGCCGCCCCGAGCACATCAAGGCCGTGGCCGAGGCCTCGCTCAAGCGCCTGGGCGTCGAGGTGATCGACCTGTTCTACCAGCACCGCGTCGATCCCAAGGTGCCGATCGAGGACGTGGCGGGCGCGGTCAAGGACCTGATTACCGAGGGCAAGGTCAAGCATTTCGGCCTGTCTGAAGCCGGGCTCGACACCATCCGCAAGGCCCACGCCGTCCAGCCGGTGGCCGCCTTGCAGAACGAATATTCGCTGTGGACCCGCGACGTGGAGGCCGGCGTCCTGCCGTTGCTGCGCGAACTGGGCATTGGTCTGGTGCCCTACAGCCCGCTCGGCCGGGGCTTCCTGACCGGGGCGCTGAAGAGCGACGCGGGCCTGGCCAAGGACGATTTCCGTCGCGGCCTGCCGCGCTTCCAGGGCGAGGCCCTGGCCAAGAACCTGTCGCTGGTCGAGGCCCTGACGCAGATCGCCGCCGACAAGGGCGTCACCCCGGCCCAGCTGGCCCTGGCCTGGTTGCTGCACCAGGGTCCGGACATCGCGCCGATCCCCGGCACGACCAAGATCAGCCGTCTGGAGGAGAACCTCGGGGCGGTGGACGTGGTGCTGTCGGCAGACGAGCTGGCCAAGATCGCGGCGGCCGTGCCGGAGACGGCGGTCGAAGGGGCGCGGTATAGCGAGGCTGGGCTGGCGATGGTGGGGCGGTGAGCAGTCTTTCCCTCCCCTTCATGGGGAGGTGGCCCTGGCAGCGCCAGGGTCGGGTGGGGTTTGCTGAGCTAGTCGCCCTGCACCGGACCCCCACCCGTCCGCTTCGCGTCCACCCTCCCCGCAGGGGGGAGGGAAAGCGAAGAAGGTGAGGGTAGGGATTAGCGCTATTGCCCCCCGCGCCCCGCCCGGCCCACACTCCGCCCCATGGTCGCCAACCCCTTCACCCGCCCCGACGCCATCGAGCTGGTCACGCTGGGCAAGACCACGATCACCCTGGGCGGGGTGGCGGCGGCGATCGTCATCGTGGTGGTGTCGATCTACCTGTCGCGCCTGATCGCCTCGGGCCTGCGACGCCTGCGCGAACGCTCGGTGGGCAGCGCGCCGACGCTCTACATCGTCGAGAAGCTGAGCACCTACGGCCTGCGGACGATCGGCCTGCTGGTCGCCCTGTCGGTGATGGGCGTGAACCTGACCTCGCTGGCGGTGTTCGCCGGGGCCTTGGGCGTCGGTGTCGGTCTGGGCCTGCAAGGCCTGGTCAAGGACTTCGCGTCCGGCGTGTCGCTGATGTTCGAGCGGCTGGTGGCGGTGGGCGATTTCGTCGAGCTGCAGAACGGTTCGCGCGGCGTGGTCCACGAGATCGGCCCGCGCTCGACCCGCATCCGCACCAATGACAGCACCGACGTGATCGTGCCCAATTCGGTGCTGGTCAATGAGCAGGTGATCAACTGGACCCTGCATCACACCACCCGCCGCATCCACGTGCCGTTCGTCACCGCCTTCGGGGTCGACAAGGAAAAGGTGCGCGAGGCGGTGCTGGCGGCCGCCCATTCGGTGTCGTTCACCGCCCCCGACGACGCGGTGCGCAAGGCCCAGGTCTGGCTGGTGGGGTTTGGCGAGTCGGCGCTGAAGTTCGAGCTGATCGTCTGGCCGACGGTGGACTCGGTGCGGCGGCCGGCGGCGATCTTCGCGGCCTATACCTGGGCGATCGACGACGCCCTGCGCGGGGCGGGGATCGAGGTGCCCTATCCGCAGCGCGACATCCGCCTGCGCGGCCTGTTCGGCGAAGAGGGCGACGACGCCCGCGCCGCCCTGCGGCTGGAGGCCCGGGCCGGCCGCAAGGCGAGGGCCAAGAGCGTGGCCGCCTCCAAGAACGACGCGGCCGAGGATCTCAACCGCGAGGATCCCGAGGAGCCGCCGCTGCCGGTTCAGGGGCCGCCGGCGAAGGGGTAGGAGTCGCCGGCGGCGCTCAAGCCGCCGTGCGGCTTGCTGCCCCTTGCCGACCTTGGTTGTCGGCCCCCATGGTGTGTGATGTCGAGCTTGCGATCATCGAATTACAAAGAGCCGTCCCGACCATGAAGAAGCTATTGGCCAACTTCTATATTGCTCGGGCGTCGAGAGCGCTCTCACAGCAGCGCTACTCGAAATCCTTGGCGCTTCTCCGGCGCGTTTTCCAAATGTTTGGCAGTCCCAAGCCAAACGAGGCGGCGCCGGTGCTGGCAAATGTCTTATTTGCACAGGCCTCACACGCGGCGGCGGAGGATGAAGCTGCCTACTACGCATGTGAAATAGCGCTTCGACAATGTAGCGTAGCGGAGAAACGCCCACGACCGAAGCGCGAGGACATCAACTATCTTCGATTCCGCTGTAAGTGGATTTTGTCGCGCCTTTCCCGGTACCAGGACTCTCTGGCTATGAAGCTCGCTTGCAGCGTCTCGGTATCTGCTTCGGAACTTGCTTTCGAAGGGGTCTCGCCATTCCTTCTCTGGCAGTTTCCGACCGACCTGGATGCGGCGAGCCAAGTAGATGCGTTTCTTGCTCAAAACTGCGAGAGCGAGCCGATGCGCTAAAGTCCGCGATCCACCTTGGTGGGCGAAAGTCCGCTCAGCACATTGCCTGACCCATGCGTCAGCCTTGACCCTGCCCCCGCGTCGCCTCAGTCTTCTCGCAACTGCGAAATAAGAAGAACGACGCCGGGAGCATGCGCATGAAGACCCCCCGAGGCTTTTTCAAACCCCTGGCCATCGGCGCCCCCACCCCGTGGCGCGAGCCGCCGGCGCGGGTCGAGCGGATGATCCATTTCGTGCCGCCGCACCTGGACAAGGTGCGCGCCAAGATCCCCGAGATCGCCCCGACCGTCGACGTCATCCTGGCCAATCTGGAAGACGCCATCCCGGCCGACGCGAAGGGTGCGGCCCTGGCCGGGACGATCGCCCTGGCCCGCGAGACCGACTTCAAGGCCCTGGGCGTGGGGCTGTGGGTGCGGATCAACTGCCTCAACTCGCCCTGGCACCTGGACGAGGTGGCCACCCTGGTCGAGAAGGCCGGAAACCAGATCGACGTGATCATGGTCCCCAAGGTCGAGGGGCCGTGGGACATCTTCTACATGGACCAGCTGCTGGCCTCGCTGGAGGCCAAGCACGGCGTCGAGCGGCCGATCCTGCTGCACGCCATCCTGGAAACCGCCGAAGGGGTGATGAACGTCGAACGGATCGCCGGCGCCAGCTCGCGCATGCAGGGCATCAGCCTGGGCCCGGCGGACCTGGCCGCCAGCCGCGCCATGAAGACCACCCGGGTGGGCGGTGGGCATCCCGGCTACCGCGTGATCGAGGATACCCACGCCGACGGTTCGCCCCGGGTCTCGGTGCAGCAGGACCTGTGGCACTACACCTTCGCCAAGATGGTCGACGCCTGCGCCGCCCACGGCATCAAGCCGTTCTACGGCCCGTTCGGGGCCATCGACGACCCGGTCGCTTGCGAGCAGCAGTTCCGCAACGCCTTCCTGATGGGCTGCACCGGGGCCTGGAGCCTGCACCCCAGCCAGATCGAGATCGCCAAGCGGGTGTTCTCGCCGGCCCCCGACGAGGTGATCTTCGCCAAGCGGATTTTGGAGGCCATGCCGGACGGCACGGGCGTGGCGATGCTGGACGGCAAGATGCAGGACGACGCGACCTGGAAACAGGCCAAGGTCATGGTCGATTGCGCGCGGCAGATCGCGGGCAAGGATGCGGAATATGCGGCGCTTTATGGGTTTTAGGGGGTAGCTCACTCACTTGCCCCCACCTGACCGCTTCGCGGTCTGTCCGCCCCCATAGGGGGCGGAGGACGCCGCGTCGCCGCGCAGGCGCCTCTTCCCCCTATGGGGGAAGACGATCGCGAAGCGATCCGTAGGGGGCAAGTGTTAGCCGCCTCTCACCCCGCCGTCGTCACCACCTTCGACCCCGCCACCAACATCTTGTGCACCGGACAGGCCTCGGCGATTTCCATCAGCCGCGCGCGCTGGGCGTCGTCCAGGGCGCCGTTCAGGGTGATCACCCGCTCCAGGATGTCGACCGGCAAGGCCGTCGGATCACGCCGCCAGGTCACTTCCACATGCACCGCGCCCAACGCGATGCCCTTGCGCTTGGCGTAGAGCCGCAGCGTCTGGGTGGTGCAGGCCGCCAGGCCGGCGGCCACCAGGTCGTGGGGATTGGGACCGACATCCAGCCCGCCGTCGGCCGGCGTCAGGTCGCCCGTGAAGCGGACGGGGCCGGCAGTGATCAGGATCTGCACGCCGCCGTGGCCGCTGTCGTCGGCGATGGCGGAGGGGCGGGTGGCGGTGGTCATGGGGCGGACTCCAACAAGCGAGTCCAAACTATAGCGTGCTCCGACGACGACGCTTGAAGGTTCGCGGCCTTAAGCCGCCGCGACGTGCTGCTGGGCCGACGTCACCTCGAACAGGCGCGTCGCCCCGCGCCACACCTCGATGGTGTCGCAGCCGCGATGCACGCCGACCAGATCCTCGGCGCGGCGGCGCGCGGCCTGGTCGTCAGGGCAGGGGGTGACATCGAAACGCGGCACCGAGCCATCCGACCCGACACAGAAAAAGGTGAACACCTGCATGGGAACATCCGTTCGCATCAGGCGGGACCGGGTCCATATTCGATGGGCGGGGCCGCGGGCGTCGGCTGTTTTCTGAGCCGACCAGAAGGATATAGGTGAGAACCCGGTGATTAACCAGAGTGCGCGGGTTGCAATACAGGACTCTCCACAGGGTTCTCAAAAAGACGAATCCCCGAGACTCGCAGGGGTTCCCGCTGAGTCACGGTGTCGCTGCGACGACGAGTCGCAGGCCAGGGCTCGGCTCCACCTTCCTAAAGCGGCAATGAGTCCCCCTTGAGTCCCGTCCAAGGCCGGGGTCTGGCGAATTCGGACATAAAGGCCGCCAAAACCGGTTCCACTTTGGTCCTTCGCGCTCTAGGTTCGCCACCTTTCCGCAACGGCGACGTTAAGAGACTCATGGCCGCGCATTATCTCGACTTCGAGCGACCCATCGCCGATCTGGAAAGCAAGATCGAAGAGCTGTCCCGGCTCTCGGACACGGCTGGCCCCGGCGCGTTCGAAACCGAGATCCAGGCGCTTCGCGATCGCGCCCAGCAGCTTCGGAAAGAAGCCTATGCGGGCCTGGACGCCTGGCAGAAGACCATGGTCGCCCGCCATCCCGAGCGCCCGCACCTGAAGGACTACATCGCCGGCCTGATCGACGAGTTCGTCGAGTTGCGCGGCGACCGCAAGTTCGCCGACGACCAGGCGATCGTCGGGGGCCTGGGCCGGTTCCGTGGCATCCCGGTCGTGGTCATGGGCCACGAAAAGGGCCACGACACCACCACCCGCCTGAAGCACAATTTCGGCATGGCCCGCCCCGAGGGCTACCGCAAGGCCGTGCGCCTGATGGACATGGCCGAGCGGTTCAACATGCCGGTCATCACCTTCGTCGACACCGCCGGCGCCTATCCGGGCCTGGGCGCCGAGGAGCGCGGCCAGGCCGAGGCCATCGCCCGCTCGACCGAGCGCGGCCTGGTGCTGGAGACCCCGATGGTCGCCACCATCGTCGGTGAAGGCGGCAGCGGCGGGGCCATCGCCCTGGCCGGCGCCAACAAGGTGCTGATCTTGGAGCACTCGATCTATTCGGTGATCTCGCCGGAAGGCGCGGCCTCGATCCTGTGGCGCGACGGCGCCCGGGCCAAGGACGCGGCCACCAACATGAAGATCACCGCCCAGGACCTGATCGGCCTGAAGATCGTCGACCGCATCGTCGAGGAACCGGCCGGCGGGGCTCACTCCGACCCGGCCGCCGCCATCGAAGCCGTCGGCGACGCGGTCGAGGACGAGCTGAAGGTCCTGATGAAGATGTCGGCCGCCGAGCTGAAGAAGCAGCGCGCTGCCCGCTTCTACGCGATCGGCCGCGAAGGCCTGCAGTAGCCGAGCAGGTCCGCGAAGGGACCGCTAACACGGCGATTGACCCGAGCGGCTCGGAGCTCCATCCTCGATTGTAATAACAATGGGGAGGACAGGTCATGAACCGTCGTCAGTCACTGCTCTTGGCGTTCGCGCTTGTTGCCTCCGGCCTGGGCGCTTCCGGCGCCGTCGCGCGCGACGAGGATCCCTCGGCCGCCGTGATCGAAGGCCTGATCTCGACCCAGGCCGGCGGGGTGATCAGCATCAAGGCCGATCCCGTGCTGTCGAACGGCCGGTTGGTCCTGCGCGTCGTCGCCTTCAACAAGGGCGGGGCGCCGGCCACGCTCAGCAGCGCGGACATCAAGCTCTATACGAGCGCCAACCAGCCGGTGGCGCTGGTGCCCCTGGATCAGTTGATCGCCGAGGTCTCGAGCCCGTCGCCGGCGGCTCCCGCCGGGTCGGCGACCGGCTATGGCGGTCAGGCCATGGCCACGGGCCAGGACGGCCGGCTGGACGTCAGCGGCTTCTCGGGCTCCAACCAGACCGTGGCGGGCGGGCTTTCGTCCCAGGTCCAGGCCCAGATCGGCGCGCCCCGCAAGCTCACCAAGGCCGATCAAGCTCAGATCGACGGTCTGCGGGCGGGGATCCTGCAATCCGTCGAGGTCGCGCCGAACACGGCCGCCGGCGGGCAGGTCGTCAGCGAGAAGCTGAAGTTTGACCGCGATGCGCCTCGCGAGCTGAAAATGGTGGTCCGCTTCAACGGCGAGAAACATGGCTTCATCTTCGGCGCGCCGCCCGCCCGCTGATCGAAATTATGTCGCCGATCGTGTCACGTCGGGCCGGGCTGTCTCGTCCTGTCCTCGAAGCCCCGTGATGGGCCCCAAACCGAGGACAAGACCATGAGCGCCGAAACGGCCCCCTTCCGTCACGACCTGAACCTGCCGGCCGTCTATCAGGCCTTCATCGCCGCCGAGACCGCGGCGGTGGGCGCTGGGATCGACGCCCACCTGGTGCATCTGGTCAAGCTGCGCGCCTCGCAACTGAACCAGTGCGCCTTCTGCGTGAAGATGCATGCCAAGGAAGCCCGCGACGACGGCGAGACCAACGAGCGGCTGGACCGGCTGGTGGTCTGGAGCCACGTGTCGGACTTCACCGCCAAGGAGAAGGCCGCCCTGGCCTGGACCGAAGCCCTGACCCAGCTGCCGACCCACACCGAGCTGGGCCCGCTGCGCGCCGCCCTCCGCGCCCACTTCAGCGACGTCGAGGCCAGCGCCCTGACGGCGGTGATCGCGATGATCAACCTGTGGAACCGGCTGGGCGTGTCGGTGCATTAGGGGCCCGTCATCCGCTCGTCAGCGTACCTGGCGCGATGACGAGCGGACCGAGTCTCGATAGCGTGGCGAGGAAACGGAGAAGGTCCTGCCCATGCGTATCGTCGCCACCCTGGCCCTTGCGATCGGCGTCGTCGGCGCGGCGTTTCCCGCCGCCGGCGCGGCGACGGGGCGGACCGGATATAGCCGTGCCTACGATCTCTGCGTGGCGAGCGCCGCGGCCCAGACCGCTACGAGGGCCATGAGCGGATGCATCGGCGATGAGGTGCGGCGACACGATGTTCGTCTCAATCGCGCCTACCAGGCCGCCCTCGGGCGCCTGGAGTTTCCCCGTCAAAAGGAGGCCCTGCGCAGGGCGCAACGGGCGTGGATCGCCTTTCGGGACGCCGACTGCAACAGTTACAGCGATGCGGATTGGGGACCGTCTTCGGGCGTCGACGAAAACGCATGTCTTTTGAGGCGCACGGCCGAGCGGGCGGACGAGCTGGAACGCTATCCGCTGTACAACTGAGCCCTTGCCTGCCCCCAACGTCACCCGGTCATACTCCCCCAAAATCAGAGGGAGACCGCCCGTGGCCATCAAGACCCGCTTCACCGAAATGTTCGGCGTCGAGCATCCGATCGCCCAGGGCGGCATGCAGTGGGTGGGCACCGCGCCGCTGGTCAGCGCCGTGGCCAATGCCGGCGCCCTGGGCTTTCTGACGGCCCTGACCCAGCCGACCCCCGAGGCGCTGACCAAGGAGATCGCCCGCACCCGCGAGCTCACCGACAAGCCGTTCGGCGTGAACCTGACCATCCTGCCGGCCATCAAGCCGCCGCCCTATGCCGAGTATCGCGCGGCGATCATCGAGGCGGGGATCAAGATCGTCGAGACGGCGGGCTACAAGCCTCAAGAGCACGTGGATGACTTCCGAGCCCACGGCGTCAAGGTGATCCACAAATGCACCGCCGTCCGCCACGCGCTGTCGGCCGAGCGGATGGGCGTGGACGCCATCAGCATCGACGGCTTCGAATGCGCCGGCCATCCGGGCGAGGACGACATTCCGGGCCTGATCCTGATCCCGGTGGCGGCGTCCCAGATCAAGATCCCGATGATCGCCTCGGGCGGGTTCGGCGACGCGCGCGGCTTGGTCGCGGCCCTGGCCCTGGGCGCCGACGGCGTCAACATGGGCACCCGCTTCTGCGCCACGGTCGAAGCCCCGATCCACGACAACTTCAAGCAACAGATGGTCGCCAATGACGAGCGCGCCACCGACCTGATCTTCCGCACTCTGCACAACACCGCGCGCGTGGCCCGGAACGCCATCAGCCAGCAGGTCGTGGCCATCGAGCGGGCCGGCGGCGCCAAGTTCGAGGACGTGTCCGACCTGGTGAAGGGCGCGCGCGGCCGCGAGGGCTTGCTGAGCGGCGATGTCGACCACGGCGTCTGGTCGGCCGGCATGGTCCAGGGCCTGATCCACGACGTGCCGACGGTGCGCGAGCTGATCGACCGGATCGTGAGCGAGGCCGAGGAGATCATCCGGGGACGGCTGGCGGGGATGGTTTCCTAGCGTCGCACGACGCCCCCTCCGTCACGATGCGTATTCGCATCGCGCCACCTCCCCCGCGATGCGGGTGAGAAGGATGCGGCGCTTCTTCTCCTCCCCCGTGAAACGGGGGAGGTGGCGCGTCGCTAGCAGCGACGTGACGGAGGGGGCGTCAGCGGCGCCGGCGAGCTCACGGTAAACACCCCATCAAACACTGTGACACCCCCGTGAAGTTTTCGCGAAATAGCAGCGCTTCCGGTCCCAGGTTAGCCAGTCGTTAGCCGAGAAATGGTCCCTCCAGCCGCAGTGGAGGCGTATCATGTTCACCTTGCGAGACACCGTTTCATCCCTGGCCCCGGCTCGGGCCGAGGACTTGGGCAAGACCTTGTATGAACGCTTCCGCGAGGAGCCCGACACCCTGATCGTGCCGGTGCTCGACGCCGACGATCGGCCCATCGGCCTGGTCGAGCGCAACGCCTTCTTCCTGCGCATGGCCGCCGAATATGGCCGCGCCCTCTACGCCCTGCGGCCGATCTCGGTGCTGATGGATAGCGACCCGCTGGTGGTCGAGGCCGATGTCGAGCTGGCGGCCTTCACCAGCGACAGCCTGTCGTATCGGCCCTCGGACCTGCTGCGCGGCTTCATCGTCACCGACGGCGGGCGGTATCTGGGCGTCGGCACGGTGCTGGGCCTGCTGCAGGCCGCCAACGAAACCAACCGCCGGGGCGTCGAGGCCCTGGCCGCCGCCAAGGCCGACCAGGAGCGCGCCCATACCTTCATGACCGCCGTGGTCGAGGCCATCCCGTCGATGGTGTTCGTCAAGCGGGCCGACGACCACTCCTATGTGCTGCTCAATCGGGCCGGCGAGAAGATCCTGGGCCACGCCCGCGGTGACATGATCGGCCGCACCGACGTCGACTTCTACCCGGCCGAGCAGGCGGCGATCTATCGCGAGCGCGACGCCGAAGTGATCTCGTCGGGCGAGGTGCGGGTGATCGAGGAAGACCACGTGCCGCGCAAGGACGGCTCGATCGCCCTGCTGCGCACCAAGAAGATCGCCATTCCCGGCCCGGACGGCGCGGCCGAATATCTGCTGGGCGTCTCCGAGGACATCGCCGAGCGCAAGCGGGCCGAGGCCCAGATCGCCCGCCTGGCCCACTATGATCCGCTCACGGATCTTCCCAACCGCCTGTTGTTCCAGAAGGACCTGTCGGCGGCGCTGAGCCGGGCCGCGCGGCGCGAGGAGCTGGTGGCGGTGCACTGCATCGACCTGGACCGCTTCAAGACCGTCAACGACACCCTGGGCCATCCGATCGGCGACGCCCTGCTGCGCACCGCGGCCGAGCGCCTGCGGGCCTGCGTGCGCGAGGGCGACACGGTGGCCCGCCTGGGCGGCGACGAGTTCGCGGTGGTGCAATGCGGCCTGACCGACCTGTCGGGCGCCACGCGCCTGGCCGGCCGCATCGTCGAGGCCCTGGCCCAGACCTTCGACCTGCAGGGCCATCAGGTGATGATCGGCGGCAGCGTCGGCGTGGCCGTGTCGCCCAATGACGGCGCCGATACCGACGAACTGCTGAAAAAGGCCGACATGGCCCTCTACCGCGCCAAGGCTGATGGGCGCGGGACCTTCCACTTCTTCGAGCGCAAGATGGATGACGAGCTCCAGGCCCGGCGGGCCCTTGAGCTGGACCTGCGCCTGGCGCTGGTCGAGGGCCAGTTCGAGCTCTACTACCAGCCGCTCTACAGCCTGGGCGTCGACAAGGTGATGGGCTGCGAGGCCCTGCTGCGCTGGAACCATCCGACCCGAGGCATGGTCTCGCCGGGCGATTTCATTCCGCTGGCCGAGGAGATCGGCCTGATCAATCCGCTGGGCGAGTGGGTGCTGCGCGAGGCCTGCCGCGAGGCCGCCGGCTGGCCAGACCACGTGCGTCTGGCGGTCAACCTATCGCCGGCCCAGTTCCGCGACAAGCACCTGGTCGCCACCGTGGTCTCGGCCCTGGCCGCCTCGGGCCTTCCGGCCGAGCGGCTGGAGCTGGAGATCACCGAGTCGGTGCTGCTGCACAACACGGCGGGCAACATGTCGATCCTGCACGACCTGAAGGCCCTGGGCGTGCGGATCTCGATGGATGATTTCGGCACCGGCTATTCGTCGCTGAGCTATCTGCGCAGCTTCCCGTTCGACAAGATCAAGATCGACCAGACCTTCGTGCGCGACATCCTAGACGACGCCGACGCCCTGGCGATCATCAAGGCCGTGCTCGACCTGGGCGCCAGCCTGGGCATCACGACGACGGCCGAGGGCGTGGAGACGGTGGAGCAACTGGACGAGCTGCGCCGCCAGGGCTGCGGCGAGATCCAAGGCTATTTCATCAGCCGGCCGAAACCGGCGGCCGAGATCGCGGCGATGTTGGGGGTGACGGTGCTGAGCGGCGACAAGGCGCCGGTGATCACCTTCTCCCAACCCTCAGATACCTTCTCCCATGGGGAGAAGGAGGGGCCCGCGCCGAAGGCGTGGGAGGATGAGGGGGTGCTGAGTCCGACGGCGAGCCGGCAGGGCACTCAGTGAAATCGTCGGCGGCGTGACCCCTCACCCTCCCAACCGCTTCGCGGCCGGGCCCCTCCCTCTCCCCTCCGGGAGAGGGTGAAGAAGGGCGGGAGAGGCCATTTATCCCCGACCTTTCCGCCCATCACCCCTAGCCTCCAGCCCCAGCCTTTGCGACACACCGGCCATGCGCATGGTCGGCTATCTCAGAGTTCCGCCCGTCAGGGGCGTGGTGATCGACGGGCCGCAGTCGCAGCGCCTGTTCGAGGCCGGCTGCGACCAGCTGTTCCACGACCGCTGCTACGGCCTGGCCGTGCACAAGCCGGGCCTGGACCAGGCCCTGGCCGCGATGAAGCCGGGCGACGTGCTGGTGGCCATCAACCTGCACGCCTTCGCCGCCCACCTGGTCGATCTGCTGGAAGTGCTGGCGCGGTTCGAGGCGGCGGAGGTCCATCTGCTGACCCTGGTCGAGGGCGTCGACACGCGCGAGCCGGGTGGCTTCTTCAAGGTCGGCGCTCAGTTGGCCCTGTTCCACGAGCAGCGCCGCATGGTGCGCACGGCGGAGGAGAAGATCGTGCGCGAGGGCGGCCGGCGGCCGGTCTTGGATGGACAAGAGGCCGAGCCCGTCCCAGATCTCGACATCGAGGCTTGAGGAGAAGGCCATGACGTCGACGCCCGCGCCGAAACGTCCTTCGGACGGGCGCCCCGCCATCGGCGTCCTTCTGCGCGAGCAGCGGGAGCTGCGGCGCATGAGCCAGCTGGACCTAGCCCACGAGGCCGGCCTGTCGGCGCGCCACCTGAGCTTCATCGAGGTCGGCAAGGCCCAGCCCAGCCGCGAGGCGATCGCCCGCCTGGCCGACGCTTTGGGCCTGCCGTTGCGCGAGCACAACGCCCTGCTGCTGGCCGCCGGCCTCGCGCCGCAATATGCCGAGCGTGAACTGGCCAACCCCGTTCTGGGGCCGCTGAGCCAGGCCATCGACCTGATCCTGCGCCATCAGGAACCCTATCCCGCCTTCGTCATCAGCCGCCGCTTCGAGGTGCTGGCCGCCAACGACGCGGCCTTGCGGGTCAACACCTTCCTGATGGACGGCCGCCAGAGCCCCCACACCAATCTGCTGCACCAGGTGTTCGACCCCGCCGACTTCCGGCCGGTGATCGCCAACTGGCCCGAGGTGGCGGCCAAGTTCGTGCGCCAGCTGCGGGATGAGCTGATGGCCTCGCCCAACGACCCGGGGATTCGCCGGCTGCTGGACGAGATCCTGGCCTATCCCGACGTGCCGGCCGCCTGGCGGCTGCGCGCGCTGGGCGCCGAGCCCGAGCCGGTGCTGACCATGGTGTTCAACAGCCGCGCCGGGCCGCTGCGGTTTTTCGAGACCATCACCACCTTCGCCGCGCCGCGCGACGTCACCCTCGACGAACTGCGCATCGACTGCGCCTTCCCGGCCGACGACCACACCGCGCGGGTCTGCGACAGGCTGGCCGCCGGCGAGCTGCGCTGACCCGCCCCAACGACGTGCGAGGTCACTTCACTGACCTGAGAGGTAACTTCACTGACCTGAGAGGTAGTTGCGACCGCCCGCCCGACCGCGCACGTCTCCTCGCATGTTCAGTCGGGAGGAGCCGATCATGCGGATGGGATTGAAGGCGGCGCTGGCCTTGGCGTTGATGATCGGCACGGTGATCGCAACGGGCGCCCACGCCGCGCCGCTGGACGCCGAGCACGCGGCCCTGGCGAAGTTGGCCGGCCACTGGTCGGTGAAGCAGAGCTACTGGACCAGCCCCGACAAGCCACCGGCCATCGACCAGGGCGAGGCGGATTTCGCCATGGTCCTGGACGGCCGCCACCTGCGCCAGACCTTGCACATCGCCGCCAAGGACAAGCCGTTCGAGGGCCTGGGCTATATCGGCTACGACACCGCCGCCAAGACGTTCTTCAGCACCTGGATGGACGTCAACTTCACGGGCTTCATCGTCGCCAAGGGCGGCTATGACGCGGCGGCCCAGCGCTACACCTTCGTCGGCGCCACACCCGATTTCGACCACCCCGGCGCGACGATCCCGCTGCGCGAGGTGATGACGGTCATTGATGGCGACCACTTCGCTTACGACTATTACGAGACGCGCGGGGGGCGGGAAGCCGAGGCGGTTCGGCTGGAATACAGCCGGGTGCGGTGACCCGCTGTAGGGGACATGCCCTTGGGCGTGTCCCCATCCGCTTGCGACCCAGCTGGGGACACGCGCGAGCGCACGTCCCCGTCCGTGGATCAAGCCACCGCCTTCAGCGCCTCGCCCAGTTCCTCGACCATCTCCGGCGTCGTCGCCCATGAGCACATGAAGCGCGCCGTGCCGTCCAGGAAGCGATAGACGAACCAACCCCGCTCGCGCAGGCGCTCCAGGGCCGCGTCGTCCATGTCGACGAACAGGCCATTGGCCTCGACCGGGTGGCGCAGGGGGAAGGGCATCAGGGCGGCCAGTTTCTGGGCCATGGCGTTGGCGTGAGCGGCGCGGGCGGCCCAGGGGCCGCCGTCGGCGCCTTCACCCAGCAAACCTAGCCACGGCGCGGACAGGAACCGGCCCTTGGAGACCAGCTGGCCGGCGTGCTTGAGGCGAGCGTCCAGGCGGCGGGCCAGGCCCTTATTGAGGAACACGACGGCCTCGGTCGGGGTCGAGCCGGCTTTCGTGCCGCCGATCACCAGGATGTCGACGCCGATCTGGGCCACGCGCTTGAGGTCGAAGCCGGCGGCCACGGCGTTGGCCAGGCGCGCGCCGTCCAGGTGGACGCCGTAACCCTTGGCCTTCGCCGGGGCGATCAGGGCGGCCAGGTCGTCGGCGGAATAGACCGTGCCGTATTCGGTGGCGTTGGTCAGGGACAGGGCGGCGGCCGGTTGGCGGTACGAGACGTCGGGCTCGGCGAGGGCCAGCTCCAGCCCCGGCAAGGCGATCTTGCCCGAGGCGCCCGGCAGGCCGATCAGGCCCACGCCCTGGCCGAAGAAGCCGGGGGCGCCGGTCTCGTCGGTGCAGATGTGGGCGTGCTCGTGGGCCAGCACCGCCTCGTGCGGCTGGGCCAGGCAGGTGAGGGCGAAGGCGTTGGCCGCCGTGCCCGAGGCGGTGAACCGCACCTCGGCGTCGGCGTCCAGCAGGGCGCGGATGCGGTCGGCGGCCGCGGCGCTGACATGGTCGGTCCCGTAGCCCGACGCCGTCCCGGCATTGGCGGCGACGATCGCCGCGATCACCTCGGGCATGGCGCCGGCGACGTTGTCGGAGGCGAAGTCGTAGCGGGCGGCCATCAAGTCCTCAGCGCGGTGGATTTTCCGGGAAGGCCATGCGGCCAGGTTCGATGCGATGCCACGGCTGGGCCTCGCTCGTCCAGAGATGGATGGCCGGCTCCAGGATGGACGGATCGTCCAGGCTGCCGGCTTTCACCGGATAGAAGGGCAGCATGGTCGTTTCGGACCACAGGGGCGAACCGCATTCGCCGCAGAACACCTGGACGACGTCTCCGCCGCTGGAGCCCTTGCGAGCGTAATGCCTGGGCTCGCCCTGGGTGACCGTGAACCCGTCCTTGGGGACCAGGGCCACCGAGTTGGGGCCGCCGCCGGTCGAGTACTGGCACTGACGACAATGGCAGACGCCCGAGCCCATCAGGTCGCCGCTGATCTGGTAGCGAACCGCGCCGCACTGGCAGCCGCCTTGGAGGATGGTCATGGCGTTTGTCTCCCTGGGTGGGCCGCGTTGGGCCGTTGCGGCGCAGAGTGCACGAAGATGGTGGGTAGCTCTATCGCCCCCAACGCCCGTCATCCTCGGACTTGTTCCGAGGACCCCTCTATCCGCCGCGCCGAGGGTTCAGAGCTCTCCGCCGCCGTTCCGCCCCACCTGCACCGTCACTTAGGCTGAAGCAGGGGTCCTCGGAACAAGTCCGAGGATGACGGGCGGGGGGATGACCCTCAATCAAACACGATCACCGACCGCGCCAGTTCCCCGCGCTTCAACTCGTCGAACGCCGAGTTGACCTCCTCCAGCTTGATGCGGCGCGAGATCAGTTCGTCCAGCTTCAGCTTGCCGGCCATATAGGCGTCGACCAGGCGGGGCATGTCGACCGGGAAGCGGTTGCTGCCCATGAAGCTGCCCTGGATCTTCCGCTCGCCCAGGAAGTCGGCGCCGTGCAGCTCGATCATGGTGCCCACGGGGATCATGCCGATGATGTTGGCCGTGCCGCCCCGGCGCAGCATCTTGAACGATTGCTCGGCGGTGGCCTTCAGGCCGATGGCCTCGAAGCTGTGATGGACGCCGCCGCCGGTCAGTTCCTGGACCTGCTTCACCGCGTCGCCGTCATTGGAATTGATGACGTCGGTGGCGCCGAACTGCCTGGCCAGCTCCAACTTGTGGGGCACGCGGTCGATGGCGATGATCCGGCCGGCGCCGGCGATGGCCGCGCCGTTGATGGTGGCCAGGCCCACCCCGCCGCAGCCGATCACCGCCACGGTCTCGCCGGGCCGGACGCTGGAGGTGTGGATCACCGCGCCGACGCCGGTCATCACCGAGCAGCCGATCAGGGCGGCGCGGTCGAACGGCATGTCCTTGCGGATGGCGACGCAGGCGTGCTCGTGGACCAGCATCATCTCGGCGAACGACGACAGGTTCAGGAACTGGGCCATCTTGCCGGGGCCCGACAGGTCTTCCTTGAAGAGGCGCGGCTCGTCGGTCTTCGAGCGGCGGGTCTCGGGGCTGATGCAGAGGTTCATGTGCCCGGTCAGGCAGACCTCGCAGTGGCCGCAATAGGGGTTGAGGCAGGTGATCACGTGGTCGCCGACCTTGACCGTGCGGACCTCGGAGCCGATCGCCTCGACGATCCCGGCGCTCTCGTGGCCGAGCACGGCGGGCAGGGGGTGGGGGTAGGAGCCTTCGATGAAGTGCAGGTCGGAATGGCAGACCCCGGCGGCCTTGGTGCGGATCAGCACCTCGCGCGGGCCCGGCTTGCCGATCGAGACGTCCTCGATCTGGAGCGGCTGGCCCACTTCGCGCAGAACGGCGGCCTTCATCGGCGATCTCCCTGTTTGTTGCGGGAGACCCTAGCGGGAGGCGTGGGGGAGAAGGAAGGGGCTATTGAAACAAATGTTTGGAGCTCTCCTCACCTGCATCGCGGGGGAGGTGGCGCGCTGCGACGCAGCGTGACGGAGGGGGCGTCGCGGCGGTGGGGACGCCCCCTCCGTCGGCTGCGCCGCCACCTCCCCCGTTGCACGGGGGAGGAAAAAAGGGATCAAGCCGCCAGCGCGACCTTGCGCTCGGGCAGGATGGCGTCGACCGCCAGCAGCACGATCATCGCCGCGTCGGTGGTGATCACCGCCGAAACCAGGGTCGAGGTGATGTCCTCGCCCAGCGGCGGCGGCGGGCTGATGGCGCTGGCCGAGACGATGAAGCTGTCGCAGACCGCGTCGACCAGCAGGCCGGCGACGTCGTCGTGGTGCTCGACCACGATGATCACCTGGCGGGCGCTGTCGGCGGCGATCCCCTTGCCCAGGCGTTCGGACAGGTCGATGACCGGCATCACCTGGCCGCGCAGGTTGATCACGCCGCGCACATAGGGGGGAGCGTCCGGCAGCGGGGTGGCCGGGGTGACGCCGCGGATCTCGCGGACCGCGCCCACCGGCACGCAATAGGTCTGGGTTCCGACTTCGAACGACAGGATCTGCAGATCCTCGCCGGCCGCGTAAGCCACGTTCCTCGACATCGCCTGGTCGCCTTCAAGCCCTCGCCGCCCGTTCTGGGCGCCGTCGTAACCGCCACCCTCGCGCGGAAAGGTGAACAAAAAGGCCCATATCCCGTGGTTCTTCAGCGATTTGCGGTCGCTGAAGCCGTTCGCCGAAGCTGACCGCGCCGTTCAGCCTGCGTTCAGCCGCCGAGGTGGAAGATGGATCTCAAGATGGAGACGGACCTGTCGGGACCGCCTCTCCAGAGAGGACAAGAGTGTCATGAACCGCAAACTGAAGACCATCATCGGCCATGCGACCGCCGGCCTCGCCGCCCTGGCCATGGTCGCCGGCGCGACCGCCGCTTCGGCGCAATCGTACCGCCATGGCGGCTATCACGGCGGCTATTACGGCCATGGCCATCACGGCAATGACGCGGGTGTCGCCATCGCCGGCGGCATCGTCGGCCTGGCCCTGGGCGCGGCGATCGCCGGCAACAACAACCACGGCGCGCGCTACAACAGCGGCTATGGCTACGACTATGCCCCGCCGCCCCCGCCGCCGCGCTATTATGACGGTTACGGCTATGCCCGCCCGTATCGTGGCAGCGACTGCTGGACCACCCGCGAGTACGACCGCTATCGCGGCACGATGTACGAGCGGACCGTCTGCCGCTAACGGCGGATTGGATTAAACGACAAACGCCCCGGGTGCGAACCCGGGGCGTTTTTGTTTTGGGGCGCGGCCCAGCCCATCAAACCGTTGTCATCCCGGAAGCCCCGCAGGGGCTGTCCGGGACCCAGGGGACTGGGCAGAAGCGGTGCGGTTCACCTGGGTCCCGGACAAGCGCTGCGCGCTTTCCGGGATGACAACCGTGGGGTGGATGAAGAACGGTGAATTAAGCCGAGGCCGCCAGCAGCCGTTCCAGCACCAGCGGGTGCAGTTCCTGGTTCGAGGCAAGGATCGAGACGCCGTCCACCGGGTTGCCGTGTTCCTCGATGGTCGAGACCTTGCCGCCGCTCTCGGTGACGATCAGCACGCCGGCCGCCACGTCCCAGGGCTTGAGGTTGCGTTCCCA
>FTJN01000253.1_pt3 | contig 44167 bp, 36 predicted proteins | sample 1658361 | NCBI WGS metagenome assembly FTJN01 (sample SAMEA3914819, study PRJEB12502) | metagenome | biome: forest; material: soil | place: Canada | collected 2010-06-26 | depth 0.3 m
CGCTGGCGAGTGACGCTGCTTCAAGGGTGGATTCCGCGACTGCGCGCGGAATGACGCGTAGAGACGTCGTCATCCTGCGCGAAGTCGCAGGATCCACGCTGGCGAACGACGCTGGCTCACGCGTGGCGGAGTAGTCCGCCGCCAGCGGGGGCCAGCCCGTTTCTGTTCCACTCGGCGCTCCATGCCGAATCCCTCGCGTCCCACGCTGCTCCTCGCCTGCCTCGCCATCGTCTACGTCGTCTGGGGCTCGACCTACCTCGCGATCCACTTCGTCGTCGACGGCATCCCGCCGTTGATCTCGTCGGCGCTGCGCAACTTCTGCGCCGGCCCGATCCTGCTCGCCTTCCTGAAATGGCGCGGCGCGCCCTGGCCCACGCTGCGGCAGTGGCGCAACGGCGCGCTCATCGGCTTCATGATGATGGGGCTGGGCAACGGATTCGTGTGCCTGGCCGAGACCCGCGTGCCGTCCGGCCTGGCCGCGCTGATCATCGCGGGCACGCCGGTCTTCGCGATCCTGTTCGCATGGGGACTGTTCGGCGCGCGGCCGCGCGTGCTCGAGTGGCTGGGCGTCGTGTTGGGCCTGGCCGGCATGGGCCTGCTCAACCTCGACCTGCACGCCGCCGCGAGTCCCGTCTACGTCGCGGTGCTGTTCGTCGCGGGTGCGTCGTGGGCCTGCGCCACCGTGCTGCAGCCGCGACTGGACCTGCCCAAGGGGCCGATGTCTGCCGCCGTGCAGATGCTGGGCGGCGGCGCCAGCCTGGTCGCGATGGCGGCGCTGCACGGCGAGCGGCTGGACGTGGCGGCGGTGCCGCTGTCCGCCTGGCTCGCGCTCGCCTACCTCGTGGTCTTCGGCTCGCTCGTCGCGTACACCGCGTTCGTCTACGTGATCGGCCACTCGCGGCCGGCGCTGGCCACCAGCTACGCCTACGTCAATCCGGTGGTGGCGGTGGGCCTGGGCGTGTTGTTCGCCGGCGAGCGGGTCAGCGGACCCATGCTGGCCGGCATGGCGGTGATCCTGGCGGGGGTCGGACTCGTCATGGTCGGCAGCGCGCGCCGCGCCGCCTGAACCCGCACCGCCAGCAAGTTGGTCCCGGCTCGGTTACCGTCGGTGCTCAGCCTGGAGAGCCTTGCATGGATGATTCCGCCCGCTACGAGCCGCCGACCGTCTGGACCTGGAACAAGGACAGCGGCGGGCGATTCGCCAACATCAACCGGCCCATCGCCGGCGCGACCCACGACAAGGACCTGCCGGTGGGCCGCCACCCGCTGCAGCTGTACTCGCTGGCCACCCCCAACGGCGTCAAGGTGACGGTGATGCTGGAGGAACTGCTGGCCCTGGGACACCGCGGCGCGGAGTACGACGCCTGGCTGATCCGCATCAACGAGGGCGACCAGTTCGGCAGCGGCTTCGTGGCCGTCAATCCGAACTCCAAGATTCCCGCGCTGCTCGATCGCAGCGGCGCGGCGCCCGTGCGGGTGTTCGAGTCGGGGGCGATCCTGCTGCACCTGGCCGAGAAGTTCGGGGCGTTCCTGCCCGCCGGCGGCACCGCCCGGGCCGAGTGCCTCTCGTGGCTGTTCTGGCAGATGGGCAGCGCGCCGTTCCTGGGCGGCGGCTTCGGGCATTTCTACGCCTATGCGCCCGAGAAGATCGAGTACGCGATCGATCGCTACGCGATGGAGGTCAAGCGCCAGCTCGACGTGCTCGATCGGCACCTCGCCGATCGGCCCTACATGGCCGGCGACGAGTACACGATCGCCGACATGGCGATCTGGCCCTGGTACGGCAATCTCGTGAAGGGGCTGCTGTACGAGGCGGGCGTGTTCCTCGACGTGCAGGCCTACACGAACGTCCTGCGCTGGACCGACGAGATCGCCAGGCGTCCCGCCGTCAAGCGCGGCCGCATGGTCAATCGCGCCTTCGGCGATCCGGCCAGCCAGTTGCACGAGCGCCATGACGCCAGCGACTTCGACACGAACACGCAAGACAAGATGGCCGCGCGATGATCACGCTCTACGACTGCGCCACGGCGCCGAGCCCGCGCCGCGCCCGGATCCTGCTCGCGGAGAAGGGCGTCGCGCACGGGACGGTGCAGGTCGACCTGCGCACGGGCGAGCAGATGGGCGACGCCTACCGGCGGATCAACCCGCAATGCACGGTGCCGGCACTCCATACCGGCGAAGGCCCGCTGCTGACCGACAACGCCGCGATCGCCGCCTGGCTCGAGGCCCGGTTTCCGGAGCCCGCGTTGCTGGGCGTCACGCCCGCCGAAAAGGCCGAGGTCGCGAGCTGGAACTGGCGCACCGAGTTCGAGGGGTTGCTGGCGATCGCCGAGGCGCTGCGCAACGGCTCGCCGTCGATGGCCAACCGGGCGCTGCCCGGTCCGGTGGACTACGCGCAGATTCCCGCGCTCGCGGAACGCGGGCGCGCGCGGGTGCAGCAGTTCTTCGCGACGCTCGAGGCGCACCTGGCGGATCGCGACTTCATCGCCACCGATCGCTTCAGCCTCGCCGACATCACCGCGGTGGTGGCCGTCGACTTCGCGCGGGTCGTGCGCATCAAGCCCGGCGACGAGCACCCGAACCTGCTGCGCTGGCGCGCGGCGATGGCGCTGCGGGCGTCGATGTCGCTCTGAGGCGAGCCGTCATCCTGCGCGAAATCGCAGGATCCACGTTGGCGAACGACGTTGCATCAGGCGTGGATGCCGCGACTGCGCGCGCAATGACAGCCTGCGAACTGCGCACGCAATGACAACGTCGTGGCGTGGGCTTCAACCGCGCACCGCTCACTTGCCCGTGAGCTTCCTGCGCACGTCCACGCCCACCCCCTGATTCACGAACTGCGTCGTCGCGACCTTGGACAGGTCGACATCGCCGGCCTTGTAGAGCCCGGCGCGCACCATCTTGTCGTAGAAGTCCTTGATGCGCTCGGGCTTCATCGCGCCGATGCCCAGCGTCTGCGCGTCGCCCGAGTCGACGATGCCCATGTCCTTCATCAGCTGCAGGCTCTGCGCGAGCAGCTCGGGCGTCATGTCGGGGTTGTCCTTGATCATCAACGCGTCGGCGGCCTTGCGGTCGCCGTACAGGTAGTTGTTCCAGCCGACGATGGACGCCTCGACGAAGCGCTTGACCAGGTCGGGCTTGTTCTTGACCGTCTCGGTGCGCGCCTCGATCGTCGTCGAGTAGGTGCTGTAGCCGTGGTCGGCGAGCAGGAACACCGCGGGCTTGAAGCCGCCTTCCTTGGCGATGGTGATCGGCTCCTCCACCGCGTAGCCTTGCTGCAGGCTGCGCTTGTCGGCGAGGAAGGGCGCGACGTTGTAGTTGTACGGGCGCAGCGCCTCGTCCTTGAACGCGTAGTCGGCCTTGAGCCATTGCCACCACGAGAACTGCGCGTCCTTGGCGATGAAGGCCACCGGCGCCTTGGCCAGGTCCTCGAACTTCGCGTAGCCGCCGTCCGGATGCGCGATCAGCGCCTGCGGGTCCTTCTGGAACATCGAGGCGACGGCGATGACGGGCACGCCGTTCTTGACGTTGTCGAAGCTGTGCAGCAGGTTGCCCGTCATCAGGAAGTCGATGCGTCCGGCGGGCAGCAGCGGGCGGTTGTTGACCTGCGGGCCGCCCTGGCGGATCTCCACCTCCAGGCCGTACTTCTTGTAAGTGCCGTCGGCCACCGCCTGGTAGAAGCCGCCGTGCGCGGCCTGCGCCTTCCAGTTGGTGGCGAACACGACCTTGTCGAGGGCATGGGCGGCGACGCTCGCGGCCAGCAGCGTGGCGGCGAGGACGAGCTTGGTGGCGTGCATGGGCGGCTCCTGGGTTGACGCGGGCGATGATACGGGCGGCTGTCGAGCGCGGGAAGCCCAAAGCCCTGCGGCGCGGAGCCCGGTCGCCAGGTCGCCGACAATGGGGGGATGAATTTGCCGGAATCCCAGGACACGCGCCTGACCACCCTCGCCAACGGCGTTCGCGTCGTCACGATCCACATGCCCTGGCTCGCCAGCGCCAGCGCCAGCGTGTTCGTGCGCACCGGCTCGGGCCACGAGAGCGCGCGCCTGTCCGGCATCAGCCACGTCGTCGAGCACATGGCCTTCAAGGGCACCACCTCGCGCGATGCCGCCAAGATCAACATCGACGCCGAGCGCCTGGGCGCCGAGGTCAACGCGCACACCGACAAGGACCACACGGCCTACCACCTGAGCGGCATGGCGCGCGACGCCGCCGAGTTCGTGCGCATGCTGGGCGACATCGTGCGCCGGCCCACGTTCCCGGCCGCGGAACTCGAGCGCGAGCGCCAGGTGATCCTGCAGGAATACCTGGAGGACGAGGAAGACCCGATGTCCACCGCCTTCCGCCAGTTCGACAAGCTCTGCTACGGCGCCCACCCGATGGCACAGGCCGTCATCGGCACCCGCCGCAACATCGAGCGCTTCACCCGCGACGACCTGCTGGCCTACGTGGCGCAGCAGTACAGCGGCGCCAACGTGGTGGTGGGCGTGGCCGGCAACGTCGACCACGACGCCGTCGTGCGCGAGGCCGAGGCCGCCTTCGGCGACATGCCGGCCGGCGCGCCGCACGCGATGGCGGCGCCCACGTGGCTGGGCGGCGTCAAGGCCAACCGCCTGGCCGGCTGCAGCCAGAGCCACGTGGTGCTCGGCTACCCCATCGCTTCGATGAAGGACGACCAACCCGCCGCCAGCGTGGCCGCCGCGCTGTTCGGCGAAGGCATGAGCTCGCCGCTGATGAACGAGATCCGCGAGCGCCGCGGCCTCGTCTACTACGCGGCGTGCTCGGCCGACGTCATGGAGGCCTGCGGCCAGTTCGTGATCGAGGCCTCCACCACGCCGGACAAGGTCGACGAGCTGCTGCGCGAGACGCACCGGCTGCTGCAGGGCCATGCCGCATCCGTCGGGGCAATCGACCTCGAGCGCGCCCGCAACCAGATCGCCGTGCGCCGGATGCGCGCGCAGGAACGCCCGGTGCGCCGCGTCGAAGACGCCGCGCTGGACCTGTTCGTGCATGGCCGCGTGCGCTCGCCCGAGGAACTGCGCGAGCGCGTGGAGGGCGTCTCCGCGGACCAGGTGCGCGAGACCTTCGCGCGCATGCTCGCGGCGTCCCCCGTGCTGGCGCTGGCCGGCAAGCTCGGCGCGCTGACGGGCGAACGCCTGCGCGAGCTGGTGTCCGCGCCCGTGCCGCGCGCGCGGGCGACGGCGCAGGCGCGGCGGACGAGTTCCGTCCACTAAATCGGTCGCTGTCATCCTGCGCGCAGTCGCAGGATCCACGCGCGTGGCAACGTTTTTGTCGGGGTGGATCCTGCGACTTCGCGCAGGATGACAAGTGGCTGTCAGCCGCGCTCGCTCTCGTGCCAGCGCCGCAGCAGCACCCGGCTGAGCGCGTTGGTAGCCAGGTACAACGCCACGCCCGTGGCCGCCACCAGCGCCAGCGCCGCGAACATCTTCGGGATCTCGGTGCGGAACGCCGACTCGAGGATGCGCGAGGCCAGGCCCGTGTCGCGGCCCGCGGCGCCCGCCGCGAACTCGCCGCCCACCTCGCCGATCAGCGCGAGCCCGCCGGCGATGCGCAGGCCGGTCATGAACGACGGCAGCGCCGCGGGCACCAGCAGGTGGCGCAGCGTCTGCCAGCGGCTCGCGCGCTGCAGCGTGAAGAGGTCGCGCAGGTTCGCGTCCACGCTGCGCAGGCCGGTGAGCGTGTTGGCGAGGATCGGGAAGAAGGCCACCAGCCAGGCGCAGACGATCACGGTGGCGAGCGGGCTGTCGGTCAGGATCATGATCAGCGGCGCGATCGAGACGATGGGCGTGACCTGCAGTACCACCGCGAACGGGGCCAGCGCGCGATCGGCGGTGCGCGACAGCGCGAACAGCGCGGCGATCAGCACGCCGCCGCCCATCGCCAGCGCCAGCGCGATCAGCGTGATGCGCACGGTGAACCACCAACTGGCGGCGAGCGAGGCGAAGTTGTCGGCCAGCGTCGCGGCGATCAACGAGGGCGCCGGCAGGAGATAGGCGGGGATGCGAAGCGCGCGCACCGCGATCTCCCAGGCCGCGAGGAACAGCAGCACCGACAAGGTCGGCACTCCTGCGCGCGCGAGCGCACTCGTGCGCGTCACGCGAGCGTCCCCGCCGCGCTCGCGCGCTGCAGCGCGTCCGACACCCGCGCGCACAGCGCCGCGAAGCGCGGCGTGGCGCGGAAGGCGGCGTCGCGCGGGTAGGGCACGTCGATCGCGATCTCGTCGACGACACGGCCGGGTCGCGCCATCACCACCACGCGCTGGCTGAGGAACACCGCCTCGTAGACGCTGTGCGTGACGAAGACGGCGGTCGCCGGCTTGCCGTCGCCGGGCGGCTGGCACAGCGACAGCAGCGTCTGGTTCAACGCGAAGCGGGTGATCTCGTCGAGCGCGCCGAAGGGCTCGTCCAGCAGCCACAGCGTCGGCGACGTGACCAGGGCACGCGCGAGCGCCGCGCGCATCTTCATGCCGCCCGACAGCTCGCGCGGCACGGCGTCGGCCGAATCGGCCAAGCCCACCGCGCGCAGCGCCGCGTCCACGCGCTCGCGCCTGTGCGCGGGGCGCTCACCGCGCAGCATCAGCGGCAGTTCGACGTTGCGGCGCACGCTGGCCCAGGGCATCAGCGCGGCGTCCTGGAACACGTAGCCGGGCACGGCGTGGCCGGGCAGGTCGCGCGTGATCGTGCCGGAGGTCGGCGCGTCGAGGCCGCTGAGCAGGCGCAGCACGGTGCTCTTGCCGCAGCCCGAGGGCCCCAGCAGGCTGACGAACTCGCCGTCCGCGATGCGCAGGCTGACCTCGGCGAGCGCCACGCGGCCACCGGAAAAGACGCGTCGGACCTGCGAGAGCGAGAGGGCGGCGGAGGCGGTCGGGGAGGTCACGCGCCGACTGTAGCGTGCTCCCGCGCCGTGGCGGCCGGCCCCTGGCGATGCCGCCTGCCCCACATGCGCCGGACATGCGTTCGGATTGGCGCCCGACATCCGCGCGATCCGCATGTTCTCTCGCCTCGCAATCCGTCAGTCGCGCAGGGGACGAGCAACGAGACTTTGCCCGTGCCGCAACGCCGAGGGTCACGCTGCCCGAGGGCGTCGTGAGAGACAGGTCGGCACGACTCCAGGCCGCTGGCGATTCCGGTGCGCAAGGGGCGGTGGCCGCCGTGCGTGGCCCTCCCCGCCGTGCGACGTGCCGGTGGCGAACGCAACTCCACAGAAGACACGACTCCACATGAACACGACCCACCACTGCATTCCCGTTCGATTCCTTGGCCTGTGCGTCGCGCTGAGCGCCGCTTTCGCGGGCAGCGCCCACGCCCAGGCCATCACGCTGTATGGCGTCGCCGACGTCTACGTCGAAGTCGGCAAGGGAGACCGCCACGAGGTCTCGCTGAATTCTGGCGGCGTCTCGGGCTCGCGCCTGGGCTTCGACGCGAGCAAGGATCTGGGCGACGGTCTCAAGGCCGTCGCCAAGCTCGAGGCCGGCTTCGCGCTCGATCACGGCACGTCCACCCAGGGCGGCATCCTTTTCGGCCGCCAGGCCTACGCGGGCCTTTCCGGCAGCTTCGGCACGCTGACGGCGGGCCGCCAGTACACGCCTCAATTCCTCGCCCTCGACGCGAACGATCCGTTCGACACCGGCGCCGGCAGCGCGGTGTCCAGCGGCATCGTGAGCGTGTTCGAGAGCCGGGCCAACAACTCCATCGTCTGGTCGGCTCCGACCAGCGGCGGCTTCGCGGTGACGGCGATGGCGGCGTTCGGCGAGTCGAGCACGGGCTCGCAGACGAACTCGTCCCTGGCCGCGATCGACGTGCATTACGGCAGCGGCGGCTCCGGCGTCAACCTCACCGTGACCGGCCTGAAGAGGCCGGACGACGCCGGGGTGAACGCGACGGCGATCACGCTGGGCGGCACGTACGACTTCGGCGCGCTCAAGCTGATGGGCGGCGTGCAGCTGGTCAACAACGCCACGGGCGCGGCCGCGACCGCGGACAACCGGCGCGAGTTCTTCGCCGGCGTCAACGTGCCGTTCGGCGCCGACACCTTGTGGCTGGGGGCCGGCACGAGCAAGACCGAGAGCGTGGCGGGCTCGACGGCGAGCCAGTTCAGCGTCGGCTACATCCACTCGGTGGCCAAGGGTGCCGACGTCTACGGCGTGCTGACCGGCATCAAGAACGGCGCGGCCACCGCGTACTCGGACGACACGGCCACCGGCGCTGGCCCGACGGTGTCTGCCGGCAAGTCGGCCAGCGCGGCGCAGGTCGGCTTCCGCTACCGCTTCTGAAAACGGCGGCGCGACACCGGGCGGGGAGCCCGGTGTCGAAGTCACGCCGGTCGATGAGGGTTCGGAGCGCGGATGGAACCCGCGCTCCGCTTTTTTCGGCGTTCGCCGCGCGCGTGCGCCGGCCTCGCGCGTGGGATCGCTCATGCTATCTTCCGGCACCGTGCCGATCGCTTCCAGACTGATCCTTGCCCTTCTGTGCGCTGCCGTGGCGACTGCCGCCGCTGCGCAGGAGTCGGCCACCCTCAGCAAGATCCGCGAGTCCGGCGTCATCACCCTGGGCTACCGCGATTCGCAGTTCCCGTTTTCCTACCTGGACGACGCGCAACGGCCCATCGGCTACACCATGGACATCTGCGACCGCATCGTCGATGCGGTGCAGGCGCGGCTGGGCCTGCGCGACCTGGAGCGGCGCTACGTCCAGGTGACCTCCGCCACGCGCATTCCCATGGTGTCCAACGGCACCGTCGACCTCGAGTGCGGCGTCACCACGAACACCGCCGAGCGCGAGCGCCAGGTCGCGTTCACGATCACCACCTTCGTCGCGGAAAGCCGGCTGCTCTCCAAGAAGTCGTCGCCGGTCTGGCGGCTGGACGATCTGCGCGGCAAGGTCGTCACGTCGACGGTGGGCACCACCAGCCTCGCGCACCTGCAGGAGCTGTACGCCGAGCACGGGGTCGACATGACCATCCTCGCGTCCAAGGACGATCCCGAGGCGTTTCGCCTGGTGGCCACCGATCGCGCCGCGGCCTATGCGATGGACGACGCCTTGTTGCGCGGCACGATCGCGCGCTCGGCCCAGCCCGACGACTACGTCGTGTCGAGCGAGCGCCTGGCGGTCGAGCCCTACGGCATCATGCTGGTCAAGGGCGACCCGGAGTTCAAGCGGCTCGCCGACCAGGTGATCGTCGGGCTGTTCAAGAGCGGCGAGATCCTGCGGCTCTACCGGCGCTGGTTCCAGTCGCCGACGGCCCCCCGGGGCATCAACCTGGCGTTCCCGATCTTCCCGTCGATGCTGCGCCTGGTGGCGCACCCCACCGATTCGCCCGACCCGGCGAACTATCCCTGACCTACGGCCGCTCGCCGGCGGAGCCGCGGTAGTCGCTCACGTCGATGTGCAGGCGCGCGATCTTGTCGTAGAGCGTCTTGCGCGCGATGCCCAGGGCCTCGCAGGTGACGCTCATGCGGCCATGATGGCGCTTGAGCGCGCGCTCGATCAACACCTTCTCCACCTGGTCCATCTGCTGCGCGAGCGTGAGCGGCTGCGTGTCCCCGGTGGTCAGGAGGCTGTCGTCGGCCAGGCCCAGCACGAAGCGTTCGGCGACGTTGCGCAGTTCGCGCACGTTGCCCGGCCAGTCGTGCGACATCAGTTGTTGCGACATCGCCTCGCTCAAGGGCTCGGGCTCGCGCGCATGGCGCGCGGCCGCCGCCACGACGAAGTGCTCGAAGAGCAGCGGGATGTCCTCGCGGCGATCGCGCAGCGGCGGCAGCCGCAGGACGGCGACGTTGAGACGGTAGTGCAGGTCGCTGCGAAACAGCTGCTGCTCGCTCAACAGGCGGAGATCGGACTTGGTCGCCGCGATCACGCGCACGTCGACCGCGATCTCGTCGTTGGAGCCCAGGCGCTCGACCTTGCGTTCCTGCAGCACGCGCAGCAGCTTCACCTGGAAGCTCATGGGCATGCTCTCGATCTCGTCGAGCAGCAGGGTGCCCCCGTCGGCATGCTCGAACTTGCCGATCCGCTTCTTCGACGCGTTGGTGAACGCACCGACCTCGTGGCCGAACAGCTCGCTCTCGAGCAACGCCTCGGGCAGGCCCCCGCAATTGATCGCCACGAAGTGGCGCTCGCGCCGCGCGCTGTGATCGTGCAGGCAGCGCGCCACGAGTTCCTTGCCGGTACCGGTCTCGCCGATGATCATCACGTCGGCCGTGGTGGCGGCGAGCTGCTGCACCTGGCGCTGCAGGAGCTGCACGGCCGCGGAGCGGCCGATCAGCGTGGCCTCGATGCCGCGCTTGGCGGCGAGCTGGCGACGCAGGGACAGCACCTCGGCGCTCAGGGTGCGCTTCTCCATGGCGCGGGTGGCCACTTCCACCAGGCGCTCCGGGGCGAACGGCTTCTCCAGGAAATCGTAGGCGCCCGCGCGCATCGCCTCGACGGCCAGGTGCACGTCGCCGTGGGCCGTGATGAGGATCACCGGGAGCGCTCGATCGACCTGCAGCGCACGCTTCATCAGCGCCATGCCGTCCATGCCGGGCAGGCGGACGTCGGTGATCACGATGCCGAGGAAGCCGGCCGCCAGCGTCGCGAGCCCCTCCTCGGCCGACGCCAGCGCGACCACCTCGAAGCCGGCCAGCTCCAGCGTCTGCGCGAGGCTGCGACGCACCGCGGAGTCGTCGTCGATCAGGGCTACCTTGAATCCATCGAACATGGCTATCCTCGCGCGACGTCGAATTCGAACACGGCGCCCGACGTCGACGGCACCGCCCGCAGCGTGCCACCGAATTCGCGCACGATCTGGGAGGAGATCACCAGGCCCAGGCCCAGGCCTTCGCCGGGCGCCTTGGTCGTGAAGAAGGGCTCGAACAGATGCTCGGCCAGTTCGAGCGGGATGCCCGGGCCGCTGTCGCTCACGCGCACCACCGCCCGGTCGCCGCTGGCCGCGGCGGCGACGGTGAGCAGGCGCGTCTCGGTCGCGCGCATCGCGTCGAGGGCATTGGCCATCAGGTTCACGAGAACCTGTTCCAGGCGGTAAGTGTCGCAGCGTACCGCCAGGCCCGGCGCGATCTCCGTGACCAGCGCGACGCCCTCGGCGCTGAAGCGGGCGGCGAGGATCTGGCGCGCGTTGTCGATCGCCTCGACGATCGGCAGCGACCGCACTTCGGGCGGTGCCTTGCGCGCCGCGGACTTCAGCTGCGACGTGATGCGGCCCATGCGTTCGGCCAGGCCCAGGATGGCCTTGAAGTTGTCACGCGCCTGCAACGGCCGATCGCGTTCCAGCAGCAGGCAGCCGTTCTGCGCGAGCGCCCGCAAGGCCGTCAGCGGCTGGCCGAGCTCATGCGAAATGCCGGCGGACAACTGCCCCAGCAGGGCCAGCTTGCCCGCTTGCACCAGCTCCTCCTGGGCCTGGCGCAGCACCTGCTCCGCGTGCTGGCGCTCCACCACTTCGTGACGCAGCGACGCGTTGGAGGCTTCCAGTTGCGCGGTACGCTGCAGCACCTTGGTCTCGAGCTCGTCGTGCGCGCGTTGCAGGGCCGCGCGCGCCACCACCTTCTGCACCGCCACGCGGCGGCGCTGCAGCAGGAGCAGCAGCAGCAATCCCAGCGACGCCGCGATCGCGCCCGCACTCCAGGCCGCGGTCCGTGCCTCGCGCCAGACGTCCTTGGCGTTGGTCAGGATCATCAGTCGCCATCCCAGGCGCGGCAAAGGCCGTTCGTGCACGACCTGCATCTCCATGCCGGCCGCCTTCAGGGCCGGCACGCGCACCAGCGCCACATCGCTGCCGGCCTGGCCCTGCACCTGCGTCAGCGCGCTCAGCGCCTGTTGCTTCCATGCCGGCACCGACGACAGGATCACGATGCCGCGCGAATCCACGATCAGCGGCTTCTCGCTCTCGGCGCGGAAGGCGGAGTCGATCCAGGTGGCCTCGATCGGCTGCAGGCTGATCCGGACGATGACGACGCCCACGGTGGATCCGTTGCGGCGCACCGGCCGTGCGAAGCAGACCTCGGGCGCGCCGGTGTCGAGGTTCGGCGAAAATCGCTGCACCGGTTGGCCGCTGCCCAGCCCCTCGACGATGCAGGGCTCGGGCGGGGACTTGCGGTCGCCGTGCGGGTCGGAGCGATACCAGTTGCTGCTGGCCAGCGCGCGGCCCTGTGCGTCGACCACGCTGGCACTCAGTGCGCCGGAGCGCGCGACGAAGCGCGTCAGCCGGCGGTTCAGCGCCGAGCGCAGGCCCGGGTTGTCCGGCGAATCGATCAGGGTGACGGTCTGGTCGTCCTGGTCGAGCATGCCCGGAAGGTCGGCCTGGTTGCCGAGTTCCTGCTCCAGGACCGCGGCGTAGAGGTCGAGCTGATGCGCGACACCGTCGTCCAGGCGCACGAAGGCGCGCTTCTCCGCCCAGGCATAGGCCACGCTCGCCGAAAGCGCCACCAGGGCCAGGGTGCTCAACCCGATCAGAAACGACGCAGCTCGCCGGATCGCCTTCAGTCGCTTCGAATCCAAACCAGTCCCCGCAAAAGTCGGCAGGCAGACCTCCTGACGAGTTGAACCGTCGATCTTCGACGAGGAGTCGCCATCCGGTCAAGCCGATGTTTCGGCTGGGTGGAATGCGATACACCGGCCGGGTGGGGAATGTGTGGAACTCCATACGCCGCCGGTCGCCGGCCCCGTCGTGCCGGGCGGCTCGCGACAGAGGTGGCCGAGCCTGCGAATGGCGCGAACAGCCGAGCTGGCACGGCAGGTGCATGGAGAGCGGTTGTCTTTCGATCAGGATTCCTCAACTCTTCCACTTCGAAACATGCACACCCATGCTCCCCAGCGCCTCCGGCGCAGCTTCAACGACAAGATCGACTACCGCATCCTGCACGTGCTGCAGAGAGACGGGCGCATTTCGAATCTCCAGCTCGCAGAGCAGGTCCACCTGTCGCCTTCGGCGGTGTTCGAACGGGTCAAGCGCCTGCACCGAGAGGGCTACATCCTGGGATACCAGGCGCGCCTGAGCCACGAGAAGCTGGGCATGGAGGTGGTGGCCTTCGTCGAGGTCCAGCTCGAGCGGATGAATCCCGACGTCATGGCGCGCTTCGAGGAGGCCGTGAGGCAGCGTGCGGCCATTCTCGAGTGCTACCTGATCGCGGGGACGTTCGACTACTTGCTGAAGGTGCTCGTCTCCGACATGCACGCGTGCCGTGAACTGGTGGCTTCCGAGATCAGCAAGCTGCCCGGCGTGCGCGAGGCGCGCACGCAAGCCGGCGTCGACCAGGCCGAGTCGGGCGCGGCCCCCGGCTCCGCCGCCGACCCGCACATCGACAGCGTCGACGCCAACCTGCTGCGCCTGCTGCAGATGGACGGCCGGCGCAGCGTCGCGCGCCTGGCCGACGAACTGGACGTCACCGCAGCGGTGGTGCGCGAGCGCCTCGCACGCTTGTGCCGCAAGGGCTTCATCCTCGGCTACACCGCGGTGCTCAACGAAGCCAAGTTGAAATCGGGCCTGCAGGTCTTCGCCGCGATCCGCACGACGGCGGCCAGCGGGATCGCGCGCGCGTTGAAAGCCGCGGCGCTCAGCCACGCCGAGATCGTCGAGTGCCATGACGTCACGGGCAACTTCGACCATTTGTTGAAGATGCGCGTGCCCGACATGCGCCGCCACAACGAGCTGATGGAGTCGGCGGTCTGGACGCTGCCCGGCGTGCGCGAAGTGCGCACGTACGCCGTCATCGACGAAGTCAAGAACACCACGCGGATTCCCCTGTGAGGCGCGCCACCTTTTTCGCACGCACCGCCGCCCTGGCCGGCATCGGCTGCCTGCTCGCCGCGGCCGGGTGCAGCCGCGTCCCGGATGTCGTCAAGATCGGCGTGGCCCAGCCGCTGTCCAACGGACTCGCGCCGCTTGGCCAGGACATGGTCAACGGCGCCCGGATGGCCGTCGACGAGATCAACGCCGCCGACGGCCTGAACGTGCGCGGCAAGCGCGTCCGGCTCGCGCTGGTGGTGGCCGACGACCAGGGCACCAACGACGCGGGCGACGCGGCGGCTCGCAAGCTCGTGGAGGAGGACGTCGAAGTGGCGATCGCCGACCTGAACTCCGGGGTCAGCATCCATGCGGCGCCGATCTATGCGGCGGCCCGCATTCCGCAACTCGCGATCTCCACGAAGCCCGAGTTCACGCGGCTGGGCCTGCCCACGACGCTGCGCCTGGTCGCCAGCGACGACCTGCAATCGAAGGCGCTCGGCTCGTACGCCGCGCAGGTGCCGGGCGCGTCCCGTTATGCCGTGGTCGACGACGGCACGCCCTACGGCAAGGGGCTGGCGGACTCCGCCGCCAAGGTCATCGCCGGCCTGGGCCGCAAGATCGACGTGCGGGAGTCGCTCGACGACAAGACGACGGCCTTCGACAAGCTGGTGGCTCAGTTCAAGGACAACGGGACCGACCTGCTGGTGACGACGCTCAGCGACTTCCAGGTCGAGGCCTTGATGGCGCAGCTCGCCCAGGCCGGCCTGACCCGCATGACCATCGTCGGCGGCGACACGATCAAGACGGACAAGCTGCTGCAGAAGGCGATCCCGATCAAGGCGGTCTACGCGACGTCGTCGATCGTCGAGCCCAGGGAGTTTCCCGGCGGCAAGGTCTTCCTCGAGAAGTTCCGCGCGAAATACAAGGCCGAGCCGGTCTACGGCGCGCACTATGCCTACGACGCGGTGTACCTGGTGGCCGACGCGCTGGCGCGCAACGGGAGCGTCGACAAGGCGGCGCTGCTGAAGACCTTGAAGGAATTCGACGGCAACTGCCCGATGACCAATTCGATGCGCTTCGGGGTGGATGGCGAGCAGCGCTACGGCGCGGTCGCGGTGTACCAGGCGCACGTCGGCGCGTGGGAACCGCTCATGCGCTCGGATCGCTGGTAGGTCCGCATCCAGGCGCGCGGCGTCCGCCGGTCCGGCGACCGGCGCGCATCCTTCGCAGCGCTCAAGCCGCCTTCGCGCCCACCGCGGCATGCGCGCGCCAGGCCGCCAGGAGCGTGTCCCACTTGGCGCGCGCCTTCACGAGATGGCGTTCCTTGACGTGGCCGTAGCCGCGGATCTCTTCCGGCAGCGAGGCCAGCGCCACCGCGTCGGCCAGGCGGTCGGCCGACAGCGACGCGAGCAGTTCATCGACCAGCGCGCGGTACTCGACGATCAGCGCGCGCTCCGTCTTTCGCTCCTCGGTGTAGCCGAACACGTCGAAGGCCGTGCCGCGCAGGCCCTTGAACTTCGCCAGCACGCCGAACGCGCCCTTCATCCAGCCGCCGTACGTCTTCTTGACCAGCTCGCCCTTCGCGTTCTTCGCGGCCAGCAGCGGCGGCGCGAGGTGGTACTTCAGCTTGAAGCCCTCCTCGAACTGGTCGGCCAGCTTCGCGAGGAAGGCCGGGTCGGTGTGCAGGCGCGCGACCTCGTACTCGTCCTTGTAGGCCATCAGCTTGAACAGGTTGCGCGCGACGGCGTCCGCCAGGCGCGTGCCGCCCAGCGGCGCCTCGGCAGCCTTGACGCGGTCGACCACGGCCGCGTACTGCGCCGCGTAGGCCGCGTCCTGGTAGCCGGTCAGGAACTCGACTCGGCGCTTGACGGTCTCGTCCAGCGACGGCTTCCTGACGAACTCGATCACCGTCGCGGCCGCGAATTGCGCCTGCACCGACGCGAGGTCGTGCGCGCAGCGGCGGCCCCATTCGAAGGCCTGCTTGTTCTTGTCGACCTGCACGCCGTTGAGCTCGATGGAGCGCATCAACGCCTCGTGGCCGACCGGGATGCGGCCCTTCTGCCAGGCGTAGCCCAGCATCAGCGGGTTGGTGAAGATGGAGTCGCCCAGCAACTGGGTGGCCACCTTGTCGGCGTCGAACGCGCCCAGCAGGTCCTTGCCCACGGCCTGCTCGATGGCCGTCTCGCACTTGCCGCCCGGGAATTGCCAGTCGGGGTTGTTGACGAAGGTCGCGGTGGGGGAGCGGTGCGTGTTGAGCGCGACGAAGGTGCGGCCTTCGCGCATCACCGACAGCGTCACCGGGTTGGCGGCGACGATGGCCTCGCAGCCGATCACGACGTCGGCCTTGGCCGCGTCCACCTTGGTGGTGAGGATCGCCGCCTGCGTGTCGGCGATCTGGATGTGGCTCCAGGTGGCGCCGCCCTTCTGCGCGAGGCCGGCCGCGTCCTGCGTGATCACGCCCTTGCCTTCGAGGTGGGCCGCCATGCCCAGCAGCTGGCCGATGGTGATGACGCCGGTGCCGCCGATGCCGGCGACGACGATGCCCCAGGCCGACTCCGCGTTCGGCAGCGTCGGCAGCGGGATCTCCGCCAGCGCCGGGGCGCCCTTGGACTTCGCGGGCGCCGCCTTCTTCAGCTTGCCCTCCACCGACACGAAGCTCGGGCAGAAGCCGTTGGCGCAGGAGAAGTCCTGGTTGCAGGTGTTCTGGTTGATGCGGCGCTTGCGGCCGAACTCGGTCTCCACCGGCTCGACGGACAGGCAGTTGCTCTGCACCGAGCAGTCGCCGCAGCCTTCGCACACCGACTCGTTGACGACGACGCGGCGCGGGCTCTGCGCCATCGTGCCGCGCTTGCGGCGGCGGCGCTTCTCGGTGGCGCAGGTCTGGTCATAGATGATGACCGTGACGCCCGGCACCTCGCGCAGCTCGCGCTGCAGCGCGTCGAGCTCGTCGCGGTGGTGCACGGTGGTGCCTTCGGCCAGGCGCACGCCGGAGTTGTAGCGCTCCGGTTCGTCGCTCACCACGAGGATGCGCTTGACGCCTTCGGCCTCCAGCTCGCGCGTGGTCGAGGCCACGTCGATCTGCCCGTCCACCGGCTGGCCGCCCGTCATCGCCACGGCGCCGTTGAACAGGATCTTGTAGGTGATGTTGACGTTCGAGGACAGCGACTGGCGGATCGCCAGCAGGCCCGAGTGGTAGTACGTGCCGTCGCCGAGATTGGCGAAGATGTGCTTCTCGGTGGTGAACGGCGCCTGGCCGACCCAGGGCACGCCTTCCCCGCCCATCTGCGTGAACGTGGCCGTGGAACGGTCCATCCAGTTGACCATGTAGTGGCAGCCGATGCCCGCGACCGCGCGCGAGCCCTCGGGCACCTTGGTGCTGGTGTTGTGCGGGCAGCCCGAGCAGAACCAGGGCGTGCGGTCGCCGACGGCGCCTTCGGTGTCGGCCTTCAGCGCGGCCAGCGCGCGATCCTTGGCCTCGATGACGGCGATGCGCTCGTCCATGCGGCGCACGATGTCCGCGGGCACGCCCAGCTTCTTCAGGCGCTTCGCCACGGCCTTGGCGATGATGGCCGGCGTGAGGTCGGCCTTGGGCCGCAGCAGCCAGTTGTCGCCCGGATTCGGGTTGCTCCACTCGCCGCCGGACAGGTCGCCTTCCTGCTCGTCGAACTTGCCCAGCACGGTCGGGCGCACGTCGTTGCGCCAGTTGTACAGCTGTTCCTTCAGCTGGTACTCGATCATCTGGCGCTTCTCCTCGACGACCAGGATCTCCTTCAAGCCCTGCGCGAAGTCGCGCGTGATCGTCGCCTCCAGCGGCCACACGACGTTGACCTTGTGGATGCGGATGCCCAGCGCGTTGCAGGTGGCGTCGTCCAGGCCGAGGTCGGCCAGTGCCTGGCGCAGGTCGTTGTAGGCCTTGCCGCTGGCGATCAGGCCGAAGCGGTCGTCTGGCGTGGCCACGACGTTGTGGTTGAGCTTGTTCGCGCGCACGTAGGCGAGCGCCGCGTACCACTTGAAATCCATCAGCCGGGCTTCTTGCTCCAGCGGCGGATCGGGCCAGCGGATGTGCAGGCCGCCCGCGGGCATCAGGAAGTCCTCGGGCAGGACGATGTTCACGCGGTGCGGGTCGACGTCGACGGTCGACGACGATTCGACGACTTCCTGGATCGTCTTCATCGACGTCCACACGCCCGAGAAGCGGCTCATCGCGAACGCGTGCAGGCCCATGTCGAGGATGTCCTGCACCGACGACGGGAAGAAGACCGGCATGCCGCAGGCCTTGAAGATGTGGTCGCTCTGGTGCGCGGCGGTGGAGCTCTTGGACACGTGGTCGTCGCCGGCGATCGCGATCACGCCGCCGTGCGCCGAGGTGCCCGCCATGTTGGCGTGCTTGAACACGTCGGCCGTGCGGTCGACGCCGGGGCCCTTGCCGTACCAGAGGCCGAACACGCCGTCGAACCGGTTGGTCTGCGGATAGAGCGCGAGCTGCTGCGTGCCCCACACCGCGGTCGCGCCGAGCTCCTCGTTGACGCCCGGCTGGAACACGATGTTCTGCGCCGCGAGGTGCTTCTTCGCGCTCCACAGCGCCTGGTCGTATCCGCCGAGCGGCGATCCCCGGTAGCCGCTGATGAAGCCCGCGGTGTTGAGCCCGGCCAGCGCGTCGCGCGTGCGTTGCAGCATGGGCAGGCGGACCAGCGCCTGCACGCCGCTCATGAAGGCCCGGCCCGTGTCGAGCGCGTATTTGTCGTCCAGCGACACCGTCTCGAGGGCTTTGCGGATGCTGTCGGGCAAGGGGGCGTTCATGGGCGCGTCTCCTGGGGTCAGGACGTCAAGGGGATGAGGCGGTCGTTCGGTTGCCGAAGAGGACTTCGGTGCGTCCCGGTGCGGCTCGTGACCGGTTGGGACGGCAGGGCAACGAACCCGTTCAGTGTAGGGAAAAGCCACAGCGATGTGCTTGCTTTATGCTTGTCCTGCCGCCCTGTATGAGAAACAATATTGCTGCATAGGCCGAGTTGGAGAACCAGCGTTGCCAAGAAGCGAGAAGCCAGGAAAAGCGAGCGCCAAGCCGGCCCGCGCGCCGTCGCCGCCGCGCGACGCTGACGCGCGCGAGGCGCGCGACGCCGGCGGCCTCGACCGCTACGACATCGCGCTGCTGGGCGAACTGCAGCGCGACGCCCGCCAGTCCAACGCCGACCTCGCCGCGCGCATCGGCCTGTCGCCCGCGCCCACCTGGCGCCGCGTGCGCCGCCTCGAGGAGCTGGGCATCATCACCGGCTACCGCGCCGAGATCGACCGCCGCAAGATCGGCCTGGGCGTGCTGGCCTTCGTGCGCGTCGACGCCGAGCGTGACAACGCCGACGCCACCCGCGTGCTGGAAGAGGCCATCCGCGGCCTGCCTGAAGTGATCTCGTGCCACTACATCAGCGGCGCGGGCACGTTCGAGCTGCAGGTGCTGGTGACCGACCTCGACGCCTATTCGCGCTGGACGATGGAGACGCTGTTCCGCCTGCCCAACGTGAAGGACCTGCACACCAGCTTCTCGCTCGGCGAGATCAAGGCGAGCGCGGCGCTGCCGCTGGGCCATCTCGGAGGCAGCCGTTGAATCCGGAGATGGGCCCCCACGGACGGGTTATTCCCAAGCACGGACGAGTCGTTTGCGGAGAGCATGGCAGCAGGGCGCATAACGAACGCGTGTCGCGCCGGATCCGGCATCCGGCGTCGGTCGCGCGTCTTCCACTCGGGTCGGGCAAGCATTGAATCGTCGTGACGTCATCGCGCGGATGGGCACGGCCCTGGCGGGCCTCGCGGGCGCCAGCGTGGCCGGGCCGGTCGCGGCGGCGCCCGACACGCTGCTGACGGCCGAGGAGCAGGCGTGGGTCGCCAAGCATCCCGTGCTGCTGTTCGCGCCCGAACGCGACTTTCCGCCGTTCAGCTTCGTCGACAGCCAGGGCCAGCACCGCGGGCTGTCCGCCGACGTGCTCGATCTCGTGCAGGAGCACACCGGCCTGAAGTTCCAGGCCGTGGCCGCGGGCGACCGCTCCAACAACATCGACCGCCTCAAGCGCCGCGAGGTCGACCTCCTGACCTCGCTGCGGCCGACCGCCGAACGCGAGCAGTTCATGTCGTTCACCAGTGCCTACGTCAGCTCGCCGGCGGTGGTGCTGCGCCGGCGCGGCGATCGCCGCCCGGGCGACCTGGCGGCGATGGCGGGCCAGCGCGTGGCCTTGGACCGCAATTCCGCGGCGGAGGATTTCGTCCGCCGCAGCTATCCCGATGTCGTGGTGGTGCAGGTCGACCTCGCGGCGCAGGGCCTGCGCGACCTCGTCACCGGCGACGTCGACGCGTGCGCCGTCAACCTGGCCACCGCGTCGTTCCTGATCGAGCGCGACCGTCTCGGCGGACTGCGCGTGGCCGGCGAGACGGGCTACTTCTCGACGCTGACGCTCGGCTACCGCAAGGACTGGCCGATGCTCGGGCGCGTGCTGGAGAAGGGCCTGGCCCAGATCAGCGAGGCCGAGCGCGCGACCATGATCGCGCGCTGGATCCCGCTGTCGGACATCGCGTGGTGGCAGCGCCCCGAGGTGCAGCGCGTGCTGGGCGCCGCGTCGATCGGCACCGGCCTGCTGATGGGGGGGCTGCTGCTGTGGAACCGCGCACTGCGTCGCGCCGTCGCCCAGCGCACCGACGCGCTGCAAAAGGAGCTGGCGGAGCGCCAGCGCCTCGAGACGCGGCTGCGCACGCTCGCCGAGCACGACCCGCTCACCGGCCTGATGAACCGCGCCGCGCTCACCGAGGCCCTGCGCCGCTCGCTGGCGCTGGCCGCGCGCCAGAAATGGTCGGTGGCCGTCGTCTTCATCGACCTCGACAAGTTCAAGGCCGTCAACGACTCGATGGGCCACGCGGCCGGCGACGAGTTGCTGCGCCAGATCGCCTCCCGGCTGCAGGGCTGCCTGCGCGAGAGCGACCTGCTGGGCCGGCTCGGCGGCGACGAGTTCATCGTGGTGGCCGAGGCGCTGCACGACGGCCCGCGCAACGCGATCGAGCTCACCGACAAGCTGCTGATGCAGATGAAGCGCCCGTTCCTGGTCGGCGACCAGTCGCTCGCGATGGGCTTTTCCGCCGGCATCTCGATCTTCCCGGGCGACGGCGACACGCCCGAGACCCTGATCGCGAATGCCGATGCGGCGATGTACCAGGCCAAGGAGCAAGGACGCTACCGCGCGGCGCTGTACCACCGCAACGACCCCGCGCCGACCGCGGGCGAGGCGTCGGCATGACCCGCGCCGGCCTGCTCGCGCTCGTGCTGTCGGCACTCGCCGGTTCCGGCGTCGCCGCGGAGTCGGTGACGGCCGGCTTCCATGCGGCCGAGGCGGCTTCGGGTGCGGCGCCCGCGCGGCGCGTTGCGCGCGCGCCGGCGCCCGCGGCCAACTTCGTCGTCGAATGGCGGGTGCAGCCGGCCGACGCGCGGCCATCTGCGCGCGGCGACGTCGTCATCACCTCGGGCAGCGCGGCCACGGGCACCAGCGGCTTCGGGCCCGGTGCCGTCGTGGTGGGCACGGCCAGGCCGGCCGCGCCGCAGGCGCTGCGGGTGGCCAACGGCAAGGAAGGGGAGATCCGGTTCGACCGCTCGGAGACGCACACGGTCTACGACATGGCCTGGACGGCCAGCGCCAGCGCCAGTTCGAGCACCGACGCGTCGTCGCAGGTCGTGATGGGCGCGGCCTCCAGCGTCAGCCGGACCGGCGGCTCGCGGTCCGCATCGCAATCGCACGAGGGCGAAGTGCAGAGCCACGAGGTCGTCATCCACCGCGTCGACGGCCTGCGCGTGACGCCGCACTGGACGCGCGGCGACACGCTCGATCTCGACGTCGCGCTGACGCACGCGGCGCCCACGGGCGTCTCGCGCAGCGCGACCGCGGGCGCGCGGGCCGGCCGCGACGTCGATTTCCACTCGACCGTGCAGGCCAGTTTCGACGAATGGCTCACCGTCGCGAGCGTCGGCGACGGCGGCGACGAATTGCAGATCCGGGTCACCTGGCGCTGACGTATCCGGTCCGGTTTCGGCCTCCGGCGTGAACCATGTCACTTTCCAGGCCGGTTCGGGCCGTTTCTGCGGGCCAAAACCATTGACCGGCCCCGGGCCCTCGCGAATGATCGACCCCATGCTGCAAGGCTGATTGTGAGAGGGAAGCCGGCGACCAAGTTTCGCCGGCTCGCGAGGTAAAGCGGGGCCCGGCCGGAGCGATTCCGGTCGGGCCTGTCGCCCTGGCCGGGTGCCCCGCGCGTCGTCGCCGACGCTTTGATCCCCGCTTCGAACGCGAGCGTGATCTAAGTCACCGACCTCGCTGCCCTGCAGCAAAACAGAGGGTTTACCCGTATCAAGTTGTTACCACATGTTGCGAACATGCGGGCCAGCGTCGCGCAACCCGAGTGTTGCGAGCGCGTGCGGGGGGCCCATGGGAGTGCCTCTCGTCAGGTCGCGCGGCACCTTCGTGCCCGGACTCAAGAGGGAAACCAGATGATCAAGAACATTCTCGTCGCGGCCGCTGTCGCGGTCGTCGGCTTCGGCGCACAGGCCAACGAACTGGCCAACGGCGGATTCGAGACCAACAACCTGGGTAGCGAGTACTGCTACGGCTGCACCGCCGCCGATTGGAACGCGCCCCTGCTCATCGTGAGCAACAGCGGCGCCTGGGGCAACCCGTCCGCCACCGCCGGCTCGTTCCAGCTGGGCGCCGTCGTCGCGGGCATCCAGAACCAGCAAGTGCTCACGGGCGACTTCACGTTCGTGGTCGGCCACACGTACCAGATCACCTGGGACGACGCGGGTCGTTCGGGCTACTACGACCACACCTACGACGTGTCGGCGGGCGGCGTGTCGCTCGGGAGCTTCTCGACGACCGCGGGCCAGGCCTGGTCCGAGCACACCGAGACGTTCCAGGCGACGAGCACCGCGACCCTGACCTTCGCCGGCCAGTGGAACGTGGACGGCACGACCTTCATCGACAACGTCTCGGCCATCACGACCGCCGTGCCGGAACCCACGTCGCTGATGCTGATGGCCTTCGGCACGCTGGGCCTGCTGGCCTGGCGCCGCCGCGCGCAGGTCTGAACCTGGCGCCACCCCGGAGGCCGCACGCGGTCTCCCTCCGAACGAAGGGCCGCGACATGCGGCCCTTTTCATTTCAGCGAACGCGGCTCAGGCGCGCGGCCACAGCACCCACATGCGCAATGGCTGCTTCATGCGGCCGGCCTGGGCCTCGGCGTCGTCGCCCCAGCCCCAGAAGAAATCGGCGCGCACCGGGCCGACGATGGCCGAGCCCGTGTCCTGCGCCATCACCGCGCGTTGCAGCGCGCGCGCCGACAACGGCTCCGTGGTGTCCAGCCAGACCGGGCTGCCGTACGGCACCGAGAACGGGTCGACGGCGATCGAGCGTCCCGGCGTCAGCGGCGCCCCTTGCGCGCCGCGCGGGCCCACGCGCGCGTCGGGCAGCGGCTCCTCGCGGAACCACACCACGCGCGGGTTGGCCCACAGCAACTCCTGCAGGCGCTGGGGATTGCGGCGCACCCAGTCCTTGATCGTCGGCCAGGAGGCGTCGGTCAGCTTGAGCTCACCCTGGTCGACCAGGTATCGGCCCACCGACTTGTAGGGCTGCTCGTTGTTGCCCGCGAAGGCCAGGCGGACGACGCGGCCACTGCCGTCGGGCTCGACGATGTGCAGCCGTCCGGAGCCCTGCACCTGCAGCACCAGCGCGTCGAGCGGGTCGGCGACCCAGGCGATCTCGCGGCCGCGCACCGATGCCTGTGCCTCGGGCAACTGGTCGATCTCCTGGCGTGTCCACGTGGGCTTGTGCGGGACGAAGCCGGCCGGGGGCCCCCACAGCGGCGTGCGGAACGCGCCGCCGGGCTTGCGCCGGGCCTCGACCAGCGGCTCGAAGTAGCCGGTGGCCAGGCCCGTGGCGTCGCCTTCGGCGGACTCGAGCCGGAACACCTCCAGCCGCTGCTCCAGCCAGCGGCGCGCGTCGGCATCGTCGCGCGGCGTGAAGCGCAGCGCCTCGCCGCACAGCGCGATCCAGCGCGGCGCCGGCACGGCGCAGCCCTGGCGCAGCGCGGGCCACAGCTCCAGCGTGCGGTCGTCGCGCCAGCCGGGCAGTTCGGCGAACGCGGTAGGCACCCAGCGCGCGTGCGGATGCTCGGGCTCGCCGGCGAGGCGGGGCAGCGGCTGCAGCGGGGTGGGCGCCGCGGCGGGTGGCGCCGGCGGCGCCGCGACGCCGCCGGGCAGGCGCGTCTCGATCGGCGCGCTCGTTCGAGGGCCGTAGGACGAGCAGGCCGCCAGCGTCCCTAGAATCCAGGCCTGGGCAACGACGGCGAAACGGGATCTCATGGGCTGGATTGTGTTCGAGGCGCTGCTCGCGCTGGCGGTGATGCTGGCGGTGGTGTGGTGGACGTTCCGCGGGCGGGCCGACTCCGACACCGACGACGCGGACCCCGAGGCCCCGAGCGACAAGCGCTAGTGGAGCGCCTGCGCGATCGCGAGGGGAAACGCGTCCACCGGCGCCTCGAAGGCCTCGGCCTCGTCGGTCATGCAGTAGAGCTCGCCGTGCATGCTGCCGCGCGGCGTCGTGATGCGCGTCCAGCTCGTGTACTCGAACTGCTCGCCGGGCTTGAGCAGCGGCTGCTGGCCGACCACGCCCAGGCCGCGCACCTCCTCCACCTGCCCGCTGCCGTGGCTGATGACCCAGTGCCGGCCGATCACCTGCGCAGTCACCTCGCCGGTGTTGCGGATGGTGATCGTGTACGCGAAGGCATAGATGTCCTCCTGCGCGGACGACTGGTCGGGCAGGAATCGCGTGGCGACGGTGCAGCTGAGTTCGGGACGTGGCATCGGCGCATTTTGAGGCATAAGCCGCGGCGCGGCGCCGCCGTCGCGGCGCCCGTTGCGCGCAAACCCTAAAATCGCGCCTTCCGCCAGCCGCCCTCGTCAGCCCCGCATGAAGCCCACCTACCGCATCGCACCGTCCATCCTCTCCGCCGACTTCGCCCGGCTCGGCCAGGAGTTCACCGACGTGATCGCGGCCGGCGCGGACTGGATCCACTTCGACGTGATGGACAACCACTACGTGCCCAACCTGAGCTTCGGCCCGATGATCTGCCAGGCGCTGAAGAAGCACGCGGTGCGCGCCGACGGCGTCGCGGTGCCGATCGACGTGCACCTGATGGTGCAGCCGGTGGACGCGCTGGCCCAGGCGTTCGCCAAGGCCGGCGCCGACCTGGTCAGCTTCCACCCCGACGCCAGCACGCACGTGGACCGCACGCTGCAGCTGATCAAGGCCGAGGGCTGCAAGGCCGGCCTCGTGTTCAATCCGGCCGCGCCCATCGACATCCTGGAATGGGTCATCGACAAGGTGGACCTGGTCCTCGTGATGAGCGTCAACCCCGGTTTCGGCGGCCAGAGCTTCATCGACTCGGCCCTGCGCAAGATCGAGCGGCTGCGCAAGGTGATCGACGCCTCGGGGCGCGACATCCGCCTGGAAGTGGACGGCGGCATCAAGGCCGACAACATCCGCGCCGCGGCCGACGCCGGCGCCGACACCTTCGTGGCCGGCAGCGCGATCTTCGGCCAGAAGGACTACGCCAAGGCCATCGCGGAGATGCGCGCGGCGCTGGGCTAGCTAGATCGGGCTGTTCCAGCCGGCAGCTTCGCCGCCTGGTCGAACCAGCTCGCCAGCTGCTCGAGATCGAGCTCGTCGCCCTCGCGGACGTCGAGGTAGCGCACGTTCGGCAGCTTCGACGTTCCGGGCGGCAGCGGCTTCAGCCCTGCACCGCGAAAGAACGCCAGCCGCACGAACTTCGTGTAGCAATGGAGGCTGAGGAACCAGCCGCGCCCCGGGAGGCCGTAGAACGGCGAGTTCCACTTCACCGCCTTGGCCGCGTCGGGCACGGTGCGCGTCACCAGCGAGTCGACCTCCCGGCCGACGGCCTGCTTCCAGCCGGGCATCGCGGCGATGTAGGCCTGCACCGGCGCATCGCCGTCGCCCTTGGCGATCTGCGGGTTGCCGCCGGACAGCAGCTTGGTCGGCCTGGTCGTCATGGCGGCATTCTCGCGAACCGGCCGGCGCGCGCAAGCGCCGCGGCCTTGCCCGTGGCACTCTTCGCGCGGATGTGGGCGCCCGCTCGCGTGACGCGCGGACCGGCGGACACGCGACGCCTGTAAGGTTTGCCGACCTTTGCGCGACGAACGCTGACACGTCCGCGCCTTGGGCGCGCCCCCCCATTGCAATGCCCCCTGGTACCCCAATGGTCGGGCGATGGGTGGCGCAAGCACGGCGCGGCGTTTGCCCCTAGCATGGCCCTCCCGGCTTCGCGGCCGGAGCCGGTGCCCGTCAGCGCCGAAGTCCATTCGCATTTCCCGCGGCTCCCGTCGCGCCTTCCTGCCTTGATGACGATGACGCCTTCGATCGATGCCTATCGTCACGTGCGCGCGGCCACGCTGCGCCTCGTCGACGGACTCGCGGACGCGGACCTCACCCCGCAGTCCGCGGATTTCGCCAGCCCCGGCAAGTGGCACCTCGCGCACACGACCTGGTTCTTCGAGCAGTTCGTGCTGGCGGCGCACGGCACCGGCTACCGTCGATTCGACGAGCGCTTCGGCTTCCTGTTCAATTCGTACTACAACGCGGTCGGCCCGCGCCACGAGCGTCCGCGCCGCGGATTGCTGACCCGGCCGGCGCTCGCCGACGTGCTGGCCTGGCGCGCGCACGTCGACCACGCGATGGCCGACCTTCTCGGCGCCCGGGTGCCGGACGACGTCGGCGCGCTCGTCGAGCTGGGACTGCACCACGAACAGCAGCACCAGGAACTGATCCTCACCGACTTGCTGCACCTGTTCGCGCAGAACCCGCTGCGGCCGGCGGTGCGCGCGGCGGCCGCGGACGAGGCGTCGCCGGCGTCGGCAGCGCCGGGCTGGGTCGAGTTCGCCGGCGGCAACGTCGAGGCCGGACACGCGGGCACGGGCTTCGCGTTCGACAACGAGTCGCCGCGCCACGTCGTCGCGCTGCGGCCGTTCCGGCTCGCCACGCGGCCGGTGACCAACCGCGAGTGGCTCGCGTTCGTCGAGGCCGGCGGCTACGCCGATCCGGCGCTGTGGCTCTCGGATGGCTGGGACGCCGTGCAGGCGCAGCGCTGGCAGGCGCCGTTGTACTGGGAATCGGCCGGCGCCGGCGAACCGCGCCTGCAGATGACGCTGGCCGGCCCGGTGCCGCTGGCGCTGGACGCGCCCGTCTGCCACGTGAGCTTCTTCGAGGCCGACGCCTTTGCGCGCTGGGCCGGCAAGCGGCTGCCCACGGAGTTCGAGTGGGAACTGGCGGCGCGCGAGTTGCCGGTCGAGGGCAACTTCGTCGAGCGGCAGCGGTGGCGGCCCGCGGCGGCCACCGAGAGTGCCGGCAAGGGCCTGCAACAGATGTTCGGCGACGTCTGGGAGTGGACGGCCAGCCCCTACGTCGCCTATCCCGGCTTCCGCACCGCGCCGGGTGCGGTCGGCGAATACAACGGCAAGTTCATGAACGGCCAGTACGTGCTGCGCGGCGGCTCGTGCGCCTCGCCGCGCAGCCACTTGCGCGCCAGCTATCGCAACTTCTTTCAACCCGGGCAGCGCTGGCAGTTCAGCGGCCTGCGCCTCGCGGAGGACGCATGAAACCAGACATCCAGTGGGCGAACGCGGAGCATGCGGCCGAGCTGTCCACGCGCTACAACGTCACGCCGCTCACGCCGGCCTTCCGCGTGGACCCGCAGTTCGAGGCCGACGTGCTCGACGGGCTCGACGACGACCAGAAGCACATCCCCAGCATCTGGCTGTACGACCGCCGCGGCTCCGAGCTGTTCGAGCAGATCACCGAGGTCGACGAGTACTACCCGACGCGCACCGAGACCCGCCTGCTGGCCGGCCTCGCGCCGGAACTCGAGAGCGAGATCGGCGGCGTGTACAGCCTCGTCGAGATCGGCAGCGGCTCCAGCCGCAAGACCCGTCTCCTGCTGGCCGCGATGCATTCGCTCGAGCGCTACGTGCCGGTCGACATCTCCGCCGAGTTCCTGCACGACGCGGCCGCGGGCCTCGCGCGCGACTTCCCGCGCCTGTCGGTGCAGCCCGTCGTCGCAGACTTCACGGCGCCGTTCGCGCTTCCGGGCGCGGCCGCGGGCGCGGCGCCGGACGACACCGCCGGCAACCTCGGCTTCTTTCCGGGCTCGACGATCGGCAACTTCACGCCCGACGCCGCCGTCGCGCTGATGGCGCAGCTGGGCCGCACGCTGGGGCCGCGCTCGCGCTTGCTGATCGGCGTCGACACCACGCAGGATCCGGCGTTGCTGATCCCGGCCTACGACGACGCGGCCGGCGTCACGGCGGAATTCAACCTGAACCTGCTGGCGCGCATCAACCGCGAGCTGGACGGCGATTTCGATCGACGCGACTTCCGGCACCTGGCGCGCCACGATCCGCAGCAGGGCCGCGTCGAGATGCACCTGGTGAGCCGGCGCGCCCAGGAGGTGCACGTGCGCGGGCGCACGTTCGCGTTCGCCGAGGGCGAGACGATCCACACCGAGAACTGCTACAAGTACACGCCGTCGCAGTTCCTGCACATGGCGCACGCCGCGCGCTGGCGCTGCGAGCGCTCGTGGCAGGACGGCGGACGCACGGGGTTCACGGTCTACCTGCTGCGGCGCGACGCCTGAGCGAGCCGGCGTCGCAGCCGGCTACTACCGCTAACTGCCGATTGAAGTGGCGCCGCGGGCCGAGCCAGGCCGCTGCAAGGCGGCGTTGCGTGATGCGCTCAAGAAGAGGGTTATATGGCTTGACACGCCGGGGCCGCCGGTGTGAACTGGCCTGCGCATTGTCCTGGACAAGGCTCGGCCGGTGAGCCGGCGCCTGGATCGGGCGGCGCAGGGAGCATCAAGCAGATGAGCGAACCGCAACCCCGTGCGGCCGAGGATGGCGCATTCCGCCAGTTGATCGAGAACGTCGCTGCAGGCGTCACGATCCTGCAGGACGATCGCATCGCCTACGTCAATCCGTGTGCCGCCCGGATGCTCGGGCGCGAAGCCGCCGTGCTCGTGGGCGCCGATCCGGGCACGCTGCTGTTCGAGGATGGCCAGCGCTGGCCTGGCGAATCGGTCGAGGCGCTGGTTTCGGGGCGCATCGACGAGGACTACAGCGAGTACCGCATCGTCCTGCCCGACGGCCGCGTGCGCCACCTGGCCGTCACGTCCCGGCGCAGCGACTGGACCGGACGTCCCGCGATGCTGTGCGTGCTGCACGACATCTCGCGCCAGCGGGCCGCGATGGCCGCCCTCGGAGGCAGCGAACAGCGCTACCGGACGATGGTGGAGTCGCTCAACGAGGGCGTGATGATCTTCGACGGCGAGGCGCGCCTGAAGGGCGTCAACCTCGCCGCGGAACGGCTCCTGGGGACGACGTTCGAGCAGATGCGCCGCAACCGGCTCGGCGACTGGCAGCCCGTCGACGTGTCCGGCGCGCCCATGCCGCCCCACCGGATTCCGATCGCCGAAGTGCTGGCCACGGGCAAGGCGGTGCGCCATGCGCTGCTGGGCATGCGGCTCGCGGACGGCGGCACGCGTTGGCTGGACGTCAACTGCGAGCCCCTGCTCGACGCCGCGTCGGCGGCGGTCAACGGCGGCGTGCTGTCGATGACCGACGTGACCGAGTCGCGCCGCGTGGAAGAGGCCTTGCGCGTCAGCGAGAGCACCAACCGGACGCTGATGGACGCGCTCGCCGACGGCGTGTTCGTCGCCCAGGACTTCCGCTTCGTCTACGCCAACCGCCTGCTGCTCGAGCGTCTCGGCTACGAACGCGACGAGTTCATCGGCCTGCCGTTCGAGCGGGTGATCGCGCCCGAGTTGCTGGCGCTGTGGAACGAGCGCTTCCGCGGGCGCGTGGCCGCCGGGCCGGAGCCGGTGCGCAGCTACGAAGTGCGGTTCCTGCGCAAGGACGGCGGCGTCGAGGAGTTCGAGCTCGTGGCCAACCGCACCCGCTACCAGAACCAGCCCGCGGTGCTCGGCGTCCTGCGCGACATCGCGGAACGCAAGCGCGCCGCCGCCGAACTCGAGCGCCATCGCGAACGGCTCGAGGAGCTCGTGCACGAACGCGCGCGCGAACTCGAGGCCGCCGTCGCCGCGCGCATCCAGAGCGAGAACTTCGCGCAGACGATGACCGACCACCAGCCCACGCTGCTGGCCTACGTCGACCGCGAGCGGCGCGTGCAGTTCGCCAATCGCGCGTGGCTCGACTGGTTCGGCAAGACACGCGAGGAGGTGCTCGGCCGCGACAGCCGCGAGTCGGTGGGCGACGTGATGCTGCGGCCCGACGAGGAGGTGATCGCCAAGGTGCTGCGCGGCGAGGCGATGGGCACCCCCGCGGAGATGCGGGGCGCCGCCGGCCGCGTCGGCAATTTCTGGATCTACCGGCTGCCCGACGTCGTCGACGGCGACATCCGCGGCTACTTCTTCATCGCGACGGACGTCACCGAGATGCGGCGCAGCGAGCGCCGGCTGCAGGAGCTCAACACCAAGCTGATCCAGGCCGAGTCGTTCACGCGCGGCATCGCCGACCACCTGCCCGTGCGCGTCGCCTACTGGGACAGCGAGGAGCGCTGCCGCTTTGCCAACCGGGTGTATTGCGAGTGGTTCGGCAAGACGCTCGACCAGGTGCTGGGCAAGACCTACGAGGAGATCTTCGGAGCGGAGCAGACGCACGAACGCGTAGCGTTCGCGCAGGCGGCGCTGGCCGGATCGCCGCAGAAGTTCGAGAGCGACGAGGTCAGCGGCGACGGCCGCCGCGGCATCTGGGAAGTGCAGTACATCCCCGACGTCCAGCGCGGCGAGGTGCGCGGCTTCTTCAAGCTCGCCTCCGAGATCACGGCGTCCAAGCGCGCGCAGGCCGACCTGCAGGCGCTCAACCTCGAGCTCGTCGCCGCGCGCGACGTCGCCGAGGACGCGGCGCAGGCCAAGTCGGCCTTCCTCGCCAACATGAGCCACGAGATCCGAACGCCGATGAACGTGATCATCGGGCTCACGCACCTGATGCAGCGCGACACGCACGACGCGGTCACCTCCGACCGCCTCGCCAAGGTGGGCGACGCCGCGGTGCACCTGCTCGACATCGTCAACGACATCCTCGACCTGTCCAAGATCGACGCCGGCAAGCTGGTGCTGGCGCCGGTGGACTTCTCGGTCGACGCGCTCCTGGCCCGCGCCACCGCGATGGTCACCGACGGGGCGCGCCGCAAGGGACTGGCGCTGACCGTGGATCGCGGCGACCTGCCGCAGGCGCTGCGCGGCGATGCGCTGCGGCTGTCGCAGGTCCTGGTGAACCTGCTCAGCAACGCGGTGAAGTTCACGGCCCGCGGCAGCGTGGTGCTGCGCTGCGACGTGCTCGCCCAGGCCGGCCCGGACTGGACCATCCGCTTCGCGGTGCGCGATACCGGGGTGGGCATCTCCCCGGAGGCGCGCGAGCGCCTGTTCAGCCCGTTCGAACAGGCCGACGGCTCGACCACGCGGCGCTTCGGCGGCACCGGCCTGGGCCTGTCGATCGCGCGCGAGCTCGCGCAGCTCATGGGCGGCGCCATCGGCGTGGAGAGCGAGCCGGGGCGCGGCAGCGAGTTCTGGTTCACGGCCAAGCTGCAGGCGGCGGGCGCGAAGGCGCAGGCCGTGCCGACTCCGCACGCGGCCGTCGCCGCGAGCCGCGGCGTGGAACAGCTGCTCCAGGAGCGCCATCACGGCGCGCGCGTGCTGATCGCGGACGACAACCGCATCAACCAGGAGCTCGCCACCGAGCTGCTGCGCCTCGTCGACCTGAAGGTGGAGGTGGCCGACAACGGCCGCATCGCCGTGGACAAGGCACGCCGCGGCGCCTACGACCTGATCCTGATGGACATGCAGATGCCCGAGATGGACGGCCTCGAGGCGACGCGGGCCATCCGCACGGTGCCCGAGCTCGACGCCACGCCCATCGTCGCGATGACGGCCAGCGCCTTCGGCGCCGACCGCGACGCCTGCCTGGCCGCGGGGATGAACGACCACATCGGCAAGCCGGTGAACCCGGCCACGCTGTACGACAAGATGCTGCGCTGGCTCGACGAGTCCCGCAGGACGCCGCGGACGTCGCCCGTCGATCCGCCCACCTCGCCCGCCGGCGCGCCGGCCGAACCGCTGCCCACCGACGTGCTCGAGGGCATCGCGGCGCTGGACGTGGCGCGCGGCCTGAGCCTGTTCGCCGGCCAGCGCGCGCTCTACATGCAGGCGCTGGGCTACTTCGTCGACCTGTACGGCGATGGGCTGGCCGAGGTCGAGCGCTACCTCGCGGGCGCGCCCGGCGCGACGCGCGAGGCCGCCGGACGGGAGATCCATTCCATGGGCGGCGCGGCGGCGGCGCTCGGCGCCGTCGAACTCGAGAACGCCGCGCGCCACATCGACGGCATGGTGCGCAGCGACCTCGCGAAGCGGCCCGGCGACGAACAATTGCGGCCCGAGCTGGAACTGCTGCGCGACGACCTGGCCGGCCTGGTCGCGGGCCTGCGCCGGGCGCTGGGCCTGCGCGGAAAGCGCTCTACCTGACGGGAATGACGGTGCCGCGATCCACGGCCACCGCCGTCACCGCGTTCTGCGGCGAGCCGTCGACGAGGCGGTCGGAGTAGGTCAGGTACACGAGCGTGTTGCGCGTGCGGTCCACCATCCGCACGATGCGCAGGCGCTTGAACAGGATGCTCAGGCGCTCGCTGAACACCTCCTCTTGCTGCGGCAACGGCTGCTTGACGGACACCGGCCCCACCTGCCGGCAGGCGATCGACGCCTCGGCCTTGTCCACGGCCAGGCCCAGCGCGCCCTTGACGCCGCCGGTCTTGGCGCGCGAGACGTAGCAGGTGACGCCGGCCACTTTCGGGTCGTCGTAGGCCTCGACGACGATCTTGTGGTCGGGGCCGATCCACTGGAAGGCGGTGTTGACGTCGCCGATGGGCTCGGCGCGGGCGGGCACCGTCAGGGACAGGCTCGCGCCGAAGGCGAGGGCCAGCAGGGCGGCGGCGGGGCGGGACGACGAGCGCATGCGGTTCCTTGGGAAGAGGAGGTCGAAGACCCGCACTCTATGCGTTCGCGGGCGCTGCGGAATAATCCGGGCGATCGCCCCCCGTCGCTGCCGCACCGTGTCCATCGCTCCAGCCTCCATTTCCGCCGCCATCGTCGACCTCGACGGCACGCTGATCGACACCGTCGGCGACTTCGAGCAGGCGCTGGCGCGCACGCTGGCCGAGCTCGCGCTGCCGCCGGTCGACCGCGCCTTCATCACGCGCACCGTGGGCCGCGGCAGCATGCACCTGCTGACGCGCACGCTCGCGCAAGCGGGTGGCGCGCCCGAGTTGCTGGAGCCCGCCTGGACGCACTACCAGCGGCACTACGCCGAGATCAACGGCCGCCACGCCGACGTCTATCCCGGCGTGCGCGAAGGCCTGGCCGCGATGCGCGCACGCGGCTGGCGCCTGGCCTGCGTCACGAACAAGCCGCGCGCGTTCGCGCTGGCGTTGCTGGAGGCCAAGGGCCTGTCGGCCCATTTCGAGCACGTGTTCGGCGGCGACTCGTTCGCGCGCCAGAAGCCCGATCCGTTGCCGCTGGTCAAGGCCTGCGAGGCCCTGGGCACGCGCCCCGGGCAGACCTTGATGGTGGGCGACTCGCGCAACGACTGCGAGGCGGCGCGCGCCGCGGGCTGCCCGGTGGTGCTGGTGAGCTACGGCTACAACCACGGCGAACCGGTGGCCGACGCGCGGCCCGATCGGGTGATCGACAGCCTCGCCGCCCTGGGCTGAATCCGCGTGCGCCCGAACAAGGGCGGCCCGCAGGCTGCCTGCCCGTGACGCCGGCAGGCGTAAAAAAGCGGCCCGCGGGCCGCTTTCGTCCGACGCGCGGCGGCGTCAGGAGTCGAGATTGAAGGCCAGGTCGACCATCGCGGTGTGGCCCTTGGGCGTCGGCTTGAAGCGCCATTGACGCACCGCGTCCACGGCGGCGGCGTTCAGGCTCGGGCTGGTGGTCTTCATCACGGTGATGACGTCGACGACGCCGTCCGGGCCGACTTCGAACTTCACCTCGACCTCGCCCTTGCGCAGGCGGCGCATCGTCGCGATCGGGAACTCGGGGTCGGCCGACTTGATCATGATCAGGCCCGGATCCGGCTCTTCCTCCGCGACGGGGACGTCGATGGGCGCGGGGGCCACCGTCGGCGCGGCGAGGCCGCCGCCGAGGGTGGCGGAGGACACGCCGGCGTCGAGGCCGCCCGTGGTCATCGCGCTGTTCTTGCCGGCACCGCCAGTGACCGCGCCCGTGGCGGCAGCCAGCGACGGCGCGGCGGCGGCCGGCGGCGCGGCGACGACCACCGGTGCCGGCGCGGCGTTGGCGACGTCGACGGACGTCTGGGTCGGGGCGGCGGCGACCGCCTTCGCGCGCTCGGGCGCGGGCGCGGGAGCCCTGGCCTGCTGCACCGGTGCGGGCGCCGGCGCGGCGGCGGCCGGCTTCGCGGCGGGCTTGGCCGCGGGCGTGGCGGACAGCACCCGAATCCAGTACATCGTCCGGTCGGTCTCCTTCTGCGCCTTTTCGGCGGCAGCGGATGCGGCGGCGGACGGTGCCATCACCTGGGCCAGCGTCACCGAGCTGGCGGCGGCGGCGGCCAGCATCAGGACGCAGCGCGCGATGATTCTCGAATCAGTCATGGCGGTCGTGCTCAGGTGACACGTCGTGGTCGCAGCGACGTGGGTACCGTCGTGCGATGGGGTTCCGGAACGCTCGCTGCGTTCCCAACGACGGAAATCACAGTGAGCTCGCGAAGTTTAGCGACAAGTAACGGCATGCAAGGGTTATGCCCGGGAAAAGGGATTGCCAAACCCCTCCAAATGCGCAATACATCACTAAGCGGCAGCGGCCAACCGGCCTCGAATAAGGGTGAACCCTCAGTCGAATGATGCGCCCGCGAAAGCCGACCGCCTCGCACGGCGGCTTCGTGCAGCCCGAAGCCAGCCCCCTGCAACGGCGTCGCGTGGACGCTGGCGGCGGGTCGATGCCTTGGGCTAAACTGGATCGCATGTCCGAAGGCTTCTTCCCCTCCTGCACCGCCGCGAAAGCCTGCGCGGTGCGGTCGCACGACCAGGGAGCCTGGGTCTGGCGACGCCGTTCGTGACGAACGCGCGCGCCGGCCGCCGCTGACCTGCCCGCATCGGGCACCGTCGCGGTGCACCGGCGACGCACCGCGAGGCGCCTGCCCCGCGCGTGCACCATGGACGACGTCACGCCTGCGCTTGCCGCAGCGTCGTCGACAATCTTCGCCGCACCGCCCACGCGACCCAGCCCTTCACGCCGTCGCTGCGCGGCCGGCCACCGGAGTCCTTCCAACGTGATCACCGAACTCGAATTCAAGAGCCTGGCCGCCCAGGGCTTCAACCGCATCCCGCTGATCTTCGAGGCGTTCGCCGACCTCGAGACGCCGCTGTCGCTGTACCTCAAGCTCGCCGGCGGGCAGCCGCAAAGCTTCCTGCTGGAGTCCGTCGTCGGCGGCGAGCGCTTCGGACGCTACTCGTTCATCGGACTGCCGGCGCGCACGCGGGTGCAGAGCATCGGCATGCGCACCGAGGTCGTCACCGACGGCCAGGTCGTCGAGACGCACGACGGCAACCCGCTCGACTTCATCGAGGCGTTCCAGAAGCGTTTCAAGGTGGCGCTGCGCCCGGGCCTGCCGCGCTTCTGCGGCGGCCTCGCGGGCTATTTCGGCTACGACGCGGTGCGCTACATCGAGCCGAAGCTGGCCGGCACGACGAAGCCGGGCGGCCTCGACACGCCCGACATCCTGCTGCTGCAGACCGAGGAGCTGGCCGTCATCGACAACCTGTCGGGGCGCCTGTACCTGATCGTCTACGCGGACCCGTCGAAGGCGGACGCGTTCTTCGCGACCAAGCGGCGCCTGAACGAACTGGCCGACAAGCTGCGCTATTCCGTGACTGCCCCGGCGGTCAAGCGCGGCCCGTCGTACGCGGTGCAGCGCGAGTTCTCGAAGGAGGCCTACATCGAGGCCGTGCTCAAGGCCAAGGAGTACATCGCCGCGGGCGACATGATGCAGGTGCAGGTGGGCCAGCGCCTGCAGAAGCGCTACACCGAGTCGCCGCTGAGCCTGTACCGCGCGCTGCGCTCGCTCAATCCGTCGCCCTACATGTATTTCTACGACATGGGCACGTTCCAGATCGTCGGCGCCTCGCCCGAGATCCTGGTGCGCCACGAGCACGTCGCCGAAGGCGAGAAGATCACCATCCGCCCGCTGGCGGGCACGCGCCCGCGCGGCGCGTCGCCCGAGGCCGACCTGGCCACCGAAAAGGAGCTGCTCGCCGATCCCAAGGAGCGGGCCGAGCACCTGATGCTGATCGACCTCGCGCGCAACGACATCGGCCGCATCACGCAGACGGGCAGCGTCAAGGTGACCGACGCGTTCGTCGTCGAGCGCTACTCGCACGTGATGCACATCGTCAGCAACGTGGAGGGCCTGCTCAAGCCGGGCCTGACCAACATGGACGTGCTGCGCGCCACCTTCCCGGCCGGCACGCTCAGCGGCGCGCCCAAGATCCGCGCGATGGAGATCATCGACGAGCTCGAGCCGGTCAAGCGCGGCATCTACGGCGGCGCCTGCGGCTACCTGAGCTTCGCGGGCGACATGGACGTGGCGATCGCGATTCGCACGGGGATCGTGCAAAACAACACGCTATACGTGCAGGCGGCGGCTGGCGTCGTGGCAGATTCGATCCCTGAGATGGAATGGCGCGAGACCGAGGCCAAGGCGAGGGCGCTGCTGCGCGCTGCCGAGCTGGTCGAGGAAGGTTTCTGAAGCCTGCGCGCGTCTTGCCAACGCGCGCAGAACGCGCATAGTCTGGTGTTGCCGCCGCCGTGGCCGGCGGCGCCGTTTCGCAGCGAGGAGGTCGTCATGTCCCAGCGTCGCTTGTCGTCGTCCACTGCCCACCGCCCGCGCTGGCCGGTGAGCCTGCTGCGCGCCGCCTGCCTGGCGGCGCCCCTGTGGCTGGCCGCCTGCGCGACCACCAACACGCGCCTGGCGGCGGCCGAGCCGGCGCTGTTCGACGACGCCGACTTCGCCCCGTCGACCGAGCCGATCGACTCGGCCGACGTCTTCAAGGTGACGCCCGAGATGCAGGCGTACATCGACAACGAGATCATCCCGGTCTCGAAGGCGCGCGGCCTGCGCTCCGGGCTCACCGACGCGCTGTACACGCGCAGCAAGCTGCAGCTCGAGTACGAAGCCACCACCACGCGCAACGCCGCCGAGGCGTTCGCGGCGCGCCAGGGCAATTGCCTGTCGCTGGTGATCATGACGGGCGCGTTCGCCAAGGCGATGGGCCTGACCGTCACCTTCCAGCAGGTGAGCGTCGACGAGATGTGGAGCCACACCGGCGACATGTACTTCATGAGCGGCCACGTCAACCTGCAGCTGGAGCGGCACTTCGCCGACACCGTCGGCAAGATCGAGCGCTCCACCGAGTACACGATCGACTTCATGCCGCCGCCTTCGGCCGCCGGCCTGCACGTGCATCCGATCTCCGAGAACACCGTGCTCGCGATGTACATGAACAACCGCGCCGCCGAGGCCATGGTGGCCGGCGAGCTCGACAACGCCTACTGGCGGGCGCGCGAGGCGATGCGGCTCGACCCGGGGTTCCTCAGCTCGTACAACACGCTGGCGGTGATCTACCTGCGCCATCGCGACCCGGGCCGCGCCGCGGCGGTGCTCCAGGCCGCGCTGGCGCAGTCGCCGGACAACCCGCGCATGCTCACGAACTATGGACTGGCGCTGCGCGGCCTCAAGCGCAACGACGAGGCCGACGCGGTGCAGAAGCGCCTGGCCGCGCTCGAGCCCTACCCGCCGTTCTTCTTCTACAACCGGGGCCAGGCGGCCATGAGGTCGGGCGACCTCGCGACCGCGCGGGCCCTGTTCAAGCAGGAGCTGGAGCGCGCCCCCGACTATCACGAGTTCCACTACGCGCTGGCCATCGCCGACTTCGGCCTGGGCCGCATCGACGAGGCGCGCAGCGAGCTCGCCATCGCGCTCGAGAACGCCGTCAAGCGCACCGACCACGACCTCTACGCCGCCAAGCTCGACAAGCTGAAGGCGTATCGGCAGGTGACGCTGCCCACGTCGTCGACCGTGCAGTGATTCAGGCGTCCTCGCGGTCGCGCCCGAGCTCCAGGCGCACCGTCAGCGCATGGGCGCGGGCGTCGGACTGCGCGATCAGAAGGCGCTCGCGGATCTGCGCCGACTCCCGGTAGCTGTCGAGCGCGGCGCGCCAGTGCTGGCGCTCCTCGTTGAGCAGGCTGTTCTCCAGGTGCGCCTCGGCCAGCTCCTTGAGCAGTTGACCCTCGGCCAGCAGCTCGAGCGCGAGGCCGATGTGGGCCGACGCGGCGCGGTACTGGCCGGCGAGCCGCTCGAGGCGGCCCAGGCGCAGCTCGAGCGTGCCGCGGTCGGGGCCGGCCTTGGCGGCGTCGGCCGACTTCACGCCGATCTGCAGCACCACGCGCGCCTGTTCGTACTGGCCGAGCGCGATGTAGGCGTCGGCGATGTCCTCGCTGCCCTTGGCCACGGGATAGTGCTGGCCCGCCGCGACCAGGCGCTCGGCCTGCGACGCGAACGCCACGAACAGCTCGGTGAGCTCCGGCGTCTCGACGCCGTCGCACGCGGCCACCGCCAGGCCCAGCCGCTGCACCAGCAGGTTCATCCGCACCGCCGAATGCATGTACGCGTCCTCGAATTCGGACAGCAGGCCTTCGGCCACCCGCGAGTGCCGCACCGCCTGCTCCAGGTCGCCCAGCGCGTGGTACGTGCCGCCGCTGTTGACCCAGAACAGGCAGCGATCGCGCGGGCTCTGCACCAGCGGCAACTGGCCCTTGGCGCGTTCCAGCAGTTCGAGCGCGCCGGCGGCGTCGCCCGTGCGCGCGACGCCGGAGGCGAGCACGACGAGGCTGCGCAGCAGCCGCACGCCGGGCGCGAGCTTGCCCACGGCGCGGTAGCCGGCGATGACGGACTCCTTCGCGCGGCCCGCGTTCAGGTGGCTCAGCGCCAGCACGAAGTCGCACCAGGCGATGCTCTGCGCGTCGTCCGCCGGGCTCAGCGTGGCGCGCAAGGCGTGGCAGATCGCGATTGCCTCGTCGATGCGGCCGGAACGCGAACAGGTCTCCGCGCGATCGAGCTCCTCGTCGACGGTGGGCGGCGGGGTGGACGACGCCGGGCGCGCGCCCGCCTCCTGCCGGCGCGTCTTGCGCGGCTGCGGGCGCGCCCGCAGCGCGGTCGCCAGGTGGACCAGGTCGGGCGCGGCGCCGCCCTTGGGTGGAGGCGTCGGGTCGTCGGCGGAGTCGTCGTGCGTGGGCATCGCGGAGCGGGTCGGGAGTTGACGCCATCGTAGCCATGGCGGCGGCGTCGCGCGATGCGGACTGTCCGCAGGACCGCGGCGTTTCGCACGAAGAACGACGGTTGCGACGATACGAAGCGCGGGTCCGGGCAAACGCCGCGCGGCGCGCTTAGAATGGGCCGGACATGAAGCAACTCTCGACCATCTTCCGCACCGGGCATTGGCGCTGGTGAAGATCCCGGCCCGGGTCGTGCCGCCTCCGGCGTGCGCCCCGTTTGACCGAGTCGCGGGCCACCGCGGCTGACGAGAGACCCCGATCGACCGTTTCGCGCCGCGCGACGACCCGAGTCGGTCACAGCCCAGACACAGGAACGCTCATGCTTCTGATGATCGACAACTACGATTCCTTCACGTTCAACCTCGTGCAGTATTTCGGCGAGCTGGGGCAGGAGGTGCGGGTGGTGCGCAACGACGAGATCAGCGTGGAGGAGATCGGCGCGATGAAGCCCGACCACCTCGTGCTGTCGCCCGGGCCGTGCTCGCCCGCCGAAGCCGGCGTCTGCGTGGCGGCCATCCAGGCCTACATCGGCAAGCTGCCCATCCTGGGCGTGTGCCTGGGCCACCAGAGCATCGGCGCCGCGCTCGGCGGCCGCATCGTGCGCGCGCAGCGCCAGATGCACGGCAAGGCGAGCACGCTCACCACCGACGGCGAAGGCGTCTACACGGGCCTGCCGCGCGAATTCAGCGTGATCCGCTACCACTCGCTGGCGATCGAGCGCGAGACCTGCCCGGCCGAACTCCAGGTCACCTCGCGATCCGAGGACGGCGAGATCATGGGCGTGCGCCACCGCGAACTCGCGGCCACGCGCACCCCCCTCGAAGGCGTGCAGTTCCACCCGGAGTCCATCCTGTCGGAGCATGGCCACGCGATGCTGCGCAACTTCCTCAACCTGAGCAATCCGCAATGACCGGCATCGTCGATCTCCGCAGCGACACCGTCACGCGCCCCACGGCCGCGATGCGCGACGCGATGTTCGCCGCGCCGCTGGGCGACGACGTGTTCGGCGACGACCCGAGCGTCAACGCGCTGCAGGAGCGCATCGCGGCGCTGCTGGGCAAGGAGGCGGCGCTGTTCATGCCCACCGGCACGCAGAGCAACCTCGCGGCGCTGATGAGCCATTGCCAGCGCGGCGACGAATACCTCGTCGGCCAGATGGCGCACACCTACCGCTGGGAAGGCGGCGGCGCCGCGGTGCTGGGCAGCATCCAGCCGCAACCGATCGCGCACCAGGCCGACGGGTCGCTGGCGCTGGCCGACATCGAGGCGGCCATCAAGCCCGACGACCCGCACTTCGCGCGCACCCGCCTGCTGGGCCTCGAGAACACCTTCGGCGGGCAGCCGATGGCCATGGGCTATCTGCGCGACGCGACCGCGCTCGCGCGAAAGCACGGCTTGGCCACGCACCTCGACGGCGCGCGCGTGTTCAACGCCGCCGTCGTGCAGGCCGAGGCCAACGGCACCGATCCGTATGCCGAGGCACGCACCATCGCCGACCTGTTCGACAGCGTCTCCGTGTGCTTCAGCAAGGGCCTGGGCGCGCCGGTGGGCTCCGCGCTGGTCGGCTCGAAGGAGCTGATCGCGCGCGCGAAACGCGTGCGCAAGATGGCCGGCGGCGGCATGCGCCAGGCGGGCTTGCTGGCGGCCGCGGCCTCGCATGCGCTGGCCCACCACGTCGCGCGACTGGGCGAGGATCACGCGAACGCGCGGCGCCTCGCGGCCGGATTGGCCGGCATCGAGGGGCTGAGCTTCGCCCCGCCGGCCAGCAACATCCTGTTCGTCGACCTGGCGCCCGCGCTGGTGCGGGCGCGCACGGCGGCGAAGTGGGGCGGCGAGCACGACACGCTGGTCGACCAGCTGCGTTCGCGCGGCGTGCTGTGCACGGGCCTGTACAAGCTGCGCTTCGTCACCCACCTCGACGTCGACGCCGCCGGCGTGGACCACGCCATCGCCGAGATCCGCCGCGCCGTCGGTGCTTCCGCCTGAGCCCCAGAAAGCCATCATGCCGATATCCGACACCGAAGCGCTGACGCGCGTCATCGAACACCGCGAGATCTTCCACGACGAGATGCTCGCGCTGATGCGCCGCATCATGAGCGGCGAGATGTCGCCGGTCATGATCGCGGCGATCGCCATCGGCCTGCGCGTGAAGAAGGAGACGATCGGCGAGATCACCGCCGCCGCCACCGTGATGCGCGAGTTCGCGACGCCGGTGCCGGTGCTCGATCGAACGAACCTGGTCGACATCGTCGGCACCGGCGGCGACAGCTCGCACACGTTCAACATCTCCACGGCGTCGGTGTTCGTCGCCGCGGCCGCGGGGGCGCGCGTGGCCAAGCACGGCGGGCGCAGCGTGTCGTCCACCTCCGGCAGCGCCGACGTGATGGAGGCGCTGGGCGCCCACATCAACCTCGCGCCCGAGCTCGTCGCGACCTGCCTGCAGGAGACGGGCATCGGCTTCATGTTCGCGCCCAACCACCATGCGTCGATGAAGCATGCCGCGCCGGTCCGCAAGGAACTGGGCGTGCGCACGTTCTTCAACATCCTGGGCCCGCTCACCAACCCGGCCGGCGCGCCCAACCAGCTGATGGGCGTGTTCCACCCCGACCTGGTCGGCATCCAGGTGCGCGTGCTCCAGCGCCTGGGATCCGACCACGTGATGGTGGTCTACGGGCAGAACGGCATGGACGAGGTGTCGCTGTCGGGCGAGACGCTCGTGGGCGAGCTCAAGGACGGCGAGGTGCGCGAGTACGTCGTGCACCCCAGCGATTTCGGCCTGCCGGTGTACGACTCGCGCGTGCTGCGGGTGGCCAACCAGCAGGAGTCGGTGGCCTGCATCCGCCGCGCGCTGGCCAACGAGGACGGGCCGGTGCGCGACATCGTGCTGCTCAACGCCGGTGCCGCGCTCTACTGCGCCGGCGTGGCGGGCTCGGTGGCCGACGGCGTCCGGCGCGCGCGCGAGGCGGTGGCCTCGGGCGCGGCGCAGGCCAAGCTCGAGCAGTTCGTGGCCGTCACGCAGAAGTTGAAACCCAATGTCTGACATCCTGCAACGCATCGTCGAGGTCAAGCGCGAGGAGATCGCCGCCGCCCGCCCGAAACGCAGCGCCGGCGACCTGCAGGAGCTCGCGCGCGGGCAGTCCGCGCCGCGCGGCTTCGCCGCGGCGATGCGCGCCAAGGTGGCGCGCGGCGACGCCGCGGTCATCGCCGAGATCAAGAAGGCCAGTCCCAGCAAGGGCGTGCTGCGCGAGTCCTTCGAGCCGGCCGCGATCGCCGCCAGCTATGCGAAGCACGGCGCCGCCTGCCTGTCCGTGCTCACCGACGTGCAGTTCTTCCAGGGCCACGAGGCGTATCTGAAGGCCGCGCGCGCCGCCTGCGCGCTGCCGGTCATCCGCAAGGACTTCCTCATCGACCCGTACCAGGTCGTCGAGGCGCGCGCGATGGGCGCCGACTGCGTGCTGCTGATCGCCGCCTGCCTGGGCGACGGGCAGATGGCCGAGCTGGAGGCCGCCGCGTTCGAGCACGGCATGGACGTGCTGGTCGAGGTGCACGACGGCGTCGAGCTCGACCGCACACTGCGCCTGCGCACGCCGCTGCTGGGCATCAACAACCGCAACCTGCGCACCTTCGAGGTGACGCTGGACACGACGCTGGGCCTGATGGGCCGCGTGCCTGCCGATCGCCTGCTGGTCACCGAGTCCGGCATCCTCGGCCCCGGCGACGTGACGAAGATGCGGGCCGCCGACGTGCACGCGTTCCTGGTCGGCGAGGCGTTCATGCGCGCGCCCGATCCGGGCGTCGCGCTCGAGGCCTTGTTCGGCGCGCCCAAGCCGTGAGCGGCCAATCCGATCTTCCGTTCGGCGATGGTGCAGAACGGACCGGCGGCGTGCACCGCGCGGACGACCTGCCGGCGGCGTTCGCGAGCCTGCCGGCGGCCTGGCGTGCGGTGCTGCCCGGCTGGACGCCTGCGGCCGAGCAGGCGGTGACCGCGGCGGTCAAGGCCGTCTCGGGCGACCGCGAGATCGCGCCCCCGGATCCGTTCCGCGCGTTGCGCCTGCTGGCGCCCGACGAGGTGAAGGTCGTCGTGTTCGGCCAGGACCCCTATCCGCGCCCGGGCCATGCCACCGGATTGGCATTCTCGGCCGGCCATGGCAAGCCCGTGTCGCTGCGGCGCATCTTCGACATCCTCAAGGCCGACCGGCCGGGCTGGCAGCCTCCGGAGCGCTGGGTGCTCGACGGGTGGGCACGCCAGGGGGTGCTGATGCTCAACACCGTGCTGACGGTCGAGGTGGGTTCGGCTGGCGCGCACATGAACTGCGGTTGGCAATCGCTTACTTCCGATATTGTTCGCGTGCTTGCAGGCGGTGCGATGCCGCCCACCTTCCTGTTGTGGGGCAGGCCGGCCCAGGCGTTCTTCGATGCCGCCTGTCCCGCCGGCTCATCCGCGCGCGTGCTGCGCGCGCGTCACCCGTCGCAGGACTTCAAGCGCGAGTTCATGGCCGACGGCAGCCATTTCGCGGCCACGGCCGAGCACATCGACTGGTGGCGGTTGAGCTGAGTTGCACGACAGTGTCGTGACACCGCCGCCAGAGCTGACAGACCCCGGGGGTCTATTCAACTCCGATTCCAATGTGGTATAGTTGCGGGCTTCGCTCCTGGAGGGGTGGCCGAGTGGTTAAAGGCAGCAGACTGTAAATCTGCCCGCTAACGCGTACGCTGGTTCGAATCCAGCCTCCTCCACCAAGTGTGCGAAGACGGTCCCAGGCTCCAGGCGGGAGTAGTTCAATGGTAGAACCCTAGCCTTCCAAGCTAATGACGCGGGTTCGATTCCCGTCTCCCGCTCCAGTGCTGGGGAATGCCAGCTGAGACAGTAGCAGTACCGACAGGCAAGACATCGACCGATGTCGACAGGGGTTTGAATACAGGCATGCAG
>FTJN01001673.1_pt2 | contig 44153 bp, 35 predicted proteins | sample 1658361 | NCBI WGS metagenome assembly FTJN01 (sample SAMEA3914819, study PRJEB12502) | metagenome | biome: forest; material: soil | place: Canada | collected 2010-06-26 | depth 0.3 m
GGCCAGCACCTGCGCGCCGGCCCAGATGAAGGCCTGCACGGCGCCACAGGCCGCCGCCACGCGCAGCGCCTGCTCGACCGCCGCGCGCGCGGCCGCCGCGTCGTCGCGCGCGAGCGCGACCCGGGCGGCCAGCAGGCGCGCGCCGATCTCCGCCAGCCGGCGGCCGGTGCGCAACGCGCGTGCCACGGCGTCGTCGGCGATGCGTCCGGCCGCGGGCAGCTTGCCATGGGCGAGCGCGAGGTCGAAGCAGGCGCCGATCACCGCCTCCACGACGTCCACCGGCAAGGCCCCCGGTTCGCCGGCGATGCCCAGCACGTGTTCGAGACGCGAGCCGCGCGACAGCTCCTGGGCCTGCGCGAGCCGGTCCGTCGCGACGAGGATCTGCACCTCGTGTGCCGCGGCCAGGATGTCCAGGTGCGGCAGGTTGTCGTCGAACGCGATCTGGCGCGCGTTGGCCAGCATCTCGAGCGCGCGCGAGGCGTTGCCGCGCGCGAACTCGCACAACGGGTACCAGACGTAGATGCCGGCGTGGATCTCGAACAGCGTCATCGGCTTGACCGGCGCGATCGCCTCGAAGTGGCGGAAGGCCTCGTCGAGCGCGCCCTCCTCCAGGCACAGCCGGCCGAGCAGCGAGTGCACCATCTGGCCGTACGAGCCGTGCGTGAAGGTGAAGATGTCGAGTTCCTTGCGCGAGGCGCGCTGGAGCTCCCGCCGCGCCAGCGCCAGTTCGCCGCGGGCATGGGCGTTGCGCGCGTTGTAGATCCACGTCCACGGGATGTTGTACGAGTAGCGTCCCTGCTCGTGCAGCCGCTCGGCTTCCGCGGCACGCCGCTCGGCGCGGTCGAGCGGCCCGTAGCGCTGCAGCATCAGGATCTCGGTGGCGAGCGCCAGCACCAGGTAGCGCGAATCCTCGATGGCGTGCTCGCGCGCCTGCGTCACCGCCTGCGCGAGCATCTCCCACGGCTGGAAACGGAACGTGTGCTCGGCGTCGTTGACCGCCATCAGCACGCGCGCCAGCGCCACGTCCGACCGCGTCGCCTCGTCCAGGCCGTCGATCGCGTGCGCGGCCGCCAGGCCGGCCGTCATCCGGTCCAGGTCCAGGCGCGCCTCGAGGCCGTTCTCCTCGATCAGCAACTGGGCGATGCGCAGCAGGCGCAGGCGCGGCTGGCGTTGCACGATCGCGGGCGGCAGCAGCTGCAGCAAGGTACGCACGCGCCCGACACCCTGGTCGACCAGCAGGCGGATGCCGCCGGCGTCCGACAGGATGCGCGCCGCCAGTTCGAGCCGCCCGCCCAGCACCGCATGCGAGACGGCCTCGTGCAGCGCGCCACGGGCCGCGAAATGCTGCGCTGCCCGCGTGTGCAGCGTGGCGGCGCGGCCGCCCTCGTCCTCGCGTTCGAGCATGCTGCGAAGCAGGTCGCGCAGCAGCGGATGCAGGCTCGCCTCGAGCGGCTGCGTGTTGACCACGACGATCGGCTTCATGCGCTTGAGCCGCTCGATGTGGCTCGCGCTGTCGCCGCGGTCGCGCACCGCGTTGGCGGACGCGACGTCTATCGTCTCGAGCACCGCCACGTCGACCAGAAACTGCACGTCCTCGGGGCTCAGCGCCGAGAAGACCTGCGTGGCCAGGTAGTCGAACACCTCGTGCACCGGCAGGCCCGCCAGCCCCGCGCCGAGCACCGGATCGGCGCCGCCCGCGGCCATGCGAAGGCGCGCGAGCTGCAGGACGACCGGCCAACCCGAGGCGCGGGCGATGACCACGTCCATGGCCGCGTCGGGCAGCGTGGCGCGCAGCAGCTCGCGCGCCTCGTCGTCGGTGAAGCGCAGCGGATCGACGTCGATCAGGCGCAAGTGCCCTTCGACCTGCAGCGTGGTCAGCGGCAGGTCGGGCGCGACGCGGCTGCCGACCACGCACTGCGCGCCGCGCGGCAGCAGCACCGCGAGGTTGCCCAGCAAGGCGTCGACCGCGGCGCTGGAGGCCAGCTCGTAACGGTCGACGAACAGCGTGAGCGGCTGCGCGCACTCGGCGAGCGCGTGGCTCATCTCCACGACGCCCATGGTGGCGTCGACGCCGACGATGCCCGCCTCGATCCAGGCCTGGCACAGATCCTCCATGAACACGCCCGGCTCCCGATCCTGCAGGCCGCAGTTGAGCCACGCGACGCGGTGCCCCGCGCCCTGCGCCAGCCGTGCGGCGATCTGCGCCAGCACGGTGGTCTTGCCGAAGCCGGCCGGCGCCATGACGAGCGTCAGGCGCGCCGTGCCCGGCAACGCGTCGAGGATGCGCGCCGTCAACCGCTCGCGCGGGACGGCTTCTTCGAGGTGGACGACGGGCCGGAACTTCAGCTTGTCGATGGGGGCAGGCATGGGGGGGGACGAGACGCAAGAATCGCGCCGATCGAGCCACGCTCGATCGGCAGCTTGTACGTTGCGCATGGTACGCAAGTGGCCACCGCGCGGCACGGCCGACTTCAAGAACTCTCGCCAGGAAAACCCGCTCCTGCAGCCGATCATTCGATGCTGCCGCCCCATCTGCGCCGCCGGTCCGGGGAAGGCGCCGGCACTCACCGGTGCCGCCGGACGCGCCTTCCGGCCTGCAAGGCGAATCAGCGGTCGTCGATTTCCGCGAGAAACCCCAGCATCACCGGGACGTTCAACGGCATCACGACATGTCCCAGGGCGGTGCGCGCGTGACGGCCTCGTTCGCCGAGCACCTCGTTGAGCAACCTGGAGGCGCCGTCGAGCACCCGGGGGATGTCCATGAACTCGGCCACGCACCCCACGTGGCCATCGACGCGGACCACGCGGACGCGTTGCAGGTCGCCTTCGGCGGCCTGCCGCAACTGCGCCAGGCCGTTGAGGGCACACAGGCGTGCGGCGGCGATCGCCTGGTCGACGGTGACCTCGCGCCCGACCCTGCCCGTGAAGGCCAAGGATCGGTCTCGCCACGGCAACTGGAACGAGGTCGTCACCATCCGGCCGAGGCGCTGCCAGGGAAGGTAGGCGCCCACGGCCGCCGGCGGATCGGGCAGCGCCAGCCCCATGGCCAGCAAGACGTCCTCGGGCTTGCTCTCGCCGATCACGCGTGTCATCTCCTGGATCCCTTCGCTTGTTCGCCGCACATGAAATTCAGCCCCACGCGGCCACGTCGCGGGGATGGGCCGCCATCCAGCGCCGCGCGGCCGCGCGGGCATCGAGTCGCTCCCGGCTGACGAGGAAGTCCAACTCGGTGGCGGCGGCGTTGCCGAGCGTCATCCGGGTCAGGCGAGAGAGCACGGACGGGGGCAGCAGCGCCGCGGAGTCCCGCCGCAGGAGCAAGGTGGCGGCGTCCTTTCCCCGCAGCAGGCCTTCCGGATCCGCAAGGGCCCGGATGCGATGCGTCCTGTGCAGGTACTGCGGACGCCACAGCGGGACGACGACCCATCGCCGCTCGGCCACGGCGCGTTCGAACGCACGCACGCAATCGTCGAGGGACCCGTTGCGGAACTCGTATCCCAGCTCGTCGAGCTGGTAGCGCACGACGATCTCGCGCGAGAAGCGGCTGATGCCCGCTCCCGGGCCGATGCCCTGTATGAGTCTGGTCATGCGCTGCGCCACCGCGGGCCTGGCCAGATCCTGCAGCGAGGCGACCTCGTCTTCCGGCACGTAGTCCGGAACGCCCCAGATCGCATGGGGCTCGTACAGCACGCCCAACTCGATCACGTCGTCCCTGCAGGGAGCGACATAGGCGCCATGGCTGCCGGGCATCCAGGCGGAGGCGACCATGTCGATCCTGCCCGTGCCGAGAGACTCGAAGATCCGCTCGTGAACGTCCTCGACGACGGAATGATCGACGCCGCCCTGGGCCAGGAGCTCGCGCACCACGCCTGCCGTGGCCACATGGAAGGACAAGTCGATCTGGCCAAGCACCAGTGGACGTTCGCCCAGTCGTCGAACCGGGCGCGTGCTCGCAGCCGAGGTCGCGCCCAGCCCTTCGGCATCGGAGGTCCAGGAAGCGGCCTCGCTGGAATCGAAGATGCATTCGATGCGCACGCCGTCGGGGTCGATCAGGAACAACTGGTGCTGCTGCAACGCCGGTACCGTGCGGCGTTCATACCCGACCCTCATGTCGCCGAGCCGGCGCTCGAACGCGGGCAGGTCGACGCAGCGGAAGCTGATGTGATCGATGCAGCCGGAACCCTCGCTGGCCGGTCGCGATCCGAGATAGCGCGCGAGCGCGGCGTCGCCCGGGTCGAGGGCCGCCAGGTGCACCAAGGGCTGGTCGCGCGCGTAGAGCCACACGCCGGAAAACGCGAACGCAGGGCGCGGCCCGGGAGTCAGGCCGATGACCTGTGCGTAGAACGCCTGCGTCTCGGCCAATCGCGAGGTGCGCAGCGTGAAGTGGTCCAGGTGTTGAACTTGCAAGATGTCCTCCAGCGCGCCGCGGAGCGACGCACGAGAGGCACTCTACGAAGTGCGCGGGCGATCCGTCAGCCGTCGAGTTTCGAATGGATCAACTTCGAGGGAAAACCTGGGGCCTGGCGCTCGAGGCCTGGCTTGCATTGATCTCGCGCGCGAGCTCGTCGGCCACCTGGCGCACCGCGGCCACGAGGCCCTTCTGCCGGCAGATGCTTCCCGGGAGCCGCGCGGCGATCGCGGAGATCCCCAGCGAGGCGACCGGGTATCCCGAGCGATCGAGCACGGGGGCGGCGATGCAGCTGATCTGCGGGTTGTTTTCGGCGTCGTCGCAGGCCAGGCGTTCATGCACCACGTTTCGCAACTCCATGCGCAGCATCTCCGGTGATCCGATGGTCGAGGGCGTGAGTTCGCGAAAGACGATGCGATCGACCAGCTTGCGCTGCTCCACCGGCGGAAGGAACGCGAGGATGGCCTTGCCGACGGCCGAGCAGTAGAGCGGATCCCAGTCCCCCGGCGTCTGCCTGACCGACTCGGCGCTTTCGGAAGGCATCACTTCGACCAGCACGACACGGTCGTCCCGCAGCATGGCCAGGTGGGAGGTCTGCAAGGTCATCCCGGTCAGGCGGCGCAGGTGCGGCCTGGCCGCATCGACGACGGCGTTGGCCGCCTTGAGCTGGCTGGACCACATCGCGAGCCTGGCGCCGGCGCCAAAGGTCTTGTCGCGCGGGTCGCGATCGACCAGTCCGTGCTTCTGGAGAGTCGCCATGAACCGCGACGCCGAGCTCTTGTCGATGCCGATCGCGTTCGCGACGTCCTGCAGGCGCAGCGGGCGTTCCGCGGTCGCCACCAGTTCGAGGATGGAGAGCCCTTTGTCGAAAGAGCCTATGAGTTGCCGGGACCGTTCCAGGGGAGCGGCCGCAGCGGCGGGAAAGCAGGCGCCAGGCATTCCACCATCATAGGCAAGGGCCCGCGGGCGATCTTCAAGAAACCATTGAAGATCATGTCGTGCCGCGCTACTCGATCGCCGGACGGATGGCAGGCACAGTGTTCCGATTCCGCGACTCCACACGACCAACCCGGCATGAACCGAACCACCCAACTCATCCTCATCCTCGCATCGCTGATCCCGGCGGCCGGATCGGCACGCGCCGCAGACTTCGAGCTGACCAGCAAGACGCTCGCGCCAGGCGCGAAGATCGGCGCGGAACACTACTGGAACAACTTCGGTTGCAGCGGCGGCAACGTGATGCCCGACCTCGCATGGCGGAACGCCCCGGCCGGAACCCGGAGCTTCGCGGTGACGTTCTACGACAAGGATGCGCCGACGGGAAGTGGATTCTGGCACTGGGTCCTCTACGACATCCCGGCCGCCGCCACCGGTCTGCCGGGGGGCGTCAACGGCGGCGCACTCCCCGCGGGCGCGGTCGAAGGCAACACGGACCTGGGCAAGCCCGGGTTCGCCGGGCCGTGTCCGCCGGTCGGGCGCCAGCACCACTATGTGTATTCCGTGCATGCGCTGAAGGTCGACAAGCTGCCCGTGGAGCGCGCGTTCGGCCCGGCGCTCGTGGGCTTCTTCCTATGGCAAAACACCCTCGGCAAGGCGACGCTGGACGTCATGGCGGGACCGCGGCAGTAGGCCCTGCATTCGACGGCCCCGGCACGCCCACGAACCGGGTCGGGATCCGTCGGGCCACTGCGAGCCGATCGAACGACGCCGAGGTGGGATCCTCACGGCTTCGATCGGCGGCGATCTTTCGGTGCCGACCTTCGGGAGACACACATGAACGCACCCCACTTCCAGCCGCGCTTCCTTCCGGCGGCCGATTTCACCGACAGCGATCCGCAGGAGACCGCCGAATGGCGGGACGCCCTGACCTCGCTCCTTCACGCAGCGGGTCCGCAGCGCGTGCGCGAGATCATGGACATGCTGGTCCGCGTCGCGCGCGACCCCTCGGTGGGCTGGCAGCCCGCGCAAGGAACGCCGTACGTCAACACCATTCCGGCGGCCGGCCAGCCTGCATTCCCCGGCGACCTGGCGATGGAGGAGCGGCTCGCTTCGCTGATGCGCTGGAACGCCCTGGCGATGGTGGTGCGGGCGAACCAGGCGTACGGCGAACTGGGAGGCCACATCGCGAGCTATGCCAGCGCAGCCGATCTGTTCGAGGTGGGCTTCAATCATTTCTTTCGCGGCGGCGACGCGGGCGACCTGGTCTTCTACCAGCCGCACAGCGCCCCCGGGGTCTATGCGCGCGCCTTCCTCGAAGGTCGCCTCGACGAGCAGGACCTCGCTCACTACCGCCAGGAGATCGCCGCCCGGCGACGCGGCGCCCGCGGTCTCTCGAGCTATCCGCACCCCTGGCTGATGCCGGAGTTCTGGCAGTTCCCGACGGGATCGATGGGCATCGGGCCCATCAGCTCGATCTATCAGGCCCGCTTCATGCGCTACCTCCAGCACCGCGGGCTCAACGACACCTCCGGCCGAACCGTCTGGGGCGTATTCGGCGACGGGGAGATGGACGAGCCGGAGAGCATGAGCGCCTTGACGCTGGCAGCGCGCGAGAAGCTCGACAACCTGGTCTGGGTGGTCAACTGCAACCTGCAGCGCCTCGACGGCCCGGTACGCGGGAACGGCCGCATCATCGACGAGCTCGAGGCGCTGTTCGCCGGCGCCGGCTGGCGCGTCATCAAGCTGGTGTGGGGCTCGGACTGGGACGGCCTGTTCGCGCGCGATACCGCGGGCGCGCTCGCGAAGGCCTTCGCGAACACGGTGGACGGCCAGTTGCAGACCTTCGCCGCCAAGGATGGCCGCTACAACCGCGAGCACTTCTTCGGCCAGAACCCCACCCTCGCCGCGTTGGCGCAAGGACTCACGGATGAACAGGTCGATCGCCTCAAGCGCGGCGGCCACGACCTGGTGAAGATCTTCGCCGCCTATGACGCCGCCCTGGCCACCCGCGGGCAGCCGACGGTGATCCTGGCGCAGACCAAGAAGGGCTACGGCATGGGCGAGGCGGGCCAGGGCCGAATGACCACGCACCAGCAGAAGAAGCTCGAGCGGGAAGACCTGATCGCCTTCCGCAACCGGTTCGATCTCCCGCTGTCGGACGAGCAGGCCGCCTCCCTCGCGTTCCACAAGCCGGCCGACGACAGTCCCGAGATGCGCTACCTGCACGCTCGCCGCGCGGCCTTGGGCGGCTTCTCGCCGCTGCGTCGCGACGGCGCGGCGCACGTCGCGGTGCCGCAGGTGACGGGCTACGCCGAGTTCGCGCTGCGTGCCGACGGCAAGGAGATGAGCACGACGATGGCCCTCGTGCGCATGCTCACGACGCTCCTGAAGGACAAGCAGCTCGGCCCGCGCATCGTGCCCATCGTCGCGGACGAGGCGCGCACCTTCGGCATGGCCAACCTCTTCAAGCAGGTCGGCATCTACTCGTTCAACGGACAGGCCTACGAGCCCGAGGACATCGGGTCGGTGCTGAGCTATCGCGAGGCCACCGACGGGCAGATCCTGGAAGAAGGGATCAGCGAGGCCGGCGCCATCAGCAGTTGGACCGCGGCGGCCACCAGCTATTCGGTGCACGGCCAGGCGATGCTCCCCTTCTACATCTACTACTCGATGTTCGGCTTCCAACGCATCGGCGACCTGATCTGGGCGGCGGCGGACCAGCGCTCCCGCGGCTTCCTCCTGGGAGCCACCGCGGGCCGAACCACGCTGGGAGGAGAAGGCCTGCAGCACCAGGACGGCTCCAGCCTCCTCCAGGCGAGCACGGTGCCGAACTGTCGCGCCTACGACCCCTGCTTCGCCGGCGAGCTCGCGGTGATCCTCGACCACGGCATGCGCCAGATGATGGAGCGTCAGGAGGACGTCTTCTACTACGTCACGCTGATGAACGAGAACTACCCCCAGCCCTCGCTGCCCCGCGACGCCGAAGGCGATGTCATTCGCGGGATGTATCGACTCTCGACGCACGCGCCCGCCGGGGCGATCGACACGGTCCGGCTCGTGGGCTCCGGCGCGATCCTGCGCGAGGTGATCGCCGCGGCGGAGCTGCTCGGATCGGACTGGAACATCGCCGCCGAGGTGTGGAGCGCCACCAGCTTCAGCGAGCTGGCGAGGGAGGCTCGCGAGGTCGAGCGATTCAACCGCCTGCATCCGACCGAGCCGGCGCGCTGGAGTCACGTTCAACGTTGCCTGGCCGGCGGCGCCCCGGTGGTCGCCGCCACCGACTATGTCCGCGCGTGGCCGCAGTTGATCGCACCGTACGTGGTCGCGCCCTTCACCGCACTGGGCACCGACGGCTTCGGCCGCAGCGATACGCGGGCCAACCTGCGTCGCTTCTTCGAGGTCGACCGTCATCACGTGGTGCTGGCGGCGCTGACGGCGTTGCGCGCTCTGGGCCAGGTCGACGGCGCCACGTGCGCCGAGGCGATCAGGCGCTACGGCCTCTCGCCGGAGGCGCTGCCGTCGTGGGCAAGTTGAACGGACGCGTCCGGCCTGCAGGAGGATTCGAATCCGCTACATCTGGGCAAATCGTTCCGCCAGGTGATCCACCATCGCGCGCACGCGGGCCGGCACGTGGCGGCCGCTCGGCATCACCGCGCTGATCGGCACCGGTTCGCCCTCGTACTCCCCAAGCAGGCGCACCAGCCTGCCCGCTCGAAGATCGGCGGCGACGTCGACGTTGGCCTTGTAGGCCACGCCGTCGCCCCTGACCGCCCACTGGCGAACCAGCAGCGAATCCCCGCACAGGATGGGTTTGACGGTGACGGTCTCCGGCGTTCCTGCCGGCGAAAGAAAACCCCATTGGATCTTGGGTTGGTCGCGTGCCAGCCACGCGAGGCAACGGTGGTCGGCGAGATCGGCCGGGCAGCGCAGCGGAGGCGATCGTTCGAGATACTTGGGGGAGGCCACGAGCCAGCGGTGCGCCCGCACCAGGACGCGGCTGATCATGGACGAGTCGCTCAATTCACCATAGCGGATGGCGATGTCGACGGCTTCGCGCGGCAGGTCGTGCACGCGATCGCCCACCCGCAAGGTCACGAGCAGGCGCGGATGCATCTTCGCGTAGTCGCCGATCCAGTCGGCCAGGAACTGGGCGCTCATGTCCGTCGGGGCGGCGATGCCGATGCGCCCCTCCACCTCGCGCACGTCCTTGCGAAGAAGGCTCTGGCCTCGCGACCACACCGCGGCCATCGCGTCGCAGGTCTGCCTGAAGCGCTCGCCCTCGGGCGTCAGGCGCAGCGACCTCGTCGTGCGCTCGACGAGGCGCACGCCGAGTTCTTCCTCGATCCGCTTGAGTCGCGAACTCACCGCGGCGGGCGTCTGGTCGAGGTGACGGGCAGCCTCGCTCAGCGACTGCGCATGCGCGACGCGGAGGAACAGGCTGATGTCATCGAGATGCATGGTCAATTATGCCGACCCCGGTCGCGACGGGGCCGGCCGGACGACGTCACGAGCCCGGGTTTCCCGCTGCCCTGGGACGGAAGCGGTAGATCCGGTACGGCGGCGCGTTGTTCGCCTGGCCGGACGGGGTCGCGCTGCCCTGGAACGCCGCGGTCTGGATCAGCTGCGCCGCGCCGGTGTACATGAAGCCGTCGGAGATGTAGGTCACGCCGTCCGGCCAGATCAGGTTCGGGTCCGAAACGTACTCGCGATATTCCCGAGTGTCCGGCGCGATGATGCCGATCGCATGCCGCCCGATCGCGGTCAGGTACAGGTTGCCGTCGGCATCGATGGTCAACCCGCCGTTGTAGGGCTTGTTGGCATAGAACTCGATCCTGGCGGACAGCTGTGCATCGCCGAGGCTCGTGTCCAGCAGGTCGCTCATGCGGACCCGGTACAGCTCGTATCCGCTGAGCGGGCCGAAGTAGAACCACTCCTGGTTCTTGTCCAGGGTGATGCCGTCGACGCCGACCCGCAGGCCCCAGGACGCCGCCGGCAACCCGGCCTGAGCCACCCAGCGGATGGGATCGGCGTTCGGCGTCACGTGCGGATCTCCCTGCAGCAATCGGCGGCTGACGCCCGTCGCGATGTCGGTGACGACCAGCGCCGCCATGTTGCCGATGCCGTTCGAGTCTTCACCGATGGCCTCGTCCGCGTCGACCAGCACGCCGTGCTTCAGGTCGATCGCGAAGTCGTTGTGCTGGGACTGCGCGACGGTGACGGCGTCGAGGTCGATGATCTTGTACAGCTTGTTCGACTTCGTGTCCCAGCCCACGTACTTCGCGTGCATCGCGGCGGGCCGGGGATGCACCGGATCCGCCCGGTCGGTCGACTTGGCCGAATCGAGGATCCACAGGATGCCGTTCGCATCCGCGTGGAACCCGAGCACCCAGTCGATGCAGAAGTCGTAGCGGCCGTCGACAGGCGCCAGGAAGCTGCCGTCCGCATTCCTGCAGCTCTGCAACAGGCCCGAACCCGGCGGCGGGTAGGGCGTGCTGGACTTCCGGTCCGCGCCGAGCGTGGCGACCTGCACGCTGGTGGGCGTCAGGTAGAACGGGTGATAGCCGATGATCAGTTGTCCGTTCTGCGTCTGCGTGATCGCCGCGACGCCTGATTGCGTCAGCTCCGCGTAGACCTCGAGGGTCTCCTGGCCGCCCGGGTCGTCGCCAGATCCCCCGCACGCACCGAGCGGGGCGGCCAATGCCGCGGTCACCGCGGCCACGGCCGCGATTCCGAGAAGGTGTCTCTTGCGCATCGTTGTCTCCGTACTCGTTGTTGATGGGAAATGCGACCGGCCTTCGCGAGGAAATAGTGGCCCGCCACACCCGACATCACAACGGCGTCGCCGCCGAAACTGCTATCGCAAATCGTTGAAAGAGGCCGCCCGGGCCCCCCCGAAGCGCCATCGGCCGCCGTCCCGGGACCGACGCTCGCGAGGACTGTCGCGCCCGCTTTCAAAGGATTCCCGAAGATGTTTCCAGGCCGGCAGGCTTGCTCGTCGACCCGGCGCCGACCACGATCGCGCCGGCAGGATTCATCCAGAACAACGGAGACAGACATGAACAAATCATTCGCCTGGCGGCTGACGGCCGGCGTGGCACTGCTCGCCGGCGCGACCGGCGCGCTCGCGGCCGACCCGATCAAGATCGCCGTCTCCGGTCCGTTCACCGGTGGATCGTCGTCCATGGGCGTCAGCATGCGCGACGGCGTTCGCCTCGCGATCGACGAGATCAACAAGGGCGGCGGCGTGCTCGGACGTCCGATCGTCGCGATCGAGCGCGACGACGAAGCGAAGAACGAGCGCGGCGTGCAGATCGCGCAGGAGATGATCAGCAAGGAGAAGGTCGTCGCCGCGGTCGGATTCGTCAATACCGGCGTCGCCCTCGCGTCCCAGCGCTTCTACCAGGAGGCGAAGATTCCGGTGATGAACAACGTGGCGACCGGATCGGTCATCACGCACCAGTTCGACGGCGAGCCCGAGAACTACGTCTTTCGCAACGCGGCCAACGACGGCATCCAGGCGCCGATGATCGTCGACGAGGCGGTCGCACGCCGCGGGTTCCGCAAGGTCGCGATCCTGGCGGATTCGACCAACTACGGCCAGCTGGGTCGAGAAGGCCTCGAGAAGGCGCTGAAGGCCAAGGGAATCGTTCCGGTGGCGGTCGAGAAGTTCAACATCAAGGACGTCGACATGACGGCCCAGCTCCTGAAGGCACGGGAGGCCGGTGCCGTGACGGTGCTGACGTACGGCATCGGCCCCGAGCTGGCCCAGATCGCCAACGGCATGACCAAGATCGGCTGGAAGGTGCCGATGATCGGCAGCTGGAGCCTGTCGATGGGCAGCTTCATCGACAACGCCGGGCCAAACGGCGACGGCGCGCGCATGCCGCAGACCTTCATCCAGGAGCCGACGAATCCCAAGCGCCAGGCGTTCATCATCAGCTACCTGAAGACCTTCAACCCGAAGGGCGCGCGCATGGATTCCCCGGTCTCCGCCGCGCAAGGCTACGACTCCGTCTATCTGCTCGCGGCGGCGATCCGGCAGGCCGGCTCCGCGGACGGGCCGAAGATCCGGGCCGCGCTCGAAGATCTCAAGGCACCGGTCGAAGGCGTGGTGACGAACTACAGCAAGCCGTTCTCCAAGGCCGACCACGAGGCGATCAGCGCGAACATCGCGGTGTTCGGCGAGGTCAAGGGCGGCCGCGTCGTCTACGCCTATGCGGAGGATCAGCGCAAGGCGTCGGTCGTGCAGGTCAAGAAGTAGTCCAGCCGACGCCTCTTCGAGGAGAATGGCCCGGTAGTCCGTCGCGCCTCGGGAACATCGATTGCCGGACCGTCGGCCCCGCCCTCGCCTTCGGACGCCCGCTTGGATCCGCAACCGAAAGACCTCGTCGTCGCGCGGCCCGAAGGCCTGTACTGCCCGCCGGGCGACTTCTTCATCGACCCGTGGCAGCCGGTCGCGCATGCGCTCGTCACGCACGCGCACGGCGACCACCTGCGCATGGGCCATGGCCGCTACCTGACGGCGGAGGCCGGCCGCCACGTCGTCACGGCGCGCGTCGGCCCGGTCGACCTGCAGACGCTGTCCTACGGCGAGGCCCTCACGCACAACGGCGTGACGATCTCGTTCCATCCGGCCGGCCACGTGCTCGGTTCGGCGCAGATCCGCCTCGAGCACGGCGGCCAGGTCTGGGTCGTCTCCGGCGACTACAAGACCGGCCCCGACGCGACCTGCGCGCCGTTCGAGCCGGTGCGCTGCGACGTGTTCGTCACCGAGTCCACGTTCGGCCTGCCCGTGTTCCGCTGGGCGCCGCAGCAGGACGTCTTCGGCGGCATCAACGACTGGTGGCGACAAAATGCCGCGGCCGGACGCGCGTCCATCGTCTACGCGTACTCGTTCGGCAAGGCGCAACGGGTGCTGTCCGGCCTCGATCCGGAGGCGGGCCCCATCGTCGTGCACGGCGCGGTCGCGACGATGGACGCGGCCTACCGGCAATCGGGCGTCGCGTTGCCGCCCACGCGAAGCGTGCTCGAGACGTCCGCCGAGGATCTGCGACGCTGTCTCGTCGTCGCGCCGCCGTCGGCGCAGGGCAGCGCGTGGACGAAGCGCTTCGGCGACCACAGCGACGCGTTCGCGTCGGGCTGGATGCTGTTGCGCGGCGCGCGGCGCCGGCGCAACGTCGACCGCGGCTTCATCCTGTCCGACCACGCCGACTGGCCGGGCCTGCTCGAGGCGATCGCCGCGACGGGCGCGCCGCGGATCATCGTCACGCATGGCTACGTCGATCCCCTCGTGCGCTACCTGCGCGAGTCGGGCCTGGAGTCCGGCTCCTTCAAGACCGAATACGGCGACGACGAGGACGTGAAGGAGGCCGGCGAACCCGCGCAGGCCGAAGCGACATGAAGGAGTTCGCCGCCCTGTTCTCCGCGCTGGACTCCACCACGTCGACGAAGAACAAGACCGACGCGCTGCTCACGTACTTCCAGCGCGCGCAACCCGCCGACGCGGCCTGGGCGCTGTACTTTCTTGCGGGTGGCAAGCCGCGCCAGACGGTGCCCACCGCGCTGCTGCGCACCGCCGCGCGCGAGATGGCCGGCATCCCCGAGTGGCTGTTCGACGAGAGCTACGACGTCGTCGGCGACCTCGCCGAGACCATCGCCCACGTGCTGCCGCCGGCGCGCGCGACCCTCGAGCTGCCGCTGCACGTGTGGATCGAGGAACGCCTGCTCGCGTTGCGCGGCCAGGCGCCCGAGGCGATCTCGGCCGCGCTCCAGGGCTACTGGGCCGAGCTCGACACGCCCAGCCGCTTCCTGCTCACGAAGCTGATCGGCGGAAGCTTTCGCGTGGGGGTCGCGCGCAACCTCGTGCTGCGCGCGCTCGCGCAGGCCACCGGCCTCGACGCGAAATTGCTGGCGCAGCGCCTCATGGGCTACACCGACAAGCACCACGCGCCGGATGCCGCCCGCTACGCGCAGCTGGTCGATCCGCAGCACCAGCCGCAGGCCGACTCGGGCCAGCCGTACCCGTTCTTTCTCGCGCACGCGCTGCAGGCGCCGGTGGAGTCGCTCGGCGAGCGCGCCGACTGGCAGGTCGAATGGAAGTGGGACGGCATCCGCGCGCAGCTCATCCGCCGCGGCGCGGCGTCGTGGCTGTGGTCGCGCGGCGAGGACCTGCTCAATGGCCGCTTCCCCGAGCTCGACGCCCTGCACGCGCTGCTGCCGGACCCCACGGTGCTCGACGGCGAGATCGTGGTCTGGCGCGAGGGCCGCGTTCAGCCGTTCGCGGACCTGCAGAAGCGCATCGGCCGCAAGACCGTGACGAAGAAGATCCTCGCCGAGCTGCCGGTCGCGTTCCTCGCGTACGACCTGCTGGAGGCCGACGGCGACGACATCCGCGCCTGGCCGCAATGGCAGCGCCGCGAGCGCCTCGAGGCCGTCGTCGCCGAGGCCGCGCGCGGTGCGTCCGGCGCGCTGCAGATCTCGCCCCTGGTCGATGCGCCCGACTGGGTCGCGTTGACCGCGCTGCGCACCGAGTCGCGGGCGCGCGGCGTCGAGGGCTTCATGCTCAAGCAGCGCGAGGGCCGCTACGGCGCGGGACGGACCAAGGACGTCGGCACCTGGTGGAAATGGAAGATCGACCCGTACAGCGTCGACGCGGTGCTGATCTACGCGCAGAGCGGCCACGGCCGCCGCGCCAACCTCTACACGGACTACACCTTCGCGGTGTGGGACGGCGAGGCCGGCGACGCGGCCAGGCCGCGCCGGCTGGTGCCGTTCGCGAAGGCCTATTCCGGGCTCACCGACGACGAGATGCGCCAGGTCGACCAGCGCATCCGCCAGACCACGACCGAGAAGTTCGGCCCGGTGCGCAGCGTCACGCCGACGCTGGTGGTCGAACTCGGGTTCGAGGGCATCCAGGCGTCGCCGCGCCACAAGTCCGGCATCGCCGTGCGCTTCCCGCGCATGCTGCGGCTGCGTTGGGACAAGCCGGTCGACGAGGCCGATTCGCTGGGAACGCTGCAGGCCTTCATCGCGGCGTCGGCCGCGCTGAGACACCCGGACTGACGCTCGCGCCATGCCGATGAAGCCCGTCTCCGGCGCCGCCGCCACGCGCTGGCTCGCCGAGCGCGGCTGGAAGGCGTTCGCCTTCCAGCGCGAGGTCTGGCGCGCGATGGCCCAGGGCCGCAGCGGCCTGCTGCACGCCAACACCGGCACCGGCAAGACGCTGGCCGCGTGGCTCGGGGCCTTGCAGGCCTTGCGGGTGCCCGCGCCGGCACCGGCACGCGCGCGCGCGAAGGCGCCGGCCGCGCCGCCCTTGTCGGTGCTGTGGCTGACCCCGATGCGCGCCCTGGCCGCGGACACCACGCGCGCGTTGCGCGAGCCGATGGAAACGCTGGTGCCGACCTGGACGATCGGCCTGCGCAGCGGCGACACGACGTCGGCGGAGCGCAGTGCGCAGGACAAGCGGTTGCCGACTGTGCTGGTGACGACACCGGAGAGCCTTACGCTGCAGCTCGCGCGCGCCGATGCGCCGGACACGCTCGCGCACGTGCAACTGGTGATCGTGGACGAGTGGCACGAGCTGCTGGGCAACAAGCGCGGCGTGCAGGTGCAGCTCGCGCTGGCGCGCCTGCGCCAGCGCAATCCGCAGCTGATGTGCTGGGCTCTGTCGGCCACGCTGGGCAATCTCGAGGAGGCGCTCGCGACGCTCGTGGGCGTCCCCGAGCCCGCGCGCGGCACGCCCGCGCCCGCCCTCGTGCGCGGGGACGTCGCCAAGACCATCGTCATCGACACGCTGCTGCCCGAACGCGCCGAGCGCTTTTCCTGGGGTGGCCACATGGGCCTGCGCATGCTGCCGCAGGTGGTGCGCGCCATCGAGGAGAGCGGCACGACGCTGGTCTTCACGAACACGCGCTCGCAGGCGGAGCGCTGGTACCAGGCGCTGCTGGACACGCGGCCCGACTGGGCCGGCGTGATCGCGCTGCATCACGGCTCGCTGGCGCGCGAGGTGCGCGAGTGGGTGGAGCTCGGCCTCAAGTCGGGCACGCTGCGCGCCGTGGTGTGCACGTCCAGCCTCGACCTGGGCGTCGATTTCCTGCCGGTGGACCGCGTGCTGCAGATCGGATCGGCGAAAGGCATCGCCCGCCTTCTGCAACGCGCCGGCCGCTCCGGCCATGCGCCGGGCCGGCCGTCGCGCGTGACGCTGGTGCCCACGCACAGCCTCGAACTGGTGGAGGCGGCCGCGGCGCGCCACGCGGCGCAGGCCGGCCAGGTGGAAGCGCGGCATTCGCCGCACGAGCCATTGGACGTGCTCGTGCAGCACCTGGTCACCATCGCGCTGGGCGGCGGCTTCGTGCCGGAGGCCTTGTTGGCCGAGGTGCGCACGACGACGGCCTACCGCGCTTTGAGCGACGCGAGCTGGCAGTGGTGCCTGGACTTCGTGCGCCAGGGCGGCCCGTCGCTGGCCACCTATCCGGACTTCCAGCGCGCCGCGCCCGACGAGGCGGGCGTCTGGCGCGTGCCCGACGCCCGCCTCGCGCGCCGCCATCGCCTCAACATCGGCACCATCGTCAGCGACGCCAGCATCAACGTCCAATACGTCACGGGCGGGCCGCTGGGCAGCGTCGAGGAAAGCTTCGTCGCGCGCATGAAGCCGGGCGACTGCTTCCTGTTCGGCGGCCGCCTGCTCGAACTGGTGCGCATCCACCAGATGACCGCATACGTGAAGAAGGCGCCTGCCGGCAGCGGCGCCGTCCCGCGCTGGAACGGCGGACGCATGCCTTTGTCGAACACGCTGGCCGACGCGGTGTTGCGCGAGCTCGACGCCGCCGACAACGGCCGCTTCGACAGTCCGGAGATGCAGTGCGTGCGGCCGCTGCTGGACATCCAGCGCACCTGGTCGGCGCTGCCTACGCCCGGCACGCTGGTCGCCGAGACCTGGAAGAGCCGGGAGGGCTGGCACCTGTTCCTGTACCCGTTCGCCGGCCGCCAGGTGCATTTGGGCCTCGCCAGCCTGCTGGCCTGGCGCGCCGCGCAACCGGACCAGGCGACGTTCTCGATCGCGATCAACGACTACGGCCTCGAGCTGCTCAGCGCGCGCGCGATCGCATGGGCCGAGCGCCTGCCGCGGTTGCTCGCCGTGCCCGAACAGCCCGGCGTGCTGCTCGGCGAGGTGCTGGCCAGCCTCAATGCGACCGAGCTGTCGCGCCGGCGCTTTCGCGAGATCGCGCGCATCGCGGGCTTGATCTTCCAGTCCCATCCCGGCGAGCGGCAATCGAACCGGCAGCTGCAGGCCTCCGCCGGGCTCTACTTCGACGTGTTCCGCAAGTACGACCCCGGCAACCGCTTGCTGGCGCAAGCCGAGAGCGAGCTGCTGAGCCAGGAGCTGGACGTGGCGCAACTGGCCGCGGCGTTGCACCGCATGCAGGGCCAGCGGCTCGCCGCGATCACGCTGGCGCGGCCGTCGCCGCTGGCGTTCCCGTTGATGGTGGAACGCTTCCGCGAGAAGCTGAGCAACGAATCGCTGTCGGATCGGATCGCGCGCATGGTGGCCGAGCTCGAAGGCCGCGCGGGCGGCAGCGCGGTGGGCACGGCCGGCGAGGACGCCCAGGCCGTGTTCGCGCGCCCTGCGATGCAGGACACGGCCGCCGGCGCGATCGCGCTCGATCGTGAGATCCCCATGCCGTCGCGCCGGCCGCCGCGCGCCCGGCGCCGCAACGGATCGAGCGCATGACGGCGCCCGCGCATTCGCAGTCGATCGAGGTCGGCGGCCAGCGCCTCGCGCTGCTGCCCGAACGCGCGGCCTGGCATGCCGGCTCGCGCACCTTGTTCATCGCCGACCTGCACCTGGGCAAGTCCGCGAGCTTTCGCGCCCGCGGCCTGCCCGTGCCGGCCGGCACGACGCGGGACAACCTGGAGCGGCTCGGTGCACTGGTGGACGCACATGGCGCGACGCGCATCGTGTTCCTGGGGGACCTTCTGCATTCACGCCACGCGCAACAGGATTCGGTGGTCGAGCCGGTGCACGCCTGGCGCGAAGCCCATGCGGCGTTGCAATGCGTGCTGGTGCGCGGCAACCACGATTCACACGCGGGCGATCCGCCGATGTCGCTGCGTTTCGAGGTCGTCGACGAACCATGGCCCGTCCCCGGCGCCGCAGGCCTGACCGCCTGCCATCACCCTCAGCGCGTCCCTGACGGCACGGTGATGGCAGGCCACTGGCATCCTGCCGTCACGCTGCGCGGCCCCGGTCGCGACTACCTGCGCATGCCCTGTTTTTGCCGGGTCGACCGGACGCTGATCCTGCCCGCGTTCGGCGCGTTCACCGGCAGCAGCCCGAACAAGCCGCCCCCCGGATCCGTCTGCTATCCGGTCGGCGGAGGACGCGTCCTTCCGGGCTTCCGGATCGACTAGGCCCGTCGAACCCGCGGGGCCCGTGGAGGCCGCGGAACCCGTCATCCTGCGCGCAGTCGCAGGATCCACGTTGGCGAATGACGCTGCCTCCGGAGTGGATCCTGCGACTGCGCGCAGGATGACGGGAGTCTGCCCTGCCGTGCGACGCCTAGCGTGCCGCACGCAGGTAGGCTGCGGTGCGGCTGCCGGGCTCACGCGCCACCTCCTCCGGCGTCCCGCACACCACGATGCGTCCACCCTCCTCACCCGCGCCCGGCCCCATGTCGATCACCCAGTCGCTCGCCGCGACCAGCCGCATCTCGTGCTCGACGACCACGACGGTGTTGCCCGCGTCGACCAGGCCCTGCAGCTGCACCATCAGGCGGTCGACGTCCGCCGGATGCAGGCCGGTGCTGGGTTCGTCGAGCACGTACAGCGTGTCGCCGCGCTGCGGACGCTGGAGTTCGGTGGCGAGCTTGATGCGCTGGGCCTCGCCGCCCGACAGCTCGGTGGCGGGCTGGCCGAGCCGCAGGTAGCCGAGCCCGATGTCGCGCAACAGGCCCAACGGCTTGCGGACGGCGGGCTCGCCGGCGAAGAAGTCCCATGCGGCGTCCACCGTCATCGCCAGCACGTCGGCGATGTGGCGATCGTTCCAGGTGATCTTGAGCGTGTCCTCGTTGTAGCGCGCGCCGTGGCAGGCCGGGCACGGCGCATAGACGCTGGGCATGAACAGCAGCTCCACGCTGACGAAGCCCTCGCCCTCGCAGGTCTCGCAACGGCCCTTGGCGACGTTGAACGAGAACCGGCCGGCGTCGTAGCGGCGCCGACGCGCGGCGGGCGTGGCCGCATAGAGCTTGCGCACCGCGTCGAACAGGCCCGTGTAGGTGGCCAGGTTGGAACGCGGCGTGCGGCCGATCGGCTTCTGGTCGACGCGCACCAGGCGCCGGATCGCGTCCGCCCCGGCATGCAGGCGGCCGCGCGTGGGCAGCACGACCTCCGGCGCCGCTTCTTCGGACTCGTCGTCCGCCACTTCGGGCTCTCGACCCAGGTGCGCGCAGACGAGCTCGACCAGCGCCTGGCTGACGAGGCTGGACTTGCCGGAGCCCGAGACGCCGGTGACGGCAGTGAACAGGCCGAGCGGAAAGCGCGCATCGAGGCCGTGGAGGTTGTTGCGCGTGAGGCCGCGCAGTTCGAGCCAGCGCGTCGGGACCCGCGGCGGCTTCGCGCGCGGCGCGGCCGCGCCGAACAGGTAGCGCGCCGTGCGCGACGCGGTGACGTCGCGCAGCCCGGCCGGTGGTCCGCTGTACAGCACCTCGCCGCCCTTCTCGCCCGCGTCGGGGCCCACGTCCACCAGCCAGTCGGCGCGCCGCATCACCTCGAGGTCGTGCTCGACGATGAACAGCGAATTGCCCTGCGCCTTCAGCTGCGCCAGCGCGTCGAGCAAGGCCTCGCCGTCGGCCGGATGCAGGCCGGCCGTGGGCTCGTCCAGCACGTAGATCACGCCGAACAGATTGGAGCGGATCTGCGTGGCCAGGCGCAGCCGCTGCAGCTCGCCGGGCGACAGCGTGGGCGTACTGCGTTCCATCGCCAGGTAGCCCAGGCCGAGCGCCTGCAGGGTGGCGATGCGCGAGCACAGGTCCTGTGCGATCCGCTGCGCGGCGATGCGCTTCTCCTCGGAGAGGTTGGGGGTGCGCCGCACGTCGGGCGCGGCGGCATGGGCCGAGCCGCCGGCGGCGACGCGGCGCGCGGTGTCCGCGCGGGCCTGCGCGCGCGTCGGCGCGGGGACGTCACGCGCGGGCGCGTCGTCGAAGCGGCCCGTCGCGGCCGGCTCCAGCAGCGCGGCGACGCGATCGAGCGACATCTGTCCCAGCGTGCCGATGTCGGCGCCGGCGAACGTCACCGACAACGCCTCGCGCTTGAGCCGCTTGCCGTCGCACACGGGGCACAGGCCGCCGATCATGTAGCGCGACACGCGCTTCTTCATCAGCGCGCTCTGCGTGGTGGCGAACGTGTGCAGCACGTACTTGCGCGCGCCCATGAACGTGCCCTGGTAGCTCGGCTCCATCTTCGACTTCAGCGCCGCCCGGGTCTCGGCGGGCGTGAAGCCGGCGTAGACCGGCACGGTGGGCTGCTCGTCGGTGAACAGGATCCAGTCGCGATCCTTCTTGGGCAGGTCACGCCAGGGCCGATCCACGTCGTAGCCCAGCGTGACGAGGATGTCGCGCAGGTTCTGGCCATGCCAGGCCGGCGGCCAGGACGCGATCGCCCGCTCGCGGATCGACAGCGACGGGTCGGGCACCATCGTGTGTTCGATCACCTCGAAGACCCGGCCGAGGCCATGGCAGTTCGGGCAGGCCCCCTGCGCCGTGTTCGGCGAGAAATCCTCCGCGTAGAGCATGGGCTGGCGCGGCGGATAGGTGCCGGCACGCGAGTACAGCATGCGCACGAGGCTCGACAGCTGCGACACGCTGCCCACCGACGACCGCGCCCCCGGCGTGCCGCGCGCCTGCTGAAGCGCGACGGCCGGCGGCAGGCCGGAGATCTCGTCGACGTCGGGCACGCCGACCTGGTCGATGAGCCGGCGCGCGTAGGGCGCGACGGACTCGAAGTAGCGCCGCTGCGCCTCCGCGTAGATCGTGCCGAAGGCGAGCGACGACTTGCCCGAGCCGGAAACGCCGGTGAACACGACCAGCGCGTCGCGCGGGATCGCGACGTCCACGTCCTTGAGGTTGTGCTCGCGCGCGCCGCGCACGCGCACGAAGCCGTCGCGGGCGGCGACAGTGGCCTGGGGCGGGTCGCGCGTCGTCATGGCCGGCAGTGGGCAAGGCGCGTACCCCGCCGCACGGCTGCTCCGTTGAACCACTCTTGCGGCCGCGGCCGCCGCGGCCCTACAGTCGCCGCATTCCCGGCTGCACGTCCTCACCATGCCCAGTTCCAAGGCCACGCCCGGCGCGCGCGACCCGCGCGTCGACGACTACATCGCCAAGGCCGCTCCGTTCGCACGCGAGCCCATGGAGCATGTCCGCGCGGCCATGCACGCGGCGCTGCCGGACGTGACCGAGGCGATCAAGTGGAGCCATCCGTTCTACCTGTTGGACGGCCGGCCGTTTGCCAGCATGGCCGCCTTCAAGGCGCATTGCAGCCTCGGCTTCTGGAAGGGCGGCCGGCCGGTGGCGGAGGCCGCCGCGGGGGAACGCGACAAGGCGATGGGCCAGTTCGGCCGCATCGAGTCCCTGGCCGACCTGCCCAAGGCGGCGCCGCTGCGCAAGCTGATCGTCGAGGCGCGCGCGGCCTGGCTGGCCGACAAGGAGGAGAAGGCGAGCGCGCCGCCGGCGCCCAAGCCCACGCGCGAGGCGCCGACGGTGCCGGACGATCTCGCCGCCGCCCTGCGCGCCCGCCCTGGCGCCCGCAAGACGTTCGACGCCTTCACGCCCAGCCAGCAGCGCGAGTACGTGGAGTGGATCGTCGAGGCCAAGCGCGCGGCCACGCGAGAGTCGCGCATCGCGCAGGCCGTCGAATGGATCGCCGAGGGCAAGACGCGGAACTGGAAGTACCAGAACTGCTGAAATTATTTTTCGGCGGGTGCATCCGGGCGGCCCGACGCGCGCATCCAAGGGATATCGACAACCCGCCGCTTGCGGCTTCAGCCGGAACACTGCCATGGATCCCTTGAGTCAACTCTTCCAGCCCGGACTGCTGATTCCCGTCTGCGCCATCCTGATGCCGCTGGGCATCGCCGCAGTCGCGCTCAACTACGCCTTCAAGTACCAGGAGCGCAAGCACAAGACCGTGGTCGACCTGCTCGAGAAGGGCCTGCCGGTGCCGCGCGAGCTGCTGCGCTCGCCGCAGCGGGCCGGCTCGCCGCTGATGCGCGCGCTGACGCTGGTGGGGATCGGCGTGGGCACCAGCGCGTTTCTCGGCGCGATGTTCCATCTCGACCACGGGCTGTGGGCCGCCGGCCTGATCCCGCTGGCGATCGGTGTCGCGCAGCTGATCGCGCTGAAGCTGGAGCCGCAACGGCCGGAGCCGGTGGAGCCGTCCGCCATCGACCTGCAGTGACGCGTCGGCGTGACGCGCGGATCCATGGTGTTCGACGAGTCTGAACGCGTCGAGGCGGAGATCGCCGGCTGGCTCGCACGCGCGCGCCAGGGCGACCGCCACGCGTTCGCGCGTCTCGTGCGCGCGCACCAGTCGCGCGTGCGCCTGCAGTTGCGCCGCCTGACGCACGGCGACGCCGCGCTGGCCGACGATCTCGCCCAGGAGACCTTCGTGCAGGCCTGGCTGCACCTGAACGACTTCCGCGGCGACGCGCGCCTGGCCACCTGGCTGCATCGCATCGCCCTCACCCGCTTCCTGCAGCACGTGCGCCGGCCGCAACTGCCGCTGGAGTGGCGCGACCCGGAGGCCGCGGCGGTCGGCGAACCGGCGCACGACCCGCGCGGCGTCGAAGGGCTGGAGCGTGACGTCGAGCGCGCGCTGGAGACCCTCAGCGAGATCCAGCGCCTCGCCGTCGTGCATTGCTTCCACCTCGACCTGTCGCATGCCGAGGCCGCGCAGGTGCTCGGCTTGCCGCTGGGAACGCTGAAGTCCCATCTCGATCGTGCCAAGACCCGGCTGCGCGCGCTGCTGGGCGCCTGGAATCCGGAGGCCTCGCTATGAACACATCCGATCTCGACGACGACGCGCTGGACGGCCTGCTGCGCGCCGACGCGCCGGAGCAACTGGTCGACGACGGCTTCGTCGCGCGCACGATGGCGGCCGTCGACCACGCCGCGCGTGGCGCGACGGTTCGACGCCGGGCAACCCCGGTCGCACCGATCGCGATCGCGCGGGCGCTGGCCGCCGAGCAACGGCACCACGACGCCCAGGCGCGGATGTGGCGCTGGGCGATCGCCGGCGTCGTCGCCGGCTTTGTCCTGATGGTCGTCGCGGTGCTGCTCTCGCCGGCCGACGGCACGATCGTGGTGCCGCCGGCGCAGCAGTGGTCCGCGCTGTGCATGCTGCTGGCCGCGGGCGCGATCTGGGTCGCGTGGCGGGAGCTGCGTTCCTAGGAACCTGTGCGGCCGGAGCTGGCTCTGCCGTGCGGACCCCTAAGGTCGTGCCGCAGCGACCGGCGCCGGCAGCGGCCCTGCCGCCGGCGTCACCGAGCGGATGAACGCCGCCGCGTCGTCCAGGACCGGCGCGAACGCCGTCAACGGCCAGGCCAGCGAGCCCACCAGCGTGGCGTGGTTCACGTGTTCGTAGATCTTCAGGGTCACGGCGGCGCCGCGCGCCTTCAGGGCGTCGGCCAGCGGGATGCTGTTCCTGTCCGGATGCACCACCGTGTCGTGCGCCGCCGCGCCGAGGAACACGGGCAGCGGGCGGGACAGGTCGCCGACGTGGTGGATCGGCTGCGTGTCGGGCGACGTGCCGGGCCAGTCGAACACCTTCTTCACGCCCTCGTCGACGATGGGCAGGAAGTCGTACGGACCGGCCAGCCCGGCCCAGCCGGCGAGTTCGGCCGGGGCGTGCCCCACGGCGCGCAGCCAGCGCGGATCGAGTACGAGCATCGCCACGTTGTAGGCGCCGGCGCTGTGGCCCGCCAGGAACACGCGGCGCGGGTCGGCGCCGAGCTCGTGGGCGTGCTCGAGTCCGTAGCCCACGGCCAGCGCGCAGTCCGCCAGGAAGCCGGGGTAGCGCACCTGCGGGTACAGCCGATAGTCGACGACCATCACCGTGAAGCCCTGCGCCGCGAGCGCCTCGCCGGCGAAGCGGTAGTCCTGGCGGCGGCCCGTGTCCCAGGAGCCGCCGTAGAAGAAGATCACCAGCGGCGAGCCGCTCGCCTTGTCGGCCTCGGACAGCGAATTGCCCGGCACGTAGACGTCGAAGCGCTGGCGCTCCAGCGGGCCGTAGGCGACGCCGGACGGCCCCTGGTGGCCGCGCAGCGTGGCGACGGCGTTGAGCAGCCCCAGGCCGGAACCCGCGCTCGCCGAGCCGACGACGGCGAGCAGCGCGGCGCCCGCGGCCCAGCGGCGCAGGCCGCGCGGACGGGCGGGTCGGGAGGCGAGGGAGCGAAAGGGTTCGGTCATGGGCGGCGGAGCGGTCGCCGCACGGACACGCGGCGCATGAGGCAGGTACGCGCCAGGCACCCGGATGGATGCACGGCATCCGCCCCCATGGCGGGCGGCGGGCCCGCCGCGCCCCGCCTACCTGGCCGGCGGCGTCTCGATCGGCTTGACGTCGCCGCAGTCGCTCGAGATGAACTTGCTGGAGATGTCGGACGTCATGTGCGTCGTCGTGCTCTTGGTCACCATGGCCGCGGTGCTGGTGGCGGTGTAGGCGTTGTCGCTGATGCGCGTGAACGAGCCGTGGCCGCTGACGTCGCTGCGCGCCGACTTGCAGACGAAGTCGAACTGCGTGGTGTCGCCCGAGTGGACCACGTTGGTGCGCGTGCAGCGGCCGTCGTTGTCGGGCGTCATCTCGCGCGCGGCCTGCTCCTTGGTGATGCACACGCGGATCGAGTTGGGCGCGCCGCCCGGCGCCATGCCGGGGATCAGCTTTTCCATCTGCGCCCGCTGCTCCGGCGACATCGCGGCCATCCGGGCCTTCATCTGCTCCATCGCCGGGTTGTCCGACTTCATGGTGATCGTGTTCTCCCACAGGCCGGGCTTGATGTGGCCCTGGGCGTGGGCGGCGGTGGCGCCCAGCAGCGCGACGATGCCGGCGGCGAGGAGATTCTGGCGTGCGTTCATGGGGAATTCCCTCCGGGAGTCGTGGACGACAAGGCGCGGATTCTGCGCCGTGCCGCGGCGGGCGCAAACCCCCGGATCGGGGGGAGAAAACCCCTGATTGCGCCGGCGCTCAATCCATCCGTCGCGCCGCGCCGATCGCCTTGGTGCCCGGCACCGGACTGCGCTGGGCGCTCGCCTGCACGCCGGGGTTGGTCATCTGCTCGTTGAGCCAGCGCTGCAGGTCGTTCCACATCGCCGCCAGTTCGGCCGGCGGCACGCCGCGCGCGTTCTTCAGCTCGAGCGTCATCACCGGCACGTTCTTGACCAGGCCGCCGTAATTGCCCAGCGAGCCCGGGTACACGCCCACCGGATCGAGCTGCAGGCTGCCCAGGCGGCGCGGCGCGGGCGGCGGGCCGTCGAAGTCGAGCAGGCCGTAGGGCGCGTGCACCGAGACGATCAGGTCGGGGTGGAACTGGTCGATCTGCTCCAGCAGCCAGCGCGATTCCGGCTCCGACAGCGCCTGGGCGCCAGGAAAGCGGCGCGGGTCCTTGCGGGTGTGCTTGATCCAGTAGGGTTGCGCGTCGCGCGCCCAGTCGGCCGTGGGGAAATTCCGGTTCAGGTCGACGCCGTGGGCGTTCACGCGGGTGGACGGGGCGTGCAGCAGGCCGTCGGGATTGAGCAACGGCACGAAGCGCCAGGCGACGTCGGCGATCGTCGGCTTGGCCGTCTTCGACGGATGCGGCATCGCCGACGCCTGCACGCCGTGCGAGCGCGCGATCCAGTCGAAGGCGAGCGTCACCGAGGCGAGCTCGTCGCCGTGGATGCCGCCCAGCAGCAGGACCCTGAACTTCGGCGTGCCGCCGGCGGGCACCACGTCGTGCATCCACAGCGGCACGCCGCGCACCGAGCGGCCGGCGCCGGGCAGCAGGCCCGAGGCGCGGCAGCCCGACGCGTCGACGCCAGGCACCGCGGGCGCGAGGCGGGCACACCACTGGGCCAGGTCGGTGGTGGTGGGCGGGGCCGACGCGGCCGCGGGCGTCGGCGCGGCCGATGCGCCGGCAGCGGCAGCGACCGGCTTCGCGGGCCGCACCGGCTTGCCATGGACGTTGGCGAGCGCCGGGGCGAAGGCCAGTACCAGCGCCGCCACGGCGGCGCCGCCCCCGGCCAGTCGCCGCGCGTGCGCGGAAGAGGCGGCCGCCTCGAGGTCGGGCCGGCCGCGAAATGCATTGATCACGTTGGATTTCACCCTTTCGACCCGCCAGTGTAGGCAGTGGCGCCGCGACGGACTCGCGCCGGCACGTCCGACGCGCCGGCGTCACGCGTTTCATCCACAATGAACGCATGATCGAACCGCTGCTCGTTCCCCGTGAATCCTTCGACGATCCCGATGCCGCGGTCGAGCGCGTGCGCCAGATCTACCAGGCGGGCGTCGACCACCTGCGCAAGCACCTGCACGACTTCGTCGCGGGACGCGTGCCCGCGTCGCACGTGCGCGCGTGCTACCCGAGCGTGCGCGTGCACACCGACACCGTGGCGCGCGCGGACTCGGTCTCGAGCTTCGGCTTCGTCGCCGGTCCCGGCACCTTCGAGACGACGCTGACGCGCCCCGAGCTGTTCGCCGAGTACTACCGCGAACAGTTCCGGCTGCTGCACCAGCACCACGGCGTGAAGGTGGAGGTGGGCGTCAGCCGCGAGCCGATGCCGCTGCACTTCAGCTTCGCCGAACACGACCACGTCGAAGGCACGCTCAGCGCGGCGCAGCGCCTGCAGCTGCGCGACCTGTTCGACCTGCCCAACCTGGCGGCGATGGACGACGGCATCGCCAACGGCACGCACGAAACCGGGCCCACCGATCCGCTGCCGCTGGCGCTGTTCACCGCCCCGCGCGTCGACTACTCGCTGCACCGGCTGCGCCACTACACCGGCACCGCGCCCGATCACTTCCAGAACTTCGTGCTGTTCACGAACTACCAGTTCTACATCGACGAATTCATCGCGCTGGGCCACCGCGAGATGGCCAAGGCGGACTCGGTCTACGACGCCTTCGTCGAGCCGGGCAACGTCGTGACTCCGCGCACCGGCCTCGCGCCGCCGGCGGGTCCGGCCGGCAGCCCGCCGGCACGCCTGCCGCAGATGCCCGCGTACCACCTGCGCCGCACCGACAACAGCGGCATCACGATGGTCAACATCGGCGTCGGCCCGTCCAACGCGAAGAACATCAGCGACCACATCGCGGTGCTGCGCCCGCACGCCTGGATCATGCTGGGCCACTGCGCCGGCCTGCGCACGACGCAGCAGCTCGGCGACTACGTGCTCGCGCACGGCTACGTCCGCGAGGATCACGTGCTCGACGAGGAGCTGCCGCTGTGGGTGCCGATCCCGCCGCTCGCGGAAGTGCAGGTCGCCATCGAGCAGGCCGTGGCCGACATCACGCAGTTGGCCGGCACCGACCTGAAGCGCGTGATGCGCACCGGCACCGTCGCCTCCACCGACAACCGCAACTGGGAGCTGCTGCCGCATCCGGGCCCGGAGCGCCGCTTCAGCCAGAGCCGCGCGATCGCGCTCGACATGGAGTCGGCCACGATCGCCGCCAACGGCTTCCGGTTCCGCGTCCCGTACGGCACCTTGCTGTGCGTGTCCGACAAGCCCCTGCACGGCGAGATCAAGCTGCCGGGCATGGCCAACCACTTCTACCGCGAGCGCGTGGAGCAGCACCTGCGCATCGGCATTCGCGCGCTCGAACTGTTGCGCGGATCGGGCGACAAGTTGCACAGCCGCAAGCTGCGCGGGTTCGCTGAAGTCGCGTTCCAGTGAGGTAGGCCGGTCATTCCGCGCGAAGTCGCGGAATCCACCCCTGCGAAAAGGCGTCATCGCCAGCGTGGATCCTGCGACTTCGCGCAGGATGACGGAGCCCGGGCGAAGCGCCGTCCCAGAATCCAATTGCGCGGAAGCACCGAGCGGCGTAGGCTGGCGGTTCCTGCCATCCGGCCGTGTCGCGGTTCGGGTCGCCGCGGTGCCGTCTGGCGTCTCGGCCCGTGGAGACACGCGCCATGACGATCTTCGAATCAACCGATATTGCGGCGATCCGCAACGTGGCACTGGTGGGCGCCTCGGCCACCGGCAAGACCACACTCACCGAGGCCTTGCTGCTGCGCGCCGGCGCGCTCAAGACCGCCGGCTGCGTCGAACGCGGCTCGACCGTCAGCGACCACGACCCGCTCGAGAAGCGCGTCCAGCATTCGCTCAACACCGCCGTCGTCAATTGCGTCCACGACGACGTCCGCATCCAGCTCCTCGACACCCCTGGCGCCCTCGAATTCGTCGGGCAGTCGCTGCCCGCGCTGGAGGCCGTCGAGACCGCCGCCATCGTCATCAGCGCCGCCTCCGGCGTCGACTCGACCGCGCAGCGCATGATGGCCCACGCGGCCGAACGCAAGCTCGACCGCATGATCATCGTCAACCGCATCGACGTGCCCGGCGCCGACTGCGCCGCCGTGCTGGCGCAGATCCGCGAGGTGTTCGGCCGCGAGTGCCTGCCGCTGAACCTGCCGGCGGGGCGCGGCACGCGCGTCGTCGACTGCTTCTTCAACCGCGAAGGCGAGACCGATTTCTCTTCGCCCGAGGCCGCGCACCAGGCGCTCGTCGAGCAGGTGGTGGAGGTGGACGGCGAGTTCGTCGACCGCTACCTGAACCAGGGCGACGTCGAGGCCACCGAGCTGCACGCCCCGCTCGAGCAGGCGCTGCGCGAAGGCCACCTGATCCCGGTGTGCTTCGTGTCCGCGAAGTCCGGCGCGGGCGTGGCCGAGCTGCTGGACATCATCACCAAGCTGCTGCCCAACCCGACCGAGGGCAATCCGCCCGACTTCCTCGACGGCACCGGCGCGGACGCGAAGCTCGTGCACGCGACGCCGGATGCGGCCAAGCACGTGCTGGCCCACGTGTTCAAGATCACCGTCGACCCCTACGTCGGCAAGATGGGCGTGCTGCGCGTGCACCAGGGCACGATCACGCGGGACAGCCAGCTGTTCGTCGGCGACGCGCGCAAGTGCTTCAAGGTCGGCCATCTGTTCCGGCTGCAGGGCGGCGAGCATGTGGAGATCTCGCGCGCTCTCCCGGGCGACATCTGCGCCATCGCCAAGATCGACGCGCTGCACTTCGACGCGGTCCTGCACGACGCGGCCGAGGACAGCCACATCCACCTGAAGCCGCTCGCGTTCCCGGTGCCGGTGCACGGCATCGCGATCGAGCCCAAGCGCCACGGCGACGAGCAGCGGCTGTGGGACCTCGTCCAGCGTTCGGTCGACGAAGACCCGTGCCTGCGCATCGAGCAGGTCGCCGCGACGCACGAGACCGTCGTCAACGGGCTCGGCGAACTGCACCTGCGCATGCTGCTGGAGCGCCTGCGCGACGTGCACAAGTTCGAGGTCGAGACGCGGCCGCCGCGCACGGCCTACCGGGAGACGATCACCGCCAAGGCCGAGGGCCATCACCGCCACAAGAAGCAGACCGGCGGCGCGGGCCAGTTCGGCGAGGTGTTCCTGCGCGTGGAGCCGCTGCCGCGCGGCGCCGGATTCGAGTTCGTCGACATCGTCAAGGGCGGCGCGATCCCCGGCAGCTTCATGCAGGCGGTGGAGAAAGGCGTGCGCGAGGCGCTGGCCGCCGGCGTGATCGCCGGCTACGCGGTGGAGGACATCCGCGTGACGGTGCACGACGGCAAGAGCCACAGCGTGGACAGCAAGGACATCGCGTTCGCCACCGCGGCCCGCAAGGCCACGTGGGTGGCCGTCATGGAGGCGCGGCCGATCGTGCTGGAGCCCATCGTCGACGTCGAGATCCTCGCGCCCGCGAGCGCGATGGGCGACATCACCGGCGATCTCGCCTCACGCCGCGGCCAGGTCAACGGCACCGAGGCGCAGCTGGGCGGCGCGATGATCGTGCGCGGCCAGGCGCCGGCCGCGGAACTGATCGCCTACGCGACGCGGCTCAACGCGATGACCAGCGGCGAAGGCCATTACACGATCGCGTTCTCGCACTACGAGCCCGCGCCGATGAGCGTGCAGAACGCGCTGCGCAAGGACCACAAGCCGGTCGAAGTCGATTGAGGGGATCGCGGCGCGCGCGCGCCCCGGGTTCTCGATCAATCCTCGTCGCCGCCCGGCTCGTCGTCGTCGTCGCCGGGCTTGGCCCAGTGCGACAGCGTCTTCTCGAGCGACCCCGCCGACTTCACGAAGGCGTCGGTCGACACGGTCCGGGCCACGCGCACGCCGGGCAGCGAGATCGTGCCGAGGTACAGGTCGCCGACCAGCGGCTCCTGTCCCACCGAGCGCCCGACCAGCAGCAGGCAGCCGCCGACCGCGACGGCGCCCGCGATCGCGATGGCGAACGCGCGGCGGCGCGGCGGCAGCAGCAGGCCCATGTGGCGCCACAGCATCATCGCGATCGCGCCGACGAACACGAGGCGCCCGAACTTCTCGACGACGGGCAGCGACAGCGCGAACGCGATCTGCGCCGTCGCCGCCTCGGTCAGCAAGCCCAGCAGCAGCCAGGTCAGCGCCACGCGCAGGTGCGCCCAGAACGCGAAGCGGTGCTGGAACAGCATCGAGCCGATGGCCCACGCGGCGCACCACAGCACCAGCAGCGCGGGCTTGCCCAGGTAGCTCATCGCCAGCGTCGAACCGGGCGAGCCGGGGACGGTGGTCAGCCATTGCACGAAGCCCTCCCACACGGCCGCCAGCGCGATCAGCGCGGCCAGCTGGATCGCATGGCGGCGCTCGACCTTGTGGAAGTCGATGAAATGCTGCTCGGGCGCGAGGACGTCGCCGGCGAGGCGCACGCGCAGCGTCGTCGCGCCCAGCACCAGCAGGCCGGACGGCGGCACCAGCGCCGTGGACCCCGGCGCGATGGCCGAGGCGCCGAGACGCACGCCGTTGACGGTGGCGGCGGGGACCACGTGCAGTCCGTCCTCGCGCCAGTCCAGCGTCGCGTGGAGCGCGGCGACGTGCGGATCGTCCAGCACGAGGTCGCAGTCGATCGCGCGGCCGATGCGCACCGGCCACTGGGCGACGCGCAGGATCTGGCGCGGGTGACCGTCGCGGTCCAGTGCCTCGATCAGGGCGAGCGTTTCCATGCGAATCCCTGCAGGTAGTGGCTGGCGAGCAGCATGGCGTTCTGGAAGCTGACGCCGCGGGCGTCGAAGCGGCCCTGCACGCCCTCGGTCTTCGCGTCGACGGACTGCGACAGCACGGCGACGTCGTAGAGGCCCGGCAGGTGGCGGTAGGCCCGCATGCACAGCACGGTCCGCATCGGCAGGCCGGCGTTCTCGACGAAGTCCTCCTGGCACTTCGGCGCCGTCAGGTCGTGGGTGCGGCGCCCCATGCCTTCGTTGCGGAAGCTCTGGCCGGCCTCCTGCGCGAAGCGCAGCGCGCCGAGCTTCTTGCCGTCGTAGACCTCGTGGCGCACCGCCATGTCGCCGGTGCGCAGCGATTCGTTGATGAAGATCGCCGTGTCCATCTGGCAATCGGAGCGCTCGAACGACAGGCCCTTCGATTCCGCCGGATTCGACGAGCCCCAGCAGCGCATGAAGTCCTCCTGGGGCACCGGCACGCTGTAGTGCGCATGCTTGGTCTCGCGCCATGGCAACGCGACGAAGCGCGTCGTGAGTTCCTGCTGGTGCACGAGCAGCTGGCGCGCCATCTCGGCCTCCACCGGCCCGGTGATCGGCTTGGCGTGCGCGCCGCGTGCGATCAGCGCCTGCGCGAACTGGGCCGGCACGAGAAAGCTGATCTGCTGGCCGTCGCGCCGCGTCGCCACGTTCACGCCCACGATGTGGCCGCGGTCGTCGAGCACCGGCCCGCCGCTCATGCCGGGGTTGAGCGAGCCGGAAAACAGGATCTGCGGCAGGAAGCTGCGCTCGACCATGCCGTTGTACGTGCCCTCGACCACGGCGAAGCCGACGTCCAGCGGATTGCCCAGCGAGAAGATGCGCTCGCCCTGGTTCAGCGGCGTCGATGCCGGCCGGAACTCGAACATGCCGCGACTGGCGAGGGCCGCCGGCGGCTGGGCCATGCGCACCAGCGCCAGGTCGTGCACGACGTCGAAGGCGATGAGCTGCAGCGCGCCCTTGACGCCGTCGACCGTCTGGAAGTTGAGGCGATAGCGCTGCGGCTCCAGCGCCACCTGGCTGACCACGTGGTAGTTGGTCAGGATCAGGCCGTCCGGTCCCACCAGCGACCCCGAGCCCACGCTGGCCTGGCTGTCCTGGTCGCGCAGCAGCGTGCGCACCTGCAGCAGGCGCGGGCGGCCGAAGTCGTAGATGCGGCGTGCCGAGGCGGACAGGTTGCCGCTGTCTTCGGCGTCGCTGTCCTGCTGCGCGGCGGAGGCCGCGGCGGCGGCGTCCCGGCTCTTGGCGAGCGGCGATGCCGGCGCGGCGGGCAGGTGCGCGCCGGGCGGCGTGGCGTGGGCGCACGGGAGGCCTGCCGCGACCGCGAGCAGCACGGCGAGAAGGCGTCCGGTGCGATGCCGGAGCAGTCTGTTCAAGAGCATCGACCCATCGTACCCGAGCCCCCGCGGGTGTTCATGGCGGCGTGGTCGAGGGAGGCCTCGAACCTGAAGTCGGACCGTGAGGGACACGAGCCTTTATCATTGCGCTCCATGCACGCTCCCCGAGACGTGGCCTCTATCCGCCTGGACAACGCGCTCGCGCTGTTCGACGAATTCGTCCGCAACACCATCAAGCACCCCGACGCCGCGACGCTGCGGGGCCTGGAACGCCGTTTTGCCGAACGGCTGCAGATCCAGCCGAGCTACTGGAGCCAGATCAAGAGCCGGTCGCGCCTGATCGGCGAACGCCTCGCGCGGCAGTTCGAGCAGTGCTGCCAGAAGCCGGCCGGCTGGATGGACGCCGAGCACGCCGCCGGCCTGCCCGGCGCGGTCGCCGCGCCGCCGCCGCCCTCCGACAGCCCGCTGCCGCAGGACGACGACGAGCGCTTCATCACGGGCCTCGTGCTCACCTACTACCGCCGGCATCCGCAACGCGCCCGCACGCGCCTGCTGGACCTGCTCGGCGAAGTGCTGATGCCCGAGGCCGCGGCACCGCCTCCCGCTGCGCCCGTGCCGGCGCCGCGCAAGCTGGCGCCGGGCGTCACGGCAAAGCCGCCGGCCCCCCCGCCGCCGCCCGACGATCCCATGGCCTTGTGGCATTCGGCGCAGACCGGCATCGCGCCCCTGAAGAAGAAGCGCTGACCGAACGCGCGCCCATCGAGGCGCGCGTTCGCTTGGGGGCGTCCCGATGCAGGGTTGCGACGCTTTTCGATCAATTGATTGATAAAGTACTTGCGCAAGAGCAAGAGTTGTTTATCATTGCGCCAAGCGTTGAAAAACGGCCTGCCGCCCCCACGGGCCTCGCCGATCGACGCGACACCCCGCCTCGCCACCCCTCACGAGCCTCCATGCGCCCAGCCCCGAATCGATCCCGCACCGCCACCGCAGCCGCCAAGCCGGCCCTGCGCAGCGCCCGCGTCGCTCGTTTCCCGGCCGCCCGCACCGCGGCGACTCTGTTCCCGATTCCGATTCCGCTCTGAGTCCGCGAGACACGTCTCTTCGCGAAGGCCCGGGCGGTTGCTGAAACCCCCGGGCCTTCCGCATTTCCGGCCCTCGAGATCCAGGAGAAATCCATGTCCAAGTTGATCGTCAAGACCTCCAGACCCCGCAATCCGCTCGTCGCGGCCGCACGCTTTCGTCAGGCCGGCCAGCACGGCGCCGGCGAAGGCGCCGCACGCCGCGAAGGCCGCCAGGCCCTGAAGCGCGAACTCTCGAAGCTCGACCTGCCGCGCACGGTGCGCAGCAAGCCGCCCAGCCTCTGAATCCACCCAAAGCGGCCGCAGCGCCGCCCCGGAGAACGACATGACCCCCGTCCTGACCGGCCACCGCCCCGTGCAACGGCCCCCCTTCAGCGATACCTGGCGCCGCTTCGTGGCGCACCTGCTGCGCGCCGCGAGCGCCGCGCTCGCCCGCCAGGCGCGCGACGTCGCGCGTCCGCTGCACGCGCGCCAGCGGCGCAGCCAGCACGACGTCAGCGTGGAGTTCCACGCCGAGGCCGGCGCGCCGGAAGGCGCCCTGTACGTCGACGGCGAGCTCGTCGGCTACGTCGAAGTGCGCCGCCTGTGAAGTGTTGCCGCCCTGCCGCGCTCGCGTGAGCGCGGCAGGGCCGGCGAACTCAAGTCGGTGCGCGCGTGTCCGATAAACCGAGTAACTGGACGTCCCTGCCACCCGGGGCCGCCGTCACTTGAGTTGAGAGAGCCCGCCATGAGCCCGCACGGCCGCCCGAAGAGCGAATCGACCGCAGTCCGCAGGACGGAGATTTCCTGATGAGCGCCCTGCCCGTCGCCCCCGATTTCCGCACGCCCCGCGACGTGGAGGGCTGGGTGCGCTACTTCCGGCAGCTCGAGATCCCCGTGCTGGCCTCGACCGCCGCCGCCATCGAGGAGATGCGGCTCATCGAGGACGACGTCGACGCGCGCGTCATCTCCGAGGTCATCGGCCGAGACCCGCTGATGACGCTCAAGCTGCTGGTCTTCGCCTCCACCCAAGGCGCCAATCGCCGCCTGACCGATGCCGAGACGGTGGTCGAGGCGCTCGTGCTGATGGGCATCACGCCATTCTTCCGCACGTTCGGGCCGCAACCGACGGTCGAAGGCCATCTCGCCGGCCATCCCGAGGCGCTGGCCGGCCTGCAGCACGTGCTGCTGCGCGCCGACCGCGCCGCGCGCTTCGCCGCCAGCTTCGCGATCCATCGCGCCGACCACGACGCCGTCGTGCTGCACGAGGCCGCGCAACTGCACGATTTCACCGAGATGCTGCTGTGGCTGCACGCGCCCGAGCTCGCGCTCGAGCTGCAGCGCCGCCAGCGCGCCGACTCGACGCTGCGCTCGAGCGCGGCGCAGCGCGACGTGCTCAACGCCGAGTTGAACGACGTCCAGCACGTGCTGATGCAGCTCTGGCGCCTGCCGGAGATCCTGGTGCGCATCACCGACGACAGCCACGCCGAGAACTCGCAGGTGCGCAACGTGCTCCTCGCGATCCGCCTGGCGCGCCACACGATGAACGGCTGGGACAACCCGGCGCTGCCCGACGACATCCGCGACATCGCGGCGTTGCTGCACCTGAGCATCGAGCCGACGCGGCAGTTGTTGCTGGATATCGATACCGACTAGTCGGTGCGTCGGCGAGGCAGCGTGGCGGGTCGTCCGGGTGGCTCGGCGCGTCGTTCGGGTGGCTCGGCGCGTCGTTCGGGTGGCTCGGCGCGTCGTTCGGGTGGCTCGGCGCGTCGTCTAGTCAGTCGGAGCCAGGGCTCGCCTCTTGCGCGGGGAGCGCGACCTCTGGATGCGGCGGGCCAGCGCGCAAGAGGCAAGACCTGGCACCGAGGTCACCGGATGCAGCGGCCAGCGCGCAAGAGGCAAGACCTGGCACCGAGGTCACCGGATGCAGCGGCCAGCGCGCAAAAGGCAAGACCCGGCACCGAGGTCAGTAGTCGATCCTCCGCCGGATCTCGTTCCAGATCTCCTCCCGCGCCGTCAGCGCGATGTGCCCCACGCCGCGCAATTGCTTGGCCTCGCTGCCCGGGAACACCGCCGTCGGCGGCGGGTAGACGATCTGGTCGCACTCGCTCCACCAGCTGGTGATCAGGGCGGGCAGCGTCGGCGGCTCGATAGCGACCAGTGCGGCCATCCACGGGCTGTCCAGGCGCATCTGGCGCGCGTTGGGCGTTCGTGCGAAGCCGGCGAGCCAGGTGCCGCGATGCGGCGTGCCGATGGTGATCAGGCGCGCCGCCTCGTCGGTGCCGTCGCTGCGCTTGTGCGCGGCGCGCGAGCGCAGCCACGCGCGCGCGACGAGCCCGCCCATGCTGTGCGCCACGATGATGGGCGCCAGGCCGGTGGCGGCCTCCATGCGCCGCACGGCGCGCTCGAGCTGCGGCACGTAGTCGTCCAGGCTCGCGAAGACGGGTTCCAGGCTCACAGCGACGAAGGCGCGATCGAGCTTGAGCAGCCGCTTCATCCACGGGTTCCACAGTCCGCGATTGCAGATGTAGCCATGGACGAAGACGACGCCCCGGAGGCCGCGCGACGTCTTGGGCAGGTGGTCCTCGATCGCGTTCGAGCGCCAGGGCATGCGCCAGCCGAAGATCGCGGTCGATTCGATCCACTCGCGAACCACGGCGCGCGGCAGGTCGCGCCACCTGGCCCTGGCGCCGCCCTTGCGTGCGGCGACGCGGCGCGCCACGAGCATCTCGAAGGCCAGCAGCGTGGGGTGCCCGAGCACCAGCATGTACAGCGCGGCCCAGCATCCGGCCGTCCACCCCGTGGTCCGCGCGATGGTCACCAGGATCGCCAGCAAGGCGAACCAGAGGATGAACAGGATGCGGGCGACGCGGGCGAGCATCCACCGAGTATCACGCAGCGCCGCCCGTCCCGCTGAGCTCCCTGACCCCTCAGAGGCCCATGCCGCCGTCGATGATCAGCTCGCTGCCCACCGCGAACGGCGATTCGTCCGACGCGAGGAAGACGACGGCCTTCGCGATCTCGCTGGCGTGGCCGAAGCGGCCCGCCGGCACCTGCGCCAGGATGGCCTGTGCGGTCTTGTCCAGGTCCGCGGCGCTCATGCCCAGCTTGCCGTACAGCGGCGTCGACACGGGGCCGGGACTGACGGCGTTGACGCGGATCCCGCGGCCGATCAGCTCGCCCGAGAGGGTGCGTGCCAGCGACAGCAGGCCCGCCTTGGTGGCCGCGTAGACGCTGCTGGTGGGCATGCCGATGTGGGCGTTGATCGACGTGTTGAGCACGATGGACGACGGGTTGGCCAGCCACGGCAGCAGCGCCTGGATCAGGAAGAACGGGCCGCGCAGGTTGATGTCCATGCTGCGGTCGAAGCCCGCGGGGTCCCAGGCCTCGAGCGGGCGCAGGTCGGCCACGCCGGCGTTGACGAAGACGGCGTCCAGGCCGCCGAAGGCCTCGCCCACCGTGCGGGCCAGTCCGGCCTGCGCATCGACGTCGGCAGCGTCCACGCGCAGGATCAGCGCGCCTTCGCCGAGGACGGCACGCGCCTCGTCGAGGGTCTTCGGGTTGGTGCCGGTCACCGCCACGCGGGCGCCTTCGGCGATGAATTGGCGCGCGGTCTCCAGGCCGATGCCACTGGTGCCGCCGGTGATGAGGGTGCGCTTGCCTTCGAGTCGGGTCATGAGGATCTCCTTGGGGGTTGAGGGTCGGCCGCAGCCGATGACTGAACTTTGAACTTCATGAAGCCGACAAGCCAGGCCTTAAGGATGCACAATCGGTTCAGCTTTTGTGAATCAAAAGGGGAACCCGCTTGGATCGATTGCGCGCGTTCGAGGTCTTCGTGACGGTGGTGTCGCGCCACGGCTTCGCGCGCGCCGCCGAGACGCTGGACACCTCGCCGGCGAACGTCACCCGCTACATCGCCGATCTCGAGGCGCACCTGGGAACGCGGCTGCTGAACCGGCATTCGCGCAAGCTGTCGCTGACCGAGAGCGGCGAGGCCTTGTACGAGCGGGCGCGGGCGATCCTCGCCGACGTCGACGAGGCCGAGGCCGTCAGCTCGTCGGCCACGGTGCGGCCACAGGGGCGGTTGCGCATCAACGCGCCGGTGAGCTTCGGCCTGCTGCACCTCGCCTCGCGCTGGCCGCGCTTCGCGCGACGCTACCCGGAGGTGGAACTGGACGTGTCCCTGATCGACCGCGTGGTCGACGTCGTCGACGAAGGTTTCGACATGGCGATCCGCATCTCGCGCTCCGGGTCGAGCACCCACGCCGCGCGCAAGCTCGCGAGCTCGCGCAACGTTGTGTGCGCGTCGCCCGGCTACCTGCGCGAGCACGGTACGCCGCGCACCCCGGCCGACCTGGCGCAGCACGCCTGCATCGTCTACACCTACGTCGGCAGCGAATGGCACTTGCAGGCCGACGACGGCAAGCCGCACAGCGTGCGCGTGCGCGGCGTCATGCAGGTCAACAACGGCGACACCGCGCGCACCGCGGCGCTCGACGGCCTGGGCGTCATCTGGCAGCCGACCTTTCTCGTCGGACCGGACCTGCGCGCCGGCCGCCTCGTGCCCCTGCTGCCCGGCTACCGCGTGCCCGACATCGACGTGCTCGCGGTCTACCCGAGCCGGCGCCACCTCGGGGCCAAGGTGCGCGCCATGATCGACTTCCTGGCCGAGGAATTCAGCGGCGTGCCGCCCTGGGACCGCGACTGATACCCTTCGCGCCATGCCCGACATCGCCGCCCGCATCCTGCAGTCCCTGGCCGCCGTCGACGTGGAGCGGCGCACGCGCGCGGCCGTGCCGACGCTGGCCGCCGACGTGGTGGCCCTGAAGGCCTACCAGCAGCAGCGCTTCGCGCGCACGCACGCGAGCCTGCTCGCGCACCCGCGCTTCGGCCGGGCGGCCAACTTCTTCCTCAACGAGCTATACGGCCCGCAGGACTTCACGCAGCGCGACGCGCAGTTCAGCCGCATCGTGCCGGCGCTGGTGCGGCTGTTTCCGGCCGACACCGTGGCCACCGTGGAATCGCTGGCGGCCGTGCACGCGCTGTCCGAGCGTCTCGACACGGCCATGGCCGTGCACCTGGCCGGCGCGGTGCCGTCGCGGGCGAGTTATGTGCGCGCCTGGCAGGCCACCGGCGAGCCGGCGGCCCGGGCACGCGAGATCGAGCTGGTGATGCGCGTGGGCGAGGCGCTCGACCGCCATACGCGCAGCTTCGTGCTGCGCGCGAGCCTGAAGGCCATGCGCGGGCCGGCCCGGGCCGCCGGCATGGGCGCGTTGCAGACGTTCCTGGAGAGCGGCTTCGACGCGTTCGGGGCGATGGGGGGTGCCAAGGAGTTCCTGGCGGCCATCCAGGGCCGCGAGACGGCGCTGGTCGCGCGCCTGTTCGACCCTGCGGCTGTCGCGGCCGCGACAGGTTTGCCCGCGCAGGACGACCTCCTGGCCCAGTTGCCATAGCCGGTTTCCCCGGGGTGTGGCGCGGGCCTGCTGGATCACAATGGTCGACCATGACCGATGCCCTCGCCACCACCGCTTCCGCCGCCTCCTCGTCGCGTCCCTGGCTGACGCAATATCCGCCCGGCGTGCCCGGCACGGTCGCGGTCGACACGTACCCGTCCCTCGTGCCGCTGCTGGAGGAGTCCTGGACGACGCACGCAAAGCGCGACGCTGCCGCGTGCATGGGCGTGCGCTTCACCTACGCCGAGATCGACGAACGCTCGAAGTCGCTGGGCGCGTGGCTGCAGTCGCAAGGCGTCAAGCGCGGCGATCGCGTCGCCGTGATGATGCCCAACGTGCCGCAGTACCTCGTGGCGATCGGCGCGATCCTGCGCGTGGGCGGCGTGGTGGTCAACGTGAATCCGCTGTACACGGCGCGCGAGCTGCAGCACCAGCTGGCCGATTCGGGCGCGACCGTCATCGTCGTGCTGGAGAACTTCGCGCACACGCTCGAGGCCGTCATCGCCAAGACCGACGTGCGTCACGTGGTCCTCGCGTCGATGGGCGACATGCTGGGATTCGCGAAGGGCCAGCTCGTCAACTTCGTGCTGCGCCACATCAAGAAGATGGTGCCGGAGTTCCGTCTGCCGCAGGGTGACGGGCGCAGCGTCACGCGCTTCAACATGGCGGTGGCGCAAGGCACGCAAGGTGCGCTGAAGCCGGTGGCGCTGAACGGCGACGACATCGCGTTCCTGCAGTACACGGGCGGCACGACGGGCGTCTCCAAGGGCGCGACGCTGCTGCATCGCAACGTGGTGGCCAACATCCTGCAGAGCGAGGCCTGGTTCAAGCCGATGTTCGACCAGCTGGGCGACAAGGCGCTGTCCATCGTCTGCGCGCTGCCGCTGTACCACATCTACGCGCTGACCATCTGCTACATGTTCGGTGCGCGCCTGGGCGCGATGAACATCCTCGTGCCCAATCCGCGCGACATCCCGGGCTTCATCAAGACGCTGAAGTCGTACAAGGTCAACATGTTCCCCGCCGTGAACACGCTGTTCAACGCGCTGGCCAACGACCCGGAGTTCGCCAAGCTCGACTTCTCCGAGCTCGTGATCTCCAACGGCGGCGGGATGGCCGTGCAGCAGGCCACCGCGGAGCGCTGGCTCAAGATCACCGGCTGCCCGGTCGTCGAGGGCTACGGCCTCTCGGAGACCTCGCCGGTGGCCACCAGCAACCGGCTGGACAAGCGTGAGTTCACGGGCACGATCGGCCTGCCGATCCCGTCCACCGACATCGCGATCCGCGACGACGACGGCACCGACGTGCCGTTCGGCACGGCCGGCGAGATCTGCATCCGCGGCCCGCAGGTGATGGCCGGCTACTGGAAGCGTCCGGACGAGACGGCCAAGGTCATGACCGACGACGGCTTCTTCCGTTCCGGCGACATCGGCATCATGGACGAACAGGGTTATGTGCGCATCGTCGATCGCAAGAAGGACATGATCCTGGTGTCGGGTTTCAATGTGTATCCCAACGAGATCGAACAGGTCGTGAACCTGCATCCGGGCGTGCTCGAGTGCGCCGCGATCGGCGTGGCGGACGAACGATCGGGTGAAGCCGTGAAGTTGTTCGTCATTCGCCGCGATCCCGCGCTTGCCGAGGAGGATATCGCGGCGTATTGCCGCGAAAATTTCACGGCGTACAAGCGTCCGAAGTCGATCGAGTTCCGCGACGAATTGCCGAAGTCGAACGTCGGCAAGATCCTGCGACGCGAATTGCGCTCTCCATCTTCCTGAAGGTTTTGCCAGCACCGTGCCCGCCGTCGCGTCTTCCGAGTCACCTTCCGCCGCGATGCCTGCCCATGCACCCGGCGGATCGGGCGGGGTCGCGGCCGCGCTTCGGGAGTCGCTGGGCCTGACGGTGCTGGAGCGCGGCTGGCTGTCGGCCAACCAGGCCGTGTTTCGCGCCGGCGGTGCGGCCCCGGCCACGGTGGTGGATACCGGCTTCAGCAGCCACGCGGAGCAGACGCTCGCGCTGGTCGATCACGCACTGGCGGGCGAGCCGCTCGGGCGCATCGTCAACACGCACCTGCACTCCGACCATTGCGGCGGCAACGCCGCGTTTCAGCGTCGCGGCGGCGTCGAGACCTGGATTCCCGCGCCCAGCATGGACGCGGTCGAGCGCTGGGACGAGGACGCGCTGAGCTATCGCCTCACCGACCAGCCTTGCCCCCGCTTCGCCGCCGACCGCGCGCTCGTGCCGGGCCGACCGCTCGTGCTCGGCGCCGTGGAATGGCAGATCCATGCGGCCCCCGGGCACGACATGGACGCCGTGATGCTGTTCGAGCCGCAGACGCGCACGCTCATCGCCGGCGACGCGTTGTGGGAGGAGCGGCTGGCGATCATCTTTCCCGAGTTGGTAGGCGAGGATGGCTTCGGGCCGACTCGGGCGACGCTGTCGCTGATCGAGCGCCTGCAGCCGCGCGCCGTGCTGCCCGGGCATGGCCGCCCGTTCGACGACGTCGCGCAGGCCTTGGCGGCGAGTCGCGAGCGCGTCTCGGCGTTCGAGCGCCATCCGGAGCGTCATGCCCAGCACGCCGCGCGCGCGCTGCTGATGTTCCACCTGTTGGAGGTGCGCGCCGCGGGTTTCGACGAGCTCGTCTCGTGGATGCGGCAGACGCCCATCTATCGCACCGTCGCCGGCCGCGCTGGCCTGGACGAAGCCGGCGCCGCCGCCTGGGCGATCGGCCACGTCCGGCGCCTCGTCGATGACGGCGTGCTGCTCGAGCAGGACGGCCGGGTCGCCGTGCGGCCGCAGGCTCAGTAGCGTGCGAGCCGTGGCGAACCCCGACGACACGACGATCCCTGGCGAGGATTTCATCGACACGCTCGCGCCCGCGCCGCCGGTGGCGCCCTTGCTCGAGTTGCGCATGCAATCGGATGCGCCCGATCGGCTCGTCTTCTTCTTCAGCGGCTTCGACCCGAAGAGCGCCACCTTCTATCACCGGCTGTTCCGCACCGGCATCGCCCAGCGCAACGCGGCGCACGACGAGACGCTCGCGCTCGGCAAGCGCCACCGCATCGGCCGCTGGGCGTCGGTATGGACGTCGCTGTGGCGCGGCGCGTCGTCGGCCCTAGGCGGCCGACCGGTGACGATGCGCACGCGGGTGCATTTCATGCGCTGGGACGACATCGTGCGGCGCCATTGGCGGCGCACGCCGCTGCAGTTGGCGCGCGACTACTGGAACGTGTACGTCGGCGGGTTTTCGTCCGGCGCCCTGCTGCGCGTGCGGCGCGAGGCGCCGTCGGCATTCTGGCTGGCGATGTTCCCGTTGATCGTGTGCGTGCTGTCGCTCGCGGCGGGCATGGCTGTCGTCGGCGGCCTGCTGTCGCTCAGCGGCTGGCTGCCAGGCGTGGTCGCGGCGACCCTCGGCGTGCTGGTGGGTGCGCTGCTCTGGCGCCTGACCGCTCGCTGGGTCGACTGCGAATGGATGCTGCGCCTGATCGCGTTCATGCGCCAGCAGGCGATCGGCGAGATGCCGGCGCTCGACGCGCGGCTGGACGAGATGGCCACCCGGCTCGTCGAGGCGGTCGAGGCCCGGATGCGGCAGCCCGGCGCTGCGCCGCTGAAGGAGATCATGGTGATCGGCTACAGCTCGGGCACCATCATGGCGGCCACGGTGCTCGCGCGGTCGATGCCCAAGCTGGCCGACGTCGTCGACAGCCGGCGCACGAACAAGGGCACGACGCTATCGCTCGTCACGCTGGGCCAATGCATCCCGATCGCCTCGGAATGGCCGGGCGCACGCCGGTTCCGCCACGAGCTCGACGTGCTCGCGGAGAGTCCGATGCTGACCTGGCACGACTATTCCGCATCGTCCGATCGTGCGGCCTTCTGGAAGGCGACCCCTTGGCCGCAGCCAGCGTTGCTGAAGGGCCACCAGGCGTCGCCGCCGTTCAAGGCGGCCTCCGGCGCCGTTCAGTTCGCCGCGATGCGGCGCGATCGGCGCGAGATGCACCTGCAGTACTTGCGGCCCGCGCATGGCCAGGGTGGATCCGAGTCCTACGACTTCTTCTCGCTGGCCTGCGGGCCGCAGACCTTGGCCGAGCGGCACGCGCAGCGGAAGCCGGCTGCCGACCTGCGGGGCTGAGGCTCCGCCGCTCGCTCGGCGTCGTGCGTGTTCGTTCGGCGCGGGAGCCTGAAGGCCGGCCGCTCATGCGCAATCGTTGTTGATCTTCTTCTGCAGGGCGGGGGCGCCCTGCTCGTGCCGTCGCGCGCGAATTCGACGTCGATGTCGCTGCCGAAGAATCCATGGCCATCGGGCCGGTGGCCGTCTTGTGTTCCGGTGCAGCCGCGGTCAGCCGATCGCTGGCGCGAAGCGTGATGAGCGTTCGGCCTGCCGGACGCTTTCGCTGGGGCGTGTGTATGCGAAGGCAGGGCAGGTGCCGGACCGACGCGGGCGTGCGGCGTGCGGCGCGGGCGCGGGCGCGGGCGCGGGCGCGGGCGCGGGCGCGGGCGCGGGCGCGGGCGCGGAGAATATCGATTCCCCAAAGCAAAACGCCCGAGCTATGACTAGCTCGGGCGGTTTACTTGGATATTAGCCTGACAATGTCCTACTTTCACACGGGAACCCGCACTATCATCGGCGCAGAGGCGTTTCACTTTCCTGTTCGGGATGGGAAGGAGTGGGACCACCTCGCTATGGTCATCAGGCTTAACT
>FTJN01003223.1_pt3 | contig 43775 bp, 43 predicted proteins | sample 1658361 | NCBI WGS metagenome assembly FTJN01 (sample SAMEA3914819, study PRJEB12502) | metagenome | biome: forest; material: soil | place: Canada | collected 2010-06-26 | depth 0.3 m
CCGAATCCTGTCCAGAACGGTCGCAGACTAGGCGCGCCCGCGACACGATGCCGGGCGGCCTCGCGAGCGGGCGCAACGACGGATGCGGCCGTTCTGGGCGGGATTCTTCAACGAATTTCTCACTCACGACACTAGTAGTCGAGGCCCCAGTCGACGACGATGCGGCGACCGGGAATGTCGACCGAGTCGACGTAGGCTTCGACGAACGGGATCAGGCGCTCGTCGGCGGCGGGTTCGGCCGGGACGTCGCCAGAGGCGGCCGGCTTGACGCGCAGCACGCAGTGCGGGCCGGTGTCGATCAGGCCGATGACGTCGCCGAGGGCCACGCCTTCGCGGTTGCTCACCGACAGGCCGATCAGGTCGATCCAGTAGAACTCGTCGGGATCGGGCGCCGGGAAGGTGGCGCGCGACACGAACACGCGCACGCCCTTCATCGCCTCGGCGGCGTCGCGATCGGGAATCTCGGGGGCGGTGGCCACGATGGCGTCGCCCTGGTCGCGCACGCCCTGGACGTTCAGCGCGAACGGCAGCGGCGCGGCGAGCGCGGCCTTCTGGGCCGGCGTCTTGTGTGCAGGAACGACGGCGGCCTTGGGTGGCTTGAGCGGGTTGGCAGAGGCGGCGGCCGACGGCGGCTTCGCACTCTCGGCCGGCTTCAGGAACCAGCGCTTGGCGGAAAACAGGGCCTGGGGGTCGGCCGCGAAGGGCAGCACCTTGATGCCGCCCTTGATTCCCCAGGCCCCGAGGATGCGACCGACCTCGATCGCGTCTTCGGGCCAGGAGAGGTCTTCCGGCTGGGCGGGCGCGGTCATCGCGAGACGACCCCGTCAGCCGCGGCGCACGGAAGACATGCCTGCATCAGGCAGCAGCCGGAGCCGGAGCCGGGGTGCCGACGGCCTTCTTGGCGGCCGTGTCGAGCAGGCGCTGGACGGTGGGCGAGGCTTGCGCGCCGACGCTCTTCCAGTACGTGACGCGATCGAACACGACGCGCAGCGGCTCTTCGGCGCCCGAAGCCATCGGGTTGTAGAAACCCACGCGCTCGAGGTAGCGACCGTCGCGGCGTTCGCGCGAGTCGGCCACCACGATGTTGTAGAACGGGCGCTTCTTGGCACCGCCGCGGGCAAGTCGAATGACGACCATGATGAAATTCCTGAGTTTGGTTTGTTTTGCCACGCCAGGGAGACACGCAAGGCTGGGCCAAACTTTTGCCTTTGCCGGCCGAGATGGCCGACAGCAGCGCTACATTCGACGCCGTTAGATACGCTGGTGGATCGCTACCTCGTCCGGGGACGGGGAACGGAGCTGGGACGTCAGTCCGCGCGGAGGGTCAGTCCGCAAGCTCCAGGCAAGGCACCAGCCAACGCCGAAAACCCGACATTATAAACTGATCGCCATGAATTCCGCCACCCACCCGGCCCACACGTCCGCCCTGCCCCTGGTCCTGCGCGACAGCACCGAGGCCGACGTCGCCGCCTGCGCCGAGATCTACCGCGAGGCCGTGCGCAACGGCACCGGCACCTTCGAGCTGGAGGAGCCCGACGACGCCGAGATGGCCAGGCGCCGCGACGCGATCCTGGCCCAGGGCCTGCCGTGGCTCGTGGCCGAGCGCGACGGCCAGGTGCTGGGCTACGCTTACGCCAACCAGTTTCGCCCGCGCCGTGCCTACCGGTTCTGCGTGGAGGACTCGATCTACCTGGCGCCGGCCGCGCGCGGCCAGGGCGCCGGCAAGCTGCTGCTGGTTGAGTTGATCGCCCGCTGCGAGCGGCTGGGCATCCGCCAGATGCTGGCCGTGATCGGCGACGCCGCGAACCAGGGCTCGATCTCCGTGCACCGGGCTTGCGGCTTCGAGCACACCGGCACCTTCGCCGCGGCCGGCTGGAAATTCGAGCGCTGGCTCGACGTCGTGATGATGCAGCGCCGCCTGGGCACCGGCGCCGACGCCGCGCCCATCGAGCGCGAGGACCTGCGGTGACGCCCCCCGCGGCGAACGCGGACGCCCCTGCCTTGCGCGATCCCGGCGAGATCCGCTCCAAGACCCTGGCCACCTGGATCGCCGTGATCGGCGGCAGCGTCGGGCTGCACCATTTCTACCTCGATGGCTGGCGCACCCGCTGGGGCTGGCTCTATCCGATCCCGACGCTCGTGGGACTCGCCGGCGTCGTGCGCATGCGCGAGCTGGGCATCGACGACCGGCTGTCGTGGGCGCTGATCCCGTGGCTGGGGCTGACGATCTCGGTGGGCATGCTGTGCGCGATCGTCTACGGACTGACCACCGACGCGAAGTGGGCACGCCTGTATGCGGGCGATCCGGCGAAGCCGGTCGTGCAGGCCACGCGCGAGGAAGACGACGAGTCGCCCCCGCCGGGCATCGTCCACACCGGTTGGGCGCCGGTGCTGGGCGTGATCCTCGCGCTGATGATCGGCGGCGGCGTGCTGATGGGCACGATCGCGTTCAGCGTGGAAAAGGCGTTCGACGTCCAGCGCTGACGGCCGGGAATATTCCGGGCCCTCCCCCGATCTGACAGGCAGGGCCGAACGGGCCCGGCATCGGGGGACAGGCATGGACAGGATTCGGGCGGACGGCGTCTCGCGCCGCGGGGCGTTGCGGCGGTCGACGGCGTTGGCGCTGGGCGCCACGGTCATCTGGCTCGCGGCACCGCCCGCGCGCGCACAGGCGGGCAAGCTGGCCAAGGACGCGGTGAAGTACGTCGACCGGGGCGACGTGCCCGGCAAGGACTGCGACGACTGCATGCACTACATCGCGCCCGCGTCGGCGCGCGATCCGGCGACCTGCCGGATCGTCGACGGCGCGATCAGCCCGCACGGGCATTGCATCGCGTTCACGCCGAGACCGAAGACGGCGCCCTGAGCGCCGTGGCGCGTCAGGCGCGCGCCGCGTCGTCGCCCAGCAGCTTCGCCAGCAGGGCCTGCAGCTGCTGGCGCTCCGCCTTGTTCAAGGGCGCGAACGACGCCGCCAGCAGGCGATCGGCGACGCCGTGTCCCGCCGCCAGCATCGCCTCGCCTTCCGGCGTGAGGTGATGCAGGATCGCGCGGCCCTCACCGGCGACGCGGCGGATCAGGCCGCGGTCGACCATCCGGTTGGCGAGCGCCCCGAAGGACTGGTCGGTCTGGAAGGTGAGGCCGGCGAGCTTGTGCGACGACGACTCGGGATGGCGCGCGATCGCGCGCAGCGCGTCCCATTGGGCGAGCGTCGTGCCGACCTCGATCAGCGCGGCGTCGAGCGTGCGGTGGTGGCGGTACTGGACGCGCTTGATCGCGAGGCCCAGCGGCTGGAGGTCTGAAGGCATGGCCACGTCCTCTTGCGGGAGATTGACGGACATCGTATCATCTTCTTTATATAAACATGCTTACATACAAGAATCCGCGATGACCAGCCCGACCTCCTCCCTGCGCCACGAGACCTTCGCCCGCGACCTTGCCCTCACCTTCGACGACCGCGGCAGCGGCCCCGCCGTGCTCGTGCTGCACGGCGGCGGCGGCCCGTTGACCGTGGCGCGCTTCGTCGAGGCGATGTCCGCCCACGCCCGCGTGATCGCGCCCATCCACCCCGGCTTCGGCGGCACGCCGCGGCCCGCGACGTTCGACAGCGTCGAGCAGATCGCCGACGCCTACGTGGCCTTGCTCGATCGCCTCGCGCTGCGCGACGTGCTGGTGATCGGCTTTTCCATCGGCGGATGGATCGCCAACGCGATCGCGCTGCGTGCGAGCGATCGGCTGCGCGGCCTCGTGCTGGTCAACGGCGCCGGCATCGTCGTCGATGGCGAGCCCTGTGCGGACGTGTTCTCGCTGACACCGCAACAGCTTTCCGCGCTGAGCTGCCACGACCCCGCCCGCTTCGGCATCGACCCGGCTGCACTGAACGACGCGCAAAAGGCCGGCATGGCCGCCAACATGCGCACGCTGGCCGTCTACGGGCGTGCCCGCGACATGGGCGATCCGCACCTGCGCGCGCGCCTGGCGGACGTGCGCGTTCCGGTGCTGGTCGTGTGGGGCGACAGCGACCGCGTCGTGACGCCCGCCTACGGCCGCGCCGTGGCCGCGGCGTTCCCCGACGCCCGCCTCGAGATCATCGAGCGCTGCGGCCACATGCCGCAGATCGAGCAGCCGGCGCGCTTGCTGGAACTCGTCGCGGCCATGTCCTGAGCACGAGCGCGAGCGTGCACGCGACGCCGGCCGCCGCCACCGAGGCGGCGAGCCACGCCGGCGGCGGCGCCAGCGCGTCGACGACGCCGGCGAGCGGATTGGGCAACGCGAACGCGCGCTCCGCGACCCAGCCGGCCGCGCACGCCGCCGCGAACGCCGCGCCGGCCTTGCGCACCGCGCCGTAGTGCCGCGTCGTGGCCAGCCACAACAACAGCGGCAAGGTCGCGGCGATCACCGCGAGCTGCATCGCCTCGATGCCCAGGTTGAAGCCGACCAGGCTCAGCGCCAGCGTCGCGCCGTCGAAGTCGAGGCCGGACAGCACCTCGGCGAACGCCAGGCCGTGCACGAGGCCGAACGCCGACGCGACCCAGATCTCCCGGCCCGCGAACAGCGGCCGCCACGCGTGCAGCGCGGCCACTCCGATGGACACCGCGACCAGCACCTCGACGGCCCGCACGGGCACGTCCACCACGCCGCACGCGGCCAGCGCGAGGCTGATCGAATGGCCCACGGTGAACCCGCTCACCACGCCGACGATCGCGCGTGCGCTCTCGCTGAACGCGCGCGGGGCGCCCCAGCGCGCGCGTCCGTGCGCCCCCGCCCGGGACGCGAGCAGCGGCGCCGGCAGCAGCAAGGCCAGCAGGAACAGCAGGTGGTCGGTGCCTTCGGCGATGTGGCGCACCCCCAGCGAGAACAGGTGGCGCCAGCCCTGCCACCAGCTGCCGCCCGAGCCGTCCACCTCGACGCGCGTGTTGCCGAAGCCGGTGGTGGCGATCAGCGTCGGCCGGTCGCCCAGCAGCGAGTTGCGCACGTCGCGCCGCACGTAGACCATCGCCTGGTGCGACAACACCCGCTCGACGATCACCGAATCCTCCAGCGCGAACACCTCCGTCGAGGCGCCGGCCGGCGCCTCGACCGCCAGGTGCAGCACCAGCCAGTCGTTGCTGGTCCAGTTCGCGTTGGACGTCCTCTTCAGGTCCATCGCGCCGATGTGCATCGTCCAGCCCTGGCCGTCGCGGCCGCGGATCGCGAAGTGCTCGCGCACGTACTGCTCGATGCGCGCCCCGTCGCTCGTCACGGTCGTCAGCGGCTGCCTGGCCAGCGGCAGCGACAGCGCGGCGCCCAGCTCGCTCAGCGGCAGCTGCAGTTCGACGGCGATCGCCTGGCGGCCGATATCCAGCAGCACGATGCTGGGCGGCACGTCGTGCGCGCGGGCGCTCGCGCCCGCGGCCGCGAGCGCCGCGGCCAGCAGCAGCCTGCGCGCGGCGCGCCAGCCGCGCGCGACGGCGTCGAGAGGTCGGTCGGACATGATGGTCTCCTCAGTCGGCCAGCTGGTCGTAGTAGTCGTAGGTCTTGTCGCGGAACATCATGTGGTAGTGCGTCTGGCTCGAGATCACGACGCCGTTCTGCACCGCGATCTCGATCCACACGCGCGGCCCGTCGATGCGCATGTAGGTCGCGTTCGCCGAGACGTCGGGCCCGCTGCTCGAATAGGTTCCCGCGGCGTTCGCCCAGGCGACGTAGGTGCTGGCGTAGCCCGACTCGTAGTCGGCGAGCAGGCGCGCGGCCGTGGTGCTGTCGTAGTCGCCGGTGAACTGCGTGATCGCCGCGGTCACGAGCGCCTGCTGCGCCGTCGTCAGGCCGGACACGAGCACGCCGCGGGTGCTGCTGCTGGCGATGGCGCTGAACTTCGTCGTGACCGTGGAGTAGCTGCCGGTATTGGCTTCGACCGGCCCGATCAGGATGTCGGAGAAGGTCTGGCCCGTGAGGAAGGCGCTGTTCAACGACGTGCTGTCGAGGCCGGTGAACACCGCCAGCATCGCGGCGGCCTTGTCGGCCAGCACCGTGTACGAGCCGGCGTCGTACCAGTTGTTGGAGGTGTGCGTGTTGGACGTGAACGCGGTGCGCGGCTCGACGCCGATGTGATGCGGCGTCGGGTACGAGCAGCCGCTGTTGAAGTTGATGTTGAAGGCCATGTGGTGGCCGCCCAGCATCAGCGTCCACGCGCCCGTCTGGGACGGCGTTCCGACGAACGCGACGTGGTACAGGTCGGCGCCGTAGCCGTTGGCGTTCTTCGTGTAGCCGAGGTAGTCGTCGGCGGCCAGCACGCCCTGGAAGTCGGCATAGCCCTGCGTGCTCAGGGCCGTCTTGGCGAGCGCGTTGAAGGCCGCGATCTGCGTCGCCGTCGTCACGCTGGCCAGCGTGATGCCGGGCCGGCTGAACTGGATTGCACCGGGCGGCAGGTTCGACCAGTTGGTCTTGTAGACGTTGCGCTGCGCGGTCGTGTAGGTGGACGAGTCGTAGAGCGTCGACGCCGTCAGGCTGCTGCCCAAGGCCGTCTCGAACGTCGTCACGGCGCTCAACACGCTGTCGACGTAGGTGGTGTCGCAGGACGCCGTCGTGGTGGCGCTGATCGTCAGCGTGGCAGAACTGCTGGTGGTGCTGCCGCCGCTGTTGGTGACGACCACGTAGTACGTGCCGGCACTGCTGCTCGTGGCGCTGGAGATCGCGTAGCTCGCCGCGGTCGCGCCCGAGATCGCCGTCGAATCCTTGTACCACTGGTAGCTGAGCGTGCCGTCGCCGGTGGCGGTCACCGAGAAGGTCACCGCGGTGCCCGAGGACACGGACTGCGACACCGGCTGCACCGTGATCGTCGGCGCGGAGACCGTACTGCTCGACCCGGAGCTGCTGGATGACGAGGAATCTCCGCCGCAGCCGGAAATCGCCGCGATCGCGGCCACCACGGAAATGATCGCCACCTGACCCACCACTGTTGCACGCATGCGCGCCTCCACTCAGACCACGTTGAACATGGCTCGAATGGTGGCGAGCGCAGTTAGCAGGGATATCGCGACTTCGTGTCGAGGCGGACAAGATGTCAACGGCGGCGTCGCCTCGCCCGCGTTGCGATCTCGACCGTCATGACGGCGCGGTCGGCAATCCAGCCATTGGAGGGTCTCCCCTAAATTTCATGTTGCAGTGCAGCATGATTCGATTAGAATTGCTGCACCGCACCAAATTTAACTGGAGATCCCCATGACCACTGCTACCGCCTTCGCTTTCCCGTCCTTCCCCGGCGCCGAGAAGTTCACCCCGGAAGCCCTGCAGGCCAACCTGCGCCCGGTCGTGGAACAGATGCAAGCCTGGGCCGACCTCGGCAAGAAGCACTTCGAGGAAAGCCGCCTGGCGACCGAAGCCGCCCTGAAGTCGCTGACCGGCGTCAAGGATCCGCAAGCCGCCGTCGAACTGATCAAGGCCAACGCCAAGCAAGGCCTGGTGCTGGCTGGCGAACAGCTGCGCGAGTCCGCCGACCTCGGCGTCTCGCAATTCCACGCCGCGCTGGAAGCGACCACCGCCAAGCTGCCGCAAGCCGAAGCGTTCGCGCCGCTGACCAAGGGCCTGAAGAGCGGCGTCGACAGCGCGCACACCGCCCTGTCGTCGGTGATCGACCAGGTCGCCCCGGCCGCCAAGAAGCCGGCTCGCCGCGGCTGATCGCCGCACTGCCCGCGGGTCGAACGACCCGCGTGCTTCCGACGCCCTGCTCACCTCCGGTGGCCAGGGCGTTCGTCATTGGGCCCGTCAGATCCGCACGTTCTCGACGAGGAAGTCGAGGAACACCCGCACCCGTGCCGGCAGGTAGCCGCCGTGGCCCAGGAAGACGGCGTGGATCTCCTCCAGGTCGCCCGGATTGAAGTCCTCCAGCACCGGCACCAGCCGGCCCGCGGCGATGTCGTCGCGGGCGTGGAACAGCGCCAGCCGCGCGAGGCCCACGCCGGCCACGGTCAGGCGCTGCAGCGACGCGCCGTCGCTGACCTGCGTGTTGCCCACGGCCGGCACGGTCACCACCTTGCTGCCGTCACGCAGCGGCCAGCCGTTGAGCGTGCGCGTGCGGTTGAAGCCCAGGCAGTTGTGGCGCGCCAGGTCGGCCGGCGTGCGCGGCTCGCCGTGCCGCGCCAGGTAGGCGGGCGACGCGAGGATGGACTTGCGCGTCGCGCCCAGCTTGCGGGCGACCAGGCTGGAGCTCTTGAGCGGGCCCGCGCGCACCGCGACATCGGTCCGGTGCTCGATCAGGTCGATCACCTCGTCGGTGAGGACGATGTCCAGCGCGATGTCCGGATAGCGCTCGAGAAAGGCCGGCACCAGCGGCAGCAGCGCCGCCTCGCCGAACGGCACGTTGGCGTTGACGCTCAACCGCCCGCGCGGCGCGTCGTTGGCCGCGGCGCCGCGCTCGGCCTCGGCGAGGTCGGCGAGCACCCGCACGCTGCGTTCGTAGAACACGCCGCCCTCGGCGGTGAGCTGCAACTGGCGCGTCGAGCGATTGAGCAGGCGCACGCCCAGCCGGGCCTCGAGCCGGCCCACCAGCTTGCTGACCGCCGACGGCGTCAGCGCCAGCGCCCGCGCCGCGGCGGAGAAGCCGCCGAGTTCGACCACGCGGACGAAGACCTCCATCTCGCCGGATCGGTTGACGTCGATTCGCATGTGACTTCAATTCACAAGTGTTCTTCTCGAGGGCAGTCTAGTCGCAAGTTCCGTTCGTCGCCACCATGGGAACCATCGCGGCTTCCTCGAAAGTTCTTCGTGCCACTCGCTCTCTATGCCCTCACCGCCGGCGCCTTCGGCATCGGCGTCACCGAATTCGTCATCATGGGCCTGTTGATGGACATGGGCGCCGACCTCGGCGTCACGATCCAGGCCGCCGGCCTGCTCATTTCCGGCTACGCGCTGGGCGTGGTCGTCGGCGCGCCGGTGCTCACCGTCCTCACCCGCAACTGGCCGCGCAAAACGGTGCTGCTCGCGCTGATGGCCATCTTCACCCTCGGCAACGCCGCGTGCGCGCTGGCGCCCTCGTACGGCGTGCTGATGGCCGCGCGCGTGCTGACGGCGTTCGCGCACGGCAGCTTCTTCGGGGTGGGCGCCGTCGTCGCCACCGGACTGGTCACCGCCGACAAGCGCGCCTCGGCGATCGCGGTGATGTTCACCGGGCTGACCGTGGCCAACGTGCTGGGCGTGCCGCTGGGCACCTGGCTGGGCCAGGCCCATGGCTGGCGCGCCACGTTCTGGGCCGTCGCCGCGGTGGGCGTGCTGGCCCTGGCCATCATCCAGGCGTTCGTCCCGCGCGACGCCGTGGCCCCCGAGCCCATGGACTGGCGCGCCGACGTGAAGGCCATGGGCCGCCGCCCCGTGCTGCTGGGCCTGGCCACCACCGTGCTGGGCTACGGCGGCGTGTTCGCCGTGTTCACCTACATCGCGCCGCTGCTCACGCAGGTCGCCGGCTTCGACAAGGGTGCCGTCCCGCCCATCCTGCTCATGTTCGGCGGCGGCCTGGTGGCCGGCAACATCCTGGGCGGCAAGCTGGCCGACCGGCGCCTCGAAGCCACGGTGCTCGGTTCGCTGGTCGCGCTCGCGGTGGTGCTCGCCGGCATGGGCGTGGCGCTGCACAGCCAGGCGCTGGCCGTGGTCTTCGTCGGCCTGCTGGGCATCGCGGCCTTCGCCACCGTGGCGCCGCTGCAGATGTGGGTGCTGTCCAAGGCCGACGGCGCCGGCGCGACGCTGGCCTCGAGCTTCAACATCGCCGCGTTCAACCTCGGCAACGCGCTGGGCGCCTGGGTGGGCGGCGTCGTGATCGCCGGCGGCCTGGGCCTGCCGGCGCTCACCTGGGTGGCGATGGCGCTGCCGCTGGCGGCCGTGGCGATCGCGTGGTTCGCCATGCGCGCCCGGGGCGAGACGCCCGCTCCCGCGCGCGTGCCCGCGTGAGGCTCCGGCTCAGTCCGGCAACGTGCTCGCCGCCGCGAACACGGCCGGCTGCGGTATCGACGTGTCGCTGGTGGGATTGGGCGCGGACGACCGGGTGGGCGCGGGCTTGGGTCTCGGGCCGCGAGCTGTGGCGAAGGCGACAGGCCAGGTCGGCATCTGGCACGAACGGCAACGACCGACCCATCTGCGACATTCGAATTCTCAAATCCGAAGCCGAAAAACAGTCGTTGGGTATGCTGCTGGCCTCACAGGCTCGAACGCCAGGAACACAACAATGCACCCGACGAGAGAGGCCGCTCAGGCCATAAGGGATGGCGCCATCGACGCGAGCGCCGCACTGGATGCTGCACTGGCGAACGCTTTGAACCATCTACCAGCTGCAGACCACGCGCCGTTGAGGCGAGCGGTTGCTCAGGTCATGGGGGCCATCGTCCTAGATCTGCTAAATCCAGCGATCGCCGCGCATCCAGATCTTGAGGTCGACGATGCAATGTGGGCAGAGATCGCACGGTCGCGAGCAGCAACACGCGCATTGTCCCGATAAACATGAGCGATAGCGGTCGCTCTCAACTGACTGCTTCTGGCCGAAATGAGCCGGTCGTTCATCGCAGGCCTTGCTCAGCCGCGTGACGCAGGGACTCGTCGAGGCCGCGGTTGCAAGCCGCGGCCATAGACTTGGCCGGCACTGTTTTTGCAGCACTGAGCTTTTTTCGAATCCCAAGGATGTAAGTCGCCACGCCTGCCTTGGGCGACTCCGCTTCGAACGACAAGTCGCAAATCGCTTCGAACGATTCGCCGTAAATGCGAGACAGCTCAGGCAAGACGCGCAGCGGGGCGCTCGCCAGGGAGTCCATTAGGGCCGCGTCGATATCCTCTGCGGCTGCGCCATCTGCGACCGCTTTTAGCTGTTCTGCCACGCGAAACCACGCGAGCGAGCCCGACGCAATGCCCGGATAAATCGAAGTCGACCAAACTCCGGTTTCATAGAGCCTGGCCAACGCAGCCTTGGCGCCCACGGTGCGAATTTCAGAAGCCACTTCGGCCGCGGAAACTGCGCTTGCCGGCAGTGCCTGAGCCGCAACAGCAGCCGCGACGAGAACGGCGGTGGCGGCAGCGCGATAGAAATTTCGGGCCGCATCATCCCCGTCGGATCCTGTGTTGGGTGGCCTGCGCATCGTATCGCGGGCCGCGAACGATTGGGTTGCCGAAGTCTCGCCGGATTTCCCCAAAGCTGTCGTCGGCGAACGTCTGCAGATGGCCGGAAGCTCGCGTTTCACGAGGTCGCTCAACGCGCTTCAGATCGCCTGCGTGCAACACGCACGGCGGCCGCAGACAAGACGAATACAAATCCTACGCCGGAGGCGAGAAGCGTCCACTCGCGCCAGCCGAGCCGAAATGGATTTTCAATGGGATCTTTGAAGTCGGCCGGCTTGATCGAAGCCCAGTTCTGAGGGCATTTCGAGCTTGAGGTCGGCGCGTTCGGTACGACGATTGTGGCGCTTGCCGCCGCCGACGCGCAGACAGGCGCGGCGGCTACCTGGTACGCGCCAACAGCGAGCAACAGCGGGAGCGCGAGCTTGCAATCACGAACGCGGTGAATCATGTCGAGCAGCTTACCTGACAGCAGTCGTTCGCGAAGGACAGCTACTGGCCGCTATGAGTCGGTGGCGACCGCGGCCGTCCAGGCGTTCATCGTATCGGCTTCGCGGGCCACCGATGCGATGTCGAGAATGAGGTCGAGGTTTGGAGGGATCGTTGGATGCTCGGCGCAGTTCTTGGCAAACCAAAACACCTCCTCCATCGACTCGTCCTCGTGCCAGGTAGTCATCACGAATCGCTCTGGCGGGATGGGCTTGAAGTCGAACGCACTGATATTTGCCCAGTCCACCGCATCATCCCAGACCGGGCATTCGTGGCCCCAAGCAAGCATGTAAAAGCAACCTGCTGCGACAAGCCAATCACTGACCTGATTCCTCCAGTCGTTTGACACGATCTCGCGGACGAGCACGACCGCTCGAAACGGAGGAACGCTGCCGAGGTCGGGAAGGCTGGCTTCCCCAGGGGCAACCTGCAAATAGCGGACGGCAGAGGTCATAGCCGGGTATTCACGTACGAAGGCACTTGGCCGAACACGGACTGTCGACTCGGCAAGGCATCCATCCTAATGCTAAGCCTCGTTCGTTTCGATGCACGGACTGTTCCGAAACGAAAAGGGCAGGCGCGGCAACGCAATTGCCGAGAAGCAGTCGTTTGCCATCGTCGGCTTGTGGCCGACTTCCGTCGGTGTGGTCGGCTGCGTGGCATCGAGACTGCTAGTAACGATGCGAATCGACCGACGACTGAATCTCTTTCGACACCAGACCTTCGGTCGCACCGATAGCCTGCTTCCACGTACGCCTCGCGGCCCCTGACTTCAGCGCGGCATCGCGTCCAGGATCAGTGTGGCCGGCGCCGCATAGTCGCTGAAATAGTGGCCGCCGGTCAGCGCCACCGCGCGTGCGTGCTCGAGGACGAGTTCCGAACACAGCGAGTTCTTTTTCGCTGCCCCATAGATGCACAGCGTGTTCGCGGCCGCAAACATGGCTAAGGTCGCAGGTCGGCCACTTGCGGGCATTCGCCGACGGCCGCTTTCGGGTGGTTCACGAGAGCCGAACTTGGACGCAAACCTGAGCACTGAATCGAACAGCATGACTACGAATAAATTCAAGCTCGCCTCCCACAAGATCAAGCCGATTGTCGGTTCGATGGGCGGGTGTATCGCCACCGATCGGATCACAGTCGAAGGCCATCCGGTACGGTTCATGTATGGGAGCCGCGGCCCGGCGCGCCCTCAGAACGGCGCGTCGAGCCGGAACGGCACCTCCTCGTGACGCCTCGGCAGCTTCGGGGACGATTCGTCCGAGTTTGCGCCGTCCGGGAAACGCACCGGCAGTCCGAGGAGCGCACCGGGGCCGAACAGGCGCATGTTGACCCCCATCCGCGGCGGGTTCTCCGGCTCGCCGATCGCCGTCCATCCGAGGGTGGCCCCACAACCGGGGCAGAACGGGACAGACAGGCACACCGGATCGATGTCCTTCCGCATGAACGACTTCGTCGTGCCTTCGATCTTGACCTCCGCCGGACTGAAATAGCCCCACAGCGTACCCAGCCTGAAGCACAGCGAGCAATTGCAGCTGTTGAGATAGTCGGGCCGCCGCGCGACGGTGACCGTGACGCCGCCGCACGGCCAGGAACCTCTCAGCATGGGCTGACCTCTTTTGGAAACGGGACGGAATCATCCACTAAATCGCCCACCCGGAGCTGCGCGGGCGCGATTCAGCAGTTCGGCCGCCAAGCGCCAGAGGCCGACATTTCGGGATCTCCGGAATCAATCCTGCCGAAATCGGACGGCGCGAATCAACAAGCGCACCTACCCCGACGTCGCCGCGAAGGTTGCCCGCCACGGAGACGGCATGGCTAGCCTACCGGAACCCGGACGCTCGCGACTAGCTGTTAGTGGCCCGACATGCGTCCTCAGAGGTCGGATGCAGGCCGGGTCGGCAGGCCGTCGAAAGACCCATCGCGTGGCACCGCCTTTCGCAGTGGCTTCGCGCATCTCGGTCTGGCGCTGCTGACCCCGCGCCCCGGCGCCGGGCGTTAATATGAAAGTCTCGAGGGGCCACCTGTCCGCCGAGTCATACAACCATGCGTCGCGCAGCTATCGATGCGACGCCATTTCCTCGGGGAACGTCATGCCACTGAAGTTGGGCCTGGTAGGGATCGGCAAGATCGCCCGCGATCAACACATTCCGGCGCTCGCCGCCGACCCACGCTTCGAGCTCGTGGCCTGCGCCAGTCGAAATACGCGCGTCGACGGAGTGGCGAACTTCGCCGACATCGAGACCCTGTTGGCTGAGGTGAAGCATCTGGATGCCATCTCCATCTGCACGCCGCCCCAGGCGCATTTCGAGTCCGCCCTCGCCGCGCTGCGGGCCGGCAAGCACGTCATGCTCGAGAAGCCGCCTGCGGCGACGACGCGGCACATCGCCCTGCTGCAGGCCGAGGCGGCGCGGCATGGCCGCACCCTGTTCCAGACCTGGCACTCGCGCTTCGCTGCCGGCGTGGACGCGGCGCGCAACTGGCTGCGTGGGCGAACCCTCACCGGCGGCACCATCACCTGGAAGGAGGATGTGCATCACTGGCACCCCGGCCAGCAATGGATCTGGGAGCCCGGCGGTCTGGGCGTATTCGACCCTGGCATCAACGCCCTGTCCGTGCTGACCGAAGTGCTGCCCGATGAAGCCTTCGTGCACAAGGCGATTCTCGAATTCCCCGAGAACCAGCAGGCTCCCATCGCGGCCCGCCTGGCCTTGCGCACGGTAGCCGGCGTCACGGTGAACGCGGATTTCGACTTCCGCCAGAAGGGCGAGCAGACCTGGGACATAGAGCTCGTCACCACCTCCGGCCGCCTCAAACTCTCCCGCGGCGGCGGCGCGCTGGAGATCGACGGCCGCCCGCTGGGGGACGACGACGCGTTGGCGGGCGAATACCCTCGGCTGTATTCGCGCTTCGCCGAGCTGTGCGCGGCCGGCGAGTCCGAGGTCGACTGGCGGCCATTCCAGCTGGTTGCCGATGCCTTCCTGGTCGGAGAGCGGCGAATCGTGGAGGCGCACCAGGTCTGAGCAAGCCACAGGTTCACGGGCGAACAGGCCGGTATCGCCCAGACTGCCCGTTAGCCGTCACTCCTGACTTCCGCTCATGGCCGACAACGGAAGCAGCGCGGTCGCCGCCCGCGGAGGCGCGGGTTCTGGCACGCGCCCGCGGTCACGCCAATAGTAACGCTGCGTCCTCGTTGCCACCCGAGGGGTTGCAGGCTGAATCAGCGGTTCGCGTACGCGTTCGACAAGCCAGGTGCGCTTGAATCCAGGTGCCCGGGCCGTGACTTTGGAACTGAGACCAGATCCTGAACCATCACGCGCGAAACGATGTCGGCTCCATTGACGAACGACTGGCGCAGCAACTCGGGTTCATTCAAGAACTCTTCGAGCGTATGGCCCTCCTTGTTCTCGACATTCTGTGCGCTGGCGACATGCGTTGCTTGCCAGAGCACTGTGCCATCGGGCGCCTTCATCATGACGCTCAGGTTGACGATCGGATACAGCGTTGATCCAAGCGTGTGAGCATGCGCGATGCCGTAGACATTCACGACCAGGTCAACCTGAGCATCCGCGGGCGCAGTCCCCACGACGAAATTGATCGATGTCCCAGCACTTGCTTGCTTTGCGAACTCTGAGGCCACGATGTCGCCGACGTCAATGTGGTTTGCCTGCATCTCGGAAGCCAGTTGTGCCCTGGCACTCGTGCCCGTAGAAGATGCAGCCAGCTGTCCCAGGAGTGGGCCGGCGACCAACATCGCAACGCCTTCTGCCGGCCCCATGTAAACCATCTCCAGAGGGAGCTTGACGATCGGGTTCACACGGACGGTGTGGATCGTTGCCTTGGCCGTCGGAGTGATGGCTACCGGCGGGACCACGCACGCGGTCAGCGATGAGGCGGCCGCCATCAAGCCGAGGGTGGCAGCGCGGCGGCTATGGAAGCGAATGATCATGGGAACTTCGTGCTGCGTTGCCAATACCTGTGCAGGGCTTGTCTGGCGACAGGAACTGCATTGTCGATCGCCGGTCTGCGCCGATCGGTGCGCATGGGCCCTGCGGTGTGACTTTTTTCCGCTGTCGAGCAACGCGTTCCTCTCGTCCTGACCGGTGAGCAGTGAGTTGTACTTTCAGTGCAAGACCTTCGACATGCAGAGAGCACAAGGCCGGAGCGACCGACGCCCAGGTGAGCACCAGAAGGCCGAACAAACGATCGCGTTCATGTGCCATGTCGAAGCCATGACCGTAAATGATCAGAAGATCGCCACATGGTTGACATCTCGCCTAGGCAACCTAGCGCGTTCTCATTTTCCAAAGCAACGCACATGTCATCGCAGAACTCGAGAGCCACGCCTCCCACGGTCTCATCGCTTCATGAATTGGAAGGACTGCCCGATCGGCAGCGCAGACTCCTACTGCGCGCGGGCTTGGGTCTGTCCATGGGCGGCTCCGCGCTGCTCGCTGCTTGTGGAGGCAGCGGCGACTCCGCTAGCACCGACGGCACCCAGAATGGGGCAACCAATACGGTTTCGAGCTTCGCGCTGGCCGTGTTGCCCGATACGCAGTTCTACTCGCGCTACGCAACGACCGACGAGAACCTGCAGTTCCAGCGCAAGTACGGCTCGACGCCGTACGTCGCGCAGACGAAGTGGATCGTCGACAACGCTGCGGCCTTGCGCATCCCCTTCACCATCCACCTCGGCGACGTAGTCGATCAACAGGGCAAACCGCTGCAATGGCAAGTCGCGGATTCGGCCATGAAGGTCCTCGAGTCCGCCAAGATGCCCTATTCCATCCTGGCGGGCAACCACGACGTCATCTCCGACGTTGACTATGTCGACGCCAGTAGCCAGTCGGCCAACACCGATGCGCAGCGCAACCTGGCCAAAGAGCCGTACTTGCAGACCTTCCCGACCACGCGAGCGCAACAGCAGGAAACCTTCGGTGGCCGCGACCCGTCGGGCTTTCACGAGTTTCACATCTTCACCGTGGACGGCAACGCCTTCATGGTGTTGTCGATGTCGTGGCGCGCCTCCGATGCCGCGATCGAATGGGCGCGCGGCGTGCTCGCCAAGCATCCGACGCTGCCGACGATCCTGTCGACACATCAACTGCTCAATATCGCAGGCGACGGCGTCAGTCCGTTGGAGGTTCCCTACGGGCTGATGCTTTGGGAAAATCTCATCCGCAGCAACGACCAGATCTTCATGACCTTGAACGGTCACTACCATGGTGGCGCCCGTCTCACCAAGACCAATGACTTCGGCAACGCCGTCGAGGAAATGGTTGTCGACTACCAGATGGCCTACATGGGCGGCAACGGCCTGCTGCGGCTGTACGAGTTCGACCTCACGAATAGCAAGATGAAGGTCTTGTCGTTCTCGCCGTGGGTGACGCAAAAGCCCACCGACTCACTCAATGAGTTCGACGTCGCCGTGCTGACCGATCCGAACCACCAGTTCGAGTTCGACATCGACTTCAAGAAGCGCTTCGCGCGCTTCAATCCAGGATTCACGGTGCCGAAGGCCGCCAACGCACCGATCAACGAGCGCGCCAAGGCCGCGTTGCTGTCCAACTTCACCGAACCGGCCAGCAGTGCCAAGACGCCCGCGGCCAATTCGGACGACTATCCGCTGGTCGCCTCCACGGTGGCCCATTGGCGCTTCTTTGGCGGCACGGACGGTGCGGTCGTGCCGGTGGGGCAGATCATCAAGGACGAAGCGGGCTCCAACCCGATCTCGCGCCAGCCGCTCGGCCAAGGTGGGTCAGCCCAGGATGCCGACATGACGTGGTCCACCGATCACCACCATCTTTCCGCAGCGCCCGGCAGCGTCAGTTTCTCCAACTCGGCCAACTCGCCTCTGCGGATGAGTTCCTTCGCCACTGATTCCAATGCCCCGCTGAATTCACTGACCTTCGACGCCGGCTACACCATCGAAGCGTTCCTGAAAATACCTGCCAGTTGGTCAGCGGCCAACAATGCATGGATGAACATCATGGAGCGTGAAGGGCGTCGGGGCGACGTCAGCGGCATCGATCCGGGCGCCGATGGGGACGAAAGCGCACTTATCTTCGCCATCTCGAGCCTACGGGAAGTGCAGTGGGAAGTCACCCCGAGCAGCGCGGGCATCAAGTCGCCCGCCGCCAATTTCTCAGGCGAGATCATTGCCGAGCGTTGGATCCATGTCGCGATCGTGAACGACCCTGCGCTGAGCGACACCATCATGTACGTCGAGGGCGCGCCCATTCTTCGCAACGTGTCGAACACGAACGGCATCGCCGTCAGCAGCACCACCGATCGGATGATCGTGGGTGGTGGCGTCTATGCGAATGCCCCGTCGAACGGTTTTCTCGGCAACATCGGTGAAGTTCGCATCTGCAGCGAGCCATTGACCGCCGACAAATGGCTCACCGCCCGCAAGAGCTGAGGCCGCCGTCCGTGCCACGCCGAGGTAAGCATGGTCTCGAAGCACCCTTGCTCCCCGAGGCCGACATGAGCACGATCACCTGAGGGTGCCCACGTTTGGGTGTATGCACGTAACCGGTCAAGTGCACACATGGACACCCGGCTTTGCCGACCGCAGACCAATGGCAGGGCCGAGCGCTTCGTCCAGTCGGCCTTGCGCGAGCGGGCCTACGGCTGGACGTACCAGAACTCAGCGCAGCGCGCCAAAGCCCTCGCCAGCTTGCAGCATCACTACAACTGCCATCGTCCTGACAGCGGGATCGGCGGCGTGCCGCCGATCTCCACGCTCAGCACCTCGAGGCACCGCCTGTTGACCGTTCACAACTAGCCTGCGCGACGCGACGTCAAGTGCGCGACGACGGCGAGCGCTGGCGTCTAGCCGACCTCGGACTAGTTCGTCTCGACTGTTGGTTGCCATTGCCGTTAGGAGATACAGCCTACGCATCATCTCGGCAATTCCCGACTTCGGTCGCAGCCCGACCCCGCCCCGAGGGTAATGACGTCGCGCCGAAGCGGACGTTTGTCACTGGCCGCTCTTGGCCGAGGCCGTGTGCAACCGCAACCGCCAATCCCTCAGACCTCGCCCGTGACACGCTGGACAGGCATGAAATGCTTCACGCGGGGGCGGGGAGATCAACCTGATTGTCGTCGCACCGATGCTCCCGCTGCAGCCCCATTTTTGGCCACGTGCCGCGGCTTGAGCGCCAGGTTGGCTGCGATCATGGCTGCGATCAGCGTCACGAGCCACGAAAAATACATCCAGAGCAAGAAGAGAGGAAACGCTGCGAAGGCACCGTAGACCGCTCTATACGTCGGCAGTTGGACGAGGTAGGCCGCAAAGCCACGCTTGCCCATTTCAAGAGCGGCGGTTGCGATCAAGCCGCCCGCGACGGCGTGGCTCCATGGAACCTTGGCATTCGGCACGAAGTGGAAGAGCGCCGTCAATGCCGCCATGATGAGCATTGGCGGCCCCATGCCGAGTACAAATGACAGCGACGGCGGGAGCACCCCGATGAGGCCCATCGAAACGCCCAGCACATACGATGTGGCCCAAAGACTCAGGCCCAGGACAGGCGGGCCGGCGATCAGCATCAGCAAGTACATGCCGACCCTTCTGAAGAACGGACGATTCCGCTTCACTTGCCACATCTGATTGAGCGCATTCTCCACAGTGAGCAACAAAGCGACGGCCGTGAACAGCAGCGAGAGTGATCCCACCCACGTCAGGCTGCGCGCGTTCGCGGCGAACAGACTCAAGTAGCCGAGGATGGTGCGCGAGATGTCGGCCGGAAGCAGGCCTTTCATCACATACTCGTCGATCGCACGCTCGAACCTGTGAAAGGCCGTGAAGCGGGACAAGAGCGCAAGGCTGACTGCGAGCAGCGGCACGACCGACAGCAACGTCGTAAACGTCAGGCTGCCGGCGACTTGTGCCAGGCGCTCCTTTCTGACGCGTTGAATCGTGATGCGCATCAAATTGAACATGGGCGTGTCGGGAGATGGGATTGCGTGCGCGGACGGGCGCATCCGCGGCCGGCAGCATGATTGTCCCGGATGTCACCTGCGAGCGCTGCAGTTGCCTGTCACGCCCGCGATCGGTCGTCGGCAAAATCCGGCATCAGCGGCACCCTGGCATTCAAGGCGCCGGTCCGAGCACCTCCGACGCAGCCCACAGCGGTGGCTCGCCGTGAAGCCGACGTTCGCGAACGCCCGCTCCTGGCCGAACTGCGACATGCGCGAAGCCGCCGCACGCCGATCCGCGACGGGTTCAGCTCAGAACAGGAACCCGCTCGCCGCGGCGAACACGCCGGCCACCAGGCCCGCGGCGGGGATCGTGAAGATCCAGGCCCAGACGATGTTGCCCGCCACGCCCCAGCGCACGGCCGAGGCGCCGCGCACGCTGCCCACGCCGACGATGGCGCCGGTGATGGTGTGCGTGGTCGACACCGGCACGCCCAGCGCCGACGCCGTGAACAGCGTCAGCGCACCGCCGAACTCGGCGCAGAAGCCGCCGACCGGCTTGAGCTTGGTGATGCGCTGGCCCATGGTCTTGACGATGCGCCAGCCGCCGAACATCGTGCCCAGGCCGATGGCCACGTAGCAGGCCCAGATGACCCATACCGGCGGCAGGTCAGTGCCTGCGACGGCGTAGGTGGGACCGGCCGCGATCAGCAGCATCCAGATGATGCCGATCGTCTTCTGCGCGTCGTTGCCGCCGTGGCCCAGCGAATAGAGTCCGGCCGACACCAGTTGCAGGCGGCGGAACCAGCCGTCGATGCGCAGCGGCGACTGCCGCCGGCAGATCCACGAGACCGCGATCAGCGTCGCCGCGCCCAGGACGAAGCCCAGCAGCGGCGAGATGATGATGAAGGCCACCGTCTTCCAGATGCCCGCGCCGATCAGGTGCGAGAAGCCGCCGCGGCCGATCACCGCGCCGACGATGCCGCCGATGAGCGCGTGCGAGCTGCTGGACGGAATGCCGTACCACCACGTGAACACGTTCCACACGATGGCGCCCACCAGCGCGCCGAAGATCACGTGCTGGTCGACGAACGACACGTCGACGATGCCCTTGCCCACCGTCGCCGCGACCTTCAGGTGGAAGACCCAGATCGCGACGATGTTGAAGAAGGCGGCGAACAGCACCGCGGTCTGGGGTTTGAGCACGCCGGTGGAAACGACCGTCGCGATGGAATTCGCGGCGTCGTGGAAGCCGTTCATGAAGTCGAACAGCACCGCCAGCACCACCAGGAAGGCGACCAGGCCGAAGCCGATCTGGACGGCGTGCATCAGGAATTCTCGAGGATGATGCCTTCGACGATGTTGGCGACGTCCTCGCAGCGGTCCGAGATCGTCTCCAGGTGTTCGTAGATGGCCTTCAGCTTGATCAGCTCGCGGGTGTCGATCTCGTCACGGAACAGGCGCGACATCGCCGCCCGCATCACGCGGTCGGCGTCCGACTCGAGGCGATCGATCTCCTCGCACGTCTTGAGCGCGGCCTCGGCCACGTCCGGCTGCTTCAGCCTGGGCAGCAGGCTGACGACGTGCTGCACGCGGTCGCAGCAGCGCACCGAGATCTCGCACAGGCGCATCACGTCCTCGCCGACGCGCTGCACGTTGTACAGCGACAGCACCTCGCTGGTGTCCTGCAGCAGGTCGATGATGTCGTCCATCGAGTTGATGAGGCTGCGGATCTGCTCGCCGTCGATCGGCGTGATGAAGGTGCGGTGCAACAGGCGGTGCACCTCGGCCGTCACCTTGTCGGCGGCGCGCTCGGCCACGTCGACCTCGGCAGCATGCTTCTCGCGCAGGCCCAGGTCGTTGTAGTTCTGGATCATCGCCATGAAGGCGCGCGCGCCTTCGGCCGTGTGCTCCGCGTGCTGGTCGAACAGCTCGAAAAAATTGCCCTCGCGCGGCAGCAGCTTGCTGAACCACATGGTCTGGATCCTCTTGTACTCGTGACGGGGCCGCTGGAGAGGCCCTGCTGGATTCGGATGACTCTCGGCCCGGCGCCCGGAAAGGACGGCGGCGTGCGGACGCCGGCGCGGCCGAAAGTTCGGTGGGGCGCATTGTACGAGGCGGCGTCATCGCCCTGACACGAAGTTCAGGCAGGCCCCTCCAAAAGAGACTTCGCCGAACCGCGCTTGCGACCGGGCATTGCGCGTGGCGACGCCCGTCGTCATCCTGCGCGAAGTCGCAGGATCCACGCTGGCGAAACGACGTCGCCGCGAGGCTGGATCCTGCGACTTCGCGCAGGATGACAGGAGATGTACCTCGGAGAGACGGTCAGGGTTCGAGGCGCTCGACACGCTGCACTGGATCGCGTCGCGCCGCCGCCAGCAGGTCGGCCACGCGGCCGGCGCCGGGAATCGCGCCATGCGGCCAGAGTTCGGCCAGCGGGGCCAGGACGAAGCTGCGTTGCGCGGCGCGGGGATGCGGCACGACCAGGCGATCGTCTTCGATGACGCCGCCGCCCGCATCGCCCTCGACGCCGAACAGCAGCACGTCGAGGTCCAGCGTGCGCGGCGCGTTGCGGTACGGCCGCTCCCGGCCGAAGCGCTGCTCGATCGCCTGCAGCGCGTCCAGCAAGGCATGCGGCGCAAGCGCGGTGCGCAGGCGCGCGACGGCGTTGACGTAGTCGGGGCCGCTCGAATCGACCGGCGCGCTGCCGTAGGTCGACGAGGCCTGGAAGCTGCCGGGCGCCGCCAGCGCCTGCAGCGCGTTCAACGCGTCGCGCAGCGTGGCGCGCGCGTCGCCGAGGTTGGCGCCCAGGCCGATGAAGACCGTGGCGCCCTCTTCCCGTTCACTCGGCGTCGGAATCGCCTTCTTCATCCTCGTCGTCCTTGAAGGCGGGCGCGCCGGACTTCTTGCGGCCGCCGCCGCCGCGCCGACGGCGCGTCGTGTTGGCCTTCTTCTCGAGCTTGTCCAGCAGCGAACGCGCGGTGGCGATGTCGGACTCCGTGGCGCCGTCGGCGATCGCCACCAGCATCATGTCGGCGAATTCGCGCAGCAGCTCCTGCGTCGCGGTGAGCGGCGGCGCGTCGGGACCGACCGTGCCGAACGGCAGCTCGGTGTTGTCGAACAGCGCGCGCATCGCGGCGCGGTCGGCGTCGGTGGCGCCGTCGGCCAGCGCGGTGCGCGCGGTGGCGGCCAGTTGCAGCATCTGCTGCTTGGCGGCGCTCACGCGCGGCGCGGGCGCGGGGGCACGTTCCGCGTCGGGCGCCTGCGCCGGCGCGGAAGCCTTGATCGGGCGCGGATCGCGCGGCGCGGGCCGGGGCTCGCGCGGACGCGATTGCGCCAGCTTGCGCGCGGTCTCCATCAGCTCGCGGCGCTTCGCGTCGTCGCCCAGCGAGTAGTCTTCCCACCACTCGACGAGTTCCATGTCGATCTCGCCCGCGTCCGCGCGCAGGCGCATGAAGTCGAACGCGGCGCGAAAGCGCGGCTGCTCCAGCATCGCGGCCGGCGAACTGCCGGTGCGCTTGTCGAAGCGCGGCTGCATCAGCCAGATCTCGCGCATGTCGGCGGCCAGCTTGCCGCGGCCGGAGATGTCGCCGATGCGGGCGTCGAAGGTGGCGTCGACGGCCGCCTGCAGCGCGGGCATCAGCGGCTCGCCGGCGTCGCGGAACGACTGCCAGCGCGCCGAGACCTCGTGCCAGAACACGCAGGCCATGAGGAAGCTGGGCGCCACCGGCTTGCCTTCGTTGACGCGGCGGTCGGTGTCGGCCAGCGCGCGGTTGACGAAGGCCTCGCGGGCCGGGTTCTTGGCGATGCCCTCGAAGTGCGCGTCGAGGATGGGGAAGGTCTTGCGGTCGAGGCCGTACTTCTTCAGCACCTCCAGGCTGGCCAGCGAGTGGCCCGTCTGCAGCAGCTTGATCATCTCGTCGAACAGGCGCGACGCCGGCACGTTGGCGAGCAGCGCCTTCATGCCGCGGATCGGCGCCTCGGTCTTCGCCTCGATCTTGTAGCCCATCTTGGCCGCGAAGCGCAGCACGCGGATGATGCGCACCGGGTCCTCGCGATAGCGCGTCTCGGGGTCGCCGATCATGCGCAGCAGCTTGGCCTTGGAGTCGGCCATGCCACCGTGGTAGTCGACCACGATCTGCGTGCTCGGGTCGTAGTACATCGCGTTGACGGTGAAGTCGCGCCGCGCGGCGTCCTCGATCTGCGGCCCCCACACGTTGTCGCGCAGCACGCGGCCGCTGGCGTCCACCGCGTGGCTCTTGCCGTCGAGCTCGCTGCGCGAGGTCTTCTCGTTGCCCTTGACGGCGGCCGCGTCGACGGCGTTGTCGAGGTAGGCGCGGAAGGTGGACACCTCGATCTGCTCGTGCTCGCGGCCACGGCCGTAGATCACGTGCACGAGGCGGAAGCGGCGGCCCACGATGAAGGCGCGGCGGAACAGCCCCTTCACCTGCTCGGGCGTCGCGTTGGTGGCGACGTCGAAGTCCTTGGGGCGCAGCCCCACCAGCAGGTCGCGCACGGCGCCGCCCACGATGTAGGCCTCGTAGCCCGCGTCCTGCAGCGTCTTGACGACGCGCACCGCGGGCTCGGCCACCAGTTTCGGATCGATCTTGTGCTGGTCGACGCCGAACTCGGTGCGCTGGCCCAGCGAGACGCCCGGCGGCATGCCGTCGTCGGCGGCCGGCGTCTTGCCGAGCAGTCGGTCGATGAATTTGCGAATCATTCGAAAAGCCTCAGGAATCGCCAGCCACGCTCCGCGGCCACCGCTTCCAGCGCGGCCGACGGATTGGTCGCGACAGGGTCGGTGGCCCGCTCCAGGAGGGGCAGGTCGTTGATGGAATCACTGTAAACGCTGATGCGATCGAAGTCGGCCCAGCCGGCGTCCTGCGCGGCGAGCCACTGCTCGACCCGCGTGACCTTGCCGTGCTGGTACGTCGGCACGCCCCGGATGGCGCCGGTGACGGCGCCGCCGGCGTCGCGCTCGAGCTCGATCGCGAGCAGCTCGGGCACGCCGAACGCGTCGGCGATCGGGCGGGTGACGAATTCGTTGGTGGCGGTGACGATGGCGACGAGGTCGCCCGCCGCCTGGTGCCTGCGCACGAGGTCGATCGCCTGCGGGGTGATCATCGGGCCGATCACCTCGTTCATGAAGCGCTCGTGGATCGCGTCCTGCTCCTGCTTCGAGCGGCCGCGCCAGACGGAGGTGGCGAAGGCCACGTAGGCGTGCACGTCGAGCGCGCCGGCCACGTAGGTGGCGTAGAACTCGTCGTTGCGGCGGCGCCAGGCGTCGCCGTCGGCCCAGCCGATGGCCACCATGAACTCGCCGAACGAGTGGTCGGAGTCGCCGGCGATCAGCGTGCCGTCGAGGTCGAAGAGGGTGAGGTTGCGGGTCGTCATTGCGGCAGGCTGTCGTTCGTTCTTTCTTCGTCGAGCATGCGCTTGAGCAGCGGCACGGTGACGGCGCGCTTCTCGGCCAGCGCGAAGCCGTCGAGGCGATGCAGCAGGTGCATCAGGCTCTTCAGGTCGCGGGCGAAGCGGGCGAGGATGTAGTCGAGCACCTCGTCGCCCAGCACGATGCCGCGGCGGCGCGCCTCCTGGTGCAGGGCGTCGCGGGTGCCCGACTCGGCCAGCGGCCGCACGGCGTGCACCGGGCCCCAGCCGAGGCGGGTGCGGAGGTCTTCGCGCACCGGCAGGTCCACCGGCGGCAGGCGCCCGGCCGACGCGAACTGGACGCCCAGGCGCGCGCCGGCGGCCGGCGTCTCGGCCAGCGCCAGCGCGGCGCCGGCGACGCCGTCGGCCAGCGAATGCAGCACGCCGCCGACCCGGCTCGCGGCCTCGACGAACAGCGTGAACGCAGCGTGCTGCTGTTCGGCGCTGAACTGGTCGACGCCGTCCAGCAGCACCAGCGAGACGTCGTCGGCCAGCTCCCACGGCGTCGACGACGCCGCGTCGAACCATTGCGCCACGAGGCCCGCCTCGATCGCGCGCGCCTGCAGCTCGTGCAGCAGCTGCGTCTTGCCGGAGCCCGCGGGGCCCCACAGGTAGATCGGCGCGCCGGGCCAGGCCTGCTCGCGCAGTTGCGCGACCGCGACGGCGTTGTCGCCGGGCAGGAAGCCGGCGAACGGCGGCAGGGGATCCCAGGCGAGATCGAGAATCAGCTGTTTCATGTTCGATAGAACGTACTGGCGCGCCAGGCGGCCAGGGCGTGGCGCAGCGCGACGACGGCCAGCGCGCTCACCGGCAGCGCCACCAGCACGCCGACGAAGCCGAACACCTCGCCGAAGGCGAGCAGCGCCAGGATGACGGCCAGCGGGCTCAGGCCGATGCGCTCGCCCACCAGGCGCGGCGTGAGCACGAAGCTCTCCAGCACCTGGCCGATCGCGTAGACCGCCGCCACCTCGGCGACCCCGTGCCAGCCGGAGAACTGGATCGCCGCCGACATCAGCGCCAGCACCAGCCCCGTGGTGTAGCCGAGGTAGGGAATGAACACGGCCAGGCCGGTGAACACGCCGATCGGCCAGGCGAGGTTCAGGCCGGTGAGCATCAGGCCCAGCGGGTAGATCAGCGCCATCGCGCCCATCACGGCCAGCTGGCCCTTCAGGTACTGGCGCAGCGTCGTGTCGCACTCGCCGAGGAAACGGGCCAGGCCGTCGCGCGACTTCAGCGGCACCAGGTTCCAGGTGCCACCGGTCACGGACTCGGCGTCGATCAACAGGTAGAAGACGAGCACGGGCACCAGCACCAGGAAGCCGACGATCGTCACGAGCCAGCTGCCGCCGATGCGTGCCGAGCTGAGCAGCTTCTGGCCCCACTCCTCCATGTTGCCGTCGAAGGACTTCAGGATCCAGGCCTTGACGGTGTCGGTGTCGACGTCGACGCCGAAGTTCTTCAGCTGCGGGGCGACGACATGGTTGAACTTGTCGAGCATGCCCGGCCACTGCGAGCGCAGCTGCGGCAGCACGGTGGTGACGATGGGCACCAGCAGCAGCGCGAGCGCGGTGACGGCCAGCATCGCCAGCAGGATCGTGACCGTCGTCGCGAGCGCGCGCGGGACGCGCCGGCGCTCGAGCATGCGCACGAGCGGCCACAGCAGGTAGGCGAAGACCAGCGCGAGCATCACCGGCGTCAGTGCCGGGCCCAGGATCCACAGCAGCAGCGCCGCGCCCACGCCCAGGGCGAGCCAGGTCAGGGCGCGTTGCTGTGCGTTGGTCAGGGTCATGGGGTGACGAGGCCGGGTCTCGGGCGAACAGGAGGGGCCGGCGGTCCGCGACGGGCGCCGGTCGCGGCCGGAGGCGGCCGCTGCGGGAAGGCGCGGACCGCCCAGGCGGACCGCAACCGCGCATTGTAGGGCGGCGCGGGCGAGCCGCCCGGGGCCGCCCCGCCGTCGATGCGCGGCGCGTCAGTGACGCTGCGAGCGAACCGCCAGGATGCGGCGTTGCAGCGCGTCGGCGTCGGCGGCGTCCGGGGTGTGCTCCAGGTACAGGCCCCAGTCGTAGGCGGCCTCCTCCGCGCGGCCCAGGCCCTCGAGTACATCGCCGCGCAGGCGGTAGGTGTCCCAGTCGCGGGGCTCCAGCACCACCTGGCGATCGAGCACGGCCAGCAGGCGGGGCACGTCGCCGCGGCCCTGGTGGATCTGCTGCAGGTTGCGCAACATGCGCCCGATGATGTCGCGCGGCTCGGCGGCCTGCAGGAACAGGCCCAGCGGCACGTCGAAGGCGTCGCGCATCGCGCTGGCCTGGCGCACCAGGTCGAGGCGCTCCTCCAGGTCGCTGCGCGACAGCGACTGGCCGGTGAACGGATCGATCACCACCTCGCCCTGCGGCAGCCGCATCTTGACGAGGAAGTGCCCGGGAAACGAGACCCCTTCGGCGCGCAGGCCGACGTGGCCGGCGATCTCCATGTACAGAAGGGCCAGCGTGATCGGGATGCCGCGCCGGCGCGCGAGCACGTCCGGCAGGTAGCTGTTGGCGGGGTCGTGGTAGTCGTTGACGTTGCCCGCGAACCCCAGTTCCTCGAAGAAATAGCGGTTCAGGCTGCGCAGCCGGTGCACGACCGGGGCGTCCGGCGCGAGGCGGGTCTTCAGGCGCAGCGCCAGCGTGTCGACGTCGGCCAGCACGGCCTGCACGTCCAGCCCGGGCGTCTCGTCCTGGGCGATCGCGATCGCCGCCTCCAGCAAGGGAAACTGGTCGTCATCGGCCACCAGGGCGTCGAAATACTCCAGCGCGCTCGGGGCGCTGAACGTGGGGGTGGGACGCGGTACCAGGGACATGCGAGCGAGTTTAGACCCGTCGCGAAAGGCGTGGGGAGGCGCTCCCCTAGGCCTTGCGCATGAACTGCTTGAGCTTGAGCCCCAGCGCCGACAGCACCGCCGCGTACAGCAAGGCCACGCCGCCCAGCACGCCGGCCATCTTCAGGGCGCGCAGCGCCGGGTGGGAGCGGTCGAGCCAGTCGATCGAATGGTCGGCCCAGGCCAGCGCGGCGCCGAGCACCAGCGTGGCCACGAGGGCGCGCGCGACGAACGCGGGCCAGCCGGGCTGCGGCTTGTAGACGCCCAGCCGGATCAGGCCGATCAGCAGCCAGGTGGCGTTGAGCGTGGCGCCCAGGCCGATCGACAGCGCGAGGCCGCCGACGCCGATCTTGAGCCACTCGACGAAGACCAGGTTCATCAGCTGCGTGAACACGAGCACCGCGATGGCGATGCGCACCGGGGTCCTGGTATCGAGCTGCGCGAAATAGCCCGGCGCGAGGATCTTGACGCTGACGATGCCCATCAGGCCCAGGCCGTAGCCTTGCAGCGGCTGCACCGTGGCCAGCACGTCGGCGCCGGTGAAGTGGCCGTAGTGGAACAGCACGGCCAGCAGCGGCCGCGCGAAGACGAGCAAGGCGATCGCGCACGGCAGCGTCTGCAGCACGACCAGGCGCAGGCCCCAGTCGATCATGCCGGAGTAGCCCTCCTTGTCGCCGCGGGCCCGCGCCGCCGACAGTTGCGGGATCAGCACCACGCCCAGCGCCACGCCCAGCAGCGACGTGGGGAACTCCATCAGCCGGTCGGCGTAGGTCAGCCACGACACCGAGCCGGTTGCCAGGTGGGACGCGAGCTGGGTGTTGATCAGCAGCGACACCTGCGCCACCGACACGCCCAGCAGCGCCGGCGACATCTGCTTGAGCACGCGGCGCACGCCGGGGTGGTGCCAGGCCTCGACGATGCCGCGCCAGGTGACCTTGATGTGCGGCATCAGGCCCAGCGCCTTCAGCGCGGGAACCTGGATGGCGGTCTGCAGGATGCCGCCCAGCATCACGCCGACGGCCAGCGTGTAGACGCCGGGCAGGCCGTGCGCCTCGAAGGTGGGCGTCAGCGAGCGCGCCGCGATGATCACCGCGATGTTGAGCAGGATCGGCGTGGCCGCCGGGATGGAGAAGCGGCCCCAGGTGTTGAGGATGCCGGCCGACAGCGCCACCATGGACATGAAGCCGATGTAGGGGAACATCACCCGCGTCATCAGCACGGCCGAGTCGAACCGCTCCAGGCCCGACGCCATCGCCCAGACGATCGCCGGCGCCGCCACGACGCCGACCACGCAGGTCAGGAGCAGGGTCCACGCGAGCACGGTGGCCACCGCGTCGATCAGCTTGTGCGTGACCTCGTCGCCCTCGGAGATGCGCGTGTTGGCCAGCAGCGGCACGAAGGCCTGCGAGAACGCCCCCTCGGCGAACAGGCGGCGCAGCAGGTTGGGAATGCGGAAGGCGACGTTGTAGGCGTCGGTGAACCCGCTGGCGCCGAAGCTGGCGGCGATCAATTGCTCGCGCACCAGGCCCGAAACGCGCGAGGCGAGCGTCAGCAGCGATACCGTCGAAGCGGCCTTGAGAAGGTTCATCAGGTGCCGCCGAGCGAAAGGTCGAGGCGGTTCAATAGGTCTGGGCGCGGATTATAGGAACCGTCCCCTCCGGGGAAACGTGGAAAGTGCGGGTTATCCCCCTTTTCGATGAACCGCGCTGGTGCATGCCGGTACAATGCGGCCATCCGCTCCAAGCTCCAGTCCAGCGAACGGACGTCGATCCTCGACGCCTCCCCCAGCAGTCGGCCTTCACGACTGGTGCCCGCATCCATGCGCGGCGCAGCAGGCCGACCCGCGATTCCCGGCACTGCCCGGGACTGAAAAACACCACATGAACTTTGACGAACTCGGCCTCGCCGAGCCGCTCCTGCGTGCTGTGCACGAGTACGGCTACACGACCCCGACCCCGATCCAGTTGCAAGCCATCCCCGTCGTCCTCCAGGGCGGCGACCTCCTCGCCGGCGCCCAGACCGGCACCGGCAAGACCGCCGGCTTCGTGCTGCCGATGCTGCACCGCCTGCTGGCCGGCGGCGTCAAGAAGGACGCCCGGGGCAAGATCCCGGTCCGCGCGCTGATCCTCACCCCCACCCGCGAACTCGCCGCCCAGGTCGAGGAAAGCGTGCAGACCTATGGCAAGCACGTGCCGCTGACCAGCATGGTCATCTTCGGCGGCGTCGGCATGCAGCCGCAGATCAACCGCCTGCACAAGGGCGTCGACATCCTCGTGGCCACGCCCGGCCGCCTGCTCGACCTGCACCAGCAGCGCGCGGTGGACCTGTCGCACGTGGAGATCTTCGTGCTCGACGAAGCCGACCGCATGCTCGACATGGGCTTCATCCACGACATCAAGAAGGTGCTCGCGGTGCTGCCGGCCAAGAAGCAGAGCCTGCTGTTCTCGGCCACGTTCTCGGACGACATCAAGGCCCTGGCCGATCGCCTGCTGAACAAGCCGGGCCTGATCGAGGTGGCGCGCCGCAACCAGACCAACGAGATGATCGAACAGGCCGTCCATCCGGTCTCGCGCGATCGCAAGAAGCAGTTGCTGTCGCACCTGATCAAGTCGGGCGACTGGCACCAGGTGCTCGTGTTCACGCGCATGAAGCACGGCGCCAACCGCCTGGCCGAATACCTCAACGAGAACGACATCACCGCGATGGCGATCCACGGCAACAAGAGCCAGACGGCGCGCACCCGCGCGCTGGCCGAGTTCAAGGCCGGGACGCTGCAGGTGCTCGTCGCCACCGACATCGCCGCCCGCGGCATCGACATCGACCAGTTGCCGCACGTCGTCAACTTCGAGCTGCCCAACGTGCCGGAAGACTACGTGCACCGCATCGGCCGCACCGGTCGCGCGGGCGCGCAAGGCCGCGCGGTGTCGCTGGTCTGCGTGGACGAGGACATCTTCCTCAAGGAGATCGAGAAGCTGATCAAGCGCCCGATCCCGAAGGAAGTCATCGCCGGCTTCGAGCCCGATCCCACCGAACGCGCCGAGCCGATCGTGCTGGGTCGCACGTCGATCGGCGTGCGCGGCCCGTCGTCGGGCGGCCGCAATGGCGGCGGTGGGGGCGGTCATCACGCCCGCTCCGGTTCCGGTGGTGGTGGTGGCGGCGGCGACCGCGGCCGGGGTCCGGCGCGTCCGGGCGGCGGCGGTGGTGGCGGCAACGGCGGTGGCCGTCCGGCGCCGCGTCCGCAGGGCCCGTCGGGGTCGCACGGCGGTGCCAAGCCCGCGCATGCGGGCCATGGCGTCGCGCGTCCCGCCGGTGGCGGTGGCGGCAACGGCGGGGGCCGTCCGGCCGGTGGCGGCGGTGGCCGTCCGTCCGGCGGTGGCCAGCGTCCGGCGCTGACCTCGTCCAACAAGGGACCGTCGACCAAGCGCTGAGCGCCGTCGAGTCCCGGATCGAATCCAGCCCGCGTGCGCAAGCCGCGGGCTTTTTTCATGGCGCATCGCGAGCCTTCGAGAGGTACCTGGCCATGGGCGGCGACGGCGACAGTGTCACGGTGTGCCGGTCGGATGCGAACCGCGCCTCGCTGGTCACTTCCTGTTACTGAACTCGCGCGCTTCGTCGACTACTGCACGGCCCGTACCCTGCGCTCCCTGCGTGCTCGACAGAGAATCGAAGGCTGGCCGCGCCGCGGCCCTCGAGGCTCCGCACTTGGATCTGCACACCCTGTTTCTCGGCCAGACCTGCCTGCTCGCCGCCACGGCCGCGATGCTGTGGGTCTCGCGCAGCGACGCGGACCACGGCAACGGCATGCGGACGTGGCGCGGGGCCATCACCAGCCAGGCGCTCGCCTACCTGGTGCTGGCGACGCCGGCCGTCGGGCTGTCGGCCACCGTCACGGGCCTGGTGGCCAACCTCGCCGGCGCCGTCGGCGTCGCCCTGTTCTTCATCGCGATCCGCCGGTTCACCGACCGCACGTGGAATCCGCGGCTGCTGGCCGCGATGGTGGCGGCCGTCACGATCGCGGGCGCGATCACCGGCGAGCACGTCGCCTGGGCCGCGATCTTCAACGGCTTCGCCTACGCCGGCTACGAATGGCTCAACGCGATCGCCCTGTGGCGCCACCCGCGACCGGAGGCCAGGCGCGTGCAATGGGTGGTGGCGCTGTTCTACGTGGGCATGGGCATCGTGCTGCCGCTGCGCGCCATCGCGCTGCTGCGGCTGCACCAGTCGGGCCTGAGCCTCGACCACGACAACGCGTGGCAGGTGCCGATCTACGTGTTCGGCTTCGTCTACCTGGTCGTCACCAACCTCGGCTTTGTGCTGATGTGCAAGACCCGCGCCGAGGCCGAGACGCGGCTGCAGGCGCGCACCGACGACCTGACGGGCCTGGCCAACCGGCGCGCGCTCGACGAGGAGATCGCCCGCGCGCTGGCCGGCGCCCGCCGCACCGGGCGCCCGTTCGCGATCGTGATGGTCGACGTGGACCGCTTCAAGTTCATCAACGACACCCACGGCCACGGCGTGGGCGACGCCACGCTGGCCGCCTTCTCGACGCGTCTCGCGGGCGCGCTGCGCGAGCCCGATCGCGCGTACCGCTACGGCGGCGAGGAGTTCTGCCTGCTGCTGGACGACACCGACCTCGCGGGCGCGCGCACCCTCGCGGAACGCGCCCGCGAGCAGATCATGCTGCCGTTCGAGGGCACGATGCGGGCGCTGACGGCCAGCTTCGGGGTGACGGCATGGCAGGTGGACGATACGGTCGACACGTTGTTCCACCGGGCCGACCAGGCGCTCTATGCGGCCAAGAGCAACGGGCGGAATCGGGTCGAAGCGGGCTGAACAGGTTCGGCCAGCGACCGGTTGCGGCCAGGCGCTGACCGGACGTTCGACGTCTCGGCGACCGGATTTCCGCATCCGCCCTGATCACGACCGCGCCCGACGACTTTCCTGTTGCCTGCCGTCGATGCCCATGTAATACTGAACCGAATGGCTCAGTATTCTCAAGTTCGTTTCGACGTCTCTTTCGCCGCGCTGTCGGACCCTGTTCGACGCGGCGTGCTGGAGCAGTTGATGCGCGCCGACGCGTCCGTCACGGTCCTCGCCGAGCGCTTCCGCATGACCCTGACGGGCATGAGGAAGCACATCGGCGTCCTGGAGCAGGCGGAGCTCGTCACCACGGAAAAGGTGGGGCGCGTGCGCAGCTGCAAGCTCGGCCCGCGCCGGCTCGAGGAAGAGGCGGCCTGGATCGAGAACTACCGCCAGCTGTGGGCCGCACGCTTCGACGCGCTGGACACGGTCATCGAGGAACTCAAACGCAAGGAGACGCGTGATGGTCGCAAGAAGAGAGAGTGAATCTGCCCCCACGGGAAACCGCACGACGTCGGAACGGAAGTCCGCGCGCGAGCTGGTCATCACGCGAACCTTCGACGCCCCGGCGCGTCTCGTGTTCGAGGCGTGGACCACGCCCGAGCTGTTCAAGCAGTGGTGGGTGCCGAAGTCGAGCGGCGCGATCCTGCTGTCCTGCGAACAGGATGTCCGTGTCGGCGGCAGCTACCGCCTGGAGTTCGCTCATCCCGAGAGCGCGGCGCCCATGGCGTTCTTCGGCAGGTACCTCGAAGTGGTGCCGAATGCTCGCCTCGTCTGGACCAACGAGGAAAGCGCCGACGGCGCCGTCACGACGGTGACCTTCGAGGAGAAGGACGGCAAGACGCTGCTGGTGATGAGCGACCTCTATCCGTCGAAGCAGGCCCTCGAGACGGCCATCGAGGGAATGGACGAGGCGATGCCCGAGACGTTCGGGCAGTTGGACGAATTCCTCGCCGCCCGCGGCGCAGGCGCGGGCGCGGAACGGACCTGAACTCGCCGTTCTCGCTGGCGGCCGCCCGGCGTCGCCGTGATCCGCGGCGGCCGCCTCGGTGGTCCCGTTTTCCGGGTTGTCAGCAACAACTTGCCCTTGGCCGAGTTGGCGTGACTGACGGGCCGTGTACAAACTCTTACCCATGCGCTAGCGTTGGCCCGCGGGCATGCTTGTGAGCTCTCCTCCTACTCCTGGCCGCACGCACGCCTACATCCAGGACGATCGCATTGGCGCATCGTCGGGTTCATCTCGACCACCACGGAGGTGAGCATGCAAGTAGTCTGCACCTCGGCACCTGAAGGACGCGTCTACCGCTTCTACCGCACCAGCGAAGACTTCACTCGCGCTCTCAAGCCGCTCGTCCCCTTCCTGCTGGCGAGCCACGCCGACGTGATCGTGGGCAACGACGCGACCGACCTCAAGCTCCTGCTTCGCGTCGGCCCGATCGCAGGCAACGACGAGGCGATGCTTCTCAGCCTCATCGCCCCGCACCTCATCTGCCGCTGCGATCCCGTGCCTGCGGTACTCTGATCGAGCACGGTCCCTGACCTTCGCGTCAAGGGGAGAACGGCGCGATGCCTTGGAGGTACCCGGCGCCGTCGCCAGGACGCGCGGCGACGTTCGACGAGGCTTCGCCGATCAGCAGCCGCCTGCCGCCGCGCCGGAAATCGCCGGGTGTGCAGCCGACGTCGCGCCGGAACGTGCGCAGGAAGTTCGAGAGATCCGCCCACCCGCTTTCGTACGCGACGTCGGTGATCGGCAAGGCGGTGTCCCGCAGCAGGTCGATGGCTCGAAGCAGGCGGACGCGCATCAGGTATTGATGCGGCGTCACGCCGATCGAGCGCTTGAACGCCCGCATCAGGTGGAAGCTGCCGACGCCCACCGATTGCGCCACGTCGTCGATCGAGAGTTGCTCGCCGGCGCGACTCTCGATGCAGCTGGCCGCCGAACGAGCACGCTCCTCCAGCAGCGCGCTGGCCAGCGGTGCGCTGCGGTGCGAGAGGGCCGAATGCACGGCGCCGATGACGGCGAGGGTGCCCTCTTCGAGCGCGAAGCCTTCGTCGCCGTCGGCAAGCAGGTTGGCCAGCAAGGCGGCCACGCGCGGCAAGGGCGGTAGCGCGGCCTTCCTGAATCGCGGCGTCGTGCCCGGCATGCCGAGCGCGCTCAGCGAGTCCTCCAGCATCGCGGCCGGTATGGAAAGAAAGATGCAGTCGTCCCCGCTGCCGTCGCTGAGCGCGTGCGAACAGGCATAGCCGTCGCCCTGGTTGCCGAGCATCAACCACCCGCGCGTGAGCTGCGCCTTGCCGGCCACGGTCCGGTAGCCCAGCGACCCGCGCTCGATCAACGTGATCGAGCAGGCGTCGTGCTGCTCGTCCGGCGCGGCTGCGTCGGTGCCTGCGGTGCAGGTGCAGCGCATCAGCCGCAGGCCGCTGGTGGCGCGCCGCAGCGGCAGGTAGTTGCGGCCGAGCTCGGCCGCATCGACGGGCGGGGTGGACATCGCGCCATCTTAGCGGCGGCGGTCGTCGAGAGAAGTCAGTTTTCTCCAAGTCGCGGAAGTCGCCGATCCCTACGCTTGCGCATCGCAATGACCCCAGGGAGACGCGAATGACAACTGATCTTCGAGAGGCAGCGGCGACGTTCAGGCGCCTCCACCGGCAGGACAAGCCGATCGTGCTGGTCAACGCATGGGACGCCGCCAGTGCGAGGGTGCTTCAGGCCGCGGGCGCGAGCGCCATCGCCACGACCAGCGCGGGCATGGCCTGGAGCCTGGGCTATCCGGACGGGCAGCACATCCCGGTGAACGTGTTCGTCGACGCGTGCGCGCGGATCGCTCGCGTCGTGCGCGTGCCACTGAGCGTGGACATCGAACGCGGGTACGGCCAGAGCTTCGACGCCATGTGCGATCTCGTGCGCGCATTGCTGGCGCTCGGGGTCGTCGGCGTCAACATCGAAGACGGGATCGATCCGCGCACGCGGACCCTGAACGCGCCGGACGAATTGACGCGCCGCATCGAGGTGTTGCGCACGGTGTCCGAGCAGGCCGGCGTGGCGCTCTTCATCAACGCGCGCACGGATGTCTTCTGCGCGCCCGACGTTCGCACGGAGGCGCGCTGCGAAGAAGCCTTGAGGCGATCCCGGCTCTACGCGTCGGCGGGCGCGGACGGATTCTTCGTGCCGGGACTCGCCAGCCTGGTGGACATCTCCCGCCTGAGCGAGGGCTGCACGCTGCCGCTCAACGTATACGCCGGCGGCCCGGGCGCGCCGGCCGTGCACGAAGTCGCACGGTGTGGCGCTCGTCGCGTCAGCCTCGGATGCGGGCCTTTGCAGGCTCTGCTGGCGGCGCTGCACGAGATCGCCGTCGAAGCCCTCGCGGCCGGGCGCTTCGACGCGATGGTCCACGACCAGATGCCAGGCGACCTTCTCAACCAACTTTTCAACAACCGGAACGAAAGGGGAATCTCATGAACCCGAACCAATTCCAGGCCAGCCGCAAATCCGTGTCGACGCCATCGGGCGACATCGGCTACGCCGAGGTCGGCGACGGGCCGGTGGCGCTGTTCGTGCACGGCGTCCTGCTCAACGGCTACCTGTGGCGACATCAGATGTCGGCCTTGGCCGGCGAACGCCGCTGCATCGCGATCGACCTGCTGGCCCACGGCAGCACGACCATCGCTCCGCAGCAGGACGTCTCTTCGACTGCGAATGCGACGATGCTGCTGCAATTCCTCGATGCGTTGTCGATCGACCAGGTCGATCTGGTCGGCAACGACAGCGGCGGCGGCATCGCGCTGATCTTCGCCGCGAACTACCCGCATCGCGTGCGCAGCCTGGCCCTGACCGACTGCGACACGCACGACAACTGGCCCCCCAAGGCGTTCGAGCCCTTCCTGGCGCTGTCCGCGGCTGGCGGCCTGCCCGACGTCCTCGACGCGATGCTCGCCGACAAGAACGTGTTCCGTTCCGCGCAGGCGCTGGGACCGGCCTACGAGCATCCGGAGCAGGTCGAGGATGCCACGATCGAGACCTACCTGCGGCCGCACCGCGCCGATCCACGGCGCACGCCGGATCTCGCCCGGTTTCTCGCCGCGTTCGACTGCCGGCACACCGTCGCGGTGGAGGACGGCCTGAAACGCCTGGCGGCGCCGACGCTCGTGGCCTGGGGCACCGACGACGCGTACTTCGGACTCGAATGGTCGCACTGGCTCGCCCGGACGATTCCCGGCACGCGCAAGCGAGTCGAGATCGCCGGCGCTCGCCTGTTCTTTCCGGAAGAGCGCTGGAAGGAATTGAACGCGGAGTTGCTGGAGCACTGGCACGCCGCCGCGAGCACGGCCGCAGCCTCCACCGCCTGGGAGAGCCCGTACCATGTCATTGCTTAGGCCTTTCCTCCTCTCGCTGTACCTGGGTGCCTGCCTTGTTGTGTCCGGTGCGTTCGCGGCCAGGCCCTCTTCCGATCCGGCCGGCGCACTGGCCGCGCTGGCGGACCGTTACTACGAGGCACAGGCGCGATTCGATCCCGTGTATTCCGCGACGCTCGTCGGGGACAACCGGTTCGACGCGGAACTGCCCATCGGCATCGCGCCCGCCGAACGGAACAAGCGCTTCGCCTGGTATGCCCAGGTGCAGAAGCAATTGGAGGCGATCCCGCGCGCCAGCTTGAACGACGAAGACGCCCTGACGTTCGACATGCTGGCCCTCGACGTGCGCACGCGGCTGGGGTTTCGCCGGTTCAAGGACCACCTCCTGCCGTTGCAGCAGATGGATTCGATCCCGGTGCAGCTGGCGACCTTCGCCGGAGGCCAGGCCGAGCAGCCCTTGAAGACCGTGCAGCAATACGAGGCGTTCCTGAAGCGGATCGATCGGCTGCCAGCTTGGAGCGACCAGGCGATCGCCAACATGCGCGAGGGGATCCGCAGCGGCATCGTGCAGCCGCGTCCCGTCGTCACGGCGGTGATCGCCCAGCTGCGCGCGCTCGGCAGCGGCAGCGTCGAGACGAATCCCTTTGGCGCACCGATCGCCAACATGCCGTCGTCGTTCTCGCAGGACGACCGGACGCGGCTTGCCGCTGCCTATGCGCAGGCGCTGACGAAGGACATCGCACCGGCCATGCGCAGGCTGACGGCATTCCTCGAGAAGGACTACCTGGCGGCGAGCCGGGAGTCGGTGGGCTGGAGCGCGTTGCCCGAAGGTGCCGACTGGTATCGGCAGTGGGTGCGCATGCAGACGACGCTGGACCTGACGCCCGAAGAAATCCACATGATCGGCGAGATCGAAGTCGAACGCATCCAGAGCGAACTGGCCAGGCTCGGCCCGCGGCTGGGCTACGACGGCGACTCCGCCCACCTGCTGGCATGGGTCCGGACGAACAAGCGATTCCTGCCGTTCCGCACCGCGGCCGAGATCCTGGATCGATACCGCGCCATCGACACGCGCGTCGAGGCCAGCCTGCCCAAGCTGTTCGGCCACGCGCCCAGGGCCGCACTCGACATCCTGCCCGAGCCCGAATTCACGCGCGCGACCGCCTCCGACCACTATTCCCTCCCCGCGGAGGACGGCTCTCGGCCCGGCGTCTTCTGGGCCGTGATCGACGACCCCGCAACCTACGAGGCGACGAAGATGACCGCCTTGTTCCTGCACGAAGGCCAGCCGGGACATCACTTCCAGATGGCGCTGCAACAGGAGATGCGCCTGCCCCAGTTCCGTAAACGGGCGTGGATCAACGCGTTCGGAGAAGGCTGGGCGCTGTACGCCGAATCCCTCGGCACGGAGATCGGCTTGTACGACGACCCGGTGGCATACGCGGGCGAACTCCAGCTGGAGATCTTCCGCGCAGCGAGACTGGTGGTCGATACCGGCCTGCATGCGCAAGGTTGGAGCCGGCAGAAGGCCGTCGCGTACCTGATGGACACCGTCGGGTTCTCCGAAGCCCAGGCCACGAACCAGGTCGATCGCTACTTGGCTTGGCCGGCCCAGGCGCTGGGCTACAAGCTGGGGTCGCTCAAGATCCAGGAGCTTCGCGAACGTGCGCAAAAGCAGTTGGGAGCACGGTTCGACCTCGCGGCGTTCCACGACGCGGTGTTGTCGGAGGGCGCCCTGCCCCTTCCGTTGCTGGAAAGGCACATCGACCAGTGGATCCAGAGGACGCGTCGATGACGCGAACGGCCCCGCGGCTCAGACGAACTCGCGCTCCCGCAGCCACTTCGTGGCCACCCACTTCTCGCCCTCGATCACCGGTTGGCCGCCGTGCAGGCTCTTGGTGTTGACGTGGGCGCGGTCGTAGCTGAAGAAGCAGGCATTGCCCTTGATGGGCGCCACTTCGAGGCCGACGTCGGGGAAGATGGTGCCGCCGCCCTTCTTGGGCGTGTTCAGGTACATGAGCAGCGTGCCCACGCGCTGGCCGCCGCGCTTGAGGATGGAGGCGGAGCCCGGGTGCACCGGGTCGAAGTAGTCGTAATGGGGCTTGTATTCGGCGCCCGGCTTGTAGTGCAGCACCTGCAGGCCTTCGCCGTTCTGGACGGGCCAGCCCAGCAGCGCCGCGATGCGCTTCTCGACCTTGTCGATCACGCCCGTCTCGCCGCGCTCGAAGAACATGCCGCGGCTGGTGCGGGCGACGTTCACCTCGCTGCCGCCGGTGATGTTGTCCACCGTCTCGGAGCGCGCCATGCGGGGGCCGGCCAGCGCGATGATCTGGTCGCATTCCTGGTCGCTCATGAAGCCGCCCAGCACGATGACGCGCGGGTGCTTCATCGTGGTGAGGATCGTGACCTCGCGATCGAGGATGCGGATCTTGCTGGGCGAGTCGGAGAGAGCCGCGTCGGGCACGGGCACCGGCAACGGCTCGTGGTTCTGCGGCGCGGCCTGCGCGGCCTGCTCGCTGAGGTGGCCGCGCAGCGTCTCTTCGAGCGCCTTGATGGCGATCTCTTCCTGCCAGCCGCTGGCTTTCATGGCCTCGAGCACGGCCTCGGGCGCGACGCCGGCCTGCGCCTGCGCGACGATCCACTGGCGGAGTTCCACCGAGATGTACTGTTGACGCTGTTCGCCAGCGTTGGCCTTCGTGCTCGTTTGCGTATTCATGGGGTCGACTCCGGGCGTGCGGTCGATTGGGTTGCCAAGGCCATGCCCATTGGCACGGCGCCACGAGCCCTATTCTGGCAGCGTGCCACGGTCGAGTCGGGCGGGAATCCCTCGGTTTGCGGCGGATTTCGTGCAACCGGTGGTGAATCTCGCCGGCAAATGCGACTCGGTGCGGGCATTCCGGGCGGCAGGCGCCGTGCCGGCCGACAACCGGCGGGCGGCGCCGTCAGGCCTGGCGGCGCCGGAAAACCAGGCGGTCGGGCTCCGAGGCCCGCGCCGCGAAACGGTAGCCGTCCTCGTGGAAATCGGTGAGCGCCTCGGCCGTGGTGGCCCGCTGCTCGATCGCGTGGCGCGCCATCATGCCGCGGGCACGCTTGGCGAAGAAGCTGATGACCTTCCAGTTGCCGTCCTTCCAATCCTCGAACACGCAGTCGACCACACGGGCCCGCAGCACCTTCTCGCGCCCGGCCTTCGCCTGCGTGACCTTGAAGTATTCCTGCGACGCGAGGTTGATCACCAGGGGATCGCGCTCCCTGGCCTGCAGCTTGTTGAGGTGCGCGGCCACGGTGTCGCCCCACCACGCGTAGAGCGAGTTGCCGCGCTCGGTGGCCAGGCCCGTGCCCATCTCGAGGCGGTACGGCTGCAGCCGGTCGAGCGGGCGCAGGACGCCGTACAGGCCGCTGAGCATCAGCACGTGCTTCTGCGCCCAGGCGATCTCGTCGTCGTTGAGCGTGGCGGCCTTCAGGCCGTCGTAGACGTCGCCGTTGAAGGCCCACATCGCCGGACGGCTGTTGCGCTCGGTGGCGCGCGTCGACCAGGCCTTGTAGCGCCGGACGTTCAGCTTGGCCAGGTCGTCCGACAGATCCATCAGTTCGGCGATGTCGACCACGGTCTTCGTGCGCAGCGTCTCGATCAGTTGGGCGGCCTGCGCCGCGTACTGCGGCGCGGTGGCGGCGGGCTTGAGGGCGGCCCGGGCGGCGAGCACCGGTTCGGGCAGGGGGGACTCGTAGTCGAGGGACTTGGCGGGGGACAGCAACAGGAGCATGGCGGGCAGTGTAGCGACAGGCGCATCGCGCGCAGGACCGCGCGGGCCGACGCCTCCGCGCGCGCGGAAGCGGGCTCAGGCCGGCCTGTTGCGCCGCGAACCCTGTTGCCAGACGGGCGACTCGTACTCGTCGAGGGGTTGCAGCTTCCAGTGCGGAGGCGGCTCCTTCACGCCCCGGGCCGCGTTCAGTTCGACCTTGCGGGCCACCAGCGTGGCGCACATGCGCAGCTTGTCGAGATCGGCCTGGACGAGGTCAGGGCGCGGCGCCGCGCTGAAGCAGCACAAGGTGCCGTAGACCCGCTTGTCCTTCATCACGATGGGCGTGCTCAGGTGCGCTCCGATCGGGAACGGCAGCGGCGGCAACTGGTCGGACGGCATCGCGGACAGGTTGCGCACCAACTCCGGAACGCGCCCTTCGACGACCCGTCGGCAGACGCTCTCCTCGGCCGGATTCGAAGCGCCGGGCTCGATGGCCGGCGCCCCCGGCGCGGCGTCGACGAAGCGGAACATGCGCTGGCCGTCCACGAATTCGGAGACGAACACCACGTCCATCTGCATGCGCTGGCGCATCGCGCGCAGCAGCTCCGCGACGGCGTCGTCGAGCAGCGGGTCGCAGGATTCCGCCGTGGCGACGAGGAGTTCGGAAATCGTGACGGTCAGGTCGTCGTCGCGAAAGGGTTCGAGGTGGTCCATGGGCAGGTGTTCGCGGTGCCGCGTGCGGGACGGGAAAGGGTTGCACGCACAGCATTCGAGTCTACTGAAAGGCCGCCGCGGCCGACGTGACCATCTGTTCACGCGCCGCCACGCCGCCATGCAGGAGGCACGATGGCGGACAACGCCTGAACGGTGGCCGCGACCTCGCGCCGTGCGTCAGCGCTGCGTGGCGGTCGGCGGAGCGACGGTGTTGGCGTCGGTGCCGTTGCTCGACGTGCCGGCGTTGCCGGTGGCCGGGCCCAGCGAGGTCACGCCGGGCGGGCCGGACATCGCGTCGAGGACGGCCAGTACGTTGGGTGCGCTCTTGAAGGCACTCAGCAGTTGCTGGCTGCGCGTGCGCTCGGCCGGCGAGAGCCGGGCCGGGTCCAGCGTGGGCAGTTCCTCCGGACTGGGCGGCGACGCCTCGCGCGCGAGGTTCTGCAGCGCGACGCCGGCGGCGGGGTCGGCGCGCGGCACGCCGCCCAGGCCGTTGGCCACCATGTAGCCCAGGTTGTGGCGCGCCGGCGCGAGCCCCTGGGCCGACGCCGCGCGGAAGCCGCCGAGGGCCGCGACGTCGTCGCGCGTGACGCCCTTGCCGCGTGCGTACAGCAGCGCGAGGTGGTTGCGGGCCGGGGCGTTGCCGCGGGCTTCGGCGAGCCGGTACCAGCGCTGGGCCTCGGCCGCGTCGACGGCCTGGCCGCGGCCCTCTTCCGCCATCCAGCCGAGGTTGTCCATCGCGAACGCGTTGCCCTTGCGCGCCGCCAGCCTGAACTGGCGCAGGGCGGCCGCGTCGTCGCGCGCGAGACCGAGGCCGTTGGCGAGCATCCACCCCAGGTTGTTCTGGCCGGAGGCGTTGCCCTGCGCGGCGGCCTTCTGGTACCACTCGACCGCCTGCTTCTCGTCGGCGATCACGGCGTCGCCGGCGGCGTACATCAGGCCCAGGCTCACCTGCGCGGGCGCATAGCCCGACTCGGCCGACTTGCGGATCCAGCGTTCGGCGGCGGCGGGGTCGCGCGGCATGCCGCGGCCGTTGAGCGCGGCCATGCCGAGGTTGTGTTCTGCCGTGGAATCGCCCTGCGCGGCCGACAGCTGCAGCCAGCGCAGCGACGCGGCCGGGTCGCGCGCGACGCCGCGGCCTTCGCTGTAGACCCAGCCGAGCGCGCTCTGGGCGCGGGCGTCGCCCTGGTCGGCGGCGGCCTTGTACCAGCGCAGCGCCGTGGCGTCGTCGCGCTCGACGCCCTGCCCGTTCGTGTAGAACACGCCCAGCCGGTATTGCGCCACCGCGAGGCCTTGCTGCGCGGCCAGCGTGGCCCAGTGGGCGGCCTGCATGTCGTCCTGCGCGACGCCGCGGCCGATCAACGCCATGTACGAGAGGTTGCTCTGCGCGGTCGGCTCGCCCTGATCGGCCGCCTTGCGGTACCACTTCGCGGATTCCTCGAAGTCGCGCGCGACGCCCTTGCCCTGTTCGTAGAGAAAGCCCAGGTTGGTCTGCGCGCGCGCATCGCCCTGTTCGGCGGCCTTGCGGAACCAGCGCACCGCGAGCACCGGATCGGCCGGAACGCCATACCCCCGAAGGTACATGTCGGCGAGCGCCAGCTGGGCGTCGCGATCGCCCTTCTCGGCCGCCGGCTGGAACTCGCGCAGCGCCGTCGCGTAGTCGCCGCGGCGGCCCGCTTCGTAGCCCTCGGCCGTGCCGGCGCGGACGGCCGAACAGGCGAAGACCAGTGCCAGCGCGGCGCCCGCGGCGAGTCGGATGGACAGGGTCGACGTGGAGGCCGCAAGCACACGCACCTTGCCTGACGCCGATCGATTCGAGGGGCGCGACGCGCGCACCGGGGAAGACGGGGCTGGGCAGGCAGGCAATGGATTCATTTCGGGCGGAAGTCCTCGGGGGATGTTACAGCGCGGAGGATCCGGGGGCGACAAGCCGAGGCGGACGTCGAGGCCGGGCGCGACGAGAAGTCGCGCGAAGGGCAACGTCGAAATTATCGGGCGCGGTTCCGATTTGGGAATCCGGGCTTGCGTCGGGTCGTCGCAGGCATGCGACACGAAGAATGTTGGTCCCACGCTCGCTGGCGCTCGCTGCCCAAAGGGTCGGCCGCGACTGGCCCGGCAGAGCCAGATCCAGCGCTGGACGTATCGGCCCCACGCTCGCTGGCGCTCGCTGCCCCCAAGGGGCCGGCCGCGACTGGCCTGGCAGAGCCAGATCCAGCGCTGGACATATCGGCCCCACGCTCGCTGGCGCTCGCTGCCCAAAGGGTCGGCCGCGACTGGCCCGGCAGAGCCAGATCCAGCGCTGGACGTATCGGCCCCACGCTCGCTGGCGCTTGCTGCCCCCAAGGGGCCGGCCGCGA
>FTJN01000071.1_pt2 | contig 43606 bp, 38 predicted proteins | sample 1658361 | NCBI WGS metagenome assembly FTJN01 (sample SAMEA3914819, study PRJEB12502) | metagenome | biome: forest; material: soil | place: Canada | collected 2010-06-26 | depth 0.3 m
GAGCGAAGAAGCAGCGGTGCCGAATCCTGTCCGCGGGATTCTTCAACGAATTTCTCACTCACGACACTAGGCCATGGCGGACAGCGCCTGCGCGCTCGCGCGCGTGCGCCGGGGCGTGAGCGCCCGCTGACGCGCGGAACGCGAGAGCACGGGCGGCAGCGCGAGCAGCACCGGCTGCTCCAGCGCGGGGCCGCGGCGCTTGATCAGGCGTACGGCCAGCGAATCGGGGCCGGCGCCCGCCAGCGCCAGGCGCAAGGGGGCGGGACTGGGATGGGCCGCCGCGGATCCGGGGCGCACGACGAAGGCCGGGCCCTCGTGCGACTGCGCGGCCAGCTGCAGCCGCCGCAGCGCCTCGCCCTTGAGGCTGGCCGGTGCCCATGCGACGACCGCGCCCACCTGGCCGCTGCGCAGCGCCTGCTCCAGCGGCCACAGCAGGTCGTCGCCACGGATCACGACGCAGCGCGCCAGGTCCAGCCCCAGCTGCGCCAGCGCCTCGGCGCAGGGCTCGGCCGGCGGCCCCAGCAGCAGCACGCCTCGTCCGGCCGCGCCCACGCGCGCGAGCGCCGGCGCGAGCAGCCGCATCTCACCCCAGCCGGTGCCCGTGAGCAGCAGCTCGGTGATGGCGCGTTGGGGCCAGCCGCCGCCCGGCAGCTCGGCATCGAGCGCGGAGTAACCGCTCGCCTGCACCGCCTCCCGCCCGCGCCCCAGCTGGTGCGCGCGCCACAACGCCGGATGCAGATGCTCCAGCGGCAGCAGGGAGGAAGGCGAAGACATCGCGGGGATAGGACGGACGCAGGTTCACGAAGGCAGCGGGAGGGCTTCGCGACGCGACGGGGCCGTACGTTCCGAGGCCCTCCCGGAGTACTGTATTTGCATACAGTCTAGCGGACCTTTCGGCGACGGCCACAAGAATTTGCAGCGTTCCCGCACGCACAATTCGCGGGTGCCGGGTCTCGCCCGGGTACAGGCAGCAAGACCTGTCACCCGACCCACAATTTGCGGATGCCAGGTCTCGCCCGAGTACAGGCAAGACCTGGCACCCGAGCCATTGGACTCACGCATGCCCATCGTCCCGTCCTCGCCCTGTCCCTGCGACCACCCGCTCGCCTATGACCGCTGCTGCGGACGCTGGCATGCCGGCCCGCAGGCGCTGCGGGCGCCCTCCGCCGAAGACCTGATGCGCTCGCGTTACAGCGCCTTCGCGGGCGGCCTGCTCGACTATCTGAGGGACACCTGGCACCCGTCCACCCGCCCCGCCGTCATCGAGCCGCTGCCCGACGGCCTGCGCTGGCTGGGCCTGGACGTGCGCCGCCATGTCCCGCAGGACGCCGACCACGCGATCGTCGAGTTCGTGGCCCGCAGCAAGCGGGGCGGCAAGGCGGAGCGGCTGCACGAGACGAGCCGGTTCGTGCGGGAGGACGGACGCTGGTTCTACATCGACGGAGACATCGCATGACCTCTCGCCCGCCCTTCATCGTCTCCGCCCGCGACATTCCCGAGCGCAGCCACGTCTACCCGCAGAGCGACGAGCCCATGGGCCCGTCGCGCAGCCTCGGCGCCACCGCGGGCCTGGTGCGCCTGGGCATCCACCTGCAGCGCCTGCCGCCCGGCAGCCGGTCGTCGTGGCCGCACGCCGAGTCGGACGAGGAGGAGTTCGTCTACGTCATCGAGGGCGCGGTCGACGCCTGGATCGACGGAGAGATCCACCCCATGGCCGCCGGCGATTTCGCGGCATTTCCCGCCGGCACGGGCATCTGCCACACCTTCATCAACAACGGCGACCGGGAAGCGCTGCTGATGTCGGGCGGCGAGGCCACCAAGCCGGCCAACCGCATCGTCTATCCGCTCAACCCGTCCCGCCGCGCCGACCTGAAGCCGTCCGACTGGTGGCACGACGCGCCGGCCCGGGCCCTCGGCGATCACGACGGGCTGCCGGACCGGCTGCGCGAGCGCTGATCAGGCCTTCGCGTAGCGCGCGGCCGGCGTGCCGGTCTGGGTCGCGCCGACCAGGGCGCCGCGCGCCGCCTCGAACTTGTCCCACAGGCCCGCGTCGCCGACGCTGGGCCAGGTGACCGCCTCGCCCTGGTCGAAGCCGGCCAGCGCCGCGTCGACCAGGTTCTCCACGCTCATGACGGTGCCCTTGGCGAGCGCCTCCAGCGGCACGCCGGAGACCTCCTCGGTCCAGATCTCGGTCTCGGTGGCCGCGGGCATCACGGCCTGCACCTTCACGCCGGTGCCCGCCAGTTCGCCCTGCAGGCCGCGGCTGAACTGCAGCACGAAGGCCTTGGTCGCGCTGTAGACCGCGCTGACCGGCAGCGCATGGACGGCCAGGATCGACGCGATGTTGATGACGGCGCCCTCGTTGCGCGCGACGAAGCCTGGCAGCACCGCGTGCGTCAGGCGGGTCAACGCGGTGATATTCAGCGCGATCTGCGAGACCGAGTCCTCGGCCGACGACTGCACGAAGGGCCGCAGGCGGGCGACGCCCGCGTTGTTGACCAGCAGGCGCACGTTCGCGTCGCGCCCGATCACGGACTCGACGTCGGCCAGGTCGCTCTCCTTGGCCAGGTCGGCCACCAGGACCTGCACCTTCGTGCCGTGGGCCGCGGACAGCTTGCCGGCGAGCGCGTTCAGGCGATCGGCGCGCCGCGCGACGAGGATGAGGTCGTAGCCGCGCGCGGCCAGGCGCTGGGCGTAGACAGCACCGATGCCGGAGGAGGCGCCGGTGACGACGGCCGTCTTGGAAGAGGTGGACATGATGCTTTCCTTGGTTTAACTTGAGCACTCAAGTTATTTGGTTGAGGGCGCAAGTTTATGCCCGGTCGTGGGATAATCGCGTCGGCATCGCTTTTCAACCCCGCATGTCGCAGGGGCAAGCATCCGAGTGGAGCCAAGCAGGTGGGCAACAGGAAGAAAGCGGACAGCAGCGCGGCGACGGCGTCGATCAACGCCTTCGAGGCCCCGCCCTGCAACAACACGGCGCTTCGGCTCGCGGCACGCCGGCTCGGCAACCTGTACGACGACGCCCTGGAAAACGTGGATCTGAAGTCGACCCAGTTCGGGCTGATGGTGGAGATCGCGCGCCTGGGCGCCGCCAACGGCGGCCTGGCACCGACGCTGCAGGAACTGGCCGCGCGCCTGGCCATCCAGATCTCGGCCCTCACGCACGCGATGCGCCCGCTCGTGCGCGACGGCCTGGTCGTGCTGAAGCCCGACGAGACGGACCGCCGTACCAAGCGGGGCGCGCTGACCGACGCGGGCATGAAGCGGCTGGAAGAGGGCGCGGCGCACTGGGCCGACGCGAACGCACGCGTCGAGGCGGTGCTGGGCGCGGACGCGGCCGCGGCGTTGCGCGCGCTCGCCGACCAGGTCTCCTCGGACGAATTCCTGGTGGCGTACGCCCAGGCCCGGCCCGCGAAGACCTCCGCGGCCTGAGACCGGGCGAGGCAGAAACGACAACGGCCGCAACCGCGGCCGTCGTCTTCAGGAAGCGGGAGGTTCTAGGCGAACTCTTGGCGCACGGCCGGCGACATGAGCCGGCGGATGATGCCCGCCAGCGCCACGCTGGCCACCAGGGTGATGACGCCGGCCAGCACGCGGGCGGCGGTCACGACGCCGCCGAAGACGTCGGCCGCGGATTGCGTGAGCGCGGTCTGGCGCAGTGCCGAGTCCACCACGAGGTGCAGGAATTCCTGTTGCAGCCACAGGCCGGCGACGTTGGCGACGATGGCCACCATCAGCAGGCCGATGAAGACGCGGCGCGCCCACTCGATGCGGCGCAGCAGGCCGATGGCGCAGACCATCGTGGCCAGCGACAGCGCGACGGCCGTCGTGAACACCCAGGTCGCGTGGCGCATCAGCAGGCCGGTGAGCCACGGCAGGCTGGACTGGTCGCCGGCCAGCGCGGTCCAGGACGACTGCGAGGCGTTCTGGATGACCGCCCACTCGCACGCGAACGCTCCCAGCAGGATGAACATCCACGCGATGAAGTTCACGAAACGTGAACGGGATCCGACGTTGTACGTTTGCGGCATGCTGTTCTCCCTGAACGCTCCGGCCATCATGAGGAACGTTGATGACAGCTATTTTTCAGCGGGGTGCCAATTTCAAACAATCCCCCTAAAGGTGGAAATCGTGGGAAAGCAACGACAGAAGTGCGCACTCGTGCGCGGTTCGGCGCGGCGTTACGTTGCCGGCTTGTAGCTGTCGGACCAGACCGCGACGCGGTACGGGAACAGTTCGCACCGCATCACGCCTTCGGCGATCGCCGGGTCGCGGCGCATCAGGGTCTCGGCCTCGGCCAGGTTCGGCGCCGTGAAGACGACGATGCCCCAGGTGTCGACGCCGGTGTCGATCGTCCGCCCGGCCATCAGCACCACGCCCTCGGCCGCCAGCTTCTGCAGGTGGGCGAAATGCGCGTCGATGACCTGCATCTCGCGCGCCGTCGGGCCGGCGACGAGCATCTCCAGGCGGGTGGGGACGATGCGGTAGAGGAACTGCGGGGCGGCTTCCATGGCCCCACGACGATACGTCCGGCGCGCCGCTTCGATAATGGCGCGAACCCGGAGACCGCCTCCGGCCTCCCTGGGTCTGAATGTCCGGTCTCGTCTACGCCACCCTCGCCTACGTCCTCTGGGGCCTGTTCCCGATCTACTTCCACGCCCTCGCCCGCGTCGACGCCTTCCAGATCGTGATGCACCGCTCGCTGTGGGCCTTCCTGTTCGTGTGGGCGGTGCTGCTCGCGATGCGGCGCCTGCAGTGGGTGCCGGCCGTCGCGCGCCAGCCGCGGCTCGTCGCGCAGTTCGTCCTGAGCGCGCTGCTCCTGAGCACCAACTGGCTGCTGTACGTCTGGGCCGTCAACCACGGCCACGTGGTGGAGGCGAGCCTGGGCTACTTCGTCACGCCGCTGGTCAACGTGCTGCTGGGCACCTGGGTGCTGAAGGAGCGGCCGCGCCGGCTGCAGTGGATCGCCGTGGCCGTGGCCGCCTGCGGCGTGCTGTGGCTCACGGCGACGCTGGGCCGGCCGCCGTGGATCGCGCTGGGCCTGGCCGGCTCGTTCGGCAGCTACGGGCTGCTGCGCAAGACGGCGCCGCTGGGCGCGCTCGAGGGCCTGGCGGTGGAGACCGCCGTGATGGCGCCCGTGGCGCTGGTCGCGCTCGCGTGGATCTCCGCGCCGCACGGCGGCCTGCCCGGCCTGTTCGCCGGCATGGACGCCGCCACCGTCGGCTGGCTGCTGTTCGCCGGCCCGCTCACCGCGATCCCGTTGCTGCTGTTCGCCGCCGGCGCGCGCCGCATCACGCTGGCCACGCTCGGCACGCTGCAGTACGTGTCGCCGACCATCCAGTTCCTGCTGGGCGTCGCCTGGTTCGGCGAGCCGCTGGACACCACGCGGCTGGTCGGCTTCGTGCTGATCTGGACCGCGCTGGTCGTCTACAGCGCCGACGGGTTCCTGTGGATGCGGCGCCAGCGCGTGATGACGCCCGCCTGAGCGCTCAGGCCGCAATGACCTTCAACGCCCCGCTGTCGTGCCCGAACGGCCGCAGCAGCGCGTGCAACGCGAACGCGGCCCCGCCGACCGCGGTCGCCAGGTCGCCGTACCGGGCCACCCGGATCGCCGGGGGCGCCACGCCCGCGTCGCGCCCGAAGCGCGCCAGGCGCTCGACGGCGGCGTCGAGGAAGTGCGCGCCGCCGATCGTGACGGCCTCGCCGCCCAGCACGATCGCCTTCGGGTTGAACGTGGTCCAGGCGTTCTGCAGCAGCACGCCCAGCGCGTCGCCCGCGGCGGCGAAGGCCTTGCGGGCGCGTTGGGCGCGCGGCCTGGCCAGGTCGGCGACGAGCCCGTCGCGGTCGACCTCGCCGTCGCGCAGGAGCCCGGCGGCCTGCGCCACCGCCTTCAGGCCGACGTAGGCCTCGGCGCAGCCGCGGCGTCCGCACGAGCACGGCAGGCCGTCGATGTGCAGGATGGTGTGGCCGATCTCGCCGGCGGCGCCGGTCGACCCGGTGAACAACGCGCCGTTGAGGACGATGCCGGCGCCCACGCCCACGCTGCAGCTCACGTAGACCAGCGGATCGTCGATCGGCCGGCTGCCGAAGGCGGTCTCGCCGATCGCGGCCAGGTCGGCTTCGTTCTGGCAGTACACCGGCACCTTTCCGAGGCCGCCGGCCTCGAGCTCGCGGGCGAGGCGGTGGCCCACCTCCACGTTGCGCCAGCCGAGGTTGGGCGCGAATTCGATGACGCCGTGTGCCGTGTCGACGGCGCCCGGCAGCCCCACGCCGATGCCCAGCAGGCGCGCGCCGGCGCGCGTCACGCGCGCGGACTCGGCCGTCACGAGTTCGACGAGCTGGTGGCAGGCCACGTCGGGGGCGCGATCGCGCAGCGGCACCACCATGGCTTCCAGCACGTCGCCGTGCAGCGAGGTGCTCACCACGCGGATCGAGTCGGTGCCCAGCTCCGCGCCGATCAACGCCAGGCCGCGCCCGGCGATGCGCAGGGGCGTCGGCCGGCGGCCGAGCGATCCGGTGACGGCCACGCTGTCCTCGGCGAGCCAGCCTTCGTCCAGCAGTTCCTTGGTCAGCAGGCTCACGGTCGATTTCGTCAGGCCGCTGCGTTCGGCCAGCGCGGCGCGCGACTGCGCCGGTTCGTCGAGCAACAGGCGCAGCAGCACGTTGCGGTTGATCGACTTGACGAATCGTTGGTCGCCCGTGATCGGGGGACGGGTCATCTTGGGGTTCTCCGGGGGATGCGCGCCGCGTCGCGGCTCGAGGCCATTGTCCCTGGCGCGGCCACGGCCTTCGGCCGGCCGCGAGCTGACAGCGAGTCTGGACGCCGGCGCTCGCCGTCGCATTGGGGAAAACAAGTAATTAGTTCGAGCATCGAACGAAGTAATCTTGCGCCGCGCTCTCCACGAAGGGCGAACGACGCATGAAAACAACCGGAGACAAGCCATGAACTTCAAGCACGCTCTCTTGACCGCCGCGCTCCTGTCGAGCGCCGCGGCGCACGCTCAACTGGTGGTCGGCGTCAGCTGGTCCAACTTCCAGGAGGAACGCTGGAAGACCGACGAGGCCGCCATCAAGGCCGAACTCGCCAAGCGCGGCGCCACCTACGTGAGCGCCGACGCCGGCGGCTCGCCGGAGAAGCAGCTCGCCGACGTCGACGGCCTGATCGCCAAGGGCGCCAAGGCGCTGATCGTGCTGGCGATGGACAAGGACGCCATCGTCCCGGCGCTCGCCAAGGCCAAGCAGCGCAGCATTCCCGTGATCGCCTACGACCGCCTGATCGACCAGCCCGGCGTCTACTACATCACCTTCGACAACAAGGAGGTGGGCCGCATGCAGGCGCGCGCCGTGCTCGCCGCCAAGCCCAAGGGCAACTACGTGATGATCAAGGGCTCGCCCACCGATCCGAACGCCGACTTCCTGCGCGAAGGCCAGCAGGAGATCCTCGCCACCGCGATCAAGGGCGGCGCGATCAAGATCGTCGGCGAAGAGTACACCGAAGGCTGGAAGCCCGAGGTGGCGCAGAAGAACATGGAGCAGATCCTCACGCGCAACGGCAACAAGGTGGACGCGGTGGTGGCCTCCAACGACGGCACGGCCGGCGGCGTGGTGGCGGCGCTGTCGGCGCGCGGCATCTCGGGCGTGCCGGTGTCGGGCCAGGACGGCGACCAGGCGGCGCTCAACCGCGTGGCACTCGGCACGCAGACGGTGTCGGTGTGGAAGGACGCGCGCGACCTCGGGCGCGAGGCCGCCGACGCGGCGGTCGACCTCGCGGGCGGCAAGCCGGTGCCGGGCACGACCAAGTGGACGGGCGGCGAGCACAAGGTGACGCTGGACTCCAAGTTCCTCAAGCCCGTGGCCATCACCAGCGCCAACCTCGACGCGGTCGTCAAGGCCAACTGGATCACCAAGGACAACCTGTGCCGCGGCGTGGACGCGGCCAAGGCCCCGGCCGCCTGCAAGTAAGGCGCCCCTGCGGCCCGCGCGCGTGACGCGCGCGGGCCGCCTTCGACTTCTCCCGAACCCGCCCATGGACTCCCTGCAACTCAGCGCGCTCGACCTGCGCCTCGGGCTGATGGCCTGCGTGCTCGCGGTCATGGCCGCCACCTTCCACGTGCTCACCGGCAACTTCCTCACGCCGGAGAACCTGTACAACATCGCGCAGCAGACGGCGGTCGTGGGCATCGTCGCCACCGCGATCTCTCTCGTCATCGTGGCGCGCCACATCGACCTGTCCATCGGCTCGGTGATCGGCTTCGTGGGCGTGCTGATCGCCTACCTGCAGTACACCGCCGGCTGGCACTGGGCGTGGGCCTGCCTCGCCGGCCTGGCCGCGGCGCTGCTGGCCGGCCTGTACCAGGGCGGGCTGACCGCCTACCTGGGCGTGCCGTCGTTCGTCGTCACGCTGGGCGGCCTGATGTCGTTCCGCGGCGCGGCCTTCCTCGTGGCCAACGGCAAGACGCAGCCGATCACCAACGAGGTCTTCCTGTGGTTCGGCGGCGGCCTCGACGGCGCGCTGGGCCTCGTCGGCAGCTGGACGCTGGCCGCGGTGCTCGCGCTGCTGCTGTGCTGGCGCGTGTTCCAGGCGCGCCGTGCGAAGGCGCGCCACGGCTTCCCGTCGCGTCCGCTGGCGGCCGACGTCGCCTTCACGCTGGCGCTGCTCGTGCTGCTCGCCGCGTTCACGGCGGCGATGTGCGCCTACCAGCTGCCCGGCAAGGCCGGCGGCCAGGGCATTCCGGCGCCGGTCGTGATCTGGGGCACGGTCGTCATCGCCGTCGCGTTCATCGTGCGCCGCACGCGCTTCGGCCGCTACGTGTACGCGATCGGCGGCAACCCCGAGGCGGCGCGGCTGGTCGGCATCCCGGTGCGGCGCGTCACGCTGCAGCTGTTCCTGCTGCTGTCGATCACCATCACCATCGCGGCCATCGTCGCGGTCTCGCGGCTGAACGCGGGCACCAACTCGATGGGCACCGGCATGGAGCTCTACGTGATCGCCGCGGCCGTGATCGGCGGCGTCAGCCTGTCGGGCGGCAGCGGCACGGTGCTGGGCTCGGTGCTGGGCGCGCTGATCATCCAGTTCCTCGACAGCGGCCTGCTGCTGCTGGACGTGGGCATCGGCCAGCGCATGATCATCATCGGCCAGGTGCTGATCGTGGCCGTCGCGTTCGATGTGCTGTATCGGCGCTGGACCGGGGAGCGACTCGCATGAGTGGCGCCCCTCTGGTCGAGATCGTCGGCATGCACAAGGCCTTCGGCGGCGTGCAGGCGGTCAGCGACGTCAACCTGGCGTTGGACGCCGGCGAGGTGGTGGCCGTGCTGGGCCACAACGGCGCGGGCAAGTCCACGCTGATGAAGATGCTGGCGGGCGCCTACCCGATCGACCGCGGCGAGATCCGCATCGACGGCACGCTCGCGCACATCGCCAACCCGGCCGATTCGCAGTCTCTCGGCATCGAGACCATCTACCAGACGCTGGCGCTGGCCGACAACCTGGACGCCGTCGCCAACCTGTTCCTCGGCCGCGAGCTGATGACGCGCTGGCGCACGATGGACGACTACGCGATGGAGGCGGCCGCGCGCGAGGTGTTCGCGCAGCTGAACCCGAACTTCCGCAACATCCGCGAGCCGGTGCGCTCGCTGTCCGGCGGCCAGCGCCAGGTCGTGGCGATCTCGCGGGCGCTGTACTTCAAGGCGCGCGTGCTGATCATGGACGAGCCCTGCGCGGCGCTCGGCCCGGAGGAGACGCGCATGGTGCACGACCTCGTGCGCCGGCTGAAGGCGCGCGGCGTCGGCGTGTTCCTGATCTCGCACGACATGCCCGACGTGTTCGCGCTGTCCGACCGCCTCGCCGTGATGAAGAACGGCCGCGTCATCGGCACCTACCGCACCGCCGACCTCACCGAGGACGAGGTGCTGGGCATGATCATCGGCGGCAAGCCCGTCGCGCGCATCGCGCAGCAGCATCGGCGCATGAACGGCGAGGCGGCCGCATGAGCACGACGCTGGGCATCGACCTCGGCACGTCCGAGCTGAAACTCGCGCTCGTCGACGACCGGGGCGCGCTCGTGGCCAGCGCGGGCGCGCCGCTCGCGGTCGCGCGCCCGCACCCGCACTGGGCCGAGCAGGATCCACAGGATTGGTGGGACGCGCTGGTCGTCGCGGCGCGCGTGCTGCGGGAACGGCATCCCGGGCACTGGTCGACCATTCGCGCGATCGGCCTGTCGGGCCAGATGCATGGCGCCGTGCTGCTGGACGGCGTGCGTCGCGTGCTGCGGCCCGCGATCCTCTGGAACGACACGCGCAGCGCCGCGCAGTGCGGCGAACTGGTGCGGCGCCTGCCGTCGTTGCCGCTGATCGCCGGCAACCTCGCGATGCCGGGGTTCACCGCGCCCAAGCTGATGTGGGTGGCCGAGCACGAGCCGGACGTCTTCCGCCGCACGAGCCTGGTCCTGCTGCCCAAGGACTGGCTGCGCTGGAAGCTGACGGCCACGGCGGTCAGCGACATGTCCGACGCCGCCGGCACCTTGTGGCTCGACGTGGGCCGGCGCGCCTGGTCGGCCGAGCTGCTCCAGGCGAGCGGCATGACGCCCGCGCAGATGCCGGCCCTGGTCGAAGGCTCCGACGTCTCCGGCACCCTGCAGCCCGAGGCCGCGCTCGCGCTGGGCCTGCCCGCGGGCCTGCCGGTGGCCGGCGGCGGCGGCGACAACGCGGCCAGCGCGGTGGGCATCGGCGCGGTGCAACCGGGCGAGGGCTTCCTGTCGCTCGGCACCAGCGGCGTGTTGTTCGTCGTGACCGACCGCCATCGCCCCAATCCGGCCTCGGCCGTGCACGCGTTCTGCCACGCGCTGCCGGGCCGCTGGCACCAGATGAGCGTGATGCTGTCGGCTGCCAACGGCCTGCAATGGGTCACGCGGCTGACCGGGCTGGCGAGCGAGGCCGCGCTGCTGGATCGCGTGGAGGCGCTGACCGATGCGCAGCGCAACCACGCCCCGCTGTTCCTGCCCTACCTGTCGGGCGAGCGCACGCCGCACAACGACCCGGATGCGAGCAGCGCGTTCTTCGGCATGGACAACGAGACCGACGCCGCCCGCCTGGGCCACGCCGTGATCGAGGGCGTCGGCTTCGGCCTGGCCGACGGCCTGCAGGCCTTGCGCGACGCCGGCACCGAGGTGGGCCGGTTGACACTCGTTGGAGGCGGCGCGCGCAGCGCGCACTGGGCGCAGTTGCTGGCCGACACGCTGGACATCGAGCTCCAGACCGTCGACGGCGCCGAGGCCGGTGGCGCGATGGGCGCCGGGCGGCTGGCCTGGCTGGCGCTGGGCCACGACGAGTCCTCGGTGTGCCGCCCGCCCGCGCCGCGCGCTCTCTTCACGCCGAACGCGCAGCGCCGTCCCGCCCTGCTCGCCCGCCTCGAACGCTTTCGCGAACTCTATCGCCGCACCCGCGACCTGTCGCCGCGCGGCTGAGTCCGTCCCCCCGACCTTCCCTCCAGGAGACCCCCCATGACCGACTATTTCGCCGGCATCGACAAGATCCGCTACGCCGGCCCGCAATCGCTCGAGCCGCTCGCCTTCAAGTGGTACGACAAGGACCGCCTCGTGCTCGGCAAGCGCATGGAGGAGCACCTGCGCTTCGCCGTCTGCTACTGGCACAGCTTCTGCTGGAACGGGTTCGACCCGTTCGGCTACGACGGCACCTTCGAGCGCCCGTGGCACCGCATCGCCGATCCGATGGACGCCGCCCGGGCCAAGCTCGACGTCGCGTTCGAGTTCTTCGCCAAGCTGGGCGCGCCGTTCTACTGCTTCCACGACCGCGACGTCGCGCCCGAGGGTGCGAGTCCGCGCGAGAGCGTCGACAACTTCCGCCGCATCGTCGACCTGATGGGCGAGAAGCAGGCGGCCACCGGCGTCAAGCTGCTGTGGGGCACGGCCAACCTGTTCAGCCACCGCCGCTTCATGAGCGGCGCCGCCACCAACCCGAACCCGGAGATCTACGCGCTCGCCGCGCTGCAGGTCAAGGAGGCCATGGACGCCACGAAGCGCCTGGGCGGCGCCAACTACGTGCTGTGGGGCGGCCGCGAAGGCTACGAGACGCTGCTCAACACCGACCTGGCGCGCGAATCGAGGCAGTACGGCCGCTTCCTGCAGATGGCCGTGGAGCACAAGCACAAGATCGGCCTCGAGGGCTACGTGCTGATCGAGCCGAAGCCGCGCGAGCCCACCAAGCACCAGTACGACTACGACGTGGCCACCGTGCACGGCTTCCTGCGCCAGTACGGGCTCGAGAACGAGGTGAAGGTCAACATCGAGGCCAACCACGCCACGCTGTCCGGCCACAGCTTCGAGCACGAGATCGCCACCGCCTTCTCGCTGGGGCTGTTCGGCTCGCTCGACATGAACCGCGGCGACATGCAATGCGGCTGGGACACCGACCAGTTCCCCAACAGCCTGCCCGACACGGCGCTCGCGCTGTACCACGTGCTCCAGGGCGGCGGCCTCACGCACGGCGGCCTGAACTTCGACTCCAAGGTGCGTCGCCAGTCCATCGACCCGGCCGACCTGTTCCACGGCCACGTCGGCGCGATGGACCTGTGCGCCCGCGCGCTGCTGGTGGCCGAACGCATGGTCACCGACGGCCGCCCCGCGCGCGCGCTCGACGCGCGTTACGCGGGCTGGGACGACGCGGTCGGCCGCAAGCTGCTCGCGCCGGGCATGTCGCTGGACGACGTCGCGGCGCATGCGCTCCAGCGCAACGTCGACGAGCGTCCGGTGTCCGGGCGCCAGGAGGCGTGGGAGAACCTGGTCAACGAATACATCTGACGGCCGCGATGCCCGCGCCAGGCGGGCATCGCCAGCCGAAGGTTTGCAACCAGGGGTTGCGGCCAGGACGACCTGCATCGCGCACTCGGCCGGATGACGGCGAGCGATGAACCCGACGACACCGGGATACCTTGGGTAACCAATTTTCGGTATTGACTGGTATTTTGGTGGACATGACCATTGTTGGTACCGGTACCATTCGCCGCACACCGTCGCAGTCTGCGATCGGGCGGATCGAAGACGGCAAGGAGACACGGTCATGGTCATCGAATCGGCGGCAAGCCACGCTTGCTCGAATACCCGTACATGTAAGGGTATAAGAGGAGCGCCCTACGACGTGCCGAACCAGGCGTCGTGGATGAACGGCAGCGTCGACGGCCACGCGTCGTACAAGGTGGACGGCGGCGTGACCACGCCCCCGGCCTGGGGCCCCGGCGTGTACGGCTGCTTCTCGACCAACAACGGCGTGAAGCTCGACAGCGCGATCGAGGCGCCCACGGTCGCCCGCGTCCAGTTGCACGACATGTTGTCGCTGTCGCTCGGCGGCGCCGGCGAGATCACGCACCTCCTGAATTCGCGTGGTGGCGCAGCGAACGCCTCGTCCAACTCGGCGCATCTCGCGCAATAGGGCCGCAAGCATCCTCCATTCGTCGGCGACCCCCGAAAGGCGCCGGCGTTTTTTTCGGCAGGCGATTAAATGAATTTGACTTAACGACCTGGAACCGCTCGCCGCCCTTCGCGGCGCATCTTCCGTCGCCGCCGCGACCGCCCGTCGCGGCTCCACGACATAGCCACGGGTATGCAGACAAAGGAAACATCGACATGAAGAATCTTCCTCTCGCGAACACTTGCCCATCGACGTCCGTCGGCCGGCTTCGGCTCTCCCATGCGGCGCTCGCCGCCGGGTGCCTTGCGCTGACGGCTTGCGGCGGCGGCGGGTCGAACTCCGACGGCGCAGCCGCCGCCTCGATCGGGGGCCGGGCGCACGTCGAGTCCGCCTCCACGACCGCGGACGTGGTGGCCGGGCGCTTCCACGTGCGCGGCGTGCAGTCGGGGCTATGTCTCGAAGTGACCGGCGCCGGCACGGCCAACGGCGTCAACGTGCAACAGGCCACCTGCGCGGACGTGCCGCAGCAGTGGCTGGACGTCGTGGCCGTCGAAGGCGGCGCCTGGCGCTTCACGTTCGAACACAGCGGCAAGGTGCTCGACGTCAGCGACGTCTCGCAGAACAACGGCGCGCTGGTGCACCAGTGGGACTGGGTGGACGGCGCCAACCAGCGCTGGACCGCGCGCAACGTGGGCAGCTCCGTGCAGCTCGTCTCGGTCAACAGCGGCAAATGCCTCGACGTGAAGGATTTCTCGCTGGCTCCGGGCGGCGCCATCCAGCAATGGGAGTGCGGCAACAACGACAACCAGCGCTGGGTTCTCGACGCGGGCACGACCGCTCCGCCGCCTCCGCCCCCGCCGCCGCCGACTTCCCGCGGCGCGAGCGTGCCGTGGATCGAATACCAGGCGGAAGACGGCCAGACGAACGCGCAGATCCTCGGCCCGAGCCGCGTGAAGTGGGATGCGAACCACATCGAGGCCGAGGCGATCGGCCGCAAGGCGGTGCGCCTGGCCAAGACCGGCGACTACGTCTCGATCAAGACCACGGCGGCGGCCAACTCGATCGTCGTGCGCTACTCGATTCCCGACGCGCCGGCCGGCGGCGGCATCGACGCCACGCTGGGCCTCTACGTCAACGGCCAGCGCGTGCGGTCGCTGCCGCTGACGTCGCGCTATTCGTGGTCCTACAAGGGCGGTCTCATCGGCAACCCGATCGTCGACACCCCGGCCGAACAGCCGCATACGTTCTTCGACGAAACCCGCATGCTGGTCGACGCCATTCCCGCCGGCGCGACCGTGATGCTCAAGCGCGACGCCCAGGACACGGCGGCCTTCTACGTGATCGACCTGATCGACCTCGAGCAGGTCGCCCCGCCGCTGGCGATGCCGGCCGGCTTCACGTCGGTCACGCAATTCGGCATCCAGCCCAACGACGGCAAGGATCACGGCGACGACGTGCTGCGCGCGATGCGCTCGACCAGCAAGCTCTGGTTCCCGCCGGGCGACTACAAGCTGCTGACGATCTCCGGCGGCAACGTCGGCCTCGACAACCCCGGCATCGAGGTGCGCGGTGCCGGCATGTGGTACACGAACCTGCGCGGCCCGAAGGCCATGTTCTTCTGCTACGGCGCCAGCGTGAGCTGCAAGTTCGGCGACTTCTCCATCTTCGGCGAGGCCAAGGCGCGCGCCGAGGAGACGCAGGGCGTGCAGAAGGCCTTCGCGGGCCCGATGGGCAACAACAGCCTGATCGAGAACGTCTGGATCGAGCACGAGGTGGGCGCCATCTGGGTCGGCAACGATCCGCCGTACCAGACCACGCCGACGCAGAACCTGGTCATCCGCAACAGCCGCATCCGCGACACCTACGCGGACGGCATCAACCTCGACAACGGCACCTCCAACTCCCTCGTCCAGAACAACCACCTGCGCAATACCGGCGACGACGCGCTCGTCGTCTGGTCGATCCAGTGGACGAAATTCGTGCGGGACATGACCTACGTGCACGGTGCGGGCTTCATCAATCCGGCGGCCGTCAACGCGCCCGACCAGGGGCAGGCGGTCAACAACCGGTTCACCAACAACACCGTGCAGATGCCTTGGCGGGCCAACTGCTTCGCAGCCTACGGCGGCGCGGGCACCACGTTCGAGAACAGCGTGTGCGAGGACGTGCTCACCTACCCGGGCATCCTGGTCGACAACGAGTTCAGTTCCTATCCGTTCGGCCCGGCCACGACGACGCTGCGCAACATCTCGCTGATCCGGGCGGGCGGCCAGATGTTCAACGAGAACACCGCCAACCCGTGGACGCACGGCGCGCTGAAGTTCTACATGCGCGAAGGCAGCGTCAACAACATCCTGGTGCAGGACGTCGACATCGTCGACCCGACCTACGCCGGCATCGAGTTCCGCGGCTACGGCACGGCCTACGTTCCGGCCGGCGAGCGCGACGATCCGGACGCGCTGGCCGCGGCCGACAACGCGAGCTTCAGCAGCGTGGTGCTGACCAACGTGCACGTCACCAATGCCGGAACCTACGGCATCCAGGTGCTCGACAACGGCGGCCGCGGGTCGGTGAACTTCAACGGCGTGACCGTCGCGGGCTCGGCCAAGGGCGGGCTCGACGCCGGCGGCGCGCCGGGCACGTTCTTCGTCAAGGGAGCCGGCAACAGCGGATGGTGACCCGTGCCGCTCCCGCCGTTCGCGGCGGGAGCGGCCGCGGCGTCTTTCCCTGCCCGATGCGGGCCGGGCCCGCAGACCGGCGATGCGCCACAAGAAATCGAGCGCCGGAGACCTCCGTGCGCCTGTTCCCCACCCCTCTCGATCCGGAGTCGACATGACCCTTTCCCGCCGCACATTCCTGGGCACCGCCGCCGCTGGCGCAGCTGCCTCCGCGCTCTCCCTGCCCCGCCCCGCGGCCGCCGCCAGCCCCGTGGGGGACGTCGTCGGCAAGATCACGGTGGGCTACCAGGGCTGGTTCGCCTGCGCCGGCGACGGCGCCCCGATCAACGGCTGGTGGCACTGGGCACAGGACATGAGCCGCGCGCCCTCGCCGTCCAACACCGGCATCAAGGCCTGGCCCGACATGCGCGAGTACGCGGCGGGCTACAAGACGGGCTACGCCAACTTCGGCAACGGCGCCGCCGCCACCCTCTTCTCGTCCTACGACCAGTCCACCGTCAACACCCAGTTCAGCTGGATGCAGCAGAACGGCTGCGACACGGCGGCCCTGCAGCGCTTCAATCCGAACGGCGGCGAAGGGGCCACCCGGGACGCCATGGCCGTCAAGGTGCGCAGCGCCGCGGAGGCCTACGGCCGCAAGTTCTACATCATGTACGACGTGTCCGGCTGGACCAACATGCAGTCCGAGATCAAGGCCGACTGGACGAACAAGATGGCGGCGCTGATCGCCTCTCCCGCGTATGCGCGGCAGAACGGCCGGCCCGTGGTGGGCATCTGGGGCTTCGGCTTCAACGACAACAACCATCCCTGGGCGGCCACGGCGTGCCTGGACGTCATCAACTGGTTCAAGAGCCAGGGCTGCTACGTCATGGGTGGCGTGCCGACGTACTGGCGGACCGGGATCAACGATTCCCGCCCCGGGTACCTGGACGCGTATCGCGCCTTCAACATGATCTCGCCCTGGATGGTCGGCCGGATCGGCGACAGCGCCGGGTCCGACTGGTTCTACGCCAACGTCAACCAGGCCGACCAGGCCGACTGCAACGCGCACGGCATCGACTACCAGCCGTGCGTGCTGCCGGGCGACCTCAGCGCGCGCCAGCGTGCGCACGGCGATTTCATGTGGCGCCAGTTCTACAACATGACGCGGGTCGGCGCGCAGGGCATCTACATCTCGATGTTCGACGAGTACAACGAAGGCAACCAGATCGCCAAGACCGCCGAGACGCTCGCCTCCGTGCCCACCAACTCGGGCATGCTCGCTCTCGACGAGGACGGCACCGCCTGCTCGGCGGACTACTACCTGCGCCTCACCGCCGACGGCGGACGCATGCTGAAGGGCCAGATCGCCCTCACCGCCACGCGGCCCACCTTGCCCGTGGTCGCCAGCACCGGACCGACAACCGGCAAGGTCGTGAGCCTGCGCGCGCGGGCGGACAGCAAGTACGTGACGGCCGAGAGCGCGGGCGCGTCGCCGCTGATCGCCAACCGCACCGCCATCGGCGGCTGGGAGCAGTTCGATGTCCTGGACGCCGGCGGCGGCAACATTGCCCTCAAGGCGCACGCCAACGGCAAGATCGTCTGCGCAGACAACGCGGGCGCGGCGCCGCTGATCGCCAACCGCACTGCGGTGGGGCCGTGGGAGACGTTCAAGCTGATCCAGAACTCGAACGGCACCGTGAGCTTGCTGTCCTTCGTCAACAATCGCTACGTGACGGCAGAGGATGCCGGCGCTTCGTCGCTGATCGCCAATCGAACGGCGATCGGAACCTGGGAGCAGTTCGACCTCGTGGTCGATTGAACCGGGCGCCTCGAGGGCGCCGCGCTGCCTGGCTCAGGCCGGCACGGCCTGCCGGATCAGGTGGTCGAACGCGCCCAGCGCCGCCTTCGCGCCGTCGCCGGTCGCGATGATGATCTGCTTGAACGGCACCGTGGTGACGTCGCCCGCCGCGAACACGCCCGGCACCGAGGTCTGGCCGCGCGCGTCGACGACGATCTCGCCGTGCTTCGTGAGCTCCATCGTGCCCTTGAGCCATTCGGAGTTGGGCACCAGGCCGATCTGCACGAACACGCCTTCGAGCTCGACGTGCCGGCTCTCGCCGTTCGAGCGGTCGGTATAGGTCAGCCCGTTGACCTTGCCGCCGGCGCCGGTGATCTCCGTCGTCTGCGCCTGCACGTGGATGACCACGTTCTTCAGGCTCTTCAACTTGTTGACCAGCACCGCGTCGGCGCGCAGTTCGGCACCGAACTCGAGCAGCGTGACGTGGCCGACGATGCCGGCCAGGTCGATGGCCGCCTCGACGCCGGAGTTGCCCCCGCCGATCACCGCCACGCGCTTGCCCTTGAACAACGGGCCGTCGCAATGCGGGCAGTAGGCCACGCCCTTGTTCCTGTATTCCTGCTCGCCCGGCACGTTCACCTCGCGCCAGCGCGCGCCGGTGGACACGATCACGGTCTTGCTCTTGAGCGTGGCGCCGTTGTCCAGCGTCACGCCCACCAGGCCGTCGGCACCGGCGGGCTGGAGCCGCGTGGCGCGCTGCAGGTTCATGATGTCGACGTCGTAGCGCTTGGCGTGCTGCTCGAGCGCCGCCGCGAACTTCGGGCCGTCGGTCTCGAGCACCGAGATGAAGTTCTCGATGCTCATGGTGTCCATGGTCTGGCCGCCCATGCGCTCGGCCAGCAGGCCGGTGCGGATGCCCTTGCGCGCCGCGTACACGGCCGCGGCCGCGCCCGCGGGGCCGCCGCCGACGATCAGCACGTCGAAGGCGTCCTTGGCGCCCAGCTTGGCCGCGTCGCGCACGGCGGAGCCGGTGTCGAGCTTCTTGACGATCTCGTCGACCTCCATCCGGCCCTGGCCGAACAGCTCGCCGTTGAGGAACACCATCGGCACCGCCAGCACCTGGCGGCTCTCGACTTCCTCCCGGAACAGGCCGCCGTCGATGACCACGCTCTGGATGCGCGGGTTGAGCACGGCAAGCAGGTTCAAGGCCTGGACCACGTCCGGGCAGTTGTGGCACGTGAGGGACATGTAGGTCTCGAAGCGCAACTCGCCTTCGAGATTCCTGATCTGCTCGATGAGCTCCTGCTCGATCTTGGGCGGATGGCCGCCGACCTGCAGCAGCGCGAGCACCAGCGAGGTGAACTCGTGGCCCATCGGGATGGCGGCGAAGCGGATGCGCTCCTCCTCGCCGGGCCGGGCCAGCGTGAACGACGGCCGGCGCGCGTCCGTGCCATCGGTCTTCAGCGTGATCTTGTCGGTCAGGCCGACGATGTCCTGCAGGAACTCGTGCATCTCCTGCGAGGACTTGCCTTCGTCGAGCGAGGCGGTGATCGCGAAAGGCAGCTTCACGCGCTCGAGGTAGGCCTTGAGCTGCGCCTTCAGGTTGGAATCAAGCATGTGAAACTCCTAACAATTCAGATAATCGGACAACCTCGGGAAGCGGCATTTCCACCGCTCCCCGACGCCGTCGCTCATCCGCCCCAAGAAAAGTTCAAGGGAGCGGCGGAACCGGCTTCGCCGGGCCGCTCGCGGCCGGCCCCTCGGGGCAGGGAGCGCAAGCGACCGTGGGGCCGTCATGACTCGGCTTCGCCGGGCCGCCCGCGGCGCTCCCCCTCGGGGGGCAGCGAGCGCTCGCGAAGCACCCCCTCGGGGGGCAGCGAGCGTGGGGCTCAGATCTTGCCGACCAGGTCGAGCGACGGGGTGATGGTCGTGGCGCCGTCGTTCCACTTGGCGGGGCAGACTTCGCCCGGGTGCTCGGCGGTGTACTTGGCGGCCTTGACCTTGCGCAGCGTTTCCTTCACGTCGCGGGCGATCTCGTTGCTGTGCACCTCGGCCGTCTTGATGATGCCTTCGGGGTTGATGACGAAGGTGCCGCGCAGCGCCAGGCCCTCTTCCAGGATGTGCACGCCGAAGGCGTTGGTCAGCGTGTGCGTCGGATCGCCGACCAGCGGGAACCTGGCCTTGCCGACCGCGGGCGAGGTCTCGTGCCAGACCTTGTGGGAGAAGTGCGTGTCGGTGGTAACGATGTAGACCTCGGCGCCGAGCTTCTGGAACTCGGCGTAGTTGTCGGCGGCGTCTTCCACTTCCGTGGGGCAGTTGAAGGTGAAGGCGGCCGGCATGAAGATCAGCACGGACCAGTGGCCCTTCAGCGACTCGTCGGTGACGGTGATGAACTTGCCGTTGTGGAAGGCTTCGGTCTTGAAGGGCTGGACTTGGGTATTGATCAGGGACACTGGTTTCCTCGTTGGGTTGGTGGTGGTGCGTTGGGATCAACTATAAGGCATTAACTATCAAACATACATCGTCAATAGCTATCGTTTCGATAGGCACGGCTGTCGAGAGGCAGCCGCTCCGACCCGGGCAGGGACTATGGCAAATCTATGATTCCGACGTTTTCGATAGAAGCTATCAGCCCGATAGCCGTAGACGATTCGGTGCCTTCTTCATGTCCACGAAATGACAGGGTGAGTCCGGGCGCCTACAATGAATGAGAATAGTTCTCCTTTAGAACCTCATCGCCTGTCGAAGACACCCGCCATGTCCGGTCAAGTGCTTGCCCGCTTCGTCGACCCCGTGTCGCTCAAGTCCGCTCCCGCTTCGCGCGAGCGCGGCATCGTCACGCCCGAGGCGGAAACCCGGACCATGGTGCAGCTCACCGAGCTCGCCCGCAACGCCACCGGCACGGTCGCCGGCGTGCGCGTGCACGCCCCGGGCGTGGACGGCGCACTGGATCCGACCGACGAGCGCATGGCGCTGCGGCTGATCGAGATCGGCTTCGTGCAGGGCGCCACGCTGCGCGTGATCGCGTTCGGCCAGCCGGGCGACGACCCCATCGGCGTGCGCGTGGGCGGCCGCGGCGGCATCAGCACGTTCGCGCTGCGCCGCCAGGAAGCGGCCTGCGTGTGGGTCTGGCTGGACGCGAAAGCATGACGAACGCGCCAGCCATTCCAACCCGGACGGCGCGCGCGCCCGCTCCGGAGCAAGCCCGGGCCCCCTCGGGGGGCGGATCGGCGGACTCGTCGAGCCGGAGGGGGTCATGACCGCACACGCACTCGACAGCCGCCAGATCGCGCTGCTGGGCAATCCCAACTGCGGCAAGACCGCGCTGTTCAACCTGCTCACCGGCAGCCGCCAGAAGGTGGCCAACTACGCGGGCGTCACCGTCGAGCGCAAGGAGGGCCTGCTCACGCTGCCCTCCGGCAAGCAGGTGCGCGTGCTGGACCTGCCCGGCGCGTACAGCCTCAACGCCACCAGTGCCGACGAGACGGTCACGCGCGACGTGGTCAAGGGCAAGCGTGCCGGGGAGGCGCCGCCCGACCTGCTCGTCTGCGTCACCGACGCCACCAACCTGCGGCTGACGCTGCGCATCGTGATCGAGGCGCGCCGCCTCGGCCGCCCGATGCTGGTCGCGCTGAACCTGGCGGACGTCGCCCGCAAGCGCGGCATCCACATCGACGTGAAGCGGCTCGAGGCCGAGCTGGGCGTGCCGGTGGTGGAGACCGTGGCCGTCAAGACCGGTGGCGCCGAATCGCTGATGGCCACCATCGACGACTGGCTCGCGCGCACGCACGATCCCGCCAACGCCGTGGCCTCCGGCCCGGGCGTGCACCGCGACGCCGAGCCGCCGCACGGCCACGTGGGCCAGGCCGCGATCGACGCCGTGATGCGCGACCACCACGAGGTCCACCGCCTGCTGGAGGCCACGCTCACCGAACCGGTGGCCAGCCTCTCGCACGTGGACGACCGCCTCGACCGCGTGCTGCTGCACCCGGTGTGGGGCATGGCCATCCTCACCGTCGTGCTGTTCCTGATGTTTCAGGCGGTGTTCAGCTGGGCCAAGTGGCCGATGGACCAGATCCAGTCGCTGATGGACGGCACCGGCCAACTGGTCGCCCGGCACATGGACGAAGGCATGCTGCGCAGCCTGCTGGTGGACGGCGTGATCGCCGGCGCCGGCAGCGTGCTCGTGTTCCTGCCGCAGATCCTGATCCTGTTCCTGTTCATCCTGGCGCTCGAGGACTCCGGCTACCTGCCGCGTGCCGCGTTCCTGCTCGATCGCGTGATGGCCGGCGTGGGCCTGACCGGCCGCAGCTTCATTCCGCTGCTGTCGAGCTTCGCCTGCGCGATCCCGGGCATCATGGCCACGCGCACGATCGCCGATCCGCGCGACCGGCTCTCCACCATCCTCATCGCGCCGCTGATGACCTGCTCGGCGCGGCTGCCGGTCTACGCGCTGCTGATCGGCGCGTTCATTCCCGCGCGCACGCTCGCCTTCGGCGTCAACCTGCAGGGCCTGGTGCTGTTCATCCTGTACCTGGCCGGCATCGTCAGCGCGATGGCCGTGGCCTGGGTGCTCCAGCGCCTGGGCCGCCGCAGCGGCCCGGCGCACCACACGCTGATGATGGAGCTGCCGGCCTACCGCTGGCCCAATCCGCGCAACCTGGCCATCGGGCTGCTGGAGCGCGCGCGCATCTTCATCAACCGCGTGGGCACCATCATCCTCTCGCTGATGATCGTGCTGTGGTTCCTGTCGACGTTCCCCGGCCCGCCGGCAGGCGCCACCGGCCCGGCCATCGAGTACAGCCTGGCCGGCCGGCTGGGGCACCTGCTGCAATACGTGTTCGCGCCGATCGGCTTCAACTGGCAGATCTCGATCGCGCTGGTGCCGGGCCTGGCGGCGCGCGAGGTGGCCGTGGGGGCGCTGGGCACCGTCTACGCGCTGTCGGCCAGCGGCGACGCCGTGGCCGAGCAGCTGTCACCGCTGATCCAGCACACCTGGTCGCTGCCCACCGCCTGCGCGCTGCTGGCCTGGTACGTGTTCGCGCCGCAATGCGTGGCCACGCTGTCGGTGACCCGGCGCGAGACGGGTGGCTGGCGCCAGCCCATCATCATGGCCACGTACCTGTTCGCGCTGGCCTACGTCGCCGCCGGGCTCACCTTCTACGGCGTGCGCCACTTCTTCGGAGCCTGACATGCAGACGCTCATCACCCTGCTGATCGTGCTCGGCGCCACCGGCTACAGCGTGTGGAAGCTCGCGCCGGCCGCGTTTCGCCGCAAGCTGGCCGCGCAGTCGGGCACGCTCGCGCGCGCGACGGGCGCGTCCGCGCAGACGGCACGCCGCATCGAGATCAAGGCGCTGGATGCCGCCGCGAATGCCGGCGGCTGCGGCAGTTGCGGCCCCTGCAAGGCCTGCGCGACGGGCCAGGCGAAGGACGACGCCGCCGGAGCTTGACGCGGCGCTAGCGCAGATCCCCGGCCAGGCTGGCCAGCGTGTCGGCCGCGATGCTCACGTGCGAGGGATAGTGCGTGTGGTCGCAGCCCAGCTTCACGCTCGCGCCCGCGCGGATCGCGTCACGCGCGGCGCGCGCGAACTCGAAGCGCACGAAATGCACGGCCGACGTCTTGTCGGCGTTCTCGCGGTCGAGGTCCTCGTCGGCGATCACGTAGACGCGGCCGTGCCCCTCCACCTCGACGAACAGACGATCCTCGACGCCGATCAGCCGCGCCAGCTCGCGCCGGCGCTCGTTCGGGTCGGTGTATTCGATCAGCAGCGTCGCCTTCCAGTTGGCGCCGTCGGGAATCAACGGCGCGTAGGCCTCGATCTCCTGCACGATGCCGTCCTCGTCGAAGATCTTCTCGACGCGCAGCATCTCCTGGATCTGGTAGCGCACCGTGCGCTCGTCCTCGAACTGCAGGTTCAGGTGCTCGCCCAGCATCACGCTGCGCAGCCGCCGGTGCGCGATGATCCCGGCCTGGATGCTCTTGCGCTCCCGCGCATAGGCTTCCAGCGTCATCAGGCTCGCGCGGATCTGCGGCGTGGTCATGGCGGTCTCCCGGCGGTGGACTAGTCGAGCCCGTAGGCGACGCGCAGCAGGCTCAGCGGATGCTGCAAGGCCTTGGCCGGCGTGCCGGCGAGCGCCATGCCTTGCGCGATGTGGTGGCCGGCCAGTGCGCAGTCGCTGGCGATCACGTCGGGTTCGTCGCGCGCCATCGCCTTGAACACCGGCTTGCCGATCTTCATCGCGTTCGCGTGATACAGCGTCTTGACGCCGTAGGTGCCCGCATGGCCGGAGCAGCGCTCGACGGTGTTGAGCTGCACCGTGACGCTCTTGCCGATCAGCTTGAACATCTCCTCGGTCTTGCGCCCGATGTTCTGCACGCGGCCATGGCAGGGAACGTGATAGCTCACCTTGCCGAGCGCCGCCTTGAAGTCCGTCCGGAGCAGCCCGTCGCGATGGCGTGCGACGAAGTACTCGAACGGGTCGAACATCGCGTCGCGCACCAGGGCGACGTCGGCCTCCTCGGGAAACAGCAGCGGCAGCTCCTGCTTGAACATCAGCGTGCAGCTCGGGATCGCGGACACGATCGCATACCCCTGCCGGGCATAGCGCGCGAGCACGGGAATGTTCGCGTCCTTCGCCTGTTCCACCGACTTCAGGTCGCCGAGCTCGAGTCGCGGCATGCCGCAGCACGACTCCTTGTCGACGATCTCGTAGGGGATCTCGTTGTGCGCCAGCACCTTGAGCAGGTCGCGGCCGATGCCGGGCTCGTTGTAGTTGACGTAGCAGGTGGCGAACACCGCCACCTTGCCGGGCGTGCGCTCGCCGTTCGTCACGATCCGGGCCGGGCCCGCGTGCCGTTCGCTCCAGCGCAGCCGGGTCGCCGCCAGTTCGGGCAACCAGGCGTCGGGGTGCACGCCCAGCGACTTGTCGAGCAGCTTGCGCATCGTCTTCGTGCGATTCAGCGCATTGGCCGCCTGCACGACGACGGGGATGCCGGCGAACTGGCCATGCACGTCGGTGGAGGCCAGGAAGCGCTCGCCGCGCGACACGCCGCCGCGCTCGAACTTGATCGCCTTGGCCCGCAGCATCAGGTGCGGAAAGTCCACGTTCCACTGATGCGGCGGCACGTAGGGGCACTTGGTCATGTAGCACAGGTCGCACAGGTAGCACTGGTCGACCACCTTGCCGAAATCGCCCTTCGCCACGCCGTGAACCTCGCCGTCGACGGTCGCGTCGACCAGGTCGAACAGGGTCGGGAAGGACTGGCACAGGCTCACGCAGCGCCGGCAACCGTGGCAGATGTCGAACACGCGCTCCAGCTCGCGGTTGCAGTCCGCCTCGTCGTAGTAGGTGGCCGACTTCCAATCCACCGGATGGCGGGTGGGCGCCTCGAGGTTGCCTTCGCGCTGCGTCATGTGCGTGTCGCCTTCAGGATGGGCTCGGGGGTCTCCGGCGAACGAACAAGGGGCCGCGAGGCCCCCTGTCGTCTTGCCCGCGTCGGACGGCCGTTCAGTCGACCAGCGCGTCAAGCGCCTTCTGATAGCGATTCGCGTGCGAGCGCTCGGCCTTGGCCAGGGTCTCGAACCAGTCGGCGATCTCGCTGAAGCCCTCCTCGCGGGCCGCGCGCGCCATGCCGGGGTACATGTCGGTGTACTCGTGGGTTTCGCCCGCGACCGCGGCTTTCAGGTTGTCGCGCGTCGGCCCGATCGGCAGGCCCGTGGCCGGGTCGCCCACCGCCTCGAGGAACTCGAGGTGGCCATGGGCGTGGCCCGTCTCGCCCTCGGCCGTCGAGCGGAACAGCGCCGCCACGTCGTTCTGGCCTTCCACGTCCGCCTTCGCCGCGAAGTACAGATAGCGCCGATTCGCCTGCGATTCGCCGGCAAACGCGTCCTTGAGGTTCTGCTCGGTCTTCGAGCCTTTCAGTCCCATGGTCATCTCCTCGTGTAAGGGAAAACGGACTTCAACCTCTCGCGCCGCCTTCGGAACGACAGGCCCGGATGGCACCGTAGCAGACTGGCTGCGTCACTCCAAATTCAATGCGGCTATCACGGGAATAGATCCTGGCTAAGGACACGCAGGCGACCGCCGCGCTCAGCGGCGCAGGCCCAGCAGTCCGAGCGCATGCCGGTGCAGCCGGCCGTTCGGATCGGCCAGGTTGTGCAGGATGGTGAAGTGGTTCGCGCTCGGGATCGTCTCGCACACCGGCACGGTCGTCGGCCCCCACTGGTCGCGGATCAGCGCCGCCTGGCGCCTGAACTCGGCGCTCTCCTCGCCGCCGACGGCGACGAACAAGGGCTTGCGCGGGCGCGGGAAGAACGCCGGGCTGAGCCGCTTGACGCTGGACGGCGTCAGGCGCACGTCCTCCTTGAGGAACGGCGCGTGGCGCAAGGGCTCCAGGTCGAACACGCCCGAGATGGCCATCGCGCCGCCGACCAGCTGCGCGGGCAGCGCCGCGTCCACCGCTTTCCAGCGGCAACTGAGCAGCATGGCCGCCAGGTGCCCGCCGGCCGAATGGCCGACCACGACGATGCGCGACGGATCGCCCCCGTAGATCGCCGCGTGGCGATGCACCCAGGCGAGGCAGCGGGTCATCTGCAGCGCGATGTGCTCGATGCCCACCGCCGGGCACAGCGCGTAGTTGGGCACCATCACCAGCGCGCCGCCGGCGGTGAACGACGGCGCGATGAAGCCGTGCAGCGACTTGTCGGACGAGCGCCAGTAGCCGCCGTGGATGAAGACCAGCACCGGGGCGTTGGCCGACGGCGTCGGGTAGATGTCCAGCGTCTCGCCGTCGCCCGCGCCGTAGCGCACGTCGCGCCGCCAGGACTCGAGGCGCTGCACCAGCGCCGACGCGGTCTGCCAGCGCGCGCCGATCTCCACGTGCTCGGGGTGGCGCGCGCGCTGGTTGTACTCGGCGTCCAGCCAGGCGGGCTCGAGACGCGATGCGCGGGGGGCGGTGGCGAGGGTCACGGCGGGCTCCGGTCTGCGGCGAAAGGCGCCGCCCATCCTAGACGAAGAGACCGCGTCGCGCCGGGCCGTGCCGCAGTGCGACATTCCTATGAAAGCGCTTTCTGTTTTAGCCACCCTCAACCGGTTCCCGAGGTGGCGATCAACAAAACCATCGATCCGGCGGCGACGGTCCGATCGGTGTGGCAAGCTCATCCTGGGACACGAACGGGACACGCAAAATGCCCCGATCCAGGCGCTCGGCAGTGATGCATCGCACCATTCATCCTGGGATAAACCCGTAATTGTTGTCAAAACGTTGCCCGGATAAGTCAAAACGCGACCGTATGCGGGAGTTCCCTAGATCACATGCCGGACAACTGCCCTACATTTGAAACCGCTTTCAGGAGACCCCTTGCCGGATTCTGAAAGCGCTTTCATAACCCGCGATCAACGACGGGCAGGAATTGGGCGCAGGTTTTCCCACCGGCGACTCGGCTCACCAAAACAATCGGAGACTAGTCAATGAAGATCCACCACGCGCCGTCGTTCCGGCGGACCCGCCTTGCATCGGCCTGCGGACTGTTGTTGGCGGGGGTCACCGCGGCACACGCCCAAGGCGCCGCCGCGCCGGCGGGAGCGGCCAGCGCCGCCGACAAGTCCGACGTCCAGCAGGTTGTCGTCACCGGCATCCGGGGCAGCCTGGACACCTCGATCAACATGAAGCGCGAGGCGCACGGCATCGTCGACGGCATCGTCGCGGAGGACATCGGCAAGTTCCCCGACACCAACCTCGCGGAAGCCATGCAGCGCATCAGCGGCGTGTCGATCGACCGCGTCGCCGGCGAAGGCTCCAAGGTCACGGTGCGCGGCTTCGGGCCCGACTACAACATGATCTTGTTGAACGGTCGCCAGATGCCGGCCACGACGGTCGCCGACACCGGTGCGTCCAACTCGCGCGCGTTCGACTTCGCCAACCTCGCGTCGGAATCGATCTCGTCGCTGGAAGTGTGGAAGACCAGCCAGGCGATGAAGCCGGCCGGCGGCATCGGCGCCACCATCAACATCAAGACGGCGCGTCCGCTGGACACCCCGGGCCTGATCGCCAGCATCGGCGTCAAGGGCGTGATCGACCAGGCCAACAAGCGCCTGCCCGACACCGACAAGGGCGACAACGTCACCCCGGAAATCTCGGGCATCTACAGCAACACCTTCGCCGACCGCACCATCGGCGTGTCGGTGACCGGCAGCTACCAGGTGCGCGACGGCGGCTACAACGCCGCCGGCGTGACCAGCGGCTGGCGCACCTTCCACGGCGACGAGAACAACTGGGGCACGATCCCGCAGCCGGGCTCGCCGGGTTCCGAGAACATCACCAACCGTCCGAAGCCGGGCGACGTCTACTCGGTGCCGCAGAACGTCGACTACGCCGTCACCGGCATCCACCGCGAACGCGAGAACGGCCAGCTGACGCTGCAATGGCGCCCCGCGTCGAACATCACGTCGACGCTGGACTTCACCGGCTCGCAGAACACCGTCGAGACGCGCCGCAACGACATCTCGGCGTGGTTCAACTTCGGCCCGTCGGTCAGCAGCTGGACCAACGGCCCGGTCGCCGCGCCCGTCTTCTATTCGGAGACGATCAATCCGGCCACGTCCGACATCGCGATGGGCACCGCGCTCTTCGCCGTCAAGACGACGCTGCGCTCGATCGGCTTCAACCTCGACTGGAAGGCTTCTGACAAGCTGAAGTTCAACCTCGACGCGCACACGTCGAATTCGACCTCCGGCTCCGCCAGCCCCTACGGCACGAACTCGGTGCTCGGCACCGCCAGCTTCGACCGCGGCACGACCACGGCGAACTTCTCGCAGGACTTCCCGGTGCTGAGCATCGCCGGACCGGGCATCGACGCGTCGCTGCAGCAGGTCACGGGCTCGTCGTTCCGCAACAGCTACATGAAGTCGGGCGTCAACCAGCTGCAGTTGAAGGGCAACTGGGAAGCCTCCGACCAGTCGTCGGTGGACTTCGGCCTGAACCTGCAGCGCGTGGCCAACCGCACGGCCTACGCCAACGTCCAGCAAGACAGCTGGGGCGGCGCCACGAACCCCGGCGACTACCCGGACGACATGTTCCACGCCGACACGCTCGGCAAGTACTTCAGCCGCATGAGCGGCAGCAAGGACCCGGCGCTGTTCAACAACTGGTACACGTTCGACTTCCAGGCCCTGCGCAACATCGCGGCCAAGGTCGGCGATCCGACGCACTACCTGGCCTCGGACAAGTGGAGCACCGACAGCCACACCAAGGAAGTCACGAGCAGCCTGTACGGCCAGTACAACCGCGACTGGGAAACCTTCGGCATGCCGATGAACCTGTCGGCTGGCGCGCGCTACGAGCGCACCCAGGTCACCTCCAAGGCGCTCGTGCCGACCGGCACCGGCGTGAGCTGGGGCTCGCAGAACGAACTCTCGGTGCTGTACAACGGCCAGGGCTACACCGAACTCAAGGGCAGCTACCACTACATCCTGCCCGCGATCGACTTCGACGCCGACCTGCGCCCCAACGTCAAGCTGCGCCTGAGCTACGGCGACTCGCTCGCCCGTCCGACCTGGGACCAGATCCAGGGCGGCCAGACGATCGACCAGCTGGTGCGCGTGGACGGCGGCACGGGCTCGCAAGGCAATCCGGCGCTCAAGCCGCTGCTGTCGCACAACCTGGACGCGTCGCTCGAGTGGTACTACGCCAAGTCGAGCTACATGTCGGTGGGCTGGTTCCACAAGAACGTGAACAACTTCATCGGCAACAGCCAGATCACCGCGCAGCCGTTCAACCTGAACACCCCGGTGGGCGGCACGTACTGGAACGCGGCGCTGGCCAACGGTTGCGTCACGACCGACACCACCTGCATCCGCAACTACATCTTCGCGCACTACAACGGCCAGCCGGGCGTGACGCAGACGGGGACGGACACGCTGGGCAACGCGACGGGCACGATCGTGGGCCAGAAGGGTGATCCGGTCACCAACTTCCGGATCAACACGCCGGTCAACAACCGCAGCGCCAGCCTGCACGGCTTCGAGTTCAACATCCAGAACGCGTTCGGCAACTCCGGCTTCGGCGTGGGTGCGAACTACACGCTGGTGATGACGGGCCTGAAGTACGACAACGCCAGCACGGCCGACCAGTTCGCGCTGGTGGGCCTCAGCAACTCGGCCAACGTCGTGGCGTACTACGAGAACGACCACCTGAACGCCCGCGTGGCCTACAACTGGCGTGGACAGTTCCTGGCCTCGCGCTTCGACGCGGCCGGCGCCAACCCGGTCTACACCGAGCCCTACGGCCAGGTCGACATGACGCTGGGCTACAACGTCAACGACCACGTCTCGTTCTCGCTGGACGCCATCAACCTGAACGACGGGGTGCTGCGCCAGCACGGTCGCGCGAAGAACGACCTCGAGTCGATCACGCAGACCGGCCGCCGCTACATGGTCGGCGCACGCTACAAGTTCTGAGGGTGAATGCGCGCGGCCCCTCCGCGCGCACCCATTCCGCCACCCGTCGATCCCCTCCCCTGGGAATCGCCGGGTGGCGTCTTTATTTGCAGCCCGGCATGATGGCCGGAGATGAAGATGCGCCTCAACGATGACGTGCGAAACGTCGTGATCCTCGGAGGCGGCTCGGCCGGCTGGCTGACCGCCGCCCTCCTCGCGCGCGAGCACCACGCGGGCGAACCCGGCGGCCTCGCCGTCACGCTGATCGAATCCCCCAACACGCCGCCCATCGGCGTGGGCGAAGGCACCTGGCCGTCGATGCGCGACACCCTGCGCCGTATCGGGTTGCCGGAGTCGACGCTGTTCCGCGAATGCGACGCGTCGTTCAAGCAAGGCTCCCACTTCATCGGGTGGATGCGCGGCGAGAGCGCCGCCGAAGGCGATCACTACCGCCATCCGTTCACGCTGCCGCTGGGCTTCGGCGACGTCGACCTGGTGGCCGGCTGGCTGCAGCGCCACGGCGACCGGCCGTTCGCCGAGGTCGTGAGCGCGCAGCCGCACGTGTGCGCGGCCGGGCACGCGCCCAAGCAGGCGGCCACGCCCGAGTACGCGGCCGTGGCCAACTACGGGTACCACTTCGACGCCGGCAAGTTCGGCGTCGCGCTGCGCGAGCATGCGGTCGCCAACCTGCACGTGCGCCACGTGGTCGACGACGTGGACCACATCCTCTCGCACGACGACGGCGACATCTCCGCGCTGCGCACGCGCACCCATGGCGACATCGCCGGCGACCTGTTCGTCGACTGCTCCGGCCTCGCGTCGGTGCTGATCGGCCAGCACTTCGGCGTCGGCGCGCGCTCGCAGAAGCACCTGCTGTTCAACGACACCGCGCTGGCCTTGCAGGTGCCGTACGCGACGGCCGACGCGCCCATCGCCCCGGAGACGATCTCCACCGCGCAACCCGCGGGCTGGACCTGGGACATCGGCCTGCCCACGCGCCGCGGCATCGGCCACGTCTACTCGAGCGCCCACCTGTCGCACGACGAGGCCGTGCAGCACCTGCACGACTACATCCGGCGCACCGGCGGTCCGCACGAGCTGGCCGAGCCGCGCCGCATCGCCTTCGACCCGGGCTACCGCGAACGTTTCTGGCATCGCAACTGCGTGGCGGTGGGCCTGTCGGCCGGCTTCGTCGAACCGCTGGAGGCCTCGGCGCTCGCGCTGGTGGAGCTGTCGGCCGCGATGATCAGCGACGAGATGCCGGCCACGCGCGCCGAGATGGCGCTGGTCGAACGCCGCTTCAACGACACGTTCAGCTACCGCTGGGAGCGCGTGGTCGACTTCCTCAAGCTGCACTACGCCCTGAGCCGGCGCGACGACACCGCCTACTGGCGCGACCACCGCGACCGCGCGTCCCTGCCCGACCGCCTGGCCAACCTGCTCACGCTGTGGCGCCATCGGGCGCCGTACCGGCAGGATTTCTACCGCGTCGAGGAGGTGTTCCCCGCCGCCAGCTACCAGTACGTGCTGCACGGCATGGGCTTCGTGCCCGAGCCCTCCGCACGCATGCGCCACGCGAGCGTCGGCGACGCCGCCGAGCCCTTCTTCCGCGAGACCGCCCACCTGGCGCGGCGCATGCTGGGCGCCCTGCCCCTGCAGCGCTCGCTCATCGACCACATCCGGGCGCACGGCCTGCCGCGCGCCTGAACCACGAACGCCCCATGAAGCCCGTCCAGCTCGACAACAACACCCATCGCGACCTGCGCATCGTCACCACCCGCGGCCCCGCCTGGGGCGACGACCAGATGACCACCCCCGTGTTCCTGTCGGAGTTCCGCGGCGTGCAGGCGATCTACCCGATCGTGTTCCAGCAGGCCGACAACGGCCCGGGCATGCAGCCGGTGGCGCTGCTGGGCCTGCGCGCCAACGAGAACCTGTTCCTGGACGCGCACGGCTGGGACGCCCCCTACATCCCGCTGGCCCTCGAACGCGGCCCGTTCATGATCGGCCGCGCCGAGGACGAGCTGATGATCCACGTCGACATGGACAGCCCGCGCATCGGCCGCGGCGAAGGCGAGCCCGTCTTCCTGCCGCACGGCGCCACCACCGAATACCTGGAGCGCGTGAACTCGGTGCTCGCGACCCTGCACCAGGGCATCCAGGCGATCCCGCCGTTCGTGGCCGCGCTGCTGCGCCACGACCTGCTCGAATCCTTCGTGCTCGACGTGGACGCGGCCGACGGCTCCAGCAACCGCCTGGTCGGGTTCCACACGATCAACGAGGAGCGCCTGGCCGCACTCGACGCGCAGGCGCTGGGCGAGCTGCATGCGCAAGGCTACCTGGCCGCCATCTACATGACCGTCGCGTCGCTGGCGCACCTGCGCGACCTCATCGGCCGCTACGACAAGCGCTTTCCCCGCAAGGGCTGAGTGCGCGCGTGGACGACATGGCCCCCATCCGCGAACTTGCCGGTCCCGTCGCCCAGGCGCTGTCCGACGAGCGCCTGAGCGACACGCAACCGTGGGTGCAACGCGGCCTCGTCGCGCACTGGCCGATGGTCCAGGCCGGCCGCCGCTCGATGGCCGACGCGATGGCCTATCTCAAGAGCATGTGGCGCGGCGAGCCCGTGGGCATGCTGCTGGCGCCGCCGCAGGTGCAGGGCCGCTTCTTCTACAACGACACGCTCACCGGCATGAACTTCGGCCGCGAGAAGGCGCCGCTGGACGTGGTGCTGGACGGACTCGCGAAGATGGCGGACGAGGCACATCCGCCCGGCGTCTACGTGGGCTCCACCACGGTCGACACGTGCCTGCCGCCGTTCCGCGCCGCCAACGACCTGGCGCTCGGAGACCGCGACCCGCTCGTGAGCATCTGGCTCGGCAACCGCAGCCGCATCGCCGCCCACTTCGACCTGCCCGACAACATCGCGTGCGTGGTGGCCGGCCGCCGCCGCTTCACGCTATTTCCGCCCGAGCAGATCGCCAACCTGTACATCGGCCCCCTGGACGTGACGCCCGCCGGCCAGGCCGTCAGCCTGGTCGACTTCGCCCAGCCCGACTTCGAGCGCTTCCCGCGTTTCGCGCAGGCGCTCGCGCACGCGCAGGTGGCCGAGCTCGAGCCGGGCGACGCCGTGTTCATTCCCAGCATGTGGTGGCACCACGTGGAATCGCTCACGCCGTTCAACGTGCTGGTGAACTACTGGTGGCGCCAGTCGCCCGCCTGGATGGACTCGCCGATGGGCGCGCTGATGGCGGCGCTGCTCACGATGCGCGACCTGCCGCCGGCCCAGCGCGAGATCTGGCGCGGCGTGTTCGACCACTACATCTTCCGGGCCGACGAGACCACCGCCGCCCACATCCCGCCCAACGTGCGCAGCGCGCTCGCCCCGCTCACCGAGAGCGGCGCGCGCAACCTGCGCCAGGTGCTGCTCAACCGATTCAAACGCTGAGGCCGCCATGACCGCAGATACCCCAGACCGTACCCGACACCCCGTCCGCCGCGTCGTCATCGCCGGCGGCGGCACCGCCGGCTGGATGACCGCCGCCTGCCTGTCCAACGCGCTGGGCAAGGGCCTGGACATCCACCTGGTGGAGTCCGACGAGATCGGCACCGTCGGCGTCGGCGAAGCCACCATCCCCACGCTGCTGACCTTCAACGAACTGGCCGGCATCAACGAACAGGAGTTCATGGCCGAGACCCAGGCCGTGTTCAAGCTGGGCATCAAGTTCGAAGGCTGGCGCGACGTCGGCGAGGACTATATCCACAGCTTCGGCCTCACCGGCAAGGACCATTGGACGGCCGGCTTCCAGCATTTCTGGCTCAAGGGCCGCGACCGCAAGCTGGCGCGCCGCTACGGCGAGTACTGCCTCGAGCTGCGCGCCGCCGAGGAGAGCCGCTTCGCGCACCTGCCGCGCAACGGCCTGAACTACGCCTTCCACCTGAACGCCACCGCCTACGCCGGCTACCTGCGCAAGCTCAGCGAGGGCCGCGGCGTGAAGCGCGTCGAAGGCAAGATCGCCGAGGTCACGCGCCACCCCGACGGCGACATCGCCGCGCTGAAGCTCGCCAACGGCACGGTGCTGGAGGCCGACCTCTTCGTCGACTGCACCGGCATGCGCGGCCTGCTGATCGGCGACACGCTGGGCATCCCGATGCAGGACTGGAGCCATTGGCTGCCCTGCGACCGCGCCATCGCCTTGCAGACCGAGTCGGTGCAGCCCCCGATCCCGTACGTGCGCGCCATCGCCCACCCGTTCGGCTGGCAATGGCAGATCCCGCTGCAGCACCGCGTGGGCAATGGCATCGTCTACAGCAGCAAGCACGCGAGCGACGACGTGGCGCTGGCCACCTTGCTCGGCAACGTCCAGGGCGAGGTCCTCACCAAGCCCCGCGTGATCCCGTTCAAGCCCTGCCAGCGCGAGACCGTGTGGGAGCGCAACTGCGTGGCCATCGGCCTGTCGAGCGGCTTCCTCGAGCCGCTGGAGTCCACCAGCATCCACCTGATCCAGCGCGGCATCATCCGCCTGCTGCAGTGCTTCCCCAACATGGGCGTGCGCCAGGCCGACATCGACGAATACAACCGCCAGACCCGCGACGAGATGGAGCACATCCGCGACTTCATCATCCTGCATTACAAGGTGACGAACCGCAGCGACAGCGACTTCTGGAACTACGTGCGCACGATGGACGTGCCCGCCTCGCTGCAGCACCGCATCGACCTGTTCCGCGAAAGCGGCCGCGTCTTCCGCGCCCCGCACGAACTCTTCGCCGAGAACAGCTGGATCCAGGTGATGCTGGGCCAGGGCATCACGCCGAGCCAGCACCACCACATCGCGGACCTGATGGACGACCGCGAGCTCGACGGCTTCCTGGAAGAGATCCGCACGCGCGTGGAACGCACGCTCGCGCAGTTGCCCGCGCACGGGGACTACGTGGCGCAGTACGCGCCGAGCGCGACGCCGCCGGCCAAGGCCATGCCGGTGACGTCTTGACCCGGGCCCTTGCCGGCGCCTGCCGGCCCGGTTTCGAGGCCGTAAAACTTTGCTATAGTTGAGAGTTGATGGGGGCGTAGCTCAGCTGGGAGAGCGTCGCGTTCGCAATGCGAAGGTCAGGAGTTCGATCCTCCTCGTCTCCACCAATCAATTCAAGGACTTGGCTTCGGCCTGTGACTTGAACCATCCGGTTGCACCGGGTGCAAGTCCAGGTTTATCTCGCCAGTGCAAGCCTCGCGTTCAAGAGAACGGCTCCCCTCGAGGAGCCGTTTTTCTTGGTGCATCAAACGTTCGGGCCGCGAAGAGACCACCGCCACTTCGAAGTCTCCGGAAGCCGGTTTTCAACCCAGCCTGGCGATACGCTCGCCGACCAGCGCCAGCAACGCGTCGTTGTCGACTTCCGTGTAGACGACGATGTCGTCCGCGTCGACGGCCTCGGCGCCCCCCTCGGTCTCGACCATGGAACGGCCTTCGTCGGCGCCTGGCCGCCATTCGACGTTCACGCGGCAACGCCTCCCGGCGAACAGCCCCGGCTCGATCAGGTGTGCCACGGGACAGGCATCGTGCAGCAACGGGTCGAGCGCCGCGTACGCCTTCAACATCGCGTGCGCCGCGGCGCCGCAGCGGGTCTCCAGCTGGGCCAAGGATTCGATCCACGCCTCGCTCATCACCGCGCGCGAAGTCACGTCGAGCCCGAACAGATGCACCTTGGCGCCGCTGGTCATCACCACCTGGGCTGCGATGGGATCGGCGAAGAAATTGAACTCGGCGCTCGGTGTGATGTTGCCCGCGCAGAATGCCGCACCGCCCATGACGTGGACGCTGCGCGCTCGGCGAAGAACACCGGGATGAAGGATTTCCACCAGGGCGAGATTGGACAGCGGCCCGGTCGCCACGATCACCAAGGTGCCCGCAGGTGCCTCCAGCAGCGATCGCAGGAGGAACGTGGTGGCATGCTCGGCAGAGGGAACGCGGCGAGCCGGCAACTCGACGCCGCCCAAGCCGTCGAGGCCGTGCACGTCGTTGCAGCGAGCGTCGGCATGGGCCAGGGGACGAGCGCAGCCCGCGAATACCGGTACAGCGTCGAGCCCGGCCAGATCGAGAACCCGGCACGCGTTGAGGGCCGTGATGTCCACCGGGCGATTGCCCGCCACGGTTGTCACGCCCAGCAGTCGCAGCTCCGGAGAGCCTGCGGCGAGGAACAAGGCCAGTGCATCGTCGATGCCGGGATCGCAGTCGATCAAGATCGGAATCACGGAATCTCCCTGGGACATCACGTTGGCACCCTGCGCGTCGTCGCGTCGTGCAGCAACGATTCGACCTGCGCCCGATCCGGCAGCCCGGCCCGTGCGCCGATCGCGCCCACGGCGAAGCTCGCCGCGGCGCACGCGAAGCGCAGCGACGGCGCCAAGAGCGTGCCGGCAAGAAATGCGTACAGCCACGCGGCATTGAAGCTGTCGCCCGCACCGGTGGTGTCGACGACCTGACAGGGGAAGGATCCATGAACGGCGAAGCCCGTGTGATCCACGGCCATCGCGCCGGCGGCCCCGCGCGTCACGACGACGGCGCGCGGGCGTCCTTCCAGCAAGGCGGCCATCGTGTCGGCGTTCGGGGGGCAGCCCGTGGCGGCGACGAAGCCTTCCTCGTTGAAGAACACGATGTCGGCCCGCTCGATGCGGCGCCGCATCTCGAGTGCGCCGGGGGCCACGGCGCGTTCGAGGTCGATCGCCACGAGCGTTCCGGCCTGCCGCGCAAGCGCCTCGACGCGGATGAGCTCCTCGAGGTCGTACGGCATCAGGTAGACGGCGCGCGCTTGCGAAATCGCTCGCCCCAGGACGGTGGCGTCGGGAACAGGCGCCTGCATCGGGGTGTAGACGATCGTGCGCTCGCCACCGGGCGCGAGCAGGACGACGACTGACGACGAGTCCTTTCCGGCCACGGTGACGACGTGCTCGCCGTCGACGCCGAAGGCTTCGAACGACGCCCGCAGCAAGCCCCCGTTCGGGTCGTCGCCCACCGGCCCGAACGCGGCAGCCCGGCCGCCCAGCCTGGCGATCGCGCAAGCCACGTTGCCGGCGGTGCCCCCTGCCTGCGTACCGAGCGGCCGGCCAACGCACTTGCCGCCGAGCGCCGGCCATTCATCGATCGCGAGCAGGACGTCGGCGCAGGGGTCGCCCAGGCAGAGCACGTCCCAGCGTCGATCGGTCCGGGGCGTCTTCATCGCGGCGCGGTCTGCAGGCGCCGCAAGGCGATATCGCACAGGCCGCCGGCGATGGCGTCGAGGTCGTAGTCGGCGGCATTCGCGGCGCGGAACTCCTCCAGGAGATCGGGCGGCAGGCGCCCGTTGCCGACCAGGGCCCCCACGATCGCTCCCGCCATGGTGGCGATGGAATCGGTGTCGTTGCCCATCGACGATGCGATGGCGATCGTCCGCAGCGGATCGCCTTTCGCGTACGCCACGACGGCCAGTGCTGCCGGAACCGATTCGGCGGCGAGCACCGAGTTGCCGACCACCTCCTCGATGCGCGTCATGAATTCGCGATCCGACGTCGCCCCTGCGGCGATCGACAGTGCGAGCTGGAGGCGGGCTGCGTATCTGGGGCCGGCCACCAGGCGCGCGCCCTGACGCGCGAGACGCTCGCCGACCTGTCCTCCCTCGACGGCGGCGGCGATGACCTCGTCGAGCGAGTCCGTCAGCAGCGCCACGCTGGTCGCCGCCGCGATCGAGCATGCCGCGGAGATCGCCACGTCGGTGTCGTGCGAAGGAAGGCACGTGATGAATGCTTGCCGGCAGGCGCCTTCGACCTGCCCCGGATGGACGAGGCCGGCCGGGGCGACGCGCATCGCCGCGCCGTTGGTGGTGCCGACCGTGGTCATCTTGCGGCGCGAGCGCCCGATCACCCCGACCAGCGACAGATCGCTGCCTTCCTTGATCGCCTTGACGATCGCCGCGGTGCTCGGGCCCATGAAGGCGGCCTTCGGGCTCGTATCGACCCAATCGAGCAGGCATGTCAGCCAGCCCGCGCGATCCAGGCTTCCGTCGGCGGCGATCAGCGCCCGCGCGAGGTAGTACATCTGGCTGGCGTCGTCCGTCACTTCGGCGCGCAGGCCGTTGTTCGCACCGGCGAACGTGTCTTTCGGGGGGGTATGAAAGGTGGTCACGAGGCCCCGGTATGACTGTTCGATCTCGTCGATGCTCCACTGTTCCGTCGGGGCGCCGAGCGCGTCCCCCATGCCCGCCAGCGACAGCGATCCGAGGATGCGGTCATGAAGACCAGTTCGATTCATGGTGTCTTGAGATTTCATCTGATTTTCAGGAGACGCTGGCGGCGCATCGCGCCGACCAGCATCAGCGTGCCGAGCGTGACCAGCGGCGGCAGCATGTACACGAGGTGGATGGGCATGCCGATCCGCCCCATCTGGGTCGCCAGGACGGCCGACACTCCGAACAGCAGCGCCGCCGCGATGGTGCCCAGCGGCCGCCGCGCGCCGAGGAACACGGCGGCGAGCGCGAGGAAGCCGCGACTTCCACTCATGCCGGCCTGGAAGAGCGTGAGATACCCCAGGCTGAGGTAGATGCCGCCCAGGCCCGCGAGTGCGCCGCTCAGCAGCAGCGCCTGGTAGCGCACGCGCTTGACGGCGATGCCGGCGCCCAGCGCGGCGCGTTCGTTTTCGCCGACGGCGCGAAGATGCAGCCCGAATCGCGTTCGCGTCAACACGAGAGGCAACGCGATGGCGCACAGGATCGCGGCGTGCATCAGCACGTTGTGCCCCTGGCCGCCTTCGCCATTGAGCAGCGTGTCGAGGACGGGATGGCCACTCAGCCCGGGAAAGCGCAGGGAGGGCATCGCGGGCGTGTTGATCGCCGCGGTCGAGCCCTTGTCGCCGACCATCGCCTCCATCGTGAAGATGGTGAGCCCTTCGGCCAGGATGTTGATGGCGATGCCGGCCACGACCAGGTCGGCGCCCCATTCGAGATGGAACACCGCCAGCAGGCCCGCGCATGCCATGGCTGCGACGAGGCCGAAGCCGCATCCGATCCAGGCACAGCCCCAGGGCGGCAGGGCCGGCCACCATTGGCTCGCGAGCCACGCCGCGATCACCGCGAAGAACGCCGCCACCAGCATCAGCCCTTCGAGCGCCACGTTGAGGCAGCCGGCCAGCTCCGACACCAGGCCGCCGAGCGCGGCGAACAGCAGTGGGGTCGTGCTGCGCAGCACGGCGACGAAGAGCGTCGCCGCGATGCCGGCCCAGGCCGTGAGTTCGACGCTCATGGCGCCTCCAGCGCGACGCCCGGATTCGCGCGTTCCCGGCCGCGCGCGCGGGCCGCCCAGGCCGTTCGCAGCGTCGGCAGCAGGCGCTCGGCGAGGATGAACAGGATCATCACCGCCTGGATCACCAGGACGACCTCGCGCGAGACATCGGTCGTGCGCTCCATCGCCAGCGCGCTGGCGCGCAGGTAGGCGTAGAGGAACGCGGCGAGCGGGATCGAGCGCGGCTCGTTGCGTGCCAGCAGTGCCACGATGAGGCCGTCGAGCCCCATCCCGGGGTTCAGATCCACCGGCAGGCGGTGCAGCAACGCGTGTCCCACATGGACGCCTGCCAATGCAGCGAACGCACCGCCGATGGCCATGGACAGGACGACGGCGCGATCCACCGGCAGTCCGACACGGCGGGCGAAGAGCGGCGCGTCGCCCACGACGCGGATCTCGTAGCCGACGGTCGTCCGTTCCATCAGCAGAACGGCCACCGCCGCCGCCACCGGCACCACGAACAGCATCGCGCTGACATTGGTGTGGGCCAGGATGCTGGGCAGCACCACGGAGGACGGCAGCACCGGCGTCACGAGGAAGCCGGCCCCCGGGTCGCGCAACCATTGGCTGATCGCGAGGCGATAGAACTCCACGGCGATGACGTTGAGCATCAGGCTCGTCACGATCTCGCTGGCGCCGTAGCGCACCTTCAGCAACGCCGGCAGCGCGCCCCAGCAGAAGCCGGCGGCGAGCGCGGCCGCCAGCGCCGTGGGCGCGACGACGAACCAGGGCCCCTGCATCTTCAGGCCCACCGCGACGCTCGCCAGCGCGGACAGGAACAACGCCCCGTCCGCGCCCAGCGAGAACTGGCGCGCGCGAAAGGGAATCGCCACCGCCAGGCCGAGAAAGGTCAGCGTGATGCCGTCCTCCAGCGCGGCGCCGAAACGGGCCATGCGATGCACCTGCCAGCCGTGGCTGGCGTCCCAGTCGAGGCGCGGCAGCGCGCCGGTGAGCAGCGTGACGAGCGCATGCACCGGTTCCCGGCTGGCCGCCAGCAACAGCAGGAAGCCGACCGCGAACGCGGCGACCACGGCAAGCGCCAGTTGAAACGCGCGCGCGGTGCCGGCGCTGTCGGATGCGTCGCTCACGCTTTCGCCTCTTCGTGGGCCTGCGTGAAGGCGGATCGGGCGCATGCCTGCGTCCCGGGCGTGCCGCGCAGGCCGGTCATGTAGGGCCCGAGCGTCGTGACGGAAACGGCGTCGGCCGCGAAATGGGCCACGATCGCGCCGCGGAACATCACCACCACGCGATCCGACAACGCCAGCAGTTCGTCCAGGTCGGCGGACACCAGGAGGACTGCCGCGCCGCGATCGCGCAATGCGCGCAGCTGCCGATGCATGGCTGCAGTGGCGCCGATGTCGAGTCCGAGCGACGGCTGGGCCGCCACCAGCAGTCGCGGATGGGTGCCCAGTTCGCGCGCCAGCACCACCTTCTGCATGTTGCCGCCCGAGAGCGACCCGATGGGCGATTCGGGCGAGCGGGCCACGACGCCGAACTCCGCCAGCATCCGGTTGGACACGCGAAGAATCTCGTCTTCGATCAGCCACCCGTGGCGTGACAGGGGCGCGAGGTGGTACGAGGCGGCCACGACGTTGTCGCGCACGCTCATCCGCGGCGCCACGCCGTCGTGCAGACGGTTCTCCGAGATCGCGCCGACGCCCGCGGCGCGTGCCGCCCTGACGCCGCGGCCGGTCATGACGCGCTCGTCCAGCGTGACGAGGCCGCGGCTCGGCGCCACCAGCCCGCACATCAGGTCGGCCAACGCATTCTGGCCGTTGCCTTCGACGCCGGCGACGCCGAGGATCTCGCCGGCGGCGATGTCGAAGCAGACCTCGCGCAGCGCCTGGGGCCGACCGGCCATCGACAGTGCCAGGTCGCGCGCCTTGACGAGCGGTTCGCTCGCCGTCGGCCGGCGAATCTGCCCGGATGGGCGCGCCGGCGGCTGTGCGCCGCCGACGATCATGCCGGCGATCTCCCCGGCGCTGGCGTCTCGCGTCGCGCCGGTGCCGGCGACACGTCCTGCGCGCAGCACCGTGAATCGATCCGACATCTCCATCACCTCGGCCAGCTTGTGAGTGATGACCACGACCGCGAGGCCCTCGGCCGCGAAGCGGCGCAACGCGTCGAACAGGTGCCGGGCCTCGTGGGGCGCGAGAACGGCGGTCGGCTCGTCCAGCAGGATGACGCGCGCGCCGCGGTGCAAGGTCTTCAGGAGGGCGACACGCTGCTGTTCGCCGATGGACAGGCTGGCCACGACCGCGGTCGGATCGACATGCAGCCCGAAACGCGCGGCGGTCGCGGCGACGGTTGTCGCGGCGCGCCGGCGATCGACGATGACCCCGCGTCGCGGCTCGACGCCGAGAACCACGTTGTCGGCGACGGAGAACGAGGGCACCAGCTCGAGGTGCTGAGGCACCAGTCCGATTCCGGCGTCGATGGCGTCGGCTGGCGACCGGAACCTGCGCGGCATGCCGTTCATGAGGATCGTGCCGTGCGTCGGTTGCTCGAGCCCGTACAGCATCTTCAGCGCCGTCGACTTGCCCGCGCCGTTCTCTCCGACGATCGCGTGGATCTCGCCGCACGAGGCCGACAGGCTCACGCCGTCGCAGGCGAGCTTGCCATCGGCGTAGCGCTTGCTGACGTCACGCAACTCGATGGACGAGAGATCGGCGGCGAGGCTCATCGGGCGCCGCCTCGCGCCGTGTCGAAAGCCGAAGGCACCCGGATTCGCCCGGAGACGACATCGGTCCTGGCCGTGTCCAGCGCGGCGAGCACCGCGGGCGAAGCGGTGCGCAGCACCTCCGAGTCCATGGCCAGGCTGACGCCTCCGTCGGCGAGGCCCAGCGAATCGACTTCACCATAGACGAGCGTGCCGCGCTGCGCCTCGCCGATCGCGCGCAGCACGGCGACATCGACGTTCTTGAGCACCGACGTGATGATGCGGGCGGCCAGTTGCGGATGGGTGGGCCGGTACAGCGCCACCTGGTCCATGTCGACGCCGATGGCGTAGCGGTTCGATTCGACGGCGGCTTCGTTGACGCCCTGGCCGCTCGCCCCGGCGACATGGAACACGATGCCGGCACCGCGTGCGAACTGCGCCTTGGCGATCTCCTTGCCGGCGGCGGGATCGGAGAAGGAATTCGCATACTGGCTGGCAATGTCGGTGGTCGGCACCGTCGCCAGCGCGCCGGCACGGAATCCGACCATGAAGTCTTCGACGACGGGAAACTGCATGCCGCCGACGATGCCCAGGGAACTGTGCCGAGGAAGATCGGACAGGCCGTGCTCGACGAGGCTCGCCGCGAGCACCCCGGCGAGGTAGGCGCCTTCGTTCTGCCGGAACACCACGGAGTGGATGTTGCGGCAGCCGCAGGTGTTGGCATCGATGGCGGCATCGAACACGACGAAATGCGCATCGGGGTAGGCCCGGGCCAGTTCCTCGACGTAGGGCGCCATCGTGTACGTACCCGCGATGATCAGGTCGTAGTCACCGCTGTCGGCGAGATCGGTCAGCGCCGCCTGCCAGCGGGTGGGATCGGCGCCGCCTTCGACGACTCGAGCCGACACGCCCAGCCTGTCGTGCGCCTGCTTCAGGCCCCGCGCGGCGGAATCGAAGAAGGACTTGTCACCCAGCGTGCCGTTGACGAACAACACGGTGCGCAGGGCCGCACCCGGCTGGCGAGCCGCCTGCGCGTGCTCCGCGCCGACGGCCAGCAGCGACAGCGCCAGGAACAGCCCGCAGAGGCCGGCGACCTGGATCATGAACGTGCGCAGGAGCGTCCACATGATCGTGCACGCCTTCAGGCAGCCCCGGAATGGCGCGTGATGCGAGTGCTGTAGCGGTAGCTCGGCAGGTAGGTCATCACGCAGTACTCGATGGGCTCGCGCCGCTCCGAGAACGTGATGCGTTCGCAGATCAGCAGCGGCGACGCGGGGGTGACGCCCAGCAACTCCGCCTCGTCGCCGCCCGCCGCGCCG